>Ga0247808_10000055_pt1 | contig 114506 bp, 95 predicted proteins | sample UWRJL089202R1_FD_179914 | JGI IMG/M metagenome (GOLD analysis project Ga0247808, IMG submission 179914) | Plant litter microbial communities from Arlington Agricultural Research Station in Wisconsin, United States - UWRJ-L089-202R-1 | ecosystem: Environmental > Terrestrial > Plant litter >...
GACACCGTCGCCGTTGCGAAGATTCTGCGCGACTTTGCCAAGGCAAACCCGCTGCTCGTTGTGAAGAGCGGTTACCTCGACGGTAACGCCCTCACCGCGGAAGACGTAGCGAAGCTCGCCGACCTCGATTCCCGTGAAGTGCTGCTTGCCAAGATGGCCGGCGCAATCAAGGCATCGCTGTTCGGTGCGGCATATCTCTTCAACGCTCCGCTCTCGAAGGCCGTTCGCACGGTCGAGGCGCTGCGTGAGAAGCAGGAGTCCGCGAACTAGGCATTGCCTGACCCGCGGTTTGTAGAACTCAAGAAACACACAAGGAGAAAATCATGGCAAAGCTGTCAAGCGAAGAGCTCATCGAAGCCTTCAAGGAACTGACCCTCATCGAGCTCAGCGACTTCGTCAAGAAGTTCGAAGAGGTCTTCGAAGTCACCGCTGCTGCTCCCGTCGCAGTTGCTGCTGCCGGTGGCGCTGCTGCCGCAGTCGAAGAGGTTGAGGAGAAGGATTCCTTCGACGTCATCCTCGAGTCGGCCGGCGAGAAGAAGATCCAGGTCATCAAGGAGGTTCGCGCGCTCACGAGCCTCGGACTCGGCGAGGCCAAGGCTGTCGTAGACGGCGCCCCCGGCGCAGTCCTCGAGGGTGTCAACAAGGAGACCGCCGAGAAGGCAAAGGCTCAGCTCGAAGAAGCTGGCGCCACCGTCACGCTCAAGTAGTCCCGTCCCCGCTAGGGGACTTCACGAAGGCATCGCTTCCCACGGGGAGCGGTGCCTTCGTTCGTTGTGCGGCCTGGGCCGCGCGGTCAGGTCGCGGGCGGTGCGGTGCTCGACCGCACCACGACGTTCACGTTCGTCGTCTGCGAGACAGGGGCCGTGGCATCCATCGGTGTCGCGAGCGCCTCGAGCACCATACGCACCGCGGTGGAGCCCTGACGAGACGGATGCTGGCGCAGAGTCGTGAGGCCGAAGAGCGAGGCGAGATGGTGGTCGTCGACGCCCACCACCGACAACTGCTGCGGCACGTCGATTCCCAGCTCGCGAGCCGCCAGGATCACGCCGATCGCGATCTCGTCGCAGGCGGCGACAACCGCGGTCGGCCGTGTGCGCGGATCGGCGAGCTCGCGCATCGCCGTCTCGTAGCCGCCCTGGATGCTGAACGGCGTTCTGACGAAGTCGTGGCCGGGGTCGATCCTCGCGGCGCGCACGGCGGCACGGAACCCGCGCAGCCGCTGCGCCTGGATGCTGAACCCCCGCTGCTCGTCGCGGTCGCCGCCGAAGTGCAGCAGGCGCGTGTGGCCGAGCTCGAGAAGGTGCTCGGTCATGGTGCGGCTCGCGGCGGTGTCGTCGATTCCGAGCGTGGGGATGCCGGCGATCGGTCCGCCGATGCCCACGATCGGCCTGCCCAGCGTGCGAAGAACGTCGACCTCGACGGTCGACAGCGCGACGCCCACGGCGATGACCGCGTCGACACGTTTGCGCATCAGGAAGTAGTCGAAGACCCGTCGGCGGGCGTCGGCCCCCGAGCCCAGCCGGTACAGCGTGAGGTCGAAGTCGGAGTCGGCGAGCGCGCCCTCGACGCCCTCGATGACCTCGGTGAAGAACCAACGTGTGACCGACGGGGTGAGCATCGCGACATTGAGGTGCCGGCCGGTCACCAGGCTCGTCGCACTCGACGAGGCGACGAAACCCATCGTGGCCGCGGCCTCCTCGACGCGCTCGCGGGTTTCGGCTGCAACATAGCCGCCGCCGCTGAGGGCGCGTGACGCGGTCGACTTCGAGACTCCCGCCAGACGGGCGACATCAGCGATTCCGCTCACGGGCGAACCCCTCATTGGGTCGGTCGATCTCGAACGTTGGTGAGTATACGCTCCCTGAGAGCGCTTCCATAGGCCGGAATGCGCACTTCCACGTGATTTGCCCAAGCGCTTGCATAGAGCGCCCTCGTGCCATAGCTTGAGGTCTGGAACCGGTTCCTCATAGTGGAGCCCGACCGCCCGCTGCACCCCCACTGCACCCGTTTCGAAGCTGAACCGGACAACCCTCAATGAGGAGGAAAGATATGAGTTCCACCCTGCGTCGCCGTATCACAGCACCCCTGGCCATTCTTGCTATCTCCGGACTCGCTCTGTCCGGATGCGCCGTCGACGAGAGCAACGGCGGTGCCTCCACGGGCCCCGGCGATGCCGGCACTGCCGACGGAGTCGTCACCGTCTACGGCACCATCGATGCCACCGAGGCCGAACTGCTCGAGCAGTCCTGGGCCGACTGGGAAAAAGAGAACGACATCGAGATCAAGTACGAGTCGAGCAAGGAGTTCGAGGCGCAGATCGGCATCCGCGCCCAGGGCGGCAGCGCCCCCGACCTCGGCATCTTCCCCCAGCCCGGTCTTCTGCGCGACCTCGCCAGCCGCAACTTCATCCAGCCCGCGCCCGACGGCGTCGCAGACAACGTCGACAAGTACTGGTCTGAAGACTGGGCCGGATTCGCGACCACCGACGACACGCTCTACGGCGCTCCGCTGATGGCGAGCGTCAAGGGCTGGGTCTGGTACTCGCCCGCCGAGTTCGCGGCCAACGGCTGGGAAGTCCCGACCACCTGGGATGAACTTCTCACCCTGACCAAGACGATGGCCGACACCAAGGGCACGCCGCCGTGGTGTGCTGGCTTCGGCTCCGACGCCGCCACGGGCTGGCCGGGCACCGACTGGGTCGAAGACCTCGTCCTCCGCCAGGCCGGCACCGAGGTCTACGACGGCTGGGTGACCAACGAAGTCCCGTTCACCGACCCCGCCATCAAGAAGGCGCTCGATTCCGTAGGCGAGATCCTGCTGAACCCCGAGTACGTGAACGCCGGCTTCGGCGACGTCAAGTCGATCAACACCACACCGTTCGGCGACGCAGCCCGCGTCATCGGCGACGGTTCCTGCTCGCTCACCCACCAGGCGTCGTTCTTCGACGGGTTCATCCAGGACCCCAAGAACGGCAACGCGACTGTCGGACCGGATGCTGACGTCTGGGCCTTTATGACCCCGTCGGTCGAGGCGGGCGGAAGCGCAGTGGTCGGTGCCGGTGAGATCGTCGGAGCCTTCTCCAACGACGCCGACACCGTCAAGGTGCAGGAGTACCTGTCGAGCCCCGAGTGGGCCAACAGCCGTGTCAAGCTCGGCGGCGTTCTCAGCGCGAACTCGGGTCTCGACCCGGAGAGCGCGGAGAGCCCCATCCTCCAGGAGGCCATCAAGATCCTGCAGGACCCGAACACCACGTTCCGCTTCGATGCCTCCGACCTGATGCCCGGAGCCGTCGGCTCCGCCGCGTTCTTCACGGGCATCGTCGACTGGATCAACGGAACCCCGAGCGACGAGGTTCTCGAGAAGATCGAGTCCGCGTGGCCCACTGAGTAGAAGATCCACCCCTGGTGAGGGTCGGCCGGTTCTCCGGCCGGCCCTCACCTCCACTCTTTCGCCGGTACCGGCCCGGCGCCGAGTCCAGAGTTGTACTCGAAAGGATCTGAATGTCTAACTTCCTGGCCTGGATAGCCTCGCTACCGGCCCTCGCGCAAATCCCGTTCATCGTCGCGGCATTCCTCGCGGTCGTCGCGCTGCTGATCTTCTTCATCGAGATCGCGCCCCGTCCCGGAAAGCTCTACACGGGCATCCGTCTCGCCGTCTGCGTGCTCACCCCCGTGGTGGTGTTCCTCCTGCTCGGCTCCGTTGCTTGGGCCGCCATCATTGCGGCCGTTCTCGGCGGACTGTTCTTCATCCTCGACTACCGCGCGAAGGAGGGCGGCGGCTACCTCTTCCAGCTCTTCGGTTTTCTCGGCCCCGCCATCCTGCTGCTCGCGATCGGCCTGATCTACCCGAGCATCAAGACCATGATCGACTCGTTCTACAGCGGTCGCGGCACCTTCGTCGGCTTCAACAACTTCATCTGGCTGTTCACCCAGCCGTCTGCCGTGCGCACCGTCATCAACACGATCGTCTGGGTGCTCATCGTGCCCGCTGTCTCCACCGCCTTCGGGCTCGCCTACGCGGTGTTCATCGACAAGTCGCGCGGTGAGAAGTACTTCAAGATCCTCGTGTTTATGCCGATGGCGATCTCCTTCGTCGGCGCGAGCATCATCTGGCGCTTCGTCTACGCCGCCCGTCCCGCCGACCAAGACCAGATCGGCCTGCTCAACGGAATCCTCGTCGCGTTCGGCGGCGAGCCGGTCAACTGGCTCGCGAACTCGCCGTGGAACACGTTCTTCCTCATCGTGGTGCTCATCTGGATCCAGACAGGATTCGCGATGGTCGTTCTCTCGGCAGCCATCAAGGGCGTGCCGACCGAGCAGATCGAGGCGGCAGAACTCGACGGCACGAACGCGTGGCAACGGTTCATCAACGTCACGGTACCCGGCATCCGACCCTCGCTCGTCGTGGTTCTCACCACGATCTCAATCGCGTCGCTCAAGGTGTTCGACATCGTGCGCACGATGACCGCCGGTGCCAACGACACGTCGGTGATCGCCAACGAGATGTACACCCAGTTCAAGAGCTTCGAGACCGGGCGGTCGGCGGCCTTCGCCGTCGTGCTGTTCCTGCTCGTGCTGCCGATCGTTATCTACAACGCCAGACAGATCAAGAAGCAGAGGGAGATCCGATGAGCGCCGTACAGCCAATCGACCTGCCGCTCGACGCGGAGACGAAGCGCCAGCTGGCCACGGGCGAGCAGCGCATCGAGGCCGAGACGGGAGTCAAGCGCACCAAGCGCCGCCTGACCAGCCGCGGGGCGACGATCGCCTCGCTCATCATCGCGGTCCTCTGGACCACGCCGACGCTGGGCCTGTTCATCTCGTCGTTCCGACCCGCGAACCTCGTGAACACCACCGGCTGGTGGACGATCTTCGAGAATCCCGGATTCACTCTCGACAACTACACCGAGGTTCTCGCCGCAGGCAACAGCCAGCTCGACCTCGCCGGAGCGTTCATCAACTCGCTCGCGATCACGATCCCGGCCACGATCTTCCCGTTGGTGTTCGCGAGCCTTGCCGCCTACGCCTTCGCGTGGATCGACTTCAGGGGCAAGAACTGGCTGTTCATCGGCGTGTTCGCGCTGCAGGTCGTGCCGATCCAGATGGCCCTCGTGCCGCTGCTCAGCCTGTTCTCCCGCGGCTTCGCCTTCGGCCCCACCCAGATCTTCCCGGGGCTGAACGCCGGCGGATCGTACGCCCAGGTCTGGATCGCCCACACGATCTTCGCCCTGCCGCTCGCGATCTTCCTGCTGCACAACTTCATCTCGGAGATTCCGCGCGAGGTCATCGAGGCGGCGCGTGTCGACGGTGCAGGACAGGGGCAGATCTTCTTCCGCATCGTGCTGCCGCTGACCATGCCCGCGATCGCATCGTTCGCGATCTTCCAGTTCCTCTGGGTGTGGAACGATCTGCTCGTGGCGCTGATCTTCGCCGACGGGGCCGTGGCGCCGATGACGAAACTGCTCGCCGAGATCACCGGCAGCCGCGGCCAGGACTGGAACCTGCTCACCGCCGGCGCGTTCATCTCGATCCTCGTGCCGCTCATCGTGTTCTTCGCACTGCAGCGCTTCTTCGTGCGCGGCCTGCTCGCGGGGTCGACGAAGGGCTAGTCGCACCACGGTCATCGAGCCTGTCGAGACGCCCCGACGCAGCACGTCGGCGGGGTCTCGACAGGCTCGACCCCCGCGTCTGCAAGGAAGCGTAGGCTCGACGGCGTGAGTGGAATGCGCGGTGGGGGACATCCCGGACGAGTCAGCAGCGGAGACGCCGCGGCGCAGAAGGCTCAGAACGCGGACGCCCCGCGCATACCCGACCTCCTGAAGCGCATCGGCGCCCTCTTCGCCCCGTACCGGGCGCAGATCACCGTGACGATCGTGCTCGTGCTGGTGAGCGCGGCCCTCAGCGTCGCCCCGCCCCTGCTGACCAAACAGGCGTTCGACCTCGGGCTGTTTCCGCCGGGCGGGCCGAACGTGCCCGTGCTGGCCGAGCTGGTCGGCATCATGGTGTTGATCTGGATCGCGTCATCCGCCCTCGGCGTCTGGCAGACCTGGCTAACCGCCACCGTCGGCAACAAGGTGATGGGCTCGCTGCGGGTGCGCCTGTTCGAACACCTGCAGGCGATGGAGCTCGCCTTCTTCACCCGCACCAAGACGGGCGTCATCCAGTCGCGGCTGCAAAACGACGTCGGCGGTGTGGCCGGCGTGCTCAGCAACACGATCTCGAGCGTCATCGGCAACACCGTCACGGTGATCGCCGCGTTCGTGAGCATGCTGATTCTCAGCTGGCAGCTCACGATCGTCGCCGTGATCCTGCTGCCGGTGCTCGTGCTCGCGCAGCGCAAGGTCGGCCAGGTGCGTGCGCGCATCGCCACCAAGACGCAGGAGTCGCTGAGCGACATGACGGCGATCACGCAGGAGACCCTGAGCGTCTCGGGCATCCTGCTGGCGAAGAGCTTCAACCAGCAGGAGTCGGAGACCGACCGCTACGCGCGGGAGAACGGCAACCAGGTCGGCCTTCAGGTGCGCCTGGCGATGAGTGGCCAGTGGTTCTTCGCCATGGTCGGCATCTTCCTGTCGGTGATCCCGGCGCTCGTCTACCTCGTGGCGGCGTGGCTGATCCTGCGCGACGTGCCCATCACGGCCGGCACGATCGTCGCCTTCACCACGGTGCAGGCGCGGCTGACGTTTCCGCTGCTGGGCCTCATGCGGGTCGCGCTCGACCTGCAGACCTCGTCTGCGCTGTTCGCGCGCATCTTCGAATACCTCGATCTGAAGCCCGCGATCAACGATGCCCCGGATGCGAAGGAGGTCGACCCGGCCAGACTTGGCCTCGTCGAGTTCGATGACGTCGTGTTCCGCTACCCGGACGCGCCCAGCGACTCCCGCGCCACCCTCGAGGGTGTCTCGTTCAGCATCGAGCCCGGGCAGTTCGCCGCCTTCGTGGGCCCCTCCGGCGCGGGCAAGACCACCGTGTCCTACCTGATCCCGCGGCTGCACGACGCGACGAGCGGAAGCGTGCGGTTCGCCGGCGACGACGTGCGCACGCTCTCCCAGCTGTCTCTCGTGAAGAACATCGGCATCGTGAGCCAGGAGACCTACCTCTTCCACGCGTCGATCGGCGACAACCTGCGCTACGCCAAACCCGACGCCACCGACGACCAGCTCGTGAGCGCGGCGAAGGCTGCCAACATCCACACCACCATCGAGTCGTTCCCCGACGGCTACAACACGCTGGTCGGCGAACGCGGCTACCGGCTGAGCGGCGGCGAGAAGCAGCGCATCGCGATCGCCAGGGTGCTCTTGAAAGACCCGGCGGTGCTCATCCTCGACGAGGCGACGAGCGCGCTCGACTCGATCTCCGAGCGGGTTGTGCAGGACGCACTCGACACCGCCTCGCGCGGACGCACCACCATCGCCATCGCGCACCGGCTGTCGACGATCGTCGACGCCGACGTGATCTTCGTGGTGGTCGCTGGCGAGATCGCCGAGAGCGGCACCCACGCCGAGCTGCTCGCCGCCCGCGGCACCTACTGGGAGCTGTACTTCGACCAGAACGCGTGAGGCGCGCGGTGCGCGGTCGCGGTCGCAGCGCGGATCGGTCGCGTTCGTGATTCAGGATGAATCGGGCGTGGCGTGCTCGGAAGGCGCGGGATCGCGCGGCGGGCGGGGTGCTCGGGCGCGATTCATCCTGAATGACGAACAAGGCGCGCGGTGTGGGGCGCGGCTCGTTACGCGGCGGGCAGGGCGTCGAGCAGGTCGTTCATGTAGCCGATCTCGCTCGACTGCGCCTTGACGATGCTCGCCGCGAGCGAGCGCACGACGCGCTCGTTGCTGCGCACGAGCACGGCGTCGGCCATCTCGACGCCGCCCTGGTGGTGGGCGATCATCAGGGTGAGGTACTGCCGCACGGCGGCGTCGCCCTCGGAGCCCTTGAGTGCGGCGAGCTGCTCCGACGTCGCCATGCCCGGCATCGCCCCGCCGGGCTCGTGGTCGCTCTCGCCCGTGCCCATCTCGCTCATGCCCTCGTGGCTGACGCCGGTGAGAGCCGGCCGCGACATCCACGTCATGCTCGGCTCGGGGGAGGTCTGCGGCAGGTTCCACACGGTGAGCCAGCCGTTCATCTGACCGGCCTGCTGCGACTGCGACGTCGCGATGTCGTAGGCGAGCAGCCGCACGTCGGGGTCGTCGGTGAGGTCGCGGATGATCAGCGACATCTCGACGGCCTGCAGATGGTGGGTCTGCATGTCGCGCGCGAAACCGGCCTCGGCGCTTGTGGTCGACGGCGCCGTCGCGACGGGGGCCGAGAGGCTTCCCGCGGCGAAGGCGGCGGCGACGAGCAGCACGGCAGCGACGACTCCGGCGACGATCAGCCGGATGCGACGCCCCGCGTTAGGAGATTCGGCCTGGTCCATCGATGGCACCGGTGCAGGCTGCGCCGGGCTCCGGGGCGTCGGGCGACTGGCGGAACTTCTCGATGAAGTCGCCGAGGCGCGGGTCGTCGACGCCGTCGAGCTGCACCTGGTTGCCCCACGCGGATGCGACGACGGGTGCGGGCAGGCCCGGGTACGGCGAGAGGACCATGTAGGTCTGGGGGATCGAGTCGCGCAGGGTCTCGACCTCGGCGTCGCCCAGCACGTCGGGGTCGTAGGTCACCCAGACGGCGCCGTGCTCGAGCGCGTGCACGGCGTTCTCGTTCTGCTGCGGCTCGCTGTAGACGCCGCAGTTGAGCCAGGCGCCGAAGTGGTTGCCGCCGGCCGGAGGCGTCATGCCGTACTCGGCCTCGTAGTCGACGGGGGTCGGGTCGATGTGCACGGCGGTGAGTCCGCTGAACGTCTCGAGGCCCTCGATCGCGATGTCGTCGGGGTTGACCTTGGGCACTGCGCTCGACACGACGAAGAAGATGACGAGGGTGAGCGCGCCGGCGACGAGGAGTCCGCCCGCGGTGAAGCCGATGGTGCGGTTGCGCTTCTCCCGTGCCTGCTGCTTCTTGAGCACCGCTACCTTGGCGGCGCGTTTCGCTTCGCGCTGCTCTTTCACAGACGGGTTGGCGGGATTGTTGCTGGCCATGGAAAACACCTGTCGTTCGTTAGCGGCAGTGGAGTAGGGGCAACATGAAAGCTTGTTGCTTCAATGATTATGCCCTGTGGAAGCTGGGAAAGCTGAGAAAGTCCCGCCCCGGAGCCCGCTGGTAGATTGGCCGCACTATGAAGTACGCCAACTCAGTGCTCGACCTCGTCGGCAACACCCCGCTCGTCCGACTCAACAGCGTCACGACCGGGATCGCCGCGACCGTGCTCGCCAAGATCGAGTACCTGAACCCGGGCGGATCGTCGAAAGACCGCATAGCGACCCGCATCATCGACGCCGCCGAGCGCGACGGTCTGTTGAAGCCCGGCGGCACCATCGTCGAACCGACGAGCGGCAACACGGGCATCGGCCTGGCGCTCGTCGCCCAGCAGCGCGGCTACCGCTGCGTCTTCGTGCTGCCCGACAAGGTCGGCGAAGACAAGCGCAACGTGCTGCTCGCCTACGGCGCAGAGATCGTCGTCACGCCGACCGCCGTCGCCCCCGACAGCCCGGAGTCGTACTACAGCGTCTCCGACCGCCTCGTGCGCGAGATTCCGGGCGCGTTCAAGCCCAACCAGTACTCCAACCCCAACGGGCCGCTCAGCCACTACGAGACCACCGGCCCCGAGATCTGGCGCGACACCGAGGGCAAGGTGACCCACTTCGTCGCCGGCGTCGGCACCGGCGGCACCATCAGCGGTGTCGGCAAGTACCTCAAAGAGGTCTCGAACGGCGCCGTCCAGATCATCGGCGCCGACCCCGAGGGCTCGGTCTACTCGGGCGGCACCGGCCGCCCCTACCTCGTGGAGGGCGTCGGCGAAGACTTCTGGCCCACCGCCTACGACCCCACCGTCGTCGACCAGATCATCGCGTCATCCGATGCCGAGTCGTTCGAGCTCACCCGCCGACTCGCCCGCGAGGAGGGTCTGCTCGTCGGCGGCTCGAGCGGTCTCGCCGTGGCATCCGCCCTCAAGGCGGCAGCAGACCTGCCGGCCGACGCCGTCGTGGTGATCCTGCTGCCCGACGGCGGCCGCGGCTACCTCGGAAAGATCTTCAACGAGAAGTGGATGCAGTCGTACGGCTTCACCCAGGTCTCGGAAGAGAAGACCGTGGCCGACGTGCTCAGCCGCAAGACCGGCAACATCCCCGACCTGGTGCACGTGCACCCGATCGACACCGTGCGAGACGCCGTGAAGATCATGGCCGAGTACGACATCTCGCAGCTGCCCGTGCTCACGGCCGAGCCGCCCGTTGTGATGGGGGAGGTCGCCGGCGCCGTCGACGAGCGCGCCCTGCTCGACGACATCTTCAACGGCACCGCGAACATGACCGACTCGATCTCGAAATTCATCGGCGATCCCCTCGGCCTGATCGGGATGCACGAATCGGTGTCGGCCGCCCGCGCGGCCCTCGCCGGAGCCGACGCCCTGCTGGTGGTGAGCGACGGCAAGCCGGTCGGGGTGCTCACCCGCCAGGACCTGCTCACCTTCCTCACGGCCTAGGCAACACTCGACAACCCCGCACCACACAAAGGACTTCCGTGTCAGACAAGAACTACGGCTTCAGCACGCGCGCCATCACGGCGGGCCAGCACTTCGATCCGACCACCGGGTCGGTCGTGCCGCCCGTCTACCTGACCTCCACGTTCGTGCAGGACGGCATCGGCGGATTCCGCGGCGGCTACGAGTACGCCCGGGGCGGCAACCCCACCCGCGACTCGCTGCAGGAGCAGCTCGCCTCGCTCGAAGGGGGTCTGAAGGCGTTCAGCTTCGCCTCGGGCCTCGCCGCCGAAGACACCCTGCTGCGGGCGGTGCTCGCCCCCGGCGACCACATCGTGATGGGCAACGACGTCTACGGCGGAACCCACCGGCTCGTCAACCGCGTGTTCGTGCCGTGGGGCATCGACCTCGACGTCGTCGAACTCACCGACCTCGACCGGGTGCGGGCCGCCATCCGACCCGGGATCACCAAGGTGCTCTGGATCGAGACGCCCACCAACCCGCTGATGAAGATCAACGACATCGCGGCGCTCGCCGAGATCGGCCACGAGTTCGGCGTGCTCGTCGTCGTCGACAACACGTTCGCCTCGCCCTACCTGCAGCAGCCGATCGCGCTCGGCGCCGACGCCGTCATCCACTCCACGACCAAGTACCTCGGCGGCCACTCCGACGTCGTGGGGGGCGCCGTCGTGGTGAACGACGAAGAGCTGGCGGCCAAGGTCGGTTTTCTCCAGTTCGGTGTCGGCGCGGTGTCGGGACCTCTGGATGCCTGGCTCACGATCCGGGGGATCAAGACCCTCGCGGTGCGCCTCGACCGCCACTCGTCGAACGCCCAGTCGATCGCGGAGTCGCTCGAGGGCCATCCGGCGATCGACACCGTCTACTACCCGGGCCTGCCCTCGCACCCCGGCCACGAGCTCGCATCGCGCCAGATGAAGGCGTTCGGCGGCATGATCTCGCTCGGCCTCTCCGGCGGCGAGGCCGCGGCGCGCACTCTCGCCGAGTCGACCGAGCTCTTCCAGCTCGCCGAATCGCTCGGCGGAGTCGAGTCGCTCATCGGCTACCCCTCGGAGATGACGCACGCCTCGGTGCGCGGCACCGAGCTCGAGGTCGCGCCGAACATCGTGCGCCTCTCTGTGGGCATCGAAGACGTCGCCGACCTCACCGCCGACCTGCTCACCGCCCTCGACAAGGTCACGAGCGCCACCTCGTAGCCGCGTGGCAGCTTGTCGCCACACGATGTCCGAAAAGCGCGGGACATCGCATTACTGCCACTGACAGGGTGGTGGTATGACGACGACTGCCGCCCCTCCGGCCGTAACCGCCCATGCCGGTTCGATCGGGCTGGTGCAGGCCTCGGCCCTCTACATCGCCGCGGTGCTCGGCACCGGGATCCTCGCGCTGCCCGCTCTCGCCGCCGGAGAGGCGGGGCCGGCGTCGATCCTCTCGGTCGTCGCCGTCCTGGTTCTCTCGATCCCGCTCGCGGGAACCTTCGCGGCGCTCGCGGCGCGGCATCCGGATTCCGGGGGAGTCGCCACCTACGTGCGGATCGCGCTCGGTGCGACCGCCGCGCGCATCGCCGGCTACCTGTTCTACTTCGGAGTGAGCGCGGGAACACCGGTGGTCGCGGTGCTCGGCGCCAGCTATGTGGTAGCCATCTTCGGCGGCGAGCCGTGGGCGGTCGTGATCGTCGCCGCCGTGCTCTTCGTGCCGCCGTTCGTGTCGAACGCGTGGGGGCTGCGGGTCTCGGGCCGGGTGCAGCTCGCCCTCACCGGGGCGCTGGTCGCGATCGTCGTGTTCGTCGTGGCCCTCGCCGCCCCCGCGGCCGATGCGTCGAACTTCACACCGTTTATGCCCCACGGCTGGGCGGGGGTCGGGGCCGCGATCAGCCTGTTCGTCTGGGCATTCGCCGGCTGGGAGGCGGTGACCCACATCGCCGGCGAGTTCTCCAACCCGCGCCGCACGATCCCCGTCGCGACTGCCATCGCGATCGTGGCCGTCGGGCTCGCCTACCTCTCGCTGCAGGTGGTGACCGTCGCCGTGCTCGGCGACGCGGCGGGCGACACGGCGGTGCCGCTGCTGACCCTCGTCGCGACGACCGCGCCGGGAGTCGGGCCGGCCTTCGTCGCGGCCATCGCGGCCGTCGTCGCGCTGGGTGTGCTGAACGCCTACCTCGGGGCCTTCGCCAAACTGGGTGCCTCTCTCGGACGCGACGGCGACCTGCCCCGCTGGCTCGCGCGCGGTGCGGAGGCGGGCGGGGTGCCGCGTCGCAGTCTGCTCGTCGTGGGGGCGCTCGCCGCGGCCTACCTGACAGCGCTCGTCGCGACCGGGCTCGACCTCACCCCGTTCATCCTCATCCACACGAGTTGCATGGTCGTCGTCTACGCCCTCGGCATGGTCGCCGCCGTGCGCATCCTGCGTCGCGGCAGCCTGGGCTGGTGGCTGGCCGTGGTGAGCGTGGTCCTCGTGGCCGGGCTGCTGCTGCTCGCCGGAGCGAACCTGCTCATTCCCGCGGCCCTCGCCGCGGCGGCCGTCGTCGTCACCGTCGTTCAGAAGAGGAATCATGCCCGAGTACCGCGCACACTGTGACGCCCGCATCGAGTTCGTGAACGGCGGCGGGCTCACCGCCGACGCGTTCCGCATCGACCTGCCCGCCGGTCTCGACCCGGCCGACGCCGACGAGTCCACCGTCGGCCGGCTGCTCGTGCAGCACCTCGGGCTCGCTCTCGTGGGCTCGGTCGCCGTCACGAACCTCGTCATCGTCGAGGAGCAGCACCGGGGAACCCGCGGGATGACACCCGTCGCAGCCGTGAACCGCGGTCGGCTCGTCGACCTCAGCCACGAGATCCGCGCTGGTCTCGTCACCTACCCGGGGCTGCCGGCGCCGACGATCACCCCGCACCTGACGCGGGCCGACTCCCGGTCGCGCTACGCGCCCGGCACCGAGTTCGAGCTCGACACCATCACGATGCTCGGAAACACCGCTACCTACCTCGACAGCCCGTTCCACCGTTACGAGGGCGGCACCGACCTGGCCGGGCTCACGCTGGAGACGCTCGTCGACCAGAGGGCCGAGGTCTTCCACCTCGCGGATGCCACGGCTCGAGGCATCCGTGAGCCCGTGTTCTTCGACCGCGACCTCGCCGGGAGCGCGGTGCTGCTGCACACGGGGTGGGACCACCACTTCGGCACACCGGCCTACGCCCACGGGGCGCCGTACCTCTCCGAGGACGGTGCCGCCTATCTCGTGGAGCAGGGGGTCACGATGGTCGGCATCGACTCGCTGAACATCGACGACACCGAGTCGGGAGGCTCCAGACCCGCGCACTCGCTGCTGTTGGCGGCGGGGATCCACGTGGTCGAACACCTCACGCACCTCGGGGAGCTGCCGTCGAGCGGGTCGCTCGTCAGCGCCGTGCCACCGCGCGTGGTCGATTTCGGCACCTTCCCGGTGCGCGCCTACGCACGCGTATTGTGACGCTGTTGTTGCGTTAACTTCTTGACGGCAAGGCTTTGTTGTTGCACGCTACATATATGACAACGAGGCATAGGTCCCGGAACCCGGGATCGCAGACGGCGCTGCGCCAGTCCAACCAGCAGCGCATCATCTCCAGCCTCGTCTCCGGCGGCCCCTCGACCCAGGCCGAGATCTCGCGCAACACCGGGCTCTCCAACGCCACCGTCTCGAACATCGTCAAGGCGCTCGCCGAGCGCGGGATCGTCAGCACCGCGCCGACCACGAGCTCGGGGCGACGGGCCCTGTCGGTCAGCCTGTCGGGGGAGAACGGCGCCGTCGCCGTCGGGATCGACTTCGGCCGCCGCCACGTGCGCATCGTGCTCTCGGGACTCGACTATCAGGTGATCGCCTCGGAGTCAGTGGCGCTGCCGCTCGGTCACAGCGCGCGGGTGGCGCTCGAGTCTGCCGCCCTGCTCCTCGACGAGGTGCTCGAGGCCAACGGCGTGAGCCCGACCCTCGTGCTCGGCATCGGCGTCGGCATCCCCGGGCCCATCGACCGGCGCACCCAGACCGTCATCGAGGGCGCGATCCTGCCCGAGTGGGTCGGCATCACCCACTCGGCGATCGAGGCCCGCCTCAATTTCCCTGTCTACATCGACAATGACGCGAACCTCGGAGCCCTGGCCGAGGTCACCTGGGGGCCGCACAACGGCACCGAGAACCTCGTCTTCGTCAAGATCGGCAGCGGCATCGGCGCCGGGCTGATCCTCGGCGGGCTGCCCTTCGGCGGAAACATCGGCGTGACCGGGGAGATCGGCCACACCCCCGTGCACGACCACGGGCTGCTCTGCCGGTGCGGCAACCGCGGGTGCCTCGAGACCGTCGCGTCGACGACGGTGATGCTCGAACTCCTCGGACGCACAAGCCCCACCACGATCGCGACCAGCGACATCGTGCGGGCCGCCCTCGGCGGAGACCACGCGACGCTGCGCATCATCGACGACGCCGGGCTCGCGGTCGGCCGATCGGTCGCCTCGATCGTCAACCTGGTCAACCCCGAGACCGTGGTCATCGGGGGTCCGCTGGCCGGCCTCGGCGAGCTGCTGCTCGACCCGATCCGCCGCGGTCTGGCGATCTACTCGGTGCCGATGCTCAGCGAGACCACCGAGCTGGTCATGTCGTCGCTGGGCGAGGAGGCCGAGGCGCTCGGAGCGGTCGCGCTCGTGCTGCGGCAGGCGGGACTGCACACTCCCATCGGATGAAGCGGCTCGGGCGTGCCGACATCCGTTTCCTTATCGTTGTCAAGCTGATGCGTTCACAGGTTGACGACAACGCTTGCAGGGCTTAGTTTCTACAAGGGCACCAAACACGCGGGTGCCCCTGACGAGGAGGTCGCGCCGTGGAACAGGGTCTGAACACAGAGCCCACGATCCTGGAGATGCAGTCCATCACCAAGGAATTCCCGGGCGTAAAGGCCCTCGACAAGGTCTCGCTCACGGTCAAGGCGAACGAGATCCACGCGATCTGCGGCGAGAACGGCGCCGGCAAGTCGACGCTGATGAAGGTTCTCTCCGGCGTCTACCCCTTCGGCTCCTACGAGGGCGACATCGTCTACGAGGGCAAGGTCGTGCGCTTCAAGGACATCAAGTCGAGCGAGGCCGCCGGCATCGTCATCATCCACCAGGAGCTCGCGCTCATCCCCGAGCTGTCGATCACCGAGAACATCTTCCTCGGCAACGAGCCGGGCCGGGGCGGCGTCATCGACTGGGTCGAGGCGCAGAAGGAAGCGACGCAGCTGCTCGCCCGTGTCGGACTCGACGACGACCCCGACACGCAGATCAAGAACATCGGCGTCGGCAAGCAGCAGCTCGTAGAGATCGCCAAGGCGCTGAACAAGAACGTGAAGCTGCTGATCCTCGACGAGCCGACCGCCGCGCTCAACGAGAACGACTCCCAGCACCTGCTCGACCTCATCCTGGGGCTCAAGAGCAAGGGCGTCTCGTCGATCATGATCTCGCACAAGCTCAACGAGATCGAGCAGATCGCCGACGAGATCACCATCATCCGCGACGGCAAGTCGATCGAGACGCTCAACGTCAAGGCCGACGGGGTCGACGAAGACCGCATCATCCGCGGCATGGTCGGCCGCACGCTCGGCAACAGGTTTCCCGAGCACACCGCCGAGATCGGCGAGGTGTTCTTCGAGGTACGCGACTGGAGCGTGCAGCACCCGCTCACCGCCGAACGGCTCGTGGTCAAGAACTCGAGCTTCACGGTGCGCCGCGGCGAGGTCGTCGGCTTCGCAGGTCTTATGGGCGCCGGCCGCACCGAGCTCGCGATGAGCATCTTCGGCCGCTCCTACGGCAAGTTCCTCGGCGGCAAGGTGTTCAAAGACGGCAAGGAGATCAAGCTCCGCACCGTCTCCGAGGCCATCGACCACGGAATCGCCTACGTGAGCGAAGACCGCAAGGCGCTGGGGCTGAACCTGCTCGACACCATCAAGCGGTCGATCGTCTCCGCCAAGCTGCGCAAGATCTCGCGCGGCGACGTCGTGAACGAGATCCAGGAGGCCCAGATCTCCGAGCAGTACCGCAAGAGCCTGCGCATCAAGACGCCGACAGTAGAAGAGGGCGTGAACAAGCTGTCCGGCGGAAACCAGCAGAAGGTCGTGCTGGCGAAGTGGATGTTCACCGATCCCGACCTGCTGATCCTCGACGAGCCCACCCGCGGCATCGATGTCGGCGCCAAGGCCGAGATCTACGGAATCATCCGCGACCTCGCCGCACAGGGCAAGGGCATCATCATGATCTCGTCCGAGCTGCCCGAGCTGCTCGGCGTCTCCGATCGCATCTACACGATCTTCGAAGGCAAGATCACCAACGAACTCCCCGTCTCCCAGGCCGATCCCGAAACCCTCATGCGCAGCATGACCTCGTCCTCACAGAAAGTAGTCGCGTAATGAGCGCTCCCGTTACTGAGAAAAAGGGCGGATTCGACATCCGCGAACTCAAGAACCTGTTCGGCGGCGGCGGTTCGCTCAAGCAGTTCGGCATTCTCGGCGCCCTCGTCGTGATCATCATCTTCTTCCAGATCTGGACGGGGGGTAAGACGCTGCAGCCCGGAAACATCATCAACATCGTGCAGCAGTACTCCTACATCCTGATCCTCGCGATCGGAATGGTGATGGTGATCATCGCCGGTCACATCGACCTCTCGGTCGGATCGGTCGCCGCCTTCACCGGCATCATCGTGGCGCTCGCGATGCAGGACTGGAACTTCCCCTGGTGGGCGGGCATCCTCCTCGGACTCGTCGTCGGCGCCCTGATCGGCACGTGGCAAGGGTTCTGGGTGGCCTATATCGGGGTGCCGGCGTTCATCGTGACACTCGCCGGCATGCTCATCTGGCGAGGCGGAAACCAGTTCATCGGCGACTCGGCGACCGTGCCCGTCGACGGCCCGTTCCAGACCATCGGAAAGGGCTACCTGCCCGAGGTCGGCCCGAACTTCGGCGTGAACAACCTCACCATGCTCCTCGGGGCCCTCGTGGTGCTCGTTCTCATCGGCCTCGAGGTGCGCGGTCGTCGCACCCGCAAGGTGATGGGCGCGACATCCGACCCCGTCTGGCTCAGTGTGCTGCGCGTCGTCATCCTCGGCGGCGTTGTGCTCGTGGCCGCCTACCTGTTCGCCACCGGCCGCGTCGGCACCAGCTTCCCGGTCTCGGGCATCATCCTCGCCGCGCTCGTCATCGGCTACTCGTTCCTCACCAACAACACGATCATCGGCCGCCACATCTACGCGGTCGGCGGCAACAAGCACGCGGCCGAGCTCTCGGGCGTCAACTCGAAGCGGGTCAACTTCTTCGTGATGATGAACATGTCGGTTCTCGCCGCACTCGCCGGCATGATCTTCGTGGCCCGCTCGCAGGCCTCCGGCCCGTTCGACGGTGTCGGCTGGGAGCTCGACGCGATCGCGGCCGTGTTCATCGGCGGCGCCGCGGTATCGGGCGGCATCGGCACCGTCGCGGGCTCCATCATCGGTGGACTCGTAATGGCCGTGCTCTCCAACGGACTCGCACTCAAGGGCATCCAGAGCGACCTCGTGCAGATCATCAAGGGCCTCGTGCTGCTCATCGCGGTCGGCGTCGACGTCTACAACAAGACGCAGGGCCGACCGTCGATCATCGGTCTGATGACGAACCGCAACAAGAGCGGCTCGGCCCCGACCGACGACACCACGTCGAACGAGGTCACCCCCGGCGGCGGCACGCCCAACACCTCCGTGCCCGCCGACCTCAAGTAACGACTTATCCGACTGATCCACCACGCTCCACCCAACGCACCAATCACAGATAGATAGAGAGAAAGATATCCAATGAAGAAAATCCTTCTTGCAACCACAGCAGTCATGGCCGTGGCCGCGCTCGGCCTCACCGGCTGCGCATCCGACGGCGGCGGCCGTGGCGGAGACTCGGGCGGCGACACCGCCTCGGGCTTCCCCGCTGACTCGCTGATCGGCGTCGCACTTCCCGACAAGACCAGTGAGAACTGGGTTCTCGCCGGCGGCCTGTTCGAGGACGGCCTCAAGGAAGCCGGCTTCGAGGGCGACGTTCAGTACGCCGGAGCGAGCAACGCGGTTGCCGACCAGCAGCAGCAGATCTCGACCATGGTCACCAACGGCGCCAAGGTCATCATCATCGGTGCCAAGGACGGCGCACAGCTCGGCACTCAGGTCTCCGAGGCCCGCGACGCCGGCGCCATCGTTATCGCCTACGACCGCCTCATCCTGAACTCCGACGCAGTCGACTACTACGTCGCCTTCGACAACTTCAAGGTCGGCCAGCTGCAGGGCCAGGCCCTGCTCGACGGTCTCGCCGCGAAGTTCCCCGACAAGACGACGTACAACATCGAGCTGTTCTCGGGCTCGTCTGACGACGCCAACGCTCCGGTCTTCTTCGAAGGCGCCATGGACATCCTCCAGCCGAAGATCGACGACGGAACCCTCGTCGTCGTGTCGGGCCAGACCGACATCAAGCAGACGGCCACCGACGGCTGGAAGCCGGAGAACGCCCAGAAGCGCATGGACACGATCATGCAGGGCTCCTACCAGGCCACGACCGTCGACGGCGTACTCTCGCCGAACGACACCCTGGCCCGCGCCATCATCACCTCGGTGAAGGATGCCGGACAGGCCGACCTGCCGATCGTCACCGGTCAGGACTCTGAAGCCGCGTCGATCCCGCTGATCATGTCGGGCGAGCAGTACTCCACCATCTACAAGGACACGCGTGAGCTCGTTGCGACCGCGATCGAGATGGCTCAGGACCTGCAGAAGGGCGACAAGCCCGCGACGACCACCGAGACGAACAACGGCAACGTCGACGTTCCCACGCTCTACCTCGAGCCGGTCATCGTGACCAAGGAGAACGCCGCCGAGGCGTACGCGAACAACCCCGAGCTGCTCGCACTCACCAAGTAGCACCTCTCGCGAAGAAGGCCGGTCGCACCCTCGGGTGTGGCCGGCCTTCTTTTCATACCCTCCGTGTGGCCGTGCATAATGGGAGTGATTCTTGAATGTGAACGTACACATCGCCAATGAAGTCGGGTACCTCGATTGACCATGGAGCCGGAAAAGGTTCGCGCGCCCAACATCCGTGATGTTGCAGCGCTGGCGGGCGTGTCGTATCAGACCGTCTCCCGAGTACTCAACGACAGCCCCAGCATCAAGCCGTCGACGCGTCAGCGCGTGCTCGACGTCATCGCCGAGGTGGGCTACCGGCCGAACCAGGCGGCGCGCGCCCTCGTGACGAGCCGCTCCCGCACCATCGGCGTGCTCTCGTCGCAGACCGCCCACTACGGTCCGACCACGAGTGTGAACGCGATCGAGCAGGCCGCGCGCGAGGCCGGCTACCGCCTCAGCATCACGAGCATCTCGTCGGGCGACTACTCGTCGATCAAGGCGGCGATCGACTACCTGCTGAGCCAGGCGGTCGAGGCTCTCGTTGTGATCGCCCCGCAGGTGCGTGTGTTCGACGCCCTCGCCGACCTGTCGATCAACGTGCCCTACGTCACCCTCGAGTCGACCGGGCGCGACAGCGGCCACAGCCTCTCCGTCGACCAGGTGGCGGGCGCCCGCCTCGCGACGAAGCACCTCATCGACCTGGGGCACAGCGAGATCACCCACATCTCCGGCCCGCAGGACTGGATCGAGGCCGACGCGCGCATGGAGGGCTTCCTGCACGAGATCAACGCGGCGGACCTGCGAACGCGGGCCCCGATCCTCGGCGACTGGAGCGCGCACTTCGGCTACTACGCGGGGCTCGAGCTTCTGCGGTTTCGCGACTTCACGGCGGTGTTCGCGGGCAACGACCAGATGGCCCTCGGCTTTATGCACGCCTGCCGCGAGTCGGGGCTCGACGTTCCCGGCGACATCAGCGTCGTCGGATTCGACGACATCCCGGAGGCGGCCCACTTCTCGCCGCCGCTCACGACCGTGCGCCAGAATTTCGCCGAGATCGGCCGCCGCGCGGTCGACCTGCTGCTCTCCGAGCTCAGCGGGGGAGCCGGCCAGAATCACGACCAGATCCGCCCCGAGCTCGTTGTGCGCGCGTCGACGGCGCCGCCCGCCTGGTAGCGGGTGCCCGGCCGGGTGCTGTCGCGTCTCTCGGTCGACTGCGGCCCGTAGCCCCCGAGTGTCTCGCGCCGAGTGCGCCGCCGAGCCCACCCCGACCGCGCCGCACCCGCGGTTACCCACCCGTGACCTTGGACTTGACACATGTGACCGTTTCGCATGTAACATTGCGGCATTGATGTGAACGGTCACATCCGGTGGTTGCCCTAACCACCGAGACACCAACACCCGACAACGAGGTCCGCAGAGTGAGCGCAGCCACCGAGCCAGCAGGCGACGAGAAGAACGTCGTCGACGCGACACTCGCCGACGCCGTGAGCGCTATCCTCGCGGGCCGCACGTCGCTCGGCATCGAGCTCGGCTCCACGCGCATCAAGATCTGCCTCATCGGCGACGACGCGTCGACCGTTCTCGCGGTGGGAAGCGACGACTGGGAGAACGCGTTCGTCGACCGCGTCTGGACCTACTCGCTCGACGACGTGTGGTCGGGCGTGCAGGCCGCCTACGCCGACCTCATCGCCGACGTCGAGCGTCGCTACGCCGTGCGCCCCGAAGGCTTCGGCGCCATCGGCGTCTCGGCCATGATGCACGGCTACCTCGCCTTCGACGCGGCGGGCCAGCAGCTCGTGCCGTTCCGCACCTGGCGCAACACCACGACCGGGCCCGCGTCGGCCGAGCTGACCGAGCTGTTCGGCGTGAACATCCCGCTGCGCTGGTCGATCGCCCACCTGCACCAGGCCGTCATCGACAACGAGCCCCACGTCTCCCAGCTCGACTTCGTCACCACCCTCGCCGGCTACGTGCACTGGCGCCTCACCGGCCGCAAGCTGCTCGGCGTCGGCGACGCATCGGGCATGTTCCCGATCGACGCGCAGACCAAGAACTACGACGCCGGCCTGATCGCGAAGTACGACGCGCTCGTGCCGCAGCTCACGCTCGCCGACCTGCTGCCCGAGGTTCTCGTGGCCGGGCAGGTCGCCGGCGAGCTCACCGCCGAGGGCGCCGCGCTGCTCGACCCGACCGGCGCGCTGAAGCCGGGAGTCGTGTTCTGCGCGCCCGAGGGCGACGCGGGAACGGGCATGGTCGCGACCAGCTCGGTCGCCCCGCGCACCGGCAACGTCAGCGCCGGCACAAGCATCTTCGCGATGGTCGTGCTCGAGCGCCCGCTCGCGACCGTGCACCACGAGCTCGACCTCGTCACCACCCCCGCGGGCGACCCCGTCGCGATGGTGCACTGCAACAACGGAGCGAGCGAGCTCGCCGCGTGGGTGGGCCTGTTCACCCGCTTCGCAGCCGCATCCGGATCTTCGTCCGACCCCGACGCCGTATTCGACGTGCTCTTCCGCGAGGCGCTCGAGGGCGAGGCCGACGCCGGCGGAGTGATCGCCTACAACCACCTGGCCGGAGAGCCGATCGCAGCGCTGCCGGAGGGCCGCCCGCTGGTCGTGCGCACCCCCGACAGCCGCCTCACCCTCGCCAACTTCATGCGCGCGCAGCTCTACGGCGTGTTCGGAACTCTCGCCCTCGGCATGCGGGTCCTCGCCGGCGAGAAGGTCGAGCTCGACCAGATGTTCGCCCACGGCGGCATGTTCCGCACCGCGGGCGTCGCCCAGCGCTTCCTCGCCGGAGCGCTCGACGCGCCGGTGTCCGTCGCCGAGACGGCCTCTGAGGGCGGCGCGTGGGGCATGGCCGTTCTCGCCTCGTTCGTGAAGGACGGCGACGGCCGCACGCTCGACGGCTACCTGCGCGAGCGGGTCTTCGACGACGCCAGCTTCGAGACGATCGCCCCCGTGCCCGCCGACGTCGCCGGCTTCGCCTCCTACCTCGAGACCTACGACGCCGGCCTCGCCATCGAGCGTGCCGCCGTCGAGGCTCTCACCCTGAAAGGAACCACCCCGTGAGCGCCTTCACCCCCGAGATCCAGGTGGCCATCGCGCGCACCCGCGACGACGTGGCCCGCCTGCACGCCGAACTCGTGCGTTATGAGCTCGTCGTCTGGACCGGCGGCAACGTCTCCGGCCGCGTTCCCGGCGCCGACCTGTTCGTGATCAAGCCGTCCGGCGTCTCCTACGACGACCTGAGCCCCGAGAACCAGATTCTCTGCGACCTCGACGGCAACGTCATCGAGGGCACCCCCGGCTGGGAGCGCAGCCCGTCGAGCGACACCGCCGCGCACGCCTACGTCTACCGCAACATGCCCGAGGTCGGCGGGGTCGTGCACACGCACTCCACCTACGCCACCGCGTGGGCGGCCCGCGGCGAGGCCATCCCGTGCGTCATCACGGCGATGGCCGACGAGTTCGGCGGCGAGATCCCCATCGGGCCCTTCGCGATCATCGGTGACGACTCGATCGGCCGCGGCGTCGTCGAGACGCTCGCCGGCCACCGCTCGCGCGCCGTTCTGATGCAGAACCACGGCGTCTTCACGATCGGCAAGAACGCGAAAGACGCCGTCAAGGCGGCCGTGATGGCCGAGGATGTCGCGAAGACCGTGCACATCTCGCGCCAGCTCGGCACCCCCCTGCCCATTGCGCAGACGGCGATCGACTCGCTGTTCGACCGCTACCAGAACGTGTACGGCCAGCCCGCAGAAAACCAGCACCCCACAGGAGCACTCAAGTGAGCACCACCTCGATCGTCCCCGACCTGAAGAAGAACGAGGTCTGGTTTCTCACCGGCAGCCAGGACCTCTACGGCGACGACACCCTGCGCCAGGTCGCAGAGCAGTCGCAGGAGGTCGTGCGCCTGCTGAACGAGTCGAGCGACATCCCCGTGACCGTCGTCTGGAAGCCCGTGCTGAAGAGCTCCGACGCGATCCGTCGCGCGATGCTCGACGCGACGACGGATGACTCGGTCGTCGGCGTCATCGCGTGGATGCACACGTTCAGCCCCGCGAAGATGTGGATCCACGGACTCGACGCGCTGCGCAAGCCGTTCCTGCACCTGCACACGCAGGCGAACGTCGAGCTGCCGTGGGCCGAGATCGACTTCGACTTCATGAACCTCAACCAGGCCGCGCACGGCGACCGCGAGTTCGGCTACATCGCCACCCGCATGGCCGTGCCCCGCAAGACCGTCGTCGGGCACGCATCCAGCCCCGCCGTCACCGCGCAGGTCGGCACCTGGACCCGCGCCGCCTCCGGCTGGGTCGCCACCCAGGGCATGAAGCTCGCGCGTTTCGGCGACAACATGCGCAACGTCGCCGTCACCGAGGGCGACAAGACCGAGGCCGAGATCCGCTTCGGCGTGAGCGTCAACACCTGGGGTGTGAACGAGCTGGTCGAGCGGGTGGATGCCGCATCCGAGGCCGACGTCGACGCACTCATCGCCGTCTACCTCGAGTCGTACGACGTCGTGCCCGAACTGCTGCCCGACGGCGACCGCCACGAGTCGCTGCGCTACGGCGCCCGCATCGAGCTCGGCCTGCGCTCGTTCCTCGAGGAGGGCGGCTTCACCGCCTTCACCACGAGCTTCGAAGACCTCGGCGGTCTCCGCCAGCTGCCCGGCCTCGCCGTGCAGCGGCTGATGGCCGACGGCTACGGATTCGGCGGCGAAGGCGACTGGAAGACCGCCGTGCTGATCCGTGCCGCGAAGGTGATGGGTGCCGGGCTGCCCGGCGGCGCATCCCTCATGGAGGACTACACGTACAACCTGGTGCCCGGCGAAGAGTCGATCCTGGGCGCCCACATGCTCGAGATCTGCCCCTCGCTCACAACCACGAAGCCGAGTCTCGAGATCCACCCGCTCGGCATCGGCGGACGCGAAGACCCCGTGCGCCTCGTCTTCGACACCGACGCGGGAGCCGGCGTCGTCGTCGCCCTCTCCGACATGCGCGACCGTTTCCGTCTCGTCGCCAACAAGGTCGAGGTCATCGATCTGCCCGCGCCGCTGCCCCACCTTCCGGTGGCCCGCGCCGTGTGGAAGCCCGCTCCCGACCTCGCGACGAGCGCGACCGCCTGGCTCACCGCCGGCGCCGCACACCACACCGTGCTCTCGACCGCCATCGGCATCGAGGCCTGGGAGGACTTCGCCGAGATCGCACGCACCGAGCTGCTGATCATCGACGAGAACACCACGAAGCGCGGGTTCGCCCACGAGGTCAAGTGGAACTCCGCGTACTACCGGCTAGCGCAGGGAATCTAGACACACAGACTTGCCAGGGACGGCCCTTTCGGCCCCGGCGGGACCCGGTTTACATGGACAAACCGGGTTTGATGCACCAGACAAAGATGTCCATCATTGAAAGGAACACACAGTGAAGAAGAGAGCAGTTTTCTCGATCATCGCCGCAGGCGCCATGGTTGCGAGCCTCGCGGCTTGCTCGAGTGGCGCAGGCGACTCCGGATCCGGTGACGGCGGCGGCGGACTGATCGGCGTCGCGATGCCGACCAAGTCGTCCGAGCGCTGGATCGCCGACGGCGCCGCCGTCAAGAAGGCCCTCGAAGACCAGGGCTACAAGGTCGACCTGCAGTACGCAGAAGACGACATCCCCACCCAGGTCAGCCAGATCGAGAACATGATCACCAAGGGCGCAGAAGCCCTGATCATCGCGTCGATCGACGGCACGACGCTCACCAACATCCTCGCGGATGCCAAGGACGCCGAGATCCCCGTCATCGCCTACGACCGTCTGCTTATGGACACCGAAGACGTCGACTACTACGCGACCTTCGACAACGAGCTCGTCGGCAACCAGCAGGCCTGGTCGCTCCTCAACGGCCTCGGCCTCACGGAGCTCGACGGAACGCCCATCGAGGGCGCACCGGCCGGCCCGTTCAACATCGAGCTGTTCGCCGGCTCGCTCGACGACAACAACGCGTTCTTCTTCTTCAACGGCGCCATGGACGTGCTCCAGCCGCTGATCGACGACGGAACGCTCGTAGTCAAGAGCGGCCAGACCACCATCGAGCAGGCGGCGACGCTTCGCTGGGACGGTGAAACGGCACAGAGCCGCATGGAGGACCTCCTCACTGCGAACTACTCCGACGGCAGCGCGGTCAACGCCGTTCTCTCGCCCTACGACGGCATCTCCCGCGGAATCATCGGCGCCCTCACCGACGCCGGCTACACCGTGGGCGACGCATGGCCGACCATCTCCGGCCAGGACGCCGAGATCGACTCGGTCAAGGCCATCAACAAGGGCGAGCAGTACGCGACCATCTTCAAGGACACGCGCGAGCTGGCCAAGAAGGCGGCGGGCATGGCCATCGCGGCCCTGAACGACGACACCGTCGAGACGAACGACGACAGCACCTACAACAACAACGTCAAGGACGTTCCGTCCTACCTCCTCGAGCCCGTCATCGTGGTCAAGGACAACATCCAGACGGAACTGGTCGACACCGGCTACTGGACCGACGCCGAGGTCAACGGTTAATCCGCTGATCTAAGCACCGCCGGTGCCGGGGGTTCGCCCCCGGCACCGGCACCCCATTTCTTCACACGAGCTCAAGGAAGCCGGCACACACAGTGACCACGAATATCCTGGAAATGCGGTCGATAACCAAGACCTTTCCCGGCGTGAAAGCCCTGCAGGACGTCACCCTCGAGGTGGCTCGCGGCGAGATCCACGCTATCTGCGGCGAGAACGGCGCGGGAAAATCCACGCTTATGAAGGTGCTGTCCGGCGTATATCCGCACGGCACCTACGAGGGCGACATCGTCTTCGAGAACGAGACCGTCGAGTTCCGCGACATCCGTGACAGCGAGGCCAAGGGCATCGTGATCATCCACCAGGAGCTCGCACTCAGCCCCTACCTGTCGATCGCCGAGAACATCTTCCTCAACAACGAGGTCAAGGGCCCGCTCGGGCTCATCGACTGGAACAGGTCGAACCAGGAGGCGGCCAAGCTGCTCGCCCGGGTCGGCCTGCGCGAGAACCCCACGACCAAGGTCATGGACATCGGCGTCGGAAAGCAGCAGCTCGTCGAGATCGCCAAGGCGCTCTCGAAGGAGGTCAAGCTGCTCATCCTCGACGAGCCGACCGCCGCGCTGAACGACGAAGACTCCGCTCATCTGCTCGACCTGATGCTGCACCTCAAGGAGCAGGGCATCACGTCGATCATCATTTCCCACAAGCTGAACGAGATCAAGAAGATCTCCGACACGGTCACGGTCATCCGCGACGGCAAGACGATCGAGACGATCGCCAAGGCGGATGTGACCGAAGAGCGCATCATCAAGGACATGGTCGGCCGCGACCTCGAGCACCGGTATCCCGACCACACGCCGCACATCGGCGAGGAGATCCTGCGCGTCGAGAACTGGACGGCGCATCATCCGCAAGACCCCTCACGCGTCATCGTCGACAACGTCAACATCAACGTGCGCCGCGGTGAGATCGTGGGCATCGCGGGGCTCATGGGCGCCGGTCGCACCGAGTTCGCGATGAGCCTGTTCGGCCGCAGCTACGGCTCGCGCATCTCGGGCAAGGTCTTCAAGAACGGCGCCGAGATCAAGACCCGCACGGTGTCGGAGGCGATCGAGAACGGCCTGGCGTATGCCACGGAGGACCGCAAGACCTACGGGCTCAACCTCATCGAGGACATCAAGCGCAACATCTCGATGGCGTCGCTCGGCAAACTCGTGCGCGGCGGCCTCGTCAACGACAACGAAGAGTTCAAGGTCGCGAACGAGTACCGCACGAGCATGAACATCAAGGCCCCCACGGTGCTCGCCAAGACCGGCAAGCTCTCGGGCGGCAACCAGCAGAAGGTCGTGCTGAGCAAGTGGATCTACTCCGACCCCGACGTGCTCATCCTCGACGAGCCGACCCGCGGCATCGACGTGGGTGCGAAGTACGAGATCTACACGATCATCAACCGCCTGGCTGCGGCGGGCAAGGGCATCATCGTCATCTCCTCGGAGCTGCCGGAGCTGCTCGGAATCTGCGACCGCATCTACGCCCTCTCCGAGGGCACCATCACGGGCGAGCTCCCCATCGCGGAAGCCAACCCCGAGTCCCTCATCAAGCTCATGACCATGGAAAAGCCCAGCTAGCCGCGGCTAGTTGTTCAAGGAGAGATCCCAATGACTGACAAGAACACAACGCTCGAGCGGCCGGTGAGCAAGCTCGCGTCGTCGCTGAGCCACATCGCCAGCGACCTCGGCAAGAACGGCATCTTCCTCGCGCTCATCGCCGTGGTCGTGCTGTTCCAGATCCTCACCGACGGCATCCTGCTGCGCCCGCAGAACATCTCCAACCTGATCGTGCAGAACGGGTACATCCTGATTCTCGCGATCGGAATGGTCATGGTGATCGTCGCCGGCCACATCGACCTGTCGGTCGGTTCGGTCGCCGCGTTCATCGGCGCCGTCTCCGGCGTGCTGATCCGCGACGCGGGCTTCGACTGGTGGATCGCGATCATCGTCTCGCTGATCATCGGTGCGCTCGTGGGTGCCTGGCAGGGCTTCTGGATCGCCTACGTGGGGATACCGGCGTTCATCGTGACTCTGGCCGGCATGTTGATCTTCCGCGGGCTCGCGCTCGTGGTGCTCGGCAACACGAACATCGGCTCGTTCCCCGAGGGCTATCGCGCGCTCGGCAACGGGTTCCTCACCGACCTGTTCGGCGAGTTCGACGTCGACCCGTTCACCCTCGGCATCGGCGTGATCGCGATCATCGCGTTCGTCGTGCAGCAGCTGCGCACCCGTGCGGGTCGCAAGAGCTACGCGCAGGAGGTCGAGCCGATCGGCTGGTTCATCGGCAAGCTCGTGCTCGTCTCGGTCGCGATCTTCGCTATCTCGTGGGCGCTCGCCAGCTTCAAGGGCATCCCGGTCACGCTCATCATCCTGGCCGTGCTGGTTCTGGTCTACGGCATCGTGACGAACCGCAGCGTGTTCGGGCGCCACATCTACGCGATCGGCGGCAACCGTCACGCGGCCGAGCTCTCGGGCGTCAAGACGAAGAAGGTCGACTTCTTCATCTTCGTCAACATGGGCTTCCTCGCCGCTCTCGCCGGACTCGTGTTCACCGCCCGCCTCAACCTCGCGGGACCGAAGGCGGGTGACGGCTTCGAGCTCGAGGCCATCTCCGCCGCGTTCATCGGTGGCGCCGCGGTCCAGGGCGGCGTCGGCACCATCGGCGGCGCGATCATCGGTGGTCTCATCATCGGTGTGCTGAACAACGGAATGTCGATCCTCGGCATCGGCATCGAGTGGCAGCAGACCGTCAAGGGTCTCGTGCTGCTGCTCGCGGTCGCGTTCGACGTGTTCAACAAGCGTCGGGCCGGCGGCCGCTAGCCCCAGCCCGCACCAGAAGCCCCGCCCGTCGACGCTCGACGGGCGGGGCTTCTGCGTGTCTGCGTGCAGTCGGCTTCTGCGGGGATTCGGGGCGAATGCCGGTGCGCGCGCATCAGCGGTCGTCCCGGATCAGCGCAATCGGCCGCCGGGCCGCCGCCCCCGTGGCCGATTCTGTGGGGCTGCAGCGTGGGCGTCGGGCTACAGCGCGCGCTGCAGCCGAACGCCCGTACTGTAGCCCTGCGGGATAGGGCACGGGCGCAGACACACACAGCCCCGCCCGTCGTGACGACGGGCGGGGCTGTGTGCGCTGTGCGGTCAGCGCCGCAGGTGGCTTCCGACGTAGTCGAAACTCTCGCCGGTGAGCGTGGGCCCGACGGCCATACGGCTGCCGTCTTCGAAGAACCCGGTCTTGGTGCGCGCGAGCGTGCCGACCGAGTGGGCCACCGCGTCGCCGAGTTCGTTCAGCGCAGCGGTGCTCAGGTTGGTGATGGTGTCGCAGGCCTGGTGGTAGCACGGGTCGTAGGGCGCACCCGCCGTGCCGCCGAAGGTCGCGGCCTCCTCCTCGGTCTTGATCCCCTCGGCGCCGCTGAACAGGCCGCCGGCGGGGATGCCGGCCGCGATGAACGGACCATAGTCAGACCGTCCGTCGAACGCCGTCGGCGCGGTCGCGAGGTTCTTGCCCGCGAAGTAGTTCGTGAAGATCGACTCGATCTGCGCCGATCCGGGAGGGCCCGAGAGGCCGTCCGGGTCGTCGGAGCCGTCGCCGTCGTAGACGAACCGCACGTAGTTCGGCGAACCGAGCATGTCGAAGTTGAGGTTCGCGTAGATGGTCCCCAGCTCCTCGTCGCTCAGGTTCTCGACGTAGTAGGTCGAGCCGAGCAGGTTGTTCTCCTCGGCGCCCCAGAAGGCGAACCGCACCTTCTGCTGCGGCTTCTTGCCCTCCTTGGCGAACTGGATGGCGGTCTCGAGGATGGTCGCCGAGCCGCTGCCGTTGTCGTTGATGCCCGGTCCTTCGAGCACCGAGTCGAGATGCGCACCGACAACGACCACCTTGCCCGGGTCGCCCTTGCGGGTGTCGGCGAGCACGTTCACGGTGGTGCGGGTCTCCGACAGGGTGTCGGTGCTGACCGAGACGGTGACCGGCCCGGTCTGCGCGGCCTCGTAGAGCGCCACACCGTCGGCGTAGCTGACGCCCACGACCGGGATCGTCACGGGCCCGCCGAGGGTCACTCCCGTGAGCAGGTCGGTGCGCCCGGGGTTGCCCTCGTTGAAGATCACCGCGGCGTCGTAGCCCGCTGCCACGGCGTTGGCGACCTTCTCGGAGAAGTTGCAGGTTCCGCGCTGGATGAGCGCGACCTCCGGTTCCGTCGCCGAGGCCGGCACGAAGTCGCCGGGGAGACAGCCCGACGCCGAGCTGGGCGTCGGCGTCGCCGGGATCACGACGTTGGTGGTGGCGACGACCGCGCCGGTCACGTCGCCGGTGCCCGAGTACTCGAGGGTGGCCGACTCGATCGGTCCCGCGACCGGGGAGACCTGTGCGAGCACCGAGGGGCTCAGCTCCTGGTAGAACGGGAACTCGAATTCCTGCGTGGTCACGGTATAGCCCGCCTGGGTGAGCTTCTGCGCGACGTAGGCGGCCGAGGCGTCGTAGCCCGCCGTGCCCGAGGCGCGCGTTCCGCCGTTGTTGTTGGCTATGCGCTGGAACACGCGTTCGTGTTGCAGGATGCCATTGACCGTGACGGCCTTCTCCAGTTTTTTCGTATTCACGTCGTCGATCGCCAGAGCGGCGGTCGACGGAACGGCGACTGCCGCGACTATCAAGCCGGCAAGCAGCGTTGCTTTTCCACGCACGATGTCTCCCATTTCCGGGCTCACCCCCCGAATAGGGCACGCCCTCTACTCAAGCGAGGCTTCCGCATGGGCGCGCCAACAGGCTTGAACGTTACCTAATCGTTACCGAAAACGCGGGGGGTTGCGGGTTGCGGCGGGAGGGGTTCGGCCTGAGCGGTCGCGATTGAGAACCCTCACATTTGTGGGCGGATGACCCGCGCCGAGGCATCCGCCCCGCTTCTGCCGCCCCGCGACAGCCCCGCACCTACGGGGCAGAAGCCGGTTCTCGTTATCCAACCGTTACCCACGCCCGTTGTAGGCCGCCAATTGTGAACGCTAACATCACAACCAGCCAGAACGGACTGGTTGGCCGGGTGCATCCCGCGTGAGGCAGTCACCACGCGGCTCGGAACACTGAACAAGGAGGTTTAGTTCGATGAAGAAACTCATTGGAATCGCGGCGGTAGGCGCGATGCTCGTAGCTCTCACGGGATGCGCCGGCGGTGACGACAGCGGCGGTGCCGGTGGAGGCAGCGACGATCTCATCGTCGGCTTCTCGCAGGTCGGGGCCGAAAGCGGCTGGCGCACCGCGAACACCGAGTCGATTCAGAGCGCGTTCGAAGACGCCGGAATCGAACTGAAGTTCTCAGACGCGCAGGGCAAGCAGGAGAACCAGATCAAGGCCATCCGCTCGTTCATCCAGCAGCAGGTCGACGTGATCGCGTTCTCGCCCGTGGTCGAGTCGGGCTGGGACACCGTGCTCAAGGAGGCGAAGGACGCGGGCATCCCCGTCGTTCTCACCGACCGCTCGGTCGACTCCGAAGACGACTCGCTCTACGAGTCGTTCCTCGGCTCCGACTTCATCCTCGAGGGGGAGAAGGCCGGCGACTGGGTCAACACCGAGTTCGCCGACGCCGACAAGGTCAACATCGTCGAACTGCAGGGAACGACCGGCGCCGCCCCCGCCAACGACCGCGCGGAGGGCTTCCGCAACAAGGTCACCGACCCGAAGTTCGAGATCATCGCGACCCAGACGGGCGACTTCACCCGCGCCGGGGGCAAGCAGGTCATGGAGGCGTTCCTGCAGGCCAATCCCGAGATCGACCTCGTCTACGCGCACAACGACGACATGGGCCTCGGGGCGATCGAGGCGATCGAGGCCGCGGGACTCGTTCCGGGGCAGGACATCAAGATGGTCACGGTCGACGCGGTGAAAGACGGCATGACGGCGCTCTCCGAGGGCAAGATCAACTTCATCGTCGAGTGCTCGCCACTGCTCGGGCCGCAGCTCGTCGAGATCGCGGAGAAGGTCGCCGCGGGCGAGTCGGTGGAGAAGCGCATCGTGACCGAGGAGACTACGTTCACGCAGGAGCAGGCGATCGAGGCGCTGCCCGACCGCCAGTACTAGGCACCACAATCGGTCGGGCCCGGCACTGCTGCCGGGCCCGGCCATCCCACGTACTCAACGAAGAGGACAGCTGAGAGCATGACGATCACCCCCAGCACTAGCCGGGCGACCGGCGCCCCGGCGCCGACGGGCACGCCCATCATCGAGATGGAGGACATCTCGATCAGCTTTCCGGGGGTCAAGGCCCTCGACTCGGTGAGCTTCCGGATGTTCCCGGGCGAGGTGCACTCCCTCATGGGCGAGAACGGCGCCGGCAAGTCGACGCTCATCAAGGCGCTCACCGGCGTCTACTCGATCGACAGCGGAACGATGTCGCTCGGCGGCGAGCCGCTCGTGATCAACGGGCCCGCGCAGGCGCAGGCCGCCGGCATCAGCACGGTCTACCAGGAGGTGAACCTGCTGCCCAACCTCTCGGTCGCCGAGAACATCATGCTCGGCCGCGAGCCGCGTCGGCTCGGTGCGATCGACTGGCGCGCGATGCGCGAACGCGCGCGCGAACTGCTCGCCCGGCTGCACCTCGACATCGACCCGGGGTCGCAGCTCAGCTCGCACTCCCTCGCCGTGCAGCAGCTCGTGGCGATCGCCCGGGCGACAGACATCGACGCGAAGGTGCTGATTCTGGATGAACCGACCTCGAGCCTCGACGCCGACGAGGTATCCGAGCTCTTCCGGGTCATCCGCGGCCTCAAGGACGACGGCGTCGCCATTCTCTTCGTCTCCCACTTTCTCGACCAGGTGTACGAGATCTCCGACCGGCTCACCGTGCTGCGCAACGGGGCGCTCGTGGGGGAGTACCTCACGCGCGAGATCCTGCGCATCGAGCTCGTGCACAAGATGATCGGCAAAGAGCTCGCGACCCTCGAGAGCCTCGAGAGCAAGACGCGCGCCGCCGCCGTGGAAGGCGACACGGTCGAGGTGCCGTACCTCAAGGCCGTCGGCCTCGGACGCAAGGGCTCGGTCGAGCCGACCGACCTCGTGATCCACGAGGGCGAGGTCGTGGGACTCGCGGGCCTGCTCGGCTCGGGCCGCACCGAGTTCGCGCGGCTCATCACCGGCGCCGACCGCGCCGACAGCGGCGAGGTGTTCGTTCGCGGCACGAAGAAGCGGCTGCGCACACCGCGCGTCGCCCTCCGCGACCGCATCGCCTACTCGTCGGAGGACCGCAAGCGCGAGGGCATCGTCGAGGAGCTCAGCGTGCGCGACAACATCGTTCTCGCCCTGCAGGCCGACCGCGGCTGGTTCCGCCGCATCTCGAGACGGCGGCAGGACGAGCTCGCGAACAGCTACATCTCGGCGCTCGGCATCCGGCCGGCCAACCCCGACGCGCTCGTGCGCAACCTGAGCGGCGGCAACCAGCAGAAGGTGCTGCTCGCCCGGTGGCTCGCCGTCGCCCCGCGGCTGCTCGTGCTCGACGAGCCGACCCGCGGCATCGACGTGGGGGCGAAGGCCGAGATCCAGAAGCTCGTCTCCAGCCTCGCCGACGAGGGGATGGCCGTGGTGTTCATCTCCGCGGAGCTCGAGGAGGTGCTGCGTCTCAGCCACCGCATCGCGGTGATGCGCGACCGGCGCAAGGTCGCCGACCTGCCGAACGAAGACGTGACCGTCGGCGAGATCATGGGACTCATCGCGAGCGGAGCAGAAGCATGAAGCGCATCACCGACCTGCCCAAGGCGCGGCTGTTCTGGCCCGTCGTCACGCTCGTGGCGCTGCTGCTGCTCAACGCCGCTGTCGCGCCCGGGTTCTTCTCGATCAGGGTGCAGAACGGGCACCTCTTCGGCAGTCTCATCGACATCCTGCGCAACGGGGCCCCGACGCTGCTCGTCGCGCTCGGCATGACCCTGGTGATCGCCACCCGGGGCATCGACCTCTCCGTCGGCGCGGTGGTGGCGATCTCGGGGGCTCTCGCCTGCACGATCATCGCCGACTCGCCCGACCCCGGGAGTCTCGGCACCGTGCTCGCCGCCGTCGCCGTGGCGCTCGTCTTCTCCCTCGTTCTCGGCGCCTGGAACGGGCTGCTGGTCGCGGTGTTCGGCATCCAACCGATCATCGCGACGCTCATCCTCATGACGGCCGGCCGGGGCATCGCGATGCTCATCACCGAGGGGCAGATCATCACGATCACGAGCGCCCCCTTCAAGGTGATTGGCGCCGGGCACTGGTTCGGCCTGCCGGCCTCGATCGTCATCGCGGGCGTTATGTTCGCCATCGCGGCGCTGCTGACGCGCAAGACCGCGCTCGGCCTGCTGATCGAGTCGGTCGGAATCAACCCCGTCGCCTCACGGCTCGCGGGGGTGCGGTCGCGGGGCATCATCTGGGTCGTCTACGTCTTCAGCGCCCTGTGCGCCGCGATCGCCGGCCTGATGATCGCGTCGAACGTCACGGCCGCCGACGCCAACAGCGCCGGGCTCTACATCGAGATGGATGCCATCCTCGCGGTCGTGATCGGAGGCACCAGCCTCGCGGGCGGCCGCTACTCGCTCACCGGAACGCTCATCGGCGCGTTCATCATCCAGACCCTCACCACCACCGTCTACACGGTGGGGATCGCTCCGTCGGTCACCCTCGTCTTCAAGGCGCTCGTGGTGATCGCCGTGTGCCTGCTGCAGTCGCCCGTGCTGCAGGAGAAGATGCGGTATCGCCGCTCGACGACCAAGGCGGGAGCCCTCGCATGACCACCATCGTCTCCACCTCCGCCCGCCGCGGCCGCGACCTGCTCGGTTCCCGCTTCGCGCCCGTGCTCGTCACGCTCGTGCTGCTCATCGTGGTCTTCGCGGTGGGGTCGAGCCGCTACCGCGGCTTCGCGTCCGGGCAGGTGATCGCGAACCTGTTCGTCGACAACGCCTTCCTCATCGTGCTCGCCGTGGGCATGACGTTCGTGATCCTCACGGGAGGCATCGATCTCTCGGTCGGCTCGGTCGTCGCTCTCTCGACGATGATCGCCGCGACGCTCGCGCGTGACGGCTGGCCGCCCGCCGCGGTGATCCTCGTTGTGCTCGTGACGACGTCGACTCTCGGGCTGCTCGTGGGAATCGTCATCCACTATTTCCAGATCCAGCCGTTCATCGCGACGCTCGCCGCCATGTTCCTGGCCCGCGGCCTCTGCTACGTGATCAGTCTCAACTCGATCTCGATCACCGACCCCTGGTTCACCTCCATGGCGCAGACGCGCATCCCGATCTTCCCCGGCTTCACGATCTCGCCCAGCGTGATCGTGGCCGCGGTCGTCGTCATCGTCGCGTTCGTCGTGCTGCACTACTCGCGTCTCGGCCGCACCGTCTACGCGATCGGCGGCGGCGAGCACTCGGCCATGCTCATGGGCCTGCCGGTTCCCCGCACGAAGGTGCTGGTCTACGTGATCAGCGGGTTCTGCTCGGGAGTCGCCGGGGTGCTCTTCACCTTCTACACGCTGTCGGGCTACAGCCTCACCGCCGTGGGCATGGAGCTCGACGCGATCGCCGCCGTCGTCATCGGCGGAACCCTCCTCACCGGCGGCTACGGCTTTGTGCTCGGCTCCGTTCTCGGGGTGCTGCTCCTCGGCGTCATCCAGACCATCATCAGCTTCGAGGGCAACCTCAGTTCGTGGTGGACGAAGATCGTCGTCGGCTCGCTGCTGCTAGTCTTCATCGTGCTGCAGCGGCTGTTGACGGCGAGGCGCCGGTGACGATCCGCTCCATAATGGGCAAGTGAGTACCGAAGACAAGGCCCGTGTAGCGAACATCTTCGATGTCGCGAGACTGGCCGGGGTGTCGCATCAGACGGTGTCGCGCGTGCTCAACGACCTGCCGAACGTGCGGCCGGCCACGCGCACGCGGGTCGAAGACGCCATCAAGCAGCTGCGCTACCGGCCGTCGACGGCGGCGCGCTCGCTCGTGACGCGTCGGTCGCGCACGATCGGGCTCATCACCACCGGCAACCCCGACTACGGGCCTTCGAGCATCCTGCTCGGATTCACCGAGGCGGCCCGCAACGCCCGCTACCTCGTGAGCATCTCGAGCATGCTGGAGACGGATGTCGCGTCGATGCGCGCCGCCGTGGAGCTGCTGCTCAGCCAGAACGTCGAGGCGATCGTGCTGATCGCCGCACACCGTGGGGCGCTCGAGGCGATCCAGGGCATCGACCTCGGGGTGCCGCTCATCGCCGTCGAGTCGAGCGGGCGCGTCGGGTTCCACAGCGTGTCGATCGACCAGTTCCGCGGGGCGTTCGACGCGACGGAGCACCTCGTCGGCCTCGGTCACCGCAGCATCATCCACCTCGCCGGCCCGGAGGACTCGATGGATGCCACGGAGCGTGTGCGCGGCTGGCGCGCGGCCCTCTCCGAGCACGGTCTCGTCGCGCTCGAGCCCCTCGTCGGCGACTGGTCGCCCGGCAGCGGCTACCGGCTGGGGCAGCAGTACGCCGCCGACCCGGCGCGCAGTTTCACCGCCCTGTTCGCGGCGAACGACCAGATGGCGCTCGGCGCGATGCACGCGTTCAGCCAGGCCGGCATCCGCATCCCCGACGACGTGAGCGTCATCGGGTTCGACGACATCCCCGAGGCCGAGCACCTCACCCCGCCGCTCACGACGATCCGGCAGGACTTCGCCGAGCTCGGCGGCACGGTGATGTCGACGCTGCTCGAGCTCATCCTCGACGGCACTCTCGAAGAGGCGAAGCATCCCGTGCCGCACCTGGTCGTGCGCGAGTCGACGGCCGCCGCGCCCGCCTAGCGTCGGGCGTCTGCCGGCTTCTGGGACGAATGCGGATGCGCGCGCACCCGCACTCGTCCCGGAACACCGCAGGCGGTGACTGCTACAGCGCCGCGAGCGTCGGCGCGGGCACGACCTCCACGCTCGAGCGCAGGGCGCGGGTGTGGTCGACGACGCGCACCGGCCCCGTGAGGGTGACCGCCGCCGTGAACACCGCGCTCGCCGAGGAGCGCGAGAACCGCAGTTCGAGCGTTCCGGGCTCGACCACGCGGTCGCCGTCGCGGCCGGTGAACTGGGCCAGGTCGGCGGGCACGTCGACGTGCACACGTGCGCTCTCCCCGGCCTCGAGCGGCACACGGGCGTAGCCGACGAGCCGCTGAACCGGCCGCACGACCGACGCCACCGGGTCGTGCAGGTACACCTGCACGACCTCGACGCCGGCCCGGTCACCCGTGTTGCGCACCGTGAGGCTCGCCTCGATCGAGCCATCCGTCGCCAGCTCGCCCGCCGCCAGAGCGAAGTCGTCCCAGTCGAACGAGGCGTACCCGATCCCGTGACCGAAGGGGAAGGCCGCCGTCGGGTCGATGTTCGACACGTCGCTGGCGCGCGCGAGCGGGGAGGCGAGGTAGGTGGTCGGCTGCGTGCCGGCGAGGGCGGGAACGCTCACCGGCAGGCGACCGGAGGGATTCACCGCGCCGCCGAGCACACGGGCGATCGCCGTCGCGCCCTCTTCGCCGGGGAAGAACGACTGTACGATCGCGGCCGCCTCGGTCACCGCGCGGCCGAGCGCATAGGGACGCCCGGCGAGCAGCGCGACGACCACCGGGGTTCCGCTGTCGAGCATCGCGTCGACGAGCTGCTGCTGCGCGCCGGGCAGCCGCAGCGACTCCGCGTCGCAGCCCTCGCCGCTCGTGCCGCGGCCGAAGAGGCCCGCGCGGTCGCCGAGGGCGAGAACGACGACGTCGGATGCCGCGGCGACGGCGATCGCGTCGGCGAAGTCGGTCTCTCCGCCGTCGACGGTCGTGCCGAGCGCGTAGTCGACGGCGCTCGAACCGAACTCGGCGCGCACCGCCTCGAGCACGGTCGGCAGGTCGATGCCGATCGGCCACTCGGGGTGCTGAGTGCCGACGTGCGACGGAAAGGAATAGCAGCCGAGCACGGCGAACGGGTCGTCTGCGTTCGGGCCGATGACCGCGATGCGCGCCGGGCGGTCGAGCGGAAGTGTGCCGTCGTTCGACAGCAGCACGATCGACTGCTCGGCGAGCTCGAGGGCGAGGGCCCGGTTCTCGGCCGGGTCGAGGTCGACGCTCTCGAGCGTGGGCGCCGTCGAGTAGCCGGGGTCGAGCATTCCGAGCTCGACCTTCTGGGTGAGCACACGCCGCAGCGCCCGGTCGACGAGCGACTCGTCGAGGGCCCCGGCGGTCACGGCCGCGACGAGCGGCTCGCCGAAGGTCTTCACCGTCGGCAGCTCGACGTCGACGCCGGCGCCGAGAGCAAGGGCGGCGGCCTCGCCCCAGGTGCCGGCGACGCCGTGCAGCAGGTGCAGGAACGCGACGCCGAAATAGTCGGCGACGACCGTGCCGGTGAAGCCCCACGTCTCACGCAGCAGCCCCGTGAGCAGGCCGGTGTCGGCCGCCGACGGGATGCCGTCGACGTCGGAGTAGGAGTGCATGACCGAGCGCGCGCCGCCCTCGCGGATCGCCATCTCGAACGGCGGCAGCAGCACGTCGTTCACCTCGCGGCGGCCCATCGACACGGGCGCGAGGTTGCGGCCCGCCTTCGACGCCGAATAGCCGACGAAGTGCTTGAGCGTGGCCACGATGCCCGCACTCTCGAGGCCGCGCACGTAGGCGGTGCCGATCGTCGCGACCAGGTAGGGGTCTTCGCCGACGGTCTCCTCGACCCTGCCCCAGCGGGCGTCGCGCACAACGTCGAGCACGGGGGCGAGGCCCTGGTGCACACCGACCGAGCGCATGTCGGCGCCGATGCGCGCGGCCATGGTGGTGACGAGCGCGGGGTTGAAGGTCGCACCCCAGGCCAGCGGCACCGGGTAGGCGGTCGCGCCCCACGCGGCGAACCCGGCGAGACACTCCTCGTGGGCGATGGCCGGGATGCCGAAGCGGCTGCCCGCGACGATGCGGTTCTGCGTGCGTTGCAGCGAGATCGCGCCCATCGCGGGTTCGACCGGGGCGCTGCCGAACGGGCGGGTCAGCTGGCCGAGGCCGAGCGGCAGCAGCGCGTCGAGGTCGACGGCGTCGTCCATGTCGTGCTGGTGCGGGGCGACCTCTCCGCCGTCGGTCGCGGCCCCCACCCACACGCCGTACAGCTGCGCGATCTTCTCCTCGAGGGTCATCGCCGCGACGAGCGCGTCGACGCGGTCGGGCGTTGCGGCCGAGTCGTCGTTCCAGATTCCGGAGATCATCCCTTTACCGATCCTGTGAGGCCGCCGACGATGTGTCGCTCGGCGAAGATGAAGAAGACGAGGGCGGGAACGATCGAGAGCGCGGTGAACGCCAGGATGCTCGCCGTGTCTTGCGAGTACTGCGACTGGAAGGTCGCGACCCCGAGCGGGAGGGTGAAGTTCGCGGGGTCGTTGAACACGAGCAGCGGCAGCAGGTAGCCGTTCCAGCTGGTGATGAAGGCGAGCACCGACACCGTCACGAGCGCGGGCCGCGAGAGAGGGAGCAGGATTCGCCAGAAGAAACCGAGTCGCGTCGCGCCATCCATCACCGCCGCGTCTTCGATCTCCGTCGGGATCGCGGCCATAAACGGCCGCAGGATGATGATCGTCACCGGCAGGGCGAACGCCGCCTGAGGCAGGGCCACCCCCACCCACGACTCGAGCAGGTGCAGCTGGCGCAGCAGTAGGTACACCGGGAGGATCGCGACGCCGAGGGGAAACAGCAGCCCGATCGTGAACATCGAGTAGAACGCCTCACGCCCGCGGAAGCGGTAGCGCGACAGGGCGAACGCGGCCATCGACCCGAGGCCGACGGCGAGAACCGTCGACGAGATCGAGACGAGGGCGCTGTTGCCGAGGAAGCGCCAGAACGCGTCGTTGGCGAGGATGTTCGCGTAGTTGGTAAACACCCACGGAGACGGCAGCCCGGCCGGGTCGCTGTTGATCTGCGCGTTCGTGCGGAAGCCGCCGAGGATCACGAACAGCAGCGGCGCCACGGTGACGCCCACGATGAGCAGCGCGGCGAGGTAGCGCACCGGCGTCATGGCGGTGAAGCCCGCGCGGGCCTTGGTGATGGTCGTCGTCGACATCATTCGACCCTTCCGGTGAGCGCGCCCTGGGTGTCGCGGCGCAGCGCGAAGCGCTGGTAGAAGAGGGCGAAGACGAAGCAGATGACGAACAGGATGATCGCCACGGCGCTGCCGAAGCCGAACTCGTAGCGGCGGAAGCCGCGGTCGATCAGGTAGGTGGCCATGGTCGTCGACGAGCCGGCGGGTCCGCCGAGCGTCATGATCCAGACCAGGTCGAAGAGCTGCAGCGAGCCGATGATCGAGAGGAAGACCCAGATGCGGATGGTGGGGCCGAGCAGCGGCAGCACGATGAGGCGGGTGGTCTGCCAGCCCGACGCGCCGTCGATGGATGCCGCCTCCCGCAGTTCTTCGGGAACGCCCTGCAGGCCGGCGAGGAACAGGATGATCCCGAAGCCGATGTACTTCCAGGTGATGACCGCGAACAGGGTGAACATCACCACGTTCTGGTCGGCGAGCCAGAGCTGGACGAGGCCGCCGAGGCCGACGCCCTCGAGGAGGCCGTCGACCACGCCGTGCGGCTGCAGCAGCGACAGCCAGATGACGGCGGTGACCGCCTCGGAGAGCACGTAGGGGGTGAATACGAGCAGCCGCAGGCCGGTGCGGCCCCGGATCTTGCCGTTGAGCAGGAGGGCGAGCGCGATGCTCAGCGGCAGCTGCACGACGAGCGAGGCGATCACGATGAACAGGTTGTGGCCGATGGCGCCCTGGAACAGCGGGTCGCCGAGCGCCTTCGTGTAGTTGTCGAGGCCGACGAAGTCGGTGAGCGGCCCGAAGCCGTTCCAGTCGAACAGGCTGTAGTACGAGGCGGCGACGAGCGGGAAGAAGACGAAGGCGACGAAGAGAACGGTGGCGGGGCCGAGCAGGAGCGCCAGCTCGAGCTTCTTGCGCAGGGTCGAACGGCGGCGGCGGGTCGTGCCTTGCGGTGAAGGCGAGCCCGCCGCCGTCGTGACGTCTGGCGTCACGACGGCGGTGGTTGTGCTCATCGCTACTTGGCCGCCTTGACTGCCTCGGCGACGGATTCGGCGGTGCCCTGTCCGGCGAACAGGTTCGCGACGGCGTCGTTGAGCGCCGAGCCGACCCCGGTCGGAAGGGCGATGTCGAAGTAGGTCTGCACGTAGGCGGCCTCGGAGTTGAAGTCGTAGATCGACTTCACCACCGGGTCGGTGATCGCCGACGAGGCGGCCGCCTTGACCGGGATCGCGACGACCTGGCTCTCGACGAGCTTGGTCTGGATGTCGTCGTTCGAGAGGAACTCGAGGAAGTCGACGCACTCCTTCGCGTGCTCCTGCGTGCAGGAGAAGCCGTCGCCGCCGCCGAGGGTGGCGCTCGCGTCGCCCTTGCCGCCCTCGACCGACGGGAACGGGAACCAGCCGAGCAGCGGGTCGAGGTCGGTGTCGGTCAGGCCCTGCATGACCGACTTGTCCCACGTGCCCTGCAGCTCCATGGCCGCCTGGCCGTTGGCCACGAGGCCGGCCGAGCTTCCGGCGCCCTGCTGTGCGGGTGTTCCGTTGAAGCCGTCTTGGAAGGGCTCGGTCGCGATGAAGTCGATGACCGCCTGACCGGCGCGGGTGAAGCAGTCGTCAGAGAGGTCGGCATCCGCCAGCCCCTTCTTCAGCACGTCTTCGCCGCACTCCCGCACCGCGAAGGTGTTGTAGTAGAACGCGTCGGGCCAGCGGTCCTTGCCGCCGACCGCGATGGGGGCGATGCCGGCCGCCTTCAGCGTCTCGACGGTGTCGTTGAGCTCGTCGAGGGTCGTGGGCGGGGCGTCGATGCCGGCCTGCGCGAAGAGGTCGGTGCGGTACCAGAAGCCGACGACCTGCGACGCGTAGGGCACGCCGTACTGCACGCCGTCGACGGCCCAGTTGCCAGACGCGGCGCCCAGCTCGTCGAGCCAGCCGCTGGTGAGCTCGGTGATGTCGGCGACCTGGCCCGACTGCACCTGGGTGGCGAGGAGTCCGCCGCCCTGGTTGAAGTAGATGTCGGGCGGGTTGTCCGACGAGAGGGCGAGGGGGATCTTGGTGGCGAAGTCCTCGTTCTGGATCGGGACGACGTCGATCGTGATGTCGGGGTTGGCCTTCTCGTACTCGTCGACGGCGTCCTGCCAGATGCCGAGGATCGGTTCGGCCGTGCCGTTGTGCCAGAAGGTGAGGTTGGTGACGCCGTCGGCCGAGCCGCCGTCGCCGTTGCTGCACGCGGAGAGAGCGCCGACCGACATGACCGCGACCGCACTCACCGCCACGAACTTTCTGATGCTGCGTGTGTTCATCGTTGAACGCCTCTCGAAAGTTTCGACATCTCTGTCGAAAGTGATTAGGATGGCTGGAGTCTAAGCAGTACCGCGGGTCGGGCACAAGTTGTTTGAGGCAACAAATAGGGGAAGGATGGCGCCATGAGCGATTCTGGAACGCAGATCGGGCGCGTGAAATTGAACGAACTTGCCGATGAGGCGGGTGTTTCTCTCTCCACCGTCTCAAAAGTGCTCAATGGGCGGTCGGATGTCGCGGCCGCGACCCGCACGCGGGTCGAGGGGATTCTCGACGCCCACGGCTACCAGCGGCGCATGGGGCTTCCGAACCGCAACACGCTCATCGAGCTCGTCTTCCCCGACCTCGACACCGTCTGGGCGATGGAGCTCATCCGCGGCGTCGAGAACGTGGCGAAGGAGCACGGCCTGAGCGTCGTGATCTCGGAGACCGGCACGCGGCACGCGCCCGCGCCCGACTGGATCACCGGCGTGCTGCGCCGCCGTCCGGTGGGCGTCGTGCTGGTGTTCTCCGACCTCGCCGACGGCTACAAGGCGCAGCTGCGGTCGCGCGCCATCCCGTTTGTGATCGTCGACCCCGCGGGCGACCCGTCGCCCGACGTGCCCTCGGTGGGCTCCGCGAACTGGTCGGGAGGGCTCATGGCCACGCGCCACCTCATCGAGCTGGGGCACTCCCGCATCGCCGCCATCACCGGCCCCGACGACATGATGTGCTCGCACGCGCGGCTCGACGGGTTCCGTTCGGCGATGAACACGGCGGGGCTCACCGTCGACGAGACCCTCGTGGCGTTCGGAAACTTCCACGTCGACGGCGGGCGGGAGAACGCGCGGCGCATGCTCGGGGGCGAGAACCGGCCCACGGCGATCTTCGCGGGCAGCGACCTGCAGGCGCTCGGGGTGTTCGACGCGGCCCGGTCGCTCGGCATCCGGGTGCCGGAAGACCTGTCGGTCGTGGGCTACGACGACCTGCAGCTCGCCCAGTGGTCGAGCCCGGCGCTCACGACCGTGCACCAGCCGCTCACCCGCATGGCCGAGGAGGCGGCGCGGCTCGTGGTGCGCATGAGCGAGGAGCAGCTCGAGTCGATCCCGCGCGTCGACCTGGCCACCCGGCTCGTGGTGCGCGACAGCACGGCCGCGCCGCTCGCCGGGTCGTAGAACGGCGCCCTGCAGCGGGCGCGTCGGGGCTCGAAGGGCTGCAGTTCGGGCGTCGGGCTACAGCGCGCGCTGCCGCCCGACGCCCGAGCTGGCGCCCGACCGGCCGGCGCCCGACCGGCCGGCGCCCGACGCGCTGGCCCGGCCGGCTGGCGCCCGCGGTGCTTCCGCGCAGTTTCGGGACGAGTGCGGGTGCGCGCGCAGGCGCAGTCGTCCCGAGATTGCGCAGTCGGTCGACCGGGCTCAGGCCCGGCGGGCCGCGTACTGCTCGCCGATGACGGCCTCGGGGGCGCCGGAGAGGCTCGCCGCGATCTCGGTCGACCACGCGGGCAGCGCGCCGGTCAGCGCCCAGCCGGCCTGCCGCGCGGCACCCGCCGCGACGTACTCGCCGGGCAGCGGAACATCGACCCGCACCGCGAACACCTGCGCCGCGATCTGCTGCACCGCGGGGTTCTGGGCTGCGCCGCCGATCAGCAGGATGCGTGTGGCTTCGACACCCTGACGGGCGACGGCGTCGAGACCGTCGGCGAGTGCGCTCAGCATCCCCTCGACGGCGGCGCGGGCGAGACCGCCGCGGGTCGTGTTGGCCAGGGTCATCCCGAACAGAGTGGCCGTGGCATCCGGAAGATTCGGTGTGCGCTCGCCCTCGAAATAGGGCTGCAGCACGAGTCCGCCGGCGCCGGGCGGCGACTCGAGGGCCAGTGTGCCGAGCTCGTCGTGGGTGACGCCGAGCAGTGTGGCGACCGCGTCGAGGATGCGGGCCGCGTTGAGCGTCGCGACGAGCGGCAGGTAGTTGCCGGTGGCGTCGGCGAATCCGGCGACGGTGCCGGTGGAGTCGTGGGTGGCCGCCGGTGTGACGGCGAACACCGTTCCGCTCGTGCCGATCGACACAACGACGTCGCCCGTCGCCGCGCCGAGCCCGAGTGCGGCGCCCGCGTTGTCGCCGGTGCCCGCGCCGACCACGATGCCGCCGTCGTTCGGAAACTCAGGAATTGCGCCCACGGTGCCGGCCCGGCCGCCCGCCGCGATCACGGTCGGCAGAACGACGGTGTGGCCTAGTCCTGAGTTTCCGAGGGCGGCGTCGAGCAGGTCGCGGTCGTACTCGCCGGTCGCGGGGTTCCAGTAGGAGGTTCCGCTCGCGTCGGAGCGGTCGGTCGTGAGCTCGGTGAGCACCGGGCCGAGCGGACTCTCGCCCTCGGGGCCGTATCCGCGCAGGCGCCAGGTGAGCCAGTCGTGGGGGAGGGCGACCGCGGCGATGCGCGCCGCGTTCTGCGGCTCGTGCGTCTGGATCCACCGCAGCTTGGTGAGCGTGAACGACGCGACGGGCACCGAGCCGGTGCGGTCGGCGAGCTGTTCGGCGCCGAACTCCCGAATCAGGTCGGCCGCGGCATCCGCAGATCGCGTGTCGTTCCAGAGCAGGGCGGGGCGGATGACGCGTCCCGCGTCGTCGACGACGACGCAGCCGTGCTGCTGGGCCGAGACCGAGATCGCCGCGACGCCGTCGAGCCCGCCGGCGTCGCGGAGCGCCTCGAGCAGTGCCGACCACCAGGCGGCCGGGTCGACCTCGGTGCCCTCGGGGTGGGCGGCGCGCCCCGAGCGCACGATCGCGCCGGTGTCGAGGTCGCGCACGACCACCTTGCAGCTCTGGGTCGACGAGTCGACGCCGGCGACGAGTGTCATGCGGGGCCTTTCTGGTTCGGTGAATCCCGTCGGGCTACAGTTCGGGCGTCGGGCTACAGCGCGCGCTGCAGCCCGACGCCCGAGATGGCGCCCGACAGGGGGAAGGGGAGGGTTAGCGCGCGCCGACGAGGTGCTCGACGGCGAGCTGCTGCAGACGCACGAAGCCGAAGCCCTTGCCGTTGTAGTAGGCGCCGGAGTCGAACTCCTCGTAGGCCGAGCGGTCGGCGAGCAGGTCGTCGTAGCTCTCGCCCGCACCGAGCGTCGGCTCGTTGATCTGCTCGACACGCGAGGCGAGAAGCGCCTCCTGCACCTCGGGGTCGGCGCGGAACGCCGCTGCGCGCTCCTTGAGCAGCAGGTACATGCGCATGTTGGCCTTGGCCGACTCCCAGACGCCGGTCTCGTCTTCGGTGCGCGAGGGCTTGTAGTCGAAGTGACGGGGGCCGTCGTAGGAGGGGCCGCCGTTCGGGCCGCCGTTCTCGAGCAGGTCGACGAGCGAGAACGCGTTCTGCAGGTCGCCGTGTCCGAACACGAGGTCCTGGTCGTACTTGATGCCACGCTGGCCGTTGAGGTCGATGTGGAACAGCTTGCCCTGGTAGAGCGCCTGCGCGATTCCGGCGGTGAAGTTGAGCCCGGCCATCTGCTCGTGGCCGACCTCGGGGTTCACGCCGACGAGCTCGGGGCGCTCGAGGGTCTCGATGAACGCGAGCGCGTGGCCGAGGGTGGGCAGCAGGATGTCGCCGCGCGGCTCGTTGGGCTTGGGCTCGATCGCGAACTTGATGTCGTAGCCCTTGTCGGTCACGTAGTCGCCGAGCAGGTTGACGGCCTCGCGGTAGCGCTCCAAGGCACCGCGGATGTCCTTTGCCGCGTCGTACTCGGCACCCTCACGGCCGCCCCACATCACGAAGGTCTTGGCGCCGAGCTCGGCGGCGAGGTCGAGGTTGCGCAGCACCTTGCGCAGCGCGAAGCGACGCACGTCGCGGTCGTTCGACGTGAACCCGCCGTCCTTGAAGACCGGGGCGCTGAACAAGTTGGTGGTGACCATCGGCACGATGATCCCGGTGTCGGCGAGGGCCTGCTTGAGCCGGTCGATCTGCGTCTGGCGTTCGGCGTCGGTCGAGCCGAACGCGAACAGGTCGTCGTCGTGGAAAGTGAGGCCGTAGGCGCCGATCTCAGAGAGCTTCTCGACTCCGTGCACCACGTCGAGCGGCGCGCGGGTCGGGCCGCCGAAGGGGTCTGCCCCGTTGTATCCGATGGTCCAGAGACCGAATGAGAACTTGTCGTCGCGGGTGGGGAGGGTGCTCATGGTTGTGTCCTTCAACGTCGTCGGTGATTTGTTGACTGGCACAACATATCAGCCCGCGGGCATCGGGACAACCGGCGGCCGCGATCGGCGTGGGAGCTCGCCCGGGGGCCTATAGTCGGCCGAAACGGAGGGGCGAATCATCCGCCCGCCCGTCGACGGCATCCGGCGGGGTTATGGTTTCAACACGATGAATAGGTGGCGACAGTGAGTCTGGCCGAATCGCAGCAGACGGGGCGCGGAAACAGCGCCGACCACGTGCGCCGGCACAACCTCGCCGTCGTGCTCGGACTCGTGCACCGTTCGCAGGGTGTATCGCGCTCGCTGCTGACCCGGCAGACCGGACTGAACCGGTCGACCGTCGCGGCGCTCGTGGGCGAACTCGTCGAGCGCCGGCTCGTCGTCGAGGTCGATGCCGATGTGCAGGGACAGGTCGGACGCCCCAGCCCGATCGTGAAGCCCGCGCCGCTCGCGGTCGCTATCGCCGTGAACCCCGAGATCGACGCGATCACGATCGCCGTCGTCGGCCTCGGCGGCCAGGTGCTCAAACGCATCCGCCACACGACCGACCACGAGCCGGAGGCCCGCGAGGCCGTGACCATCTGCGCGGCCGTGATCGACGACCTGCGCGACGAACTCGACGCGAGCTACCGCGTGGTGGGCATCGGCGTGGCCGTGCCCGGGCTCGTGCGCGAGCTCGACGGTGTTGTGCGTCTCGCCCCGCACCTCGGCTGGGTCGACGCGCCGCTCGCCGACATGCTGTCGAAGGCGACGGGCTACCCGGTGGTCGCCGGTAACGACGCGAGGCTCGGCACGCTCGCCGAGAGCACCTTCGGCGCCGGCCGCGACCTCACCGATTTCATCTACCTCAACGGCGGCGCGAGCGGCATCGGCGGGGGAGTGATCGCCGGCGGACAGCCGCTCACCGGCGCCGCCGGCTACGCGGGCGAGCTCGGCCACACCCTCGTCAACTCCCGAGGGATCGTCTGCCACTGCGGCGGGGTCGGATGCCTCGAGACCGAAGTCAGACGCGCGCCCCTCCTCGCGCTCGTGGGCCTCGCCGACGCCGACAGCGACGAGCTCGAGAGCGCGCTGCTCGCATCCGAGTCGGTGGAGGTCATCGCCGAGATCCACCGCCAGCTCGACTTTCTCGCGGTCGCCCTGCGCAACGCGATCAACACCCTGAACCCGCAGACGATCCTGCTCGGCGGGTTTCTCGGCTCGCTCTACGCCGCCGCCCCCGGGCACCTCGACGCGCTGATCGCACACCAGCCGCTGCGCGCCTCCCGCGAGGGTGTCACCATCGGTCGCGCGGCCCTCGGTTCCAACCTGCTGATGATCGGTGCGGCCGAGCTCGCCTTCTCGGCCGTGCTCGCCGACCCCGCCGCCTTCTAGCCGCCCGCCTGCCGCGCCCGCCCCGCTCGCCGCGCCCGCGCCCGCCGCGCCCGCGCTCGCCGCGCCCTCGCCCGCCGCGCCTCGCCCGCCGCGCCTCGCCCGCCGCGCCTCGCCCGCCGCGCCTCGCCCGCCTCGCCCGCCGCGCCTCGCCCGCCTCGCCTCGCCCGCCGCGCTCGCGCCCTCCCGCGAGAGTGCACTTGTGCCCCCATTTCGGTGCGGCGAAGGGGGCACAAGTGCACTTTCGCGGGCGCTGGGCGCGGGCGCTGGCGGCGGGGCGCTGGGCGCGCCCGTGCCCGCCTGCCAGCGCTGTGCCCGCGCCTGCCAGCGCCCTCCCGCCAGAGTGCACTTATGCCCCCATTTCGGTGCGGAAAAGGGGGCACAAGTGCACTTTCGCGGGCGCGGCGCGGCGCGCCAGGGCGCTTGGCGCCAAGGCGCCAGCGCGCTGGCCGGCCTGGCCGGGGCGCGGGGCGCGCGATCACCCGCGACGCCGGGCTTGGGTTATAGGCTTGTCGTGGGGGTTCGCGGCGCAGGGGGCCTGCATTCGCCGTGCGCCGACCCGGGTGCGGCCATGAGCGCTCTGCCTCGCTCGCATTCTTGCTAGGAACACCTCACTTGACCACCGTTGTACACCCGGGCGACTCGCTGTCGGCTCGTCAGAAGTTCGTCTACGTCATCGTCCTCGGCGCTCTCACCGCACTCGGCCCCTTCACCATCGACCTGTACCTGCCGGCGTTCCCGTCGCTCGCGTCGGAACTCGGCGTCTCGGCCGCCGCCGTGCAGCTCACCCTCACCGCGACCACGATCGGGTTCGCGCTCGGCCAGCTGCTCGTCGGCCCGTGGAGCGACAAGGTGGGCCGCCGTCTTCCGCTCATCATCGCCACGGCGCTGCACATCGCGGCGAGCGTCGGGGTCGCGTTCGCCCCCGACGTGATGTGGGTCGGGGTGTTCCGCGTGCTGCAGGGTGTCGGCGCCGCGGGCGGCGGCGTGGTGGCGATGGCCATGGTGCGCGACCTGTTCGGCGGGCTGCCGCTCGTGCGGATGCTCTCGCGGCTCGCGCTCGTGAGCGGGCTCGCGCCGATCCTCGCCCCGCTCATCGGATCCCAGCTGCTGCTCGTGCTCGACTGGCGCGGCATCTTCTGGTTCCTCGCCGCCTACGGGGTCTTCGCCATCGTCGCGGCCGTCTTCTTCCTCGTCGAGACCCTCCCCGCCGAGCGCCGCAACGACCGAGGGCACAGCTCGGTCGGCGAACGGTACAGGGCGCTCTTCAGCGACCGGGTGTTCGTGGGCGTCACGCTCATCGCCGGCATGACGTTCTCCGGCCTGTTCGCCTACCTGTCGGCGTCGTCGTTTCTGTTCCAAGACGTCTACGGGCTCGACGCCCAGCAGTTCGGGGTGCTCTTCGCGATCAACTCGGTGGGCGTCGTGCTCGGGGTGCAGGCGAGCTCGCGACTGGCGAAGTATGTCGGCCCGCAGTGGATCCTGCTCGGGGCGATCGGCGGAATGGCGGTGTCGGCGCTCACCATCGTCGCGCTCGACCTCGCGGGCGTCGGGCTGCTCGGCATCGTGGTGCCGCTGTTCTTCTTCATCACGTCGTGCGGGTTCGCGTTTCCCTGCCAGCAGGTGCTCGCTCTCGCCGGCCACGGCGGGGAGGCGGCGACCGCCGCGTCGGTCATGGGCGCGGTCAACTTCGGCTTCGCCGGGCTCATCTCGCCCCTCGTCGGCACCTTCGGCATTCACAACGCGGTGCCGATGGGCGTCACCATGGCCATCACCGCGGCCGTCTCGCTCGTGGTGATGTGGCTCATCGTGCGGCCGCGTACCGTACCGGCGCTTGTGCACTGAGAGACACCCGTCGATGAGAGTCGTTCACCGCCACTACAGTGATGGCTAAGAAAGGCCCCTCATGTCTCTCGTCTTCCCCAACGCGTTGGCGGCCAGGACCACCAACCTCGCGCTGTCGAGAGGCTCATTCTGGTTCGGCATGGTCTGCCTGGCCGCGCTCGTCGCCAGTCTCGCCCTGATCTTCGACGATCGCTCGAGCACGCGGGCCTGGCCGGTCTTCGTGGCGCTTGCGCTCGTCACCCTCTCGGGGATCATCGTCGCCCTGGCGAAGGAGCGCATGGCCTGGCTGGTGATCCTCGCCGCCAGCCTCGCGCTCGTGGGCATCTCCGCCTACACCAGCATCCTGCTGCCCAACCTCCGCGACTTCGACTCGAGCGACTCCATCCTGCTCTCCCTGCCCAAGATCGCGATCATCGTCTTCGGAGCCGTCGCCGGCCGGCACTACCCCGGCCTCGTCGGGGTGGGAGTCGCCCTCGCGATCGCCGAGATCCCCGTGGCCTACCTGTCGGTCGCGATGGGGCACGGCTATGCGCTCGACGTTCCGGCGCTCGCCTGCGCGGCCCTGCTGTTTCTCATCATCGGCCTGCTGCGGGTCAGCCGCAAACGCACGCGTGCGAGCGAGCCGCTCATCACCCTCGCCGAGAACCAGGACCGGGCCGCCGCAGAACTGGAGCGGGCCGAGCACCTGTCGTCGGCGCTCGTGCACGACACCATCCTCAACGAGCTCGCAGTGGTGGGCACGGTGGCTCCGGGCACCCTCTCCGACCGCGCTCGGGGGCAGATCGCCCGCAGCCTCGCAATGCGCAGGGTCGGCGGCGACCGTTCGTCGCAGATCGACGCCGACGTGCTCGGTGGCGACGTCGCGGCTGCGGTCGACGAGGCGCGTGCTCTCGGCCTCCACGTGACGGTGGCCGGCGACGTCGCCGCGCTCGACTCGCTCGACTCGCACACCTCCGTCGCGCTCGGGCTCGCCGTGCTGCAGTGCCTCACGAACGTGGCAGCACACGCCGGCACCGACAGCGCCGAGGTGACGATCGTCTCGACCGACAACGTCGTCTGCATCATGGTCGTCGACTTCGGGGCGGGTTTCGTCGAGGCGCAGACCACCCCCGACCGGCTCGGGCTGCGCCACTCGGTGCGCGGCCGCATCGCCGACGTCGGCGGAACTGTCCAGGTGTGGAGCGCACCCGGCGCCGGCACCGCGGTCTCGCTCATGGTGCCCCGCCGATGAGAGACGACACGGCGCAACAGCTCGACCCGCTCGGCGGCATCACCGCCCGCCCGTTCGTGATCGGCGCCGTCGTGATCTCCCTCGTCGTCGCCGTGTCGATGAGCCTCACCACCCGCTCCCAGATCTCGCACCCGCTGCTCGAGATCGCCGGCCTCCTCGCCCTCGCCTCCGCCGGCGTGGTCTACGTGCGGGCGACGAGCCCGTTCCGGGCGCCGTTCCCGCTCCGCGCCCACGCCACGGTGTGCCTGCTCGCGCTGCTCGCCATCCTGCTGAACTCCCTCGCCCAGTGGGGCAGCAACGACGTCGTGCGCGACGACTGGGGCGCCGTCGCACTCGCCATCCTCACCCTCATGTTCGGCTCCTACCGTCCCGGCTGGGAGATCATCGTCTGCGCGGTGTTCTGCGCAGCGGTCATCGCAGCCCTCGCCATCGCGCAGGCCGACACCTTCGCCGCCGACGTTCCCGCGCCGGTCTTCGGAATCCTCGCGTGCTTCCCCGTGCTCGCCGCCGGGGCAGCCGCGAGCACGTTCTCCAACAGCCTGGTCGGGAGCCTGCTGCAGTGGCGGGCGGCACAGACCCACACTGTGGCATCCGTCGTCGACGACACCGAGCAGACCACGGTCTCGCAGGCCAGCCATCTCGTGCACCTCGCCGACCAGGTGTTCCCGTTTCTCGAGGGCGTGGTGCACGACCCGCAGCTCACCGCCGCCGACGGCGACCGCGCGAGGGTGCTCGCCCGCGAGCTGCGCACCCTCATGGTGCTCGACGCCGAACGCAGCTGGGCCGTGCGGCTCGTGCGCGACGTGCACGACCCGCACCGGCTCGCCGACCGCATGGGCGAGTCCCAGCGGGGTTTCGTGCGGGCGATGATCGGCCACATGCGTCGAGACGAGGGGCTGCAGGGCGAGCGGATGCGCCTGACGCTGCACGGCGCAGACGGGCTCGCGACGTGCACGCTGTCGGTGCCGACGACCGGCGAGCACAATCCGCGCGTTCAACTCGCGCCCTACATCGCCGTGGGCCGCAGCATCTTCGATACGGTGGACTGGCGAGTGGAGGGCGACGTGCTCACGCTGCATCTGGAATTCCGACCGAACGAAACCCGGGGGAGTGCGTGACCGACACCGAACATCCCGTCGTGCAGCGAGTGTCGAGGCGGTGGCCCCTGATGAGCGGCGTCGTCGCGATCGCGCTCGCCGTGAGCCTCGGCGCACTCATCGCCATCCGCGGCAACACTCCGTTCGAGGGCGACCTCGAGTGGATGGAGGAGATCATCGAGCACCGCAACCCGGTCTGGGAGGTGCCGTCGCTCGTGATGAACTTTCTCGGCGGTGGCTGGTTCGCATTCGCGCTCCCCGCCGCGATCGTCGTGGCCCTGTGCGTGCGGCGGTGGTTCTGGAGCGCCCTGTTCCTCGGCGTCTCGAGCGTCGCCAGCGCGCTGCTCGTGCAGCTGCTCAAGGGCGTCGTCGGGCGCCCGCGCCCGGAGGAGATGCTCGTGGTCTCCGACTTCGGCTCGTTCCCCTCGGGCCATTCCGCGAACGCCGCGACTCTCGCCGTCTGCCTGGGACTCATCTTCTGGCGCGTGTGGGTCTGGATCGCCGGCGCCGTCTACGTGATTCTGATGATGCTGAGCCGCACCTATCTCGGCGCCCACTGGATCAGCGACACCGTCGGCGGGCTGCTCGTCGGCGTCGCCGTCGCCCTCATAGTCTGGGCTCCGCTCGCACACAAGCTTCGGCGGGAAACTCAGGTCTGACGCGGTACCTTCGTTGCTATGAGAATTCTCCTCGTCGGTGCAGGGGGCGTCGGCAACGCGATCGCCAAGATCGCCGCCCGCCGATCGTTCTTCGAACTGATCGTCGTGAGCGACTTCGATCTGGCCCGAGCGCAGAGCGCCATCACCTGGATCGCCGCCCGACACGGAGTGGCGGTGTCGTCGAAGTTCGTGGCCGCCCGGGTCGACGCGTCCGACCCCGACAACGTCGCCGCCCTCGCGCGGGAGCACGGCGTGACGCACGTGATGAACGCGGTCGAGCCCAAGTTCGTCCCCACGATCTTCGCGGGGGCGCTCGCCGCGGGCGCCGACTACCTCGACATGGCGATGAGCCTCTCCGAGCCGCACCACACCTTTCCGCTCGAGCAGACCGGCGTGAAGCTGGGAGACGACCAGTTCGCGCAGGCGCCCGACTGGGAGACCGAGGGGCGCCTCGCGCTCGTCGGCATGGGAGTGGAGCCCGGGCTCAGCGACGTGTTCGCACGGTATGCGGCAGACCACCTGTTCTCCGAGATCGACGAGCTCGGCACCCGCGACGGAGCGAACCTCGTGGTGCGCGACGAGGCGGGCAACGAGATCTTCGCGCCGTCGTTCTCTATCTGGACCACGATCGAGGAGTGCCTCAACCCTCCCGTGATCTGGGAGAAGGACCGCGGCTGGTTCACCACCGAGCCGTTCAGCGAGCCCGAGGTGTTCGATTTTCCCGACGGCATCGGCGCCGTCGAGTGTGTCAACGTCGAGCACGAAGAGGTGCTGCTGATGCCGCGCTGGATAGACGCGAAACGGGTCACCTTCAAATACGGGCTCGGCAACGAGTTCATCGGCATCCTGAAGACGCTGCACCAGCTCGGCCTCGACAGGACCGAGCCGCTGACCGTGCGCAGCCCCGACGGCCCGGTCAGGGTCGCGCCGCGTGACGTCGTGGCGGCCGGGCTTCCCGACCCCGCCTCGATCGGGCCGCGCATGACCGGCAAGACCTGCGCGGGCGTGTGGGTGACCGGAACCGGCGCCGACGGCGCGCCCCGCGAGGTGTACCTGTACCACGTCGCCGACAACGAGTGGACGATGGCCGAGTACGAGAGCCAGTGCGTCGTGTGGCAGACGGCCCTCAACCCGGTCATCGCGCTCGAGCTGCTCGCGACCGGCGTGTGGAGCGGTCGCGGCGTGCTCGGACCCGAGGCGTTCGACGCCGCCCCGTTTCTCGAGCTCATGGCCCGCCCCGTCGCCGACGGCGGCTACGGGCAGACCTGGGGCCTGCAGGATCGGCTGGTCGCGGGGTGAGCGAGCCGCGCGTCAACGAACTGCTCGCCATCGCGCTCGCGGTGCTCGAGGAGGAGGGTCTCGAGAATCTCGGCGTCGGCACCATCTCGCGCCGGGCCGGCATCAAACCCCCGTCGCTGTACAAGCAGTTCACGAGCAAAGCCGACATCGAGCAGCAACTCGCAGACCTCGGCTTCCGGCTGTGGGCGAAAGAGCTCGCCGCGGCATCCGCAGCCCTGCCCGACTCGGCAAGCCGACGCGACCACATCGCGGCGCTCGCGTTCTCCTACCGTTCCCTCGGCCGCGACAACCCGCAGCTGTTCAGGCTGATGAACGAACGCCCGTTCCTCGGCGCGCAGCTGATCCGTGCGGTCGGCGAGGTCACCACGATCGACTACGGCGCCCTCTTTCCCACCCTCACGGCCGGGATGAGCTTCTGGGCGTGGGGGCACGGCATCCTCGTGCTCGAGATCGTCGGCAGGTTTCCGCCCGAGATCGACCTCGACGTTATGTGGAACACCATGATCGACTCCGTCTCGGCGATCGAAGAATGACGGCGATCGGGTCATGAGGGTCGTCGCGCTCGAACTGCACAGGGTGGCGATGCCGCTGGTGCGTCCCTTCGAGACGTCGTTCGGCCGGCAGTCCGCCCGCGACGTGCTGCTCGTGCGGGTGCGCACGTCGGTGGGCGACGGCTGGGGCGAGTGCGTCGCCATGACCGACCCGGTGTACTCGAGCGAATACGTCGCCGGCGCCGAGGCCGTCATCCGCGACTACCTGGGCCCCGCGCTTCTCGCGCAGGAGTCGGTGACCGCCGAGTCGGTGGCCGGCGTTCTCGCCTTCGTGGTCGGCCACCGCATGGCCAAGGCCGCGGTAGAGACGGCCGTTCTCGATGCGCAGACCCGCGCGGAGGGCGTGAGCTTCGGCGAGTTCTTCGGCGCCGACCGCGACCTGGTCGACTGCGGAGTCTCGGTCGGCATCGCCCCGACCATCGACGACCTGCTCGCCGAGGTCGACGGCTACGTCGCCGAGGGCTACCGGCGCATCAAACTCAAGATCAAGCCCGGTTGGGACCTCGAACCCGTGCGGGCCGTGCGCGAGCTCATCGGCGATCTCCCCCTGCAGGTCGACGCGAACACCGCCTACTCGCGCGCCGACATCGAACACCTCGGGCGCCTCGACGAGTTCGCACTGCTGCTCATCGAGCAGCCCTTCGTCGAAGACGACATCCTCACCCACATCGCCCTCGCCGAGCAGATCGAGACGGCGGTGTGCCTCGACGAGTCGATTCTGAACGCGGATGTCGCGGTCGACGCGATCGGCCGCGGGGCGACGAGCATCGTCAACGTCAAGGCCGGACGGGTGGGCGGCTACCTCGAGGCGGTGCGCGTGCACGACGCCTGCGCCGAACTCGGCGTGCCCGTGTGGTGCGGGGGGATGCTCGAGACGGGACTGGGGCGGGCCGCCAATGTCGCGCTCGCCGCGATGGCGAATTTCACCCTTCCCGGCGACACCTCCGGATCGAGCCGGTATTACGCCGAAGACCTGACCGAGCCGTTCGTGTTGGTCGACGGGCAGCTCGCCGTGCCGACGGGTGCGGGCAGCGGCGTGTCCGTTCGCGAAGAACTGCTGGTCGACTGGGCCCTGCGCGCACCGATCACGCTGCGCTGACCGGGCCGTCGGCTAGGTGAGGCCGATGGACGCCAGGCCGAGGTAGACCAGGCTGCCGCCCACGATGACGCTGCCCGCGAACGCGGCCATGCCGAGGTAAGGGCGGCGTTCGAACCAGTAGAGCAGGCCCGGATACTGTTCGAGCAGTTCGCGGTTGGTGACGGGCTCGCCCAGGTCGGTCGCGGCGATTCCGAGCCCGTCGGTCACGGCCGCCATCGCCTCGGGCGACCAGAACTGGCCGCGCAGCCGCACGAGCTGCGTTCCGTCGCTGTCGCAGACGAAGAGCTGCGGCAGCGTCTCGGCGCCGCCCCCGTGAAAGGTGTGGGCGAGCAGGATCGAGTGGATGTCCTCTGCCGGAACGCTGGTGACGGTTCCGAAGAAGCCGCGCTCGGTGATGCCCTCGGCCGAGACCCAGATCGCGACCCGGAAGTAGGCCCAGCAGGCGAGTAAAAGCAGCAGCGAGAAGAACACCTGCGTGACCACGACGACCGGCCACGGGCCGTTAGGAACGGTCAGAAAGTACAGCGCCCCGAACGACGGCACCAGAAACGCGAGGGTGGCGATGAGCCCCTGATGCAGCAGGCGGCGCATCGGACGTATCAACGTGCGTCCCGCCGGCACCTCGCCCCGCATACCGCTCGTCTCTCCCCGACGGGGTCGCCCGTGCGGCAGCCCCCAAGACTTGGTCACACTAACCCGACGGGTTGTGCAACACCTGTTAGTCAAGAGTGCGATCGTACTCGACCGGGGGCAACCTCTTGATTTTCGGTGTCGTCGCGAGACGGCCAACCGGAGTCGAACTCAGCATCGGTAGAATCGAGGCGCACCCCAGACGGGGCCTCGACCCGCCCTCCCCACGAAAGACGAGTCATGACCGCACTCCGCCCGCACGCCCGATTCGCACTCGCAGCCGCCGTGGCCGTTGTCGCGACCGTCTCTCTGGCCGGCTGTTCCGTGCTCGACGCGATCGGTCCCGCGCAGGCGCAACGCGACGCCGAGACCCAGCAGATCGCCGAGGCGGGGGAGCAGGACGTCTTCAGCGTCGCACTGGGCGACTGCTTCGACGACGAACAGGGGGCCGCCGGCGGTCAGATCACCGACGTGCCCGCCGTCCCGTGCGCGGAGCCGCACGACAACGAGGTCTACTTCCTGTTCGACCTCCCCGGCGAGGAGTTTCCCGTCGATGTCGACCAGCTCGCCGACGACGGCTGCTACGCGCAGTTCGCGACATTCGTCGGAATCGAGTACGAAGCATCCGTTCTCGAGTTCTTCCCGATCCAGCCGACCGCCGACACCTGGACCGACGGCGACCGCGAGGTCATCTGCTCTGTCTTCGAACCGAACGTGAAGACCGCGGGTTCGCTCGTGGGCGCTGCACGCTAGCGGGGTCGGCCCTCAGCGGCCGCGATTCTGCGCGATCAGGCGGGCGTAGTCGGTGAGCGACCGCTGGTAGCGCGGCAGGTGCGGCGCGAGGGCCGAGAGGGCGAGCGAGAGCGCCTCGTCGTGACGGCCGACGTCGTGCAGCGCGAGCGCGAGAAAGGCGGCGACGGCATCGTCGAGCGCGTCGGAACTCTGGTTGCGTTCCCTCTCGAGCAGGGCGACGCTCTCATCGAACTGGCCGAGGTTGCGCAGCGAGCTGGCCAGCTGGATCACCGCCCGACGGCGCCGCTCGCCGACGAGCCCGGCGGCGAGGGCCTCCTGGTAGAGCGGCACGGCGAGGTCGGGGTGCCCGGTCGAGTCCTGAGCCGCGGCCCGCTCGAACGTCGCCGTCGCGCTCCCCGGCGGCAGCTGCGCCAGCAGCGTCTCGAGCTCGGCGACGAACTCGCCCCCGGTGTGGTCCTGGATGCTCGCCCACAGGGCGGCGAGCCGTTCTTCCCAATCGTCTGCGAGAGGTTCCATGCGACCACGGTAGCCCTCTGTGCGCCCGCCGCAACCGGCCCCAGTCCGGGGCTGCGCCGCCTGCCCGGCCGTGTCGCGTGCGGTGATTCGCGCGCGGCAGTGGGTAGCGTGTGCAGATGACGAGTGTCGAACGGCCACGCAACCCGCGGGGGGACGGCGCCAAGCTGCGCAAAGAGATCGTCTCGGCCGCGATCGTGCTGATGGATGCCTCGCCCGAAGCGCCCGATCTCACGCTGCGCAGCGTCGCCCGGCAGGTGGGGATCACCGCCCCGGCGATCTACCCGCACTTCCCCGACGTAGCTGCGATCAACGACGAGATCGTCACCGTGAGCTACGGCCACCTGGCCGCCGCGTTCGCGACCGCGACTCGAGAGGCGGCCACCGCATCCGAGGCCCTGTATCTCGGCTGCAGCGCCTACCTGGAGTTCGGGCGCCGGCATCCGGCGCGCTACGCGCTGATGTCGCGGCGCCCCGCCACCGCGGGAGTGCTGCCGCAGGCGTTTCCGCTGCTGGTCGCCGCCGTGCAGGCCGCGATCGACGAGGGGAGCTCGGCGAGCACGGATGCGGCACGCGACGCGGCCACACTCTGGGCGGGCGTGCACGGGCTCTCGACGATCGTGGGACGCGCCCAGCCGACGCCGTGGGGGCTCGACTATGCGGCGCCCGACATCCTGTGCAACCTGGTGCGCAGGGTCGCCCGGCTCGCGGAGTGAGCAGTCCCGAAACCAGAGAAGCCCCGACCCGACCGGGACGGAGCTTCTCTGAGTGGTGATTCTCTGGCGGTGATAGTGGCGGAGAATGGGGGATTCGAACCCCCGAGGGCTTGCACCCAACCAACTTTCCAAGCTGGCGCCATAGGCCACTAGGCGAATTCTCCTGGCCGGTCGTTCCCGGGCCCCGATCCGAGGCGATGTGAACAACCTCAAGAATCATACCTGTATATTTAACCCCGGCTCCCCGCGTGGCGCCATCCAGGCCAACTCCCCCAGGACGGAAACGTAGCAAGGGTAACCGGGCTCTGGCGGGTGCGCGGGGGGTCACTTACATTTTCGGGGCGCGTGACCGGGACCTAAGCCCCTGTCGGCCGTTCAGGTGGCCCGGTTAGGGTGTCGTACGTGGCTCGCAGCATCTACATCACCTCCGCCGAGGGACATTCCGGCAAGTCTTCTATCGCGCTCGGGGTTCTCGACACCCTGATGCGGGAGATCGAGCACGTGGGCGTCTTCCGTCCGATCGCGCGCTCCATCACCGAACGCGACTACGTGCTCGACCTGCTGCTCGCGCACGACGGCGTCGACCTCGAATACGACGAATGCGTGGGCGCCACCTACGAAGAAGTGCACGACGATCCGGATGCGGCCCTCAGCCGCATCGTCGAGAGGTTCAAGGCCGTCGAGGCGAAGTGCGGCGCGGTCGTGATCGTCGGCAGCGACTACACCGACGTGGGCAGCCCCACCGAGCTGAGCTTCAACGCCCGCATCGCCGCGAACCTCGGCGCACCCGTGCTGCTCGTGCTCACCGGACGCAGCGTCGACGAGTCGCGCGGACGCACCGCCGACGAGATGCGCCAGATCGCCGAGCTCACCGTGCCCGAGCTGGCCGCCGCCCACGCGAGCATCCTCGCCGTCGTCGCCAACCGTGCCGACGAAGACCACCTCGACGAGATCTCTGCCGCGGTCTCCGCGGTCGCGACGGCGTCGGTCGCCGCGGTCGGCGTCGAGCGCACCATCCCCGCCTGGGCGATCCCGGAAGACCCGTTCCTCGTCGCGCCCACCGTGCAGGGCATCATGGAGGCGGTGGAGGGCACCCTGCTCCAGGGCGACCCCGCGCTGCTCGCCCGCGAGGCCCTCGGCGTCGTCATCGCCGCCATGTCGATGGAGAACTCCCTGCCGCGCCTCACCGAGGGCGCCATCGTCGTCATCCCCGGCGACCGCAGCGAGATGCTGCTCGCCGCGCTCACCGCGCACGCCTCCGACACGTTCCCGTCGCTCGCGGGCCTCGTGCTCAACGGCGGATTCGAGCTCTCGCCCGTGATCACCCGGCTGATCGCCGGACTCGACCACACCCTGCCGATCATCACGACCGAGTTCGGCACCTACCCGACCGCGCAGCGCATCACCCAGACGCGCGGACGCCTCGCCGCCGACTCCGACCGCAAGCGCGACATCGCACTCGCGCTGTTCGAGAAGCACGTCGACTCCCGCGTGCTGCTCGACGCGCTCAGCGTAGGCCGCTCGGGCGCGGTCACCCCGCTCATGTTCGAGTACGGCCTGATCGAACGCGCCCGCAGTGCCAGCAAGCACATCGTGCTGCCCGAGGGCACCGACGACCGCATCCTCCGCGCCGCGGGAACCCTGCTCAGCCGCGGCGTCGCACGCCTCACGATCCTCGGCGACGAGGGCGACATCCGCGCCAGGGCCGCCGGTCTCGGCGTCGACATCTCGGCAGCCAGCATCCTGAGCCCCTTCGACCCCGAGCTGCGCGAGCGGTTCGCCGAGGAGTACGCGCGGGTGCGCTCGCACAAGGGCATGACGATCGAGACGGCTCGCGATGTCGTGACCGACGTCTCGTACTTCGGCACCATGATGGTGCACCTCGGCCTCGCCGACGGCATGGTCTCGGGCGCCGCGCACACCACCGCGCACACGATCAAGCCCGGCTTCGAGATCATCAAGACGATGAAGGGCGTCTCGGTCGTGTCGAGCGTGTTCTTTATGGCGCTCTCCGACCGGGTGCTCGTCTACGGCGACTGCGCCGTCGTGCCCGACCCCACCTCCGAGCAGCTCGCCGACATCGCGATCTCGTCGGCGGGCACGGCCGACCAGTTCGGCATCGACCCGCGCGTCGCGATGCTGTCGTACTCGACCGGGTCGTCGGGGGCCGGCGCCGACGTCGAGAAGGTGCGCGCCGCGACCGCGCTTGTGCACGAACGCCGCCCCGACCTGTTCGTCGACGGGCCGATCCAGTACGACGCGGCGGCGGATGCTGCGGTCGGCGAGTCGAAGATGCCCGGTTCGCAGGTGGCCGGCCGGGCGACGGTGTTCATCTTCCCCGACCTCAACACCGGCAACAACACCTACAAGGCCGTGCAGCGCAGCGCCGGAGCCGTGGCCGTGGGGCCCGTGCTCCAGGGGCTCAACAAGCCGATCAACGACCTATCCCGAGGAGCACTTGTGCGCGACATCGTGAACACCGTGGCCATCACCGCCATCCAGGCGCAGGGTGCACCCGCGGTCGTCGAACCCGCCGAGGAGGCGTCCGCATGAGCCTCGCCCTCATCGTGAACAGCGGCTCGTCGTCGCTGAAGTACCAGCTGATCGAACTCGACGGCGAAGAGACCCTCGCCTCGGGCTCGATCGACCGCATCGGCGAGGCCACGAGCAGCGTCGGCCACACGACCGCGGGCGAGAAGCACGAGAAGCAGCTGCCGATCGCCGACCACACCGCCGCGCTGCGTGTGCTGACGGACGCTTTCGCCGAATACGGCCCCGACCTCGCGTTCTCCCCGCCCGTCGTGATCGGCCACCGCGTCGTGCACGGAGGGTCGCTGTTCACCGGCCCCACCCTGGTGACCGACCGGGTCATCGCCGACATCGAAGAACTCTCGGCCCTCGCGCCGCTGCACAACCCGGCGAACCTCGCGGGCATCCGCGCCGCCGCCGTCATCTTTGCCGGCGTGCCGCAGGTCGCCGTGTTCGATACCGCGTTCCACCAGACGCTGCCGCCCGAGGCCTTCACCTACGCCATCGACCGCGATCTCGCCGCGCAGCACAAGATCCGCCGCTACGGGTTTCACGGTACCTCGCACAAGTACGTGTCCGAGCAGGCGGCGGTGTTCCTCGACCGGCCGCTCGAGTCGCTCAAGACGATCGTGCTGCACCTCGGCAACGGGGCATCGGCCACCGCCATCGACGGCGGGCGCTCGATCGACACCTCGATGGGACTCACCCCGCTCGAGGGTCTCGTGATGGGAACCCGTTCGGGCGACCTCGACCCCGCCATCATCTTCCACCTGCACCGCCAGGCCGGGCTCGGCTTCGAGGAGCTCGACTCGCTGCTCAACCGTGGCAGCGGGCTGCTCGGCCTGACCGGCAACGGCGACATGCGCGACGTTCAGAACGCGGCGGCCGGTGGCGACGCGGACGCGGAGGCCGCCCTCGCGGTCTGGCGTCATCGCATCCGTCACTATGTGGGCGCCTATGTCGCCCAGCTCGGCGGCCTCGACGCGCTCGTGTTCACCGCGGGCGTCGGCGAGAACAACGCTCTGCTGCGCCGCCGAGCGCTCGCCGGGCTCGAGTTTCTCGGCATCGAGATCGACAACGACCGCAACGAGCTCGCCTCGCGGGAGCCCCGCGCGATCTCGCCCGAGGGTGCGCGCGTCTCGGTGCTCGTGATCCCCACGAACGAGGAGCTCGAGATCGCCCGCCAGGCGCTCTCGGTGGCAGCGGAGTAGCAGCCGGCCCGCGGTCGCAGGCGCCACACCGCCCATCGAGAGTGCACCTGTGCGCCGTTTCCGGCCGTGTCAGGGGGCACAACTGCACTTTCGCGGCGGGGCCGGCCGGGCCGCGGTCGCGGCGACGCGCGCCTAGGCGCGCGGTGCGCCCGTCGACTCGCGCACCACGAGCGAGGTGGGCACGATCGTGGTGCCCGTCTCGTGGGTGGAGTCCTCGATCTCGTGCAGCAAGGCCTGGATGCTGCGGCGCCCGATCTCCGCGAAATCCTGGTGCACCGTGGTCAGCGGGGGCCAGAACGCCTGCGCCTCGGCCATGTCGTCGAAGCCGACGACGCTCACGTCGCCGGGTATCGAGAGTCCGCGCTCGTGCAGGGCGCGCATCAGGCCGAGCGCCATCTGGTCGTTCGCCGCGAAGACCGCGGTGACCTCTGGCGCGAGCGCGAGGCCGATCCTGTAGCCCGACTCGACCGTCCAGTCGCCGATCGCCTGGGGCACCACGGGCGCACCGGCGGCCTCGAGCGTCGCGCGCCACGACGCCGTGCGGCGGGCCGACGAGAACGACGACTCCGGCCCCGACACGTGGAACACGGTCGTATGCCCGAGGTCGAGCAGGTGCTGGGTGGCCAGTCGTGCGCCCTCGGCCTGGTCGGCGTCGACGACCGTGTAGCGGTCGCCCGCGTCGGAGTCGAGGATGACTGCGGGCAGGCCGGGCGGCAGGATGATGTCGGAGTTGTCGAGGGTGTGCGCCTCGATGATGATCGCGATGCCGTCGACGGCCTGCTCCGAGAGGCGGGTGAACGCCACCGCCATCTCTCCCTGGGTGGGAACCGCGATCGGCATCAGCGTGATCGAGTAGCCGGCCTGAGCCGACGCCGTGGCGATCGCGTCGAGGGTGCGCATGTTGCCGTAGGTCGAGAGGGTCGTCATGATGACGCCGATCGACTGGAAACGTCCGGTCTTGAGCGCGCGGGCCGCGCTGTTGGGCCGGTAGCCGAGCTCCTCCATCGCGGCCAACACCCGGTCGCGGGTGACGGCGTCGACGTTGGTGAGTCCGTTCGCGACCCGGGAGACCGTCTGAGACGAGACGCCGGCGAGCTGGGCGACCTCGGCCATCGACGGCCCACGGCGCGACCGGGTCGCGGCGGTGGTCGCGGTGCTCGTCGCGGCATTCGTCGCGGCACTGGTCGTGTCCGTGGTCATCGTCGATCCGCTCATTCCAGTTGCAAAATGTTTACGTAAACATGCTAGCGTGTTCGAGCGTCATGTTTGCGTAAACATGACACATCGACAAAGACAGACCTCAGGGCCGAGAGATTAGTGAGCACTCACGAATGACGACGGTGTCACCCACCACGGCGCAGCCCGCCGTGACCAAGAAGCACAAGCAGAAGCCCGACTGGACCGGCTGGAAGTTCGTCGGGCCGTTTATGATCGTCTTCGCCCTCGTGCTCATCGCGCCGGTCATCTACTCGATCTGGCTGAGCCTGTTCAAAGAGCAGCTCATCGGCGGCAACTCGTTCGTCGGCCTCGACAACTACGTGACCGCGCTCGGCGACGCACGCTTCTGGGAGTCGCTCGGCCGCGTCACCCTCTTCCTCGTCGTGCAGGTGCCGATCATGCTGCTGCTCGCGCTCGCCGCGTCGCTCGCCCTCGACAGCGCCCGCCTCTACATCTCCTCGTTCTTCCGCATCGCGATCTTCCTCCCGTATGCGGTGCCCGCCGTCGTCGCGACGCTGATGTGGGGCTTCATCTACGGCACCCAGTTCGGCCTCGTCGGCAGCCTCAACGACTTCCTCGGCACCGCGTTCGCCCCGCTCTCGAGCCCCTGGGTGCTCGCCTCGGTCGGCAACATCGTCACGTGGGAGTTCGTCGGCTACAACATGCTGCTGTTCTACGCCGCGCTGCGGGTCATCCCGAACGACCTCTACGAGGCGGCGGAGCTCGACGGCGCAGGCACCTTCCGAATCATCCGCAGCATCAAGCTCCCGGCTCTGCGTCCCGCGATCGTCATCGGCACGATCTTCTCGATCATCGGAAGCTTCCAGCTCTTCAACGAGCCGAACATCCTCCAGTCGCTCGCGCCCAACGCGATCAGCACCTACTTCACACCCAACATGTACGCCTACAACCTGTCGTTCTCCGGCCAGCAGTACAACTACTCGGCCACGATCGCGATCATCGTCGGACTGCTCACGGCGGCCATCGCCTACGTCGTGCAGATCTCCGGTTCCAGAAAAGAGTCGTAGACAATGACCACAACGACGACGGATGCCTCGGGCATCGGCACCACGACGGTGACGGCGAAGGCTCCCAAGGCCTCCCGCTACGCGCGCAGGAACACGCACCTCGGCATGGAGAAGAAGAAGTCGCCGGTGCTCACGGTGATCATGTCGGTCGGCGTCATCTACAGCCTGCTTCCGCTGTTCTGGCTGTTCGTGAGCTCCACCAAGACGCAGACCGAACTGCTCAGCTCGTTCGGGCTCTGGTTCAGCGGCCCGTTCGCGTTCTTCGACAACATCCAGCAGACGCTCACCTATGACGACGGCGTGTTCGTGCGCTGGTTCCTCAACACGCTGCTCTACGTCGTCGTGGGGGCGGGAGGCGCGACGTTCCTCGCCGCGCTCGGCGGCTACGGCCTCGCCAAGTTCAACTTCCCGGGCAAGAAGGCCGTGTTCGCCGTCGTCATCGGCGCCGTCGCCATCCCCGGCACCGCGCTGGCCGTTCCGACGTTCCTTATGTTCAGCCAGCTCGGGCTCACCAACACCCCGTGGGCCATCATCCTGCCGTCGCTGATCAGCCCGTTCGGCCTCTACCTGATCTGGACCTACGCGCTCGACGCCGTGCCGACCGAGGTGCTCGAGGCCGCGCGTATGGACGGCGCGGGCGAGTTCCGCACCTTCTTCACGATCTCGCTGCGCCTGCTCGCCCCCGGTCTCGTGACGGTGCTGCTGTTCACGGTCGTCGCGACCTGGAACAACTACTTCCTGCCCCTCATCATGCTGAGCGAGCCGACCTGGTATCCGCTCACCGTCGGGCTCAAGCAGTGGAACGAACAGGCCGCGACCGTCGGCGGCGACCCCATCTACAACCTCGTCATCACCGGGTCGCTGCTCACGATCGTTCCGATCATCGTCGCGTTCCTCTTCCTCCAGCGGTTCTGGCAGTCCGGCCTCGCGGCCGGAAGCGTCAAGGCCTAGGAGCATCCAGCTCGCGCAGCCGGGGGAGAACGGCCGCGTGTACAGACCCATCCCATCTCCACGGGCAGATCCCCTGCCCACCGTTTACAAGGAAGTGAAAGGCAGACAATGAAGACACACAGCAAGATGCGCCGCACCGCGGCCATCGTGGCGACCGGGCTCACCATGAGCCTCGCCCTGGCCGCATGCGCGCCCGCGGCCGGAGGCGGAGCCGAGACCGGCACCGCCGCCGACATCGAGGCCGCCCTCAAGGAGAAGTCGACCATCACCGTGTGGGCCTGGGCCCCCGCCGTGGAGGAGATCGCCGACTCCTTCGAGAAGGAGTACCCGAACGTCACCGTCAAGGTCGTCAACGCCGGAACCGGCAACGACCAGTACATCAAGCTGCAGAACGCGATCAAGGCGGGCTCGGGCGCCCCCGACGTCGCGCAGATCGAGTACTACGCCCTTCCGCAGTTCGGCCTCTCCGACGCCCTCGTCGACCTGACCGACTTCGGCTTCGACAGCCTCGAAGACAAGTACACCGCGAGCACGTGGGGCTCGGTCAGCCTCGACGGCGGCATCTACGCGCTTCCGCAGGACTCGGGCCCCATGGCCCTGTTCTACAACAAGACGGTCTTCGACAAGTGGGGCATCGCCGTGCCGACGACGTGGGACGAATACATCGCCGCCGCGAAGACGCTGCACGCCGCAGACCCCAACGCCTACATCACCAACGACACCGGCGACGCCGGCTTCACCACGAGCATGATCTGGCAGGCCGGCGGCCAGCCGTACACCACCACCAACTCGACCGAGGTCGCGCTCGACCTGCAGGACGAGGGCTCGAAGAAGTTCGCCGACACCTGGAGCCAGCTCACCGAGAACGACCTCGTCGCGCCCGTCTCGTCGTGGAGCGACGAGTGGTACCGCGGCCTCGGCGACGGAACCATCGCCACGCTCGCGATCGGCGCCTGGATGCCCGGAAACCTGACCTCCGGCGTGCCGGATGCCGCGGGTGACTGGCGCGTCGCGAAGATGCCCACCTTCGAGGCCGGGGTGCCCGCCAACGCCGAGAACGGCGGCGGCGGAGACGCCATCCTGAAGCAGAGCAAGAACAAGCTCGTCGCCGCAGGATTCCTCCAGTACATGAACGAGGGCGAGGGAACCCAGATCTCGCTCAAGGCCGGCGGATTCCCGTCGACCGTCGCCGACCTCGAGTCCGACGCGTTCCTGAACGCCGAAGACCCGTACTTCGGCGGCCAGAAGGTCAACGAGGTTCTCGCCGACTCGATCGGCGACGTCGTTCCCGGCTGGAGCTACCTCCCGTTCCAGGTCTACTCGAACAGCATCTTCAACGACACCGTCGGGCAGTCGTACGCCGACAAGTCGAACCTGAACGACGGCCTCAAGGCATGGCAGGACGCCACCGCCGAGTACGGCAACGAACAGGGCTTCACCGTCACCACCAAGTAACACCAGGCAAGCAGCAACGCAGACGGGCGGCGCCGTGCGAACGGTGCCGCCCGTCGTCCATTTCTACCCAGGAGTATCCCCGTGGCCAAGGCCCATCTTCGTGTGCACCCGAACGAGATCGTCGCGCCGGTCTCCGAGCGGCTCTTCGGCTCCTTCGTGGAGCACATGGGCCGCGCGGTGTACACCGGCATCTTCGAACCCGGCCACCCCACGGCAGACGCGGACGGCTTCCGCGGCGACGTGCTCGCGCTGGTGCGCGAACTCGGCGCCACGGTCATCCGCTACCCCGGCGGCAACTTCGTCTCCGGATTCCGCTGGGAGGACAGCGTCGGGCCCGACCGCCCGGTGCGCCTCGATGTCGCGTGGCACAGCGTCGAGACCAACCAGGTGGGGCTGCACGAATTCGCCGCCTGGGCCGACACCGCCGGCGTCGAGATCATGCAGGCCGTCAACCTCGGCACGCGCGGCATCGCCGAGGCGGCCGCGCTGCTCGAGTACTCGAACCACCCGGCGGGCACGGCGCTCTCCGACGAACGCCGCGCCAACGGCCGCGACGAGCCCTTCGGCATCACCCTGTGGTGCCTCGGCAACGAGATGGACGGCCCGTGGCAGATCGGACACAAGACCGCGGATGAGTACGGTCGCCTCGCCGCCGAGACCGGCCGGGTCATGAAGTGGGTCGACCCGTCGATCGAACTGGTCGCCGCAGGAAGCTCCAACGCAGACATGCCCACCTTCGGCAGCTGGGAGCGCACCGTGCTCGAGCACTCCGCCGAGGTCATCGACCACATCTCGCTGCACGCCTACTACGAGGAGACCGACGGCGACGTCGCGAGCTTCCTCGCCTCCGGCGTCGGCCTCGACCGCTATATCGCCGCCGTCGCGACGATCATCGACGAGGCGCTCGACGCCCAGGGGCTCGACAAGTCGATCGGCATCAGCGTCGACGAGTGGAACGTCTGGTACCAGTCGCGGTTCAACGACGTCGACAAGCCGCCGCTGTTCGAGGGCGAATGGAACCGGCATCCGCGCATCATCGAAGACGAGTACTCGGTGACCGACGCCGTCGTCGTCGGCTCGCTGTTGATGTCGTTGCTGCGCAACGCCGACCGGGTCTCGATGGCGAACCTCGCGCAGCTGGTGAACGTGATCGCGCCGATCCGCTCCGAGCCGGGCGGGCCGGCCTGGCGCCAGACGACGTTCCACCCCTTCTCTCTCACGGCCGCCGCGGCACACGGCACGGTGCTGCGCAGCACCGTCGAGTCGCGTCTCGTCGACACCCCGCTCTACGGCGCCGTCGACGAGCTCGACGCGGTCGCGGTGCTGAACGACGCCGAACTCGTGTTGCTGCTCGTCAACCGCTCGGTCGACGAGGCGCTGCAACTCGACGTCGCCCTCGACGGGTGCGCAGCGCGGGCGGTCTCGAGCGCCGTGAGCGTGCACGCCCCCGCCGGCGGATCGCGGTTCAGCAGCAACACCGCGCAGAACCCACACACGGTCGTGCCCGTCGCGCTCGCATCGGCCGCGCTCGCCGGCGACACGCTCGCCCTCGAACTCCCCCCGCTCTCCTGGTCGATCGTGCGACTCTCCGTCGCCGCGCCCGCAGAGACCACCACCATCGACTCCGAAGGAGCGGCCGCGTGAGCGACAGCACCACCCCACGTTCGTTCAGCATCGGCGAGAAGGACTTTCTGCTCGACGGCGACCCCTTTCGCATCATCTCGGGCGCGCTGCACTACTTCCGTGTGCACCCCGACCAGTGGGCCGACCGCATCCACAAGGCCCGGCTGATGGGGCTCAACACGATCGAGACGTACGTTCCTTGGAACGAGCACTCGCCCCAGCGCGGCAGCTTCGACACCACGGGCGGGCTCGACCTGGCCCGATTCCTCGACCTCGTCGCCGCCGAGGGACTGCTCGCGATCGTGCGCCCCGGCCCGTACATCTGTGCAGAGTGGGACAACGGCGGGCTGCCCGGCTGGCTGTTCACCGACCCCGCGGTCGGCGTGCGCCGCAACGAACCGCTCTACATGGCCGCCATCGCCGAGTACTTCGACGCGCTGCTGCCGATCGTCGCCGACAGGCAGATCGACCGCGGCGGGCCCGTGATCCTCGTGCAGATCGAGAACGAGTACGGCGCCTACAGCGACGACAAGGACTACCTGCGCGCGCTCGTCGACCTCAACCGCGCGGGCGGCATCACCGTGCCGCTCACCACGATCGACCAGCCCACCGACCAGATGCTCGCCGACGGCGGCCTGCCCGAGCTGCACAAGACCGGCTCGTTCGGTTCGAGGGCGACCGCGCGACTGGCGACCCTGCGCGAGCACCAGCCCACCGGCCCGCTTATGTGCGCCGAGTTCTGGAACGGCTGGTTCGACCACTGGGGCGCCCACCACCACACCACGGGCACGGCCGCGGCCGCCGCCGAGCTCGACGAGCTGCTCGCCACCGGTGCCTCCGTCAATCTCTACATGCTGCTCGGCGGCACCAACTTCGGCTTCACCAACGGCGCCAACGACAAGGGCGTGTACCAGCCCACAACGACGTCGTACGACTACGACGCCCCGCTCACCGAGTCGGGCGAGCCCGGCCCCAAGTTCTGGGCGTTCCGCGACGTCATCGCGAAGTACGCGCCCGTTCCCGACGAGGTGCCGGTCGTCAGTGCCCCCGCGCCCGTCTTCGAGGTGGCGCTCGACCGTTCGGTCGAACTCTCTCAGGCAATCCGCTCCTCCGCTCCCTCGCTCGGCACGTGGGGAGACTACGACCACCTCCCGACGCTCGACGAGCTCGGCCACTTCCGCGGATTCGCCCTATACAAGACGACCGTCGAGACCGGAGGCGTTCTGTCGTTCGGCGAGGTGCGCGACCGTGCGCAGGTCTTCCTCGACGGCAGCCCGATCGGCGTCCTGAGCCGCGACCGCCACGACACCGCGATCGTCGTCCCCGGCGGGGGAGTGCTCGAGATCCTCGTCGAAGACCAGGGGCGCGTGAACTACGGCCAGCGCATCGGCGAAGACAAGGGGCTCGTCGGCCCCGCCCTGCTCGACGGCGCCGAGCTCACCGCGTGGAGTGTTGTGCCGCTCGACGTCAGCGCGTTGCCCGCCCGGGTGACGCACGACGCCGACCCGGGCGAGGCATCCGTCGTCTCCATCGCCGGTCCCGCTTTCGCCGGCGGCACGTTCGAGCTCGAGACGCCCACCGACCTCTTTCTCAGCACGACGGGCTGGGGCAAGGGCAACGCCTTCGTGAACGGCTTCAACCTGGGCCGCTACTGGAGCAACGGGCCGGCCTCGACGCTGTACGTCCCGGCGCCGGTGCTCGTCGCCGGACGCAACGAGATCGTGGTCTTCGAGACGCTCTCGATCGCCGACCCGGTGGCCCGTTTCGTCGCTGCACCAGAGCTCGGCCACACCGAATACTGACGGATGCGCCCGGCCGCCTCGGCTGCCGGGCGCCCACCGCGGCAGGCGGCCGCGCGCTCGATCCACAGCCGCCCACGACTGTCAGTCGCGACGGCTACTCTTTACTGGTGGTTACCGCCCTGTATCGCCGTTATCGGCCAGAGACATTCGCTGAACTCATCGGCCAGTCGCAGGTGACCGATCCGCTGCGCACGGCGCTGCGCACCGACCGGGTCAACCACGCCTACCTCTTCAGCGGGCCGCGAGGCTGCGGCAAGACGACCTCGGCCCGCATCCTCGCCCGCTGCCTGAACTGCGCGGAGGGCCCCACCGACACCCCCTGCGGCGTGTGCCCCTCGTGCGTCGAGCTCTCACGCGACGGCGGCGGCTCGCTCGACGTGGTCGAGATCGACGCGGCCAGCCACGGTGGCGTCGACGACGCCCGCGACCTGCGAGAGCGCGCGATCTTCGCACCGGCCCGCGACCGCTACAAGATCTTCATCCTCGACGAGGCGCACATGGTCACCGCGACGGGCTTCAACGCGCTGCTCAAGATCGTCGAAGAGCCGCCGGAGCACGTCAAGTTCATCTTCGCGACGACCGAGCCCGAGAAGGTCATCGGCACGATCCGCTCGCGCACGCACCACTACCCCTTCCGTCTTGTGCCGCCCGCGCAGATGCTCGAGTACGTGCAGCAGCTGTGCGACTCCGAGAACGTCACCGTCGAGCCCGGCGTGCTGTCGCTCGTCGTGCGTGCCGGCGGCGGTTCGGTGCGCGACACCCTGTCGCTGCTCGACCAGCTGATCGCGGGCTCGGAGGGCACCGTCGTCGAGTACGAGCGTGCCGTCGCCCTGCTCGGCTACACGCACGGAACGCTGCTCAACGAGGCGGTCGAGGCCATCGGCCAGCGCGACAACGCCGCCGTCTTCGGCGCCGTCGACCGGGTGATCCAGACCGGTCAAGACCCGCGTCGCTTCGTCGAAGACCTGCTCGAGCGCCTGCGCGACCTGATCATCGTGGCAGCGACCGCCGACCACGCCGCGGCGGTGCTGCGCGGCATCCCCGCCGACGAACTCACCCGCATGGCGCAGCAGGCGGCGAGCTTCGGCCAGGCCGAGCTCTCGCGCACGGCAGACATCGTCAACGCCGCGCTCACCGAGATGACGGGTGCGACGTCGCCCCGACTGCACCTCGAGCTCATGGTCGCGCGCATCCTCGTTCCCGCGAGCGACGAGACCGAGCGCGGAGCACTCGCCCGCGTCGAGCGCCTCGAGCGCCGCGTGGGCGTCGAGAGCCCCGGCGCGAGCGCGGCCCCCGCGAACACCGGCCCTCCGCGTCCTGCCGAGCAGCGTCCGGTCGCGACGCGCCCGCCCGCCGCCCCGCCGGCTGAACAGCATCGCGCGCCCGCACCGGCCCGCCCCGCGGCCGCACCGTCGCCCGCGCCCGCCGCGTCCGTATCTGCTTCTGCGGAGGCGACCGCACCTGCGAAGCCGATTGCGGCCACGTCTTCCTGGCCCGCCGTCGCCGTTCCCGGAGCCCCGACTCCCACGGATGCGTCCGCTGCGTCCGCAGACGGGTCGACACCAACGGATGCGCCCGCCGCCGCCGCCGCTCCTGCTGAGCGCGCGAGCGAGCCGGATCGTCCTGTCGAGATCACCGAGGCCGAGATCCCCGTCGAAGACGCCGTCGCGGCCCTCGAATCGGCTCCCTCGGTGTCGGCGAATGCGCCGGTGCAGCCGCACGTCGAAGACGCTTCGACAGGCTCAGCGACCGAGACGCCCGCGGCGGCCGCAGCAGGACCGGCGACCGAGGCGAGCACCACGACCGAGGCGAGCCCCGCGACCGTCGTGACCCTGCAGCAGATGCGCGACGCGTGGCCCGAGGTTCTCGAGGTCGTGCAGAAGGCCAACATGAACGCCTGGACGGTCGTGTTCAACGCGCAGGTGCGTGCCCTCGACGGCGACATCCTCGCGCTGGTGTTCACCAACCAGACCGATCAGGCGAAGTTCAAGGAGCTCACCCCCGCCGGCGACGGTGTGAGCGCCATCCTGCGCAGCGCGATCATCGACGTGCTCGGCCTGCGGGTGAAGTTCATCGCCCAGGTGAGCATCGCGCCCGACGCCGCCGCGCCGCGTCCCGCGCCCGTGTCCGGATCCGCGTCCGCCGCGCCGTCGAACGCCGCGCAGACGTCGAACGCGGCACAGACGTCGAGCACGGCGCCGACACCGAGCCCGGCGAACCCCGCGACCACGGCGCAGACGCCGCCGCCCGCCGACGACGAGGCACCCGAACCGACCGAGCCCGATGTCGAGCCCGGGGGATGGGCCGTCGCCGCGATTCCGCCGAGCGCCCCCACCGAAGACGAGCTGCACGCGCAGCGCGCCGCCGCCCGCAAGCCCGCGGTGAAGGTCGTGCCCGTGCCCACAGCCGAAGACTCCCGCTACGGCGAGTCGGTGGTTCGCGAGATCCTCGGCGCGAGCTTCATCGAAGAGCAGCCCGTAGCCCCGCGCGTAGTACCGAAGGACCTCTAACCCGTGTACGAAGGCATCGTCCAAGAACTCATCGACGAACTCGGCCGCCTGCCCGGCATCGGCCCGAAGTCGGCGCAGCGCATCGCGTTCCACATTCTGCAGACCGAGAGCTTCGACGTGAGCCGTCTCGCCGAGGTGCTCACCGAGGTTCGCGACAAGGTTCGTTTCTGCACCATCTGCGGCAACGTCACCGAGTCGGAGACCTGCAGCATCTGCCGCGACCCGCGCCGCTCCCCGTCGACGATCTGCGTCGTCGAGGAGGCCAAAGACGTGGTGGCGGTGGAACGCACCCGCGAGTTCAAGGGCCTGTACCACGTGCTCGGCGGTGCGATCAGCCCGATCGACGGCATCGGCCCCGACGACCTGCGCATCCGCCAGTTGCTCCAGCGCCTCAGCGACGGCGTCGTCACCGAGGTCATCATCGCGACCGACCCCAATCTCGAGGGCGAAGCGACGGCGACCTACCTCACCCGCCTGCTCGTGCAGCCGAATCTGCGAGTCACGCGCCTCGCATCCGGTCTGCCCGTCGGCGGCGACCTCGAATACGCCGACGAAGTCACGCTCGGCCGCGCGTTCGAGGGCCGCAGGCTCGTCGAGAACTGAACGCCGTAACACTCGGTGAACGCCCGCTAGAATCGCTCATTGGGCCAGAATCTGCCCCGTCCCACAAAAGCAGGAGAACCACGTGAGCCTGATCGTACAGAAGTACGGCGGATCCTCCGTTGCCGATGCTGAGGGCCTCAAGCGAGTTGCCAAGCGCATCGTCGAGACCCGCAAGGCTGGCCACGAGGTCGTCGTCGTCGTGAGCGCCATGGGCGACACCACGGATGAGCTGCTCGACCTCGCAGAGCAGGTCGTCCCCGTGCCGTCCGGCCGAGAACTCGACATGCTGCTCACCGCGGGCGAGCGCATCTCGATGGCGCTGCTCGCCATGGCCATCAAGAGCCTCGGCATCGAGGCGCGCTCCTACACGGGCAGCCAGGCCGGCATGATCACCGACGCACAGCACGGCTCCGCGCGCATCGTCGACGTCACGCCCAAGCGCGTGCGCGACGCCCTCGATTCGGGCTATGTGGCCATCGTCGCCGGCTTCCAGGGCTTCAACCGCGGCACGGGCGACATCACGACCCTCGGTCGCGGCGGGTCGGACACCACCGCGGTCGCCCTCGCGGCAGCCCTCGACGCCGACGTCTGCGAGATCTACACGGATGTCGACGGCATCTTCACCGCCGACCCCCGCGTCGTTCCCGCGGCCAAGAAGATCGACCGCATCTCGAGCGAGGAGATGCTCGAGCTCGCGGCATCCGGAGCAAAAGTTCTATATATCAGGGCTGTCGAATATGCCCGGCGTCACGGGGTGACCCTGCACGTGCGCTCGTCGTTCAACAACAACGAGGGCACGCTGGTCACCAACCCGAAGGATGGAGAGATCGTGGAAGAGCCAATCATCACCGGCGTCGCAGCCGACCTGAGCGAAGCGAAGATCACGGTGGTGGGCGTTCCCGACATCCCCGGCAAGGCTGCGCAGATCTTCACGATCGTCGCCAAGACCAACGCCAACATCGACATGATCGTGCAGAACGTCTCGACCGCGAGCACCGGACGCACCGACATCTCGTTCACCCTCCCCAAGTCAGACGCCGCGACCGTGATCACCGCGCTCACCGCCGAACAGGACGAGGTCGGTTTCGACTCCCTCCAGCACGACGACCAGATCGGCAAACTCGCCGTGGTCGGCGCCGGCATGCGCACCAACGCCGGGGTCACTGCGAAGCTGTTCACCGCGCTCTTCGACGCCGGCATCAACATCGAGATGATCTCCACGAGCGAGATCCGCATCTCGGTGGTCACGCGCGCCGACACCGTGAACGAGGCCATGCGCGTCGTGCACAAGGCGTTCGGGCTCGACGGCGAGATCGAAGCCGTCGTGCACGGCGGAACCGGCCGCTAGAGCTCTCTCACGCCGTGCCGACGAGCAACAGCGTCGCCACGGAGATGCCGTTGAACACCATGTGGGCGACGATCGCCGCGCCGAGCCGCCCGGTCAGGTAGACGATCATGGCGTTGATCACGCCGAGGGTGAGTGTGCTCAGCGCGAGGGTGGTCAGCAGCGTGGCATCCGTCGACTGATACAGGTGCAGCGCCATGAACACGAGGGCGCTCACCGCGATCGAGACGAGAACCGCCGCGCGCTGCACCGACTCGCTCGCCGGCTGGGCGCGCCCGCCGCGCCTCAGTATCGCGTTGCGCACCGCCTGCATCACGAGGCCGCGCAGGTAGAGCTCCTCGACGATCGGGGCCACGATAGCGACGATGATCACGCCGTTGATCACGAGCCACACGGTGTCGGTGCTCAGCACGAGGTTGCTCTGCTGTTCGGGGAGGCCGAACAACCCGATGGCGATCGCGGCCCAGAGCACACCCAGCAGCTTCATGACCAGGCCGATGCCGAGCCCGATCGCCAGATCGACGGGGCGAAGGCGCAGCCAGAAATCCTTCGCGAGGCTGCAGACCCCGAGGCGGCGTGACGAGAAGACGACCACGCCCACGAGCACCCCGTAGCCGAGCAACGACAGGGCGAACTGCGCCAGGTCCGACCCCTCGACCACTCCGACAGCGACCAGCAGGCTCGCGATCACGATGACGGCGGCGAAGAGCACCAGCCCGAGCACCGCCTGCTTCAGCCCCCAGCGCACCCCCGCGGGAGGCGAGTATCGGTCGCTCGCGTCGGCGTGAACGCCCTCCGCGTCGGTCGGCAGCGTCGGTTCGAGCGTCATATACCCCACCGTACGCCTCCTCGATTGCGCGGTTCCCGTAGAATCGAGCCACATTCTCTGCCCCGACGCGGGCCCCGATTTACGAGCGGATCACAATGAACGACAGCAGCGGAGTACGAATCGGCGTCGTCGGCGCCACCGGACAGGTCGGCGCCGTCGTGCGCCAGCTCCTCGAAGACCGCGCATTCCCGGTCGCCGAGATCCGCTACTTCGCCTCCGCCCGCAGCGCGGGAACGACCCTGCCGTTCCGTGGCGAGGACATCGTCGTCGAAGACGCCTCGACCGCCGACCCCAGCGGGCTCGACATCGCGATCTTCTCCGCTGGCGCCACCACCTCCAAGGCGCAGGCCCCCCGTTTCGCCGCCGCCGGCGTGCTCGTCATCGACAACTCGAGCGGCTTCCGCATGGACCCCGACGTGCCCCTGGTGGTGAGCGAGGTCAACCCCGAGGCGATCGCCGACGCACGCAAGGGCATCGTCGCGAACCCCAACTGCACCACGATGGCGGCCATGCCCGTGCTCAAGGTGCTGCACGACGAGGCGGGCCTCGAGCGTCTCATCGTCTCCACCTACCAGGCGGTCTCCGGCGCCGGCCTCGTCGGCGGCGAGGAGCTCTACGCCCAGACCAAGGCCGCCATCGAGCAGGACCCGCGCTCGCTCGTGCACGACGGCTCGTCGATCGACTTCGGCGCCGCGAACACCTTTCCCAAGACGATCGCGTTCGACGTGATCCCGCAGGCGGGCAACTTCGTCGACGACGGGCTCTTCGAGACCGACGAGGAGAAGAAGCTGCGCAACGAGAGCCGCAAGATCCTCGGCCTGCCCGACCTCCTCGTGAGCGGCATCTGCGTGCGCGTGCCCGTGTTCAGCGGCCACTCGCTCGCCATCAACGCCGAGTTCGGTTCGGCCCTGTCGGTCGAGCGGGCGAAGGAACTGCTGGCGGATGCCCCGGGCGTGGTGCTCACCGACGTGCCGACCCCGCTCGAGGCCGCTGGCAAGGACCCGTCGTACGTCGGCCGCATCCGCCAAGACGAGGGTGTGCCGAACGGCCGCGGCCTCGCGCTGTTCATCAGCAACGACAACCTGCGCAAGGGTGCCGCCCTCAACGCCGTGCAGATCGCCGAGTTGGTGGCCGCGAAGCTCGTCTCGGCGTAGCATCCGGCTGCGGCTCCGCCCGCGGCAATCACGCCCGGGTCTGCGCAATCCTGGGACTCCTGCGCGTGCGCGCCGCACCGCTGTCGTCCCAGACTCGCGCAGAAGGTCACGCGCGCGACCAATCTCGAACCGCCATGGTGTCGAATAGAGGGCATGAGCAATCGGGTGAAGCTGGTCGTCGCGGCCGTGCTGTGCGCCCTCGTCGCGATCGGAGTCGTAATGGCCGTCACAGCACCGCAGCAGAGCGGCGACCCGGGAACGAGCACCGGCACGGGCACACGCGTCGCGTTCTACGGCGACTCCTACACTCTCGGCACCGGAGCCAGCAGCGCCGGGAAGCGCTGGTCGACGATCGTCAGCGAGGAGCGCAACTGGAACGAGTTCAACCCGAGCGTCAACGGGCTGGGATTCGTCACCAACCGCTCCGAGTTCGGCGAGGGCGACCTGCCGAGCCTCATCATCGATCAGAAACCCGAGATCGTCTTCGTGACCATGGGTCTCAATGACAACTTCTCCTTCGACTACGCGGCCGCCGACATCCGCAGTCAGATCCCCGCCGATCTCGACCGGCTGAAGGCGGCGCTGCCCGACGCCCGGTTCATCGTCGTCGAACCATTCTGGTACACCGACGACCGCCCGGAGTCGGTCGACATCATCATCAGATGGGTGGAGGAGGCGGCCGCCGACATCGGCGCCGACTACATCCCGGGCGCCTCGCGTTGGATCGAAGGGCACTCCGAGTGGATGGCCGACGACGAGCTGCATCCCAACGACGAGGGCTATGCGGCGATGGCCCGGCGGATGAACGACGAACTCGCGAAGCTCGGACTGTAGCGGCACACGCCCCGTATGCTGATCGGGTGAGTTCCTCAGACGCCCCCATCGACGTCGCCCTCATCGGCGGCGGAATCATGAGTGCCACCCTCGGCACGATGCTCAAGCAGCTAGAACCCGACTGGTCGATCCAGGTCTTCGAGAAGCTCGGCAGTGCTGCCGAAGAGAGCTCGAACCCGTGGAACAACGCCGGAACCGGCCACGCCGCGCTCTGCGAGCTCAACTACACGCCGCAGCTGCCCGACGGCTCGATCAGCATCGCCGGCGCGGTCAAGGTCAACGAGCAGTTCCAGGTGTCGCGCCAGTTCTGGTCGCACCTCGTCGAGAACGGCAGCCTGCCCGAGCCCTCGAGCTTTATCAACCCGACGCCGCACATGAGCTTCGTCTGGGGGCAGGACAACGTCGACTTCCTGCGCAAGCGATACGCGGCCCTCAAAGACCACCCGCTGTTCCAGGGGCTCGAGTACAGCGAAGACGCGCACGTCATCCGCGGCTGGGCGCCCCTGCTCATCCCCGGTCGCGCCAAGTCGCAGCCGATCGCCGCGACCCACATCGCCGCGGGCACCGACGTGAACTTCGGCTCGCTCACCACCAGCCTCATGGACTACCTCGCCGACAACGGCGCGGAGATCACCAACAACGCGAAGGTCACGGGGCTCAAGCGCCAGAAAGACGGACTCTGGCGCATCACCTACCGCCGCGAGGTCGGGTTCACGCCGTTCGTCGTGCGCGCACGATTTGTGTTCGTCGGCGCGGGCGGCGGCGCCCTGGGCCTGCTGCAGAAGAGCGGCATCCCCGAGATCCGCGGCTACGGCGGCTTCCCCGTGAGCGGCGAGTTCCTGCGCTCCGACAACCAGGAGCTCGTGGCCCGCCACCAGGCCAAGGTCTACGGCATGGCAGCGGTCGGCGCACCCCCGATGTCGGTGCCCCACCTCGACACCCGCGTGATCGACGGCAGCACGAGTCTGATGTTCGGCCCGTATGCGGGCTTCAGCCCCAAGTTCCTCAAGAACGGCTCGCTGTTCGACCTGTTCGCCTCGATCCGCCCGCACAACCTCGTGCCGATGATCGCCGCGGGCAGCAGCAACCTGAGCCTCGTGCGCTACCTCCTCGGCCAGCTCGTCTCCAAGAAGTCGACGAAGTTCGCAGAGCTGCAGCAGTTCTTCCCTCACGGAGAGCAGAAGGACTGGTACCGCATCACCGCCGGCCAGCGGGTGCAGATCATCAAGAAGGACGCGAAGAAGGGCGGCGTGCTGCAGTTCGGCACAGAGGTCGTGGCCGCGGAAGACGGCAGCATCGCCGGCCTCCTCGGGGCCTCGCCCGGAGCATCCACCGCCGCCCCCATCATGCTGGGGCTCATCGAGAAGTGCTTCCCCGGGCACATCGAGGGCTGGCGGCCGCGTCTGACCGCCATGGTCCCGAGCTTCGGAACCCAGCTGTCCGACGACCCGCAGCTCGCCGACGAGATCATGACCACGACGGCCAAATCGCTACGGATTCCTCGCTAGTTTGCTGTTTCCGGTTCGCAAAACTCAGCGAACGGATGATTCGACACCCGAGACCGCCCGAAGTGGGGGCCGACGCGCGCACCCACTTCGATTAGCGTCATGGATACCACCGTCGAGTTGAGGGGGAGCTGAGATGTCTCTCGGACTACCCGGGCATCTCGCACCGCATAGCGAGAGTCGCGCGTTCGCGCGTGCTTCTCACGTGATCGCGTTTGTCTGCCTCGTGGGCGCCGCGCTGCTCGTCACCACCCTGCAGCAGGCGAGCCCCGGCATCATCCTCTGGCCGGCCCTCGTCGCCCTCGTTCCGATCTTCATCGTGCTCTGGCTCGTGGAGCGCTACCGCAGCTGGTTCTTCAGCGTCACCTATCTCATCGTCGGAGCAGCGAGCCTGCACTGGTTCGTGCTCGCCGGAACGTCGCAGTTTCCGGGCGAGGCGACGACAGACTCGTTCGCGCTCACCCTGCCCAAGGTCGCGCTCATCTTCGTCGGCGGCGCGGGGCTCGGGGTCTGGCGCATGATCGCGTGGTCCACGGCGGGACTCGTCGCGGGCGAGCTCGCGACAGTCGGGGCCGCCCTGCAGACCGGGGCCCACATCGTCCCCGACATCACCGCCCTCGGCGTCTACCTGATCTCGGTCGTGCTGCTCACGATTCTCGGGATCAGCCGCAACCGCCTCAAGCGCGCGCAGCCGAGCCTCCAGCGGGCCGCCCGCGACGAGCACCTCTCCGACATCCGTCACCGCATCGAAGTGCGCGCCGCGGCCATGCTGCACGACACGATCCTCAACCACCTCGCGGCGGTCGCCAACGCCCCCGACGGCGAGCTGCGCGACGACCTGCAGGCACGCATCGAGCGCGACCTGCAGATCCTCGTCGGCGAGGAGTGGCTGGTCGACGCCGACGACAGCGAGACCGCCGAGGGGAGAGCCGGCTGGTATGCGAGCCGGCTCTTCCGATCGCTCGACGAGGCGCGCGAACTGGGACTCGAGGTGGTGCTCAGCGGCGACCGGACCGCGATCACCAGGCTCGACCCCCCGCGTCAGGTCGCCGTGGCGCTGGCGGTCAAGCAGTGCCTCGTGAACGTGCTCAAGCACTCGGGCACGAACGTGGCAGAGGTGGTCGTCTACGGATCGGGCGACGAGGTGTCGGTCATGATCATCGACGGCGGCAAGGGCTTCTCCGAGCCCGAGACGAGCGTCGACCGTCTGGGCCTGCGTCAGTCGGTTCGAAAACGGATCGAATCAGTGGATGGCACGGTGCAGGTCTGGTCAACACCTGGCACCGGCACATCCGTGCTTATGCGTCTTCCCGCCCGCAGCACCTCGGCACGGGAGCGCACACAGTGAGCAGCCCGGAGCGCAGCGTGCAGCAGCGTGACCCGCTCGCCGCCCTGATGAGCCGTCCGACGGCATACCTCGCGGTGATCGCCGTGCCCGGCTACGCCGCCTTTATGACCTGGCAGAACCGCGATCAGATCGAGAACACGCTGCTGGCGGTGGTGGCCGTGCTGATCGTGCTCGCCGCCGGAGTGGTGCTCTGCATAGCGACGAGCCCGCTGCGGGCGCCCGTGTCGCCCCGCACGCTCACCGCGGTCGTTGGTCTGTCGCTGGCCGCGTTGCTGCTGTCGTCGCTGTCGATGTGGTCGACCGACGCGTTCATCCGTGACGACTGGGGCACCGCGGCGACCGGCATGTACATCATCGCCCTCGCGCCGTACCGGCCGGCGAAGGAGCTCGCGACGGCCGGAGTGCTCGCCGCCATCTTCGCCGGGGTGCTGGCGATCGTGCAGGCCGACTCGTTCGTGACTCCGGTGTCGCCCATCGCCTTCGTCGTCGTCGCGGTCACCCCTCTGCTCGCCATGTCTCTCGCGGCGGCAGCCTTCACCGACGTTCTCGTGCGCAGCCTCGACCGGTGGCGCGTGCGCGCCCGACGGGCGTTCACCGCGATGACCGACGAGAGCGGCGAGTCGATCGCGCGATCGGTGCAGCAAGACAGCGTGACCGTGCTCAATCAGGAGGTCGTGCCGTTCTTCACCGCGCTGCTCGACGGCGCGACGGTCACCGAGCGCACCCGGGATCGTGCGCGAGAGATCTCCGACTCCGTGCGCGCGGTGATGGTGGCCGATGTCGACCGCACCTGGCTCGAGACCGTGATCACCCAGGCGTCACGGCGCTATCATAAGGGCTCAGCACCCGTGGAGGGCGCTGTGCGTGACGAACACCGGCTCGCCGAGCACATGTCTACCGACGAGCGCACGGCGGTGCGAGCGCTCGTCGTGGCGCTTCACGCGCACGAATCGTTCGACCCTCAGGCGGCGAGTATCGAGATCGCCGACCGCGACGGAATGTGCGAGGTGGTCATGCGCCTGCGGGTGGAATCGACGGATGGCGCTCTGCGCGGCGACCTCGCCCCGTTTATCGCGGTGATCCGAGTGATGTTCAGCGACCTGCAACTGGAGCACGACCACCCGCACCTGACACTAAGGTTTTCATATGAGCAGCGCTGAGGGCAGGCAGTCGGGCGCGATGACGCCCGGGAACACGCCGGATCCCACGCGCGTGCGCCTCGCGATCCTCGACGACCACGAGGTGCTGCTCGACAGCCTGAGTAGCTGGATCTACGCCAACGCCCCCGACTTCGACCTCGTGCTCAGCGCGAGCTCTTGGCTCGAGCTCGTGCACAGCGACAACTTCCCGACCGACCTGGTCTTCCTCGACTTCCAGCTCAAGGAGCCGGTGTCGATCGAGGCGCGCGTGCGCACCTGCCGCGCCGCGGGCGCCAAGGTCATCGTGCTCACGAGCCTCGACAGCCGCGAGTCGCGCGACCGGGCGCTCGCCGCGGGTGCCGCCGGATTCCTCTCCAAGACGCTGCCGATGCGCGAGGTCATGGATGCGGCCCGCGCCATCATGGGCGTGCGACCCAACACCGTCGTGCAGCGCGACTGGCGGCCGCTGCCGGTCGGCGCGACGAGCCAGTCGCGGCCCAAGCTCAGCGCCGGCGAGATCGAGGCGTTCCGGCTCTACGTCTCGGGGTTCAGCACCGTCGAGGTGGCGAGCAAGATGAACGTGCAGTACGAGACCGCGAAGACCTACCTTCGCCGCGTCCGCGAGAAGTACGCCAAGGCAAACCGCCCGGCGAGCAAGAAGGCGGAGCTCATCCGACGCGCCGCAGAAGACGGATACCTGCTGTAAATGTCGAAACTCTACTTTCGCTACGGTGCGATGAACAGCGGCAAGAGCACGGCGTTGCTCCAGGCCGCCTTCAACTACGAGGAGCGCGACCAGCAGGTGCTGCTCGCGAAGCCGCGGATCGACACGAAGGGCGACAACGCGATCGTCTCCCGCCTCGGGGTCAGCCGTCCGGTCGACTTCACCGTCGGCCCCGACGAAGACATCTACCAGGCCTTCTCCACCGAGCGCGCCCGCGTGCTGCGCTCGACCGGGCTCGACGTGAGCTGCCTGCTCGTCGACGAGGCGCAGTTTCTCTCCGAGACCCAGGTCGACGACCTGCTGAGGATCGCGATCCTGGAGGGCGTGCCGGTGCTCGCCTACGGCATCCGCACCGACTTCCAGACCGTCGCCTTTCCCGGAAGCCGCCGCCTGCTCGAGATCGCCCACTCGCTCGAAGAGCTCAAGACCATCTGCCGGTGTGGACGCAAGGCGGTTTTCAACGCCCGCACAGTCGACGGACGGTTCATCTTCGACGGCGACCAGGTGGCGATAGACGGGGCGGATGTCTCGTACCAGTCGCTGTGCGGAAAGTGCTACCTGGAAGAGAGCGACGGCGTTCTCAACAACGGCCGCCGCGAGCGCGTCGACCTCAGCTACGAGGCCGAGCCCGACCCCGACTTCGCCTAGCGCCGCCCCGCTCACCCTCTCCCGCCGCCCGCTGCCCTCGCCGCCCGTTCCCGCCGCTCTCTCCCAAAACGAAGGAGATCTCGGGGCCGGGGCACACGTTGGCGGGTATCGCGGGGCCCGGCACGGGATATCTCCTGCGTTTTGAGCGGGGTGGTCGCGCCGGTCGTGCCGGTCGTGGTGCTCGCGGCGCGGACGGCTGGTCCGAGAGCAGCGCGCCGGTGGGCCGTTCGCCGCTGCATCCGCCCCGCACCTCTGACCGCGGCTCGCGGCACCGTCCCGTGCCGGACCGCTCCCAAAGTGTAGGAGATCTCGGGGTCGGGGCACACGTTGGCGGGCATCGCGGGGCCTCGCGCGGGATATCTCCTGCGTTTTGCGCAGGGGGCACCGCGGTTAAATGCAGAACGCCCTCCCGGAGAGGGAGGGCGTTCTGGTTGGTGTCGGGGTAGCGGGATTCGAACCCACGACCTCTTCGTCCCGAACGAAGCGCGCTACCAAGCTGCGCCACACCCCGATCTTTCCCGCTGCGAGCAACGGGAACCTATCAAGAATAGCTGAAATCTCCGGCGGTTAATGTCACTAGTACGGCTTCCGGCGGGCAGGCGAAGCGAACGGGCGCGAAGATCGAGGTTCCGATACCCGCGGATACGTTCAAATACGCGGCACGACGGGCGTGGTGCCAGACGCTGAGCCCCTGAGCCTGGTCGCGAGGAATATCGCAATTGGTCACGAGAGCGGGCAGTTTCGGCACTCGCACCTGACCGCCGTGCGTGTGGCCGGCGAAGATCACGTCGGCGCCGTTCGTGACGAACGAGTTGAGCACCCGCTGGTACGGGGCGTGGGTGACGCCGATGCTGATCGGATCCTGGCCGGGGCGGCCGGCAGGCCACTCGACGTTCTCCTGCATGGTCTCGATTGCTCCGGGGAGCGAGCCGAGCTTGTCCCAGCCACGGTGCGCGTCGTTGACGCCGAAGAACTCGATGTTCGAGCCCCGGATCGTCATCGCGCGCGCGGTGTTGTTGAGGCTGAGCCAGCCGAGGTCGTTCTGGAAGAAGTTCTCGAGCCGAGGGGTGTCGAGAGCGGTCGACGCGCGCTTGTGTTTGCTCGGGCCGGTGAAGTAGCGCAGCGGGTTCTTGTAGCTCGGGCCGACATAGTCGTTCGACCCGTTCACGTAGACCCCGGCGACGGAGGCGAAGGGTGCGAGCGTGTACTCGAGCGCCTCCTGCGCGTCGGTGTGGCCGAGGTTGTCTCCCGTGTTGATCACGAGGTCGGGCTCGAGGTCGGCGAGCGAGCGCACCCACTCCTGCTTGGCGCGCTGCCACGGCGCGAGGTGGAGGTCGGCGAGGTGCAGCACGGTCAGCGGACGTGCGCCCGGCTCGAGGATCGGCAGCACCTCGTGCCGCACGCCGAAGCGGTTGCGCTCGACGAGACTGCCCCACGCGAACGCGCCCGTGCCGAGCACGGCCGCCGCGCCGAGCGCGGTGGCCGTCGTCTTCACGACAGGGCCCGCCATCAACAGGAGATGCGGCCGACGCCGAGCGTCACGCCGTCGGAGAGTCGTGCCACGGTGCCTGCGCCGGGGTTGCTCGAGAGCACCCGCTGATCGTTGCTCACGTCGGTGGGCGCGAGCTGCACACACTTCTCCTGCACCGAGGTGAACCCAGCGCTCGCGAGAGTCGACTTGGCGGTGTCGACGTTCGGCGCCCCGGTCACGACGTCGGGCATCGTGGTGAGCGCGCCGTTGCTCGAGTAGACGATGACCGTCTGGCCACGGGCCATCACGGTGCCAGCCGGGGGAGTGGTGGTCGCGACCGAGCCGGCGGGCGACGGGGAGTCGACCGGGCCGCCGTCGACGAATACGAGCTTGAGGCCCGTGATGATCGACTGGGCCGTCGCCATCGGGTTGCCGATCACGTCGGGCGCGTTGATGCCTGCGCCGTTGAGCAGCCTGTCGGCCGGGGCGTCGAAGGCGCCACCGCCGTAGAGCGCGTTCGCCTGGGCGTTGATCGGCTTCGAGATGTTGTGCCGGTTGTTGATGCCGCCCGGGTAGCGCGAGATGGAGTAGTCGCCCTGGACGTTGCCGAACCACACAGCGGTGGTGACGGCGGTGCTCGAGCTGACGAGCCAGGTCTGGTGCGACTTGTCGGTGGTTCCGGTCTTGCCCATCATGGGCGTGCCGTCACGCGGGTTGCCCCCGTACCCCTTCATCGCACCCTGCAGCGCGAACGCGGCGGTGGCGGCGACCTCGGGGTCGATGGCCTGGGCGCACTCCGGAGTCTGGCCCGGCAGCACCTCGCCCTTGAAGTTGGTGACACTGTCGACGGCGATCGGCTTGCAGTAGACGCCGTGGTTGGCGACGCCCGCGTAGGCCGCGGCCATCGTCAGGGGTGCGATCGTGTTCGTGCCGAGGATCGCCGCCGGGTTGGACTGGAGCTTGTCTTCGTGGAGGTCGGTGGTCGGGTCGTCCGTGACGATCGCGGGGTGCACGCCGAGCGACTCCGCGATTCTCTTCGTCTCGCACTGGTCGAGTTCGAGACCCATGGATGCGTAGGCGCCGTTGATCGAGGCAGCGGTCGCCGCCATGACGGTGCGGGTGCCCTTCTCGTTCGATGAGTTCTTGAACGGCCACGGGCCGCCGAAGGGTCCGTCGTTGACACCGTCGTCACTGCCCGTGCAGGTGTTGGTGAACGCAGATTGCTGCAGCGTTCGCGCATTGGCGTCGACGACCTCGTTGAGGCCGCGGCCCGAATTGAGCCAGTTGAGCAGCGTGAACAGCTTGTAGGTCGAGCCGACCTGGAAGCCGCTCGATCCGCCGTGGTTGAAGTCGGTGCTGTAGTTGACCGCCGTGAGGGTGGGGTCGGTCGCTGCGGCCTCGGTGTTGTTGAACGTCTTGTTCTGCGCCATCGAGAGGATGCGCCCCGTGCCGACCTGCACGGAGGTCGCCGCGGCGCCCAGCTGCAGGCGGGTCTCCGCTGCCGGAGCCTTCGCGGCGAGGGTCTCCTGCGCCGTCTGCTGCAGGCGCAGGTCGAGCGTGGTGTAGAGCTTGTAGCCGCCGATCTTCCAGTTGGCGCGTCGCTCGGCCTCGGTCGATCCCAGAGCCTCGAGCTCGGGGATCAGCGTGGTCACGTAGTCGCAGAAGTAGGTGGCGTAGGTGTAGGCGGCGATGCAGCCGTTCGAGTAGGGCGTGAGCACAACCGTGGTCGCGTCGACGGGAACCGCGAGGGCCTCGTCGAGTTGCGCCTGGTCGATCATCTTCTCGACGAACATGTTCTTGAGGATCACGTCGCGGCGTGCCTTGTTGTTGTCGTAGTTGTCGGGGGAGTCCAGGCCGCGGCTCGACGGCTCCTGCACGATCGCGATGAGGCTCGCCGACTGGGCGAGGGTCACGTCGGCGGCGGAGACGCCGAAGTAGCGCTTCGCGGCCGACTGGATGCCGTAGTTGTTGCCGCCGAAGCCGGCGATGTTCAGGTAGGCGAGGAGGATCTCGTCTTTTGTGTACCGCTTCTCGAGGCCGATGGCGAGCTTCATCTCCTTGATCTTGCGATCGGGGCTGCCCTCCTGCGCCTTCTTGATGCCGGCCTTCTGGTCTGCCTCGTCGGGAAGCTGCAGGGCCTCCTGGATGTAGATGTTCTTGACGAGCTGCATCGACAGGGTCGAGGCGCCGCTGGTGTCGCCGCCGGCGAGGTTGTTGACCGCCGCTCGGATGACACCCTGGAGGTCGACGCCGCCGTGCTCGAAGAACCGGCGGTCCTCGCCGGCGACCGTGGCGTCTTTGAGGAACTGGGAGACCTGCTCGCCCGTGACCTCTTCGCGGTTCTGGCTGTAGACCTGCGCGACCGCACCGTAGTGCGGGGTGCCGTCGGGGTTCATGCCGTCGGTCACGTAGATCTCGTTGCGCTGCGGCTGGTTGCCGATTTCGATGAACTCGGGGAGGCTGTCGAAAATTCCGATGCCGTTCGACGCGGTGACGCCGGTGACGGCGAGAGCGGGGGTGACCATGACGGTCACGAGAATTCCGGCTATGACGCTGAAGCCGAACATTCCAAAGACGCCGCTGAGCACGCCTTTAGGTCGGGAGTTTTGGGCAGACATACAATGCATGCTACGCGACCCATCTTCCCAACTACCTGAGCGAGAGCCGAAAAATGACGACGTGGGAGTACCTCACAACACCCCTGATGATTCACAACACCGCCGCGATTCTCAATAACTGGGGATCGGAGGGCTGGGAACTGGTTCAGGTCGTGACCGGTCCGGAGGGTGGCCTCGTGGCCTACCTCAAGCGCGAAACCAAGGGAGACAACGCATGAGCACCATCGACGAACGCCTCGCAGAACTCGGAATCACCCTGCCCGTAGTGGTGCCGCCGGTAGCCGCGTACATCCCCGCCGTGGTCTCGGGCAACCTCGTCTTCACCTCGGGCCAGCTGCCCATGGTCGAGGGCGTCCTCCCCGCCACGGGCAAGCTCGGCGCCGCGGTCTCCGCCGAGGAGGGCAAGGAGCTCGCCCGCCAGTGCGCACTCAACGCCCTCGCCGCAGTGGAGAGCGTGATCGGCTCGCTCGACCGGGTGACCCGCATCGTCAAGGTCGTCGGGTTCGTGGCATCCGACCCGTCGTTCACCGGCCAGCCCGGCGTCATCAACGGCGCATCCGAGGTTCTCGGCGAGATCTTCGGCGACGCCGGCGTGCACGCCCGCAGCGCCGTGGGCGTCGCGGTGCTTCCGCTCGATTCGCCGGTCGAGGTCGAGCTGGTCGTCGAGTTCGCCTGACCGGATGCCTGGTCGATGACCCTGCCGAAGCGCCGCCCTCGGGCAGACGCTTCGGCAGGCTCGGAGACGGCCGTGCTCAGCGGATCTTGTCGGTGATGATCTGCATCACGCTGGTGTCGGCGAGGGTGGTCGTGTCTCCGACGGCCCGTCCCTCCGCGACATCCTGAAGCAGTCGGCGCATGATCTTGCCCGACCGCGTCTTCGGCAGCTCGGCCACGATGAAGACCTGCTTCGGCCGCGCGATCGCGCCGATCCGGTCGGCGACGTGCGCCCGCAGCAGCACGCTCGCCTCGTCGGCCGTCTGCGCATCCGCCTGGTTGCTCTTCAGGATCACGAACGCGACGACGGCCTGACCGGTCGCCTCGTCGGCGGCACCGACGACCGCGGCCTCGGCGACGATCGAGTGTGACACGAGCGCCGACTCGATCTCGGTCGTCGACAGCCGGTGCCCCGAGATGTTCATCACGTCGTCGACGCGGCCGAGCAGCGTGATGTCGCCGTCGGCGTCGACGTGGGCGCCGTCGCCGGCGAAGTACTTGAACACGCCGTCTTTCGAGAACTTCGACCAGTAGGTCTCGATGAATCGGTCGGGGTCTCCCCAGATGCCGCGCAGCATCGACGGCCACGGCTCGGTGACGGCGAGGAGCCCGCCCCGCGGCGGGTCGACGCGGGTGCCGTCTTCGCCGAGCACGTCGATCACGATGCCCGGGATCGGAGTCTGCGCCGAACCCGGCTTCGCCTCGGTGATGCCCGGCAGGGCGGAGATCATGATCGCGCCCGTCTCGGTCTGCCACCACGTGTCGACGATCGGGATGTCGCCTCCGCCGATCACCTCGCGGTACCAGATCCACGCCTCGGGGTTGATCGGTTCGCCGACCGATCCGAGCACCCGCAGGCTCGACAGGTCGAACTTGTTCGGCACCTGCCGGCCGATCTTCATAAACGAGCGGATGGCGGTGGGTGCGGTGTAGAAGATGCTCACGCCGTACTTCTCGACGATCTCCCACCAGCGCCCGGGGTGCGGGGTGTCGGGGGTGCCCTCGTAGAGCACCTGCGTCGCGCCGTTCGCGAGGGGGCCGTAGACGACGTAGGAGTGCCCGGTGACCCAGCCCACGTCGGCCGTGCACCAGTAGACGTCGGTCTCGGGGTGCAGGTCGAACACGTTCTTGTGCGTGAACGCCGCCTGCGTGAGGTAGCCGCCGCTCGAGTGCAGGATGCCCTTCGGCTTGCCGGTGGTGCCGCTCGTGTAGAGGATGAACAGCGGGTTCTCGGCCTCGAACCCTTCGGCCTCGTGCTCGGGATCGGCGGCGGCGAGCGCGTCGTGCCACCAGTGGTCGCGGCCCTCCGTCCACTGCACGTCGTTCTCGCCGCGGCGCACCACCAGCACGTCGGTGACGCTCGTCGGCTCGGCACCCTCGGCCGGTGCGAGGGCGGCGTCGACCGCGTCCTTGAGGGGGAAGACCTTGCCCTTCCTCCACCCGCCGTCGGCGGTGATCACGAGCCGGGCGTCGGCATCCGCGACTCTCGCCCTGATGCTGTCGGCGCTGAAGCCGCCGAAGATCACCGAGTGCACCGCCCCGATGCGCGCGACAGCGAGCATCGAGATGACCGCCTCGGGCACGAGGGGGAGGTAGATCGCGACGCGGTCGCCCTGGCCGATGCCGAGGCCGAGCAGCACGTTCGCGGCGCGTTTCACCTCGGCCGTGAGCTCGGCGTAGGTGTACGTGCGGGTGTCGCCCGGCTCGCCCTCCCAGTTCAGCGCGATCCGGTCGCCGTTTCCGGCGATCACGTGGCGGTCGAGGCAGTTGTAGGCGACGTTGATGCGGCCGTCGGCGAACCACTTGGCGAACGGCGGGTTCGACCAGTCGAGGGTCTCGGTGAACGGCTCGTGCCAGTGCAGCTCGCGGGCCTTGTCGGCCCAGAAGCCGAGCCGGTCGGCCTTGGCCTTGTCGTAGATGTCGGCTTCGGCGACGGAGTGCTCGGCGAAGGCTGCAGTCGGGGCGAACCGGCGGGTCTCGGAGAGAAGCGAGTCGATCGAATTGTTGGACATCTTTATCCTGTCATTCAGCGTGAGCGAGTGCTGCAACGATCCTAGACCGCTCGCTGAGAGTGGCCTGTCAACCCTCGCAAATGGCCCTTGCGTGGGGGGCGTGCGGCGGTACACTGATTTTCATCAAGCGGACGCTTTCGGCGAATGCTTGATGATGGCAGCGCACTCGATTTCCCCCAATCGGCGCTGCTGTGGCGGCGCCCGTTCCCCCCAATGGGCGCCGCCCCTCTTTAAGCCTCGCTTCTCCTCCCCAGTGGGGGTCGCCTTCCGGCTGTGCAGAATCGCGGATGCCCCGGCCCGCCGCCCTCGGACGGCTCCTAGCCTGCTCGTATGCACGACGCACCCTTCGTCGCCCGCCGGCCGGGCGCCGCCGCTGCTCCCGACGCGCGGCTCGGCGCCGACGGCGGCTACCCCGACGAGTTCGGACAACTCGCCCCGTTCATCGCCGAAGCGAGTGTGACCGACGTGTTCGTCAACGGCGGGGCGTCTGTCTGGGTCGACCGCGGGGCCGGCGCGGTCAGGCAGTCGGGCGTGGAGCTCGACGACCGTGCGGTGCGCGAACTGGCCGTGCGGCTTATGGCGCTCGGCGGGCGGCACATCGACGAGACCACGCCCTGCGTCGACGCCCGCCTGCACGACGGCATCCGCGTGCACGCCGTGCTGCCTCCCGTCTCGCCGCGGGGAACCCTGTTGTCGATCCGCCTGCCGCGCATCCGCCGCATCTCGCTCGACGACCTCGAGGCCGCCGGCTTCTTCGCCGCCGGCGACCTCGCTGCCGTGCGCGACCTCGTCGCCAGGCGCGAGAACCTGCTCGTGACCGGCGCCGGCGGCAGCGGCAAGACCACCCTGCTCTCGGCCCTGCTGTCTGCGGCCCCCGAGGCCGAGCGCATCGTCGCGATCGAAGACGTCGCCGAGCTGCGCGTCGACCACCCGCACTTCGTCTCGCTCGAGTCGCGGCAGGCGAACCTCGAGGGCGCGGGCGAGATCACCCTCGAACGGCTCGTGCGCGAGGCGTTGCGGATGCGCCCCGACCGGCTCGTGCTCGGCGAATGCCGCGGGGCCGAGGTGCGCGAGCTGCTCGCCGCCCTCAACACCGGGCACGACGGGGGTGCGGGCACCCTGCACGCCAACTCGCTCGCCGACGTTCCGGCCAGGCTCGAGGCCCTCGGCGCGCTCGCCGGAATGTCGGCGACGGCGATCGCGCGTCAGACGGCGAGCGCCATCGGCACTGTGCTTCACGTGGAACGCCGGGGTGCCGGCCGGGTGCTCGCCCAGACCGGCGGCTTCGCGCTCGACAAACGCGGCCGACTGCGGGTGGCGTCGTGAGCCGGGCGAGGGATGCGCCCCGCCTCGCGGCGGTGGCCTCCACGGTGCAGCGGCTCGCCGTGCTGCTGGCGGCGGGTGTGCCGCCGACGTCGGCGTGGCGGTACCTGGCCGAGTCGCCGACCGTCGCCGGGGTCGATGCGGCGATGCGCGCGGGAACCCCGACGGCCGACGCGATCGTCGCGCAGTTGGCGCACGTTCCCGCGGGGGAGCGACCGGCCTGGCGCGGCCTCGCCGCCGCCTGGTGGGTGGCCGCCGACGTGGGCGCCCCGCTCGCACCGTCGCTGCGCGAGTTCGCCGCCTCGCTGCGCTCCCTCTCCGACGCCCAGCGGGAGATCGCGGTCTCGCTGTCGGCTCCCGTGGCGACGGCGCGGCTCGTGATGGTGCTGCCGCTCGTCGGGCTCGTTTTCGGCGTCTCGCTCGGTTTCGACACCGTGGGCGTGCTGTTCACGACGGCGCCCGGGCTGGTCTGCCTCGTGCTGGGGGTCGCGCTGATGCTGGCCGCGTTCGCCTGGAACCGCCGTCTGGTGGCAGCGGCGCAGCCGGCCGACCTCACTCCCGGGCTGCGTTTCGAGCTGATGGCGATCGCGGTGTCGGGCGGGGGCGCGCTCGACCGTGCCGCGGCATCCGTGGCCGAGTCGCTCCGCCGCTGCGGTCTCGCCGACGTTCGCGACGGTGACGGCGTCGAGGCCGTGCTCGAGCTCTCCCGTCGCGCGGGAGTGCCCGCAGCCGAGCTGCTGCGCAGCGAGGCCGAGGAGGCGCGCCGCTCGGCGCGTGCGGTGGCGGCCGCCCGCGCCTCGGTGCTCGCCGTGCGCCTGATGCTGCCGCTCGGGCTGTGCGTGCTTCCGGCGTCTATGGTGCTGGGCGTCGCGCCGCTGCTCATCGCCGTGATCACGTCGACGGTGTCGGGGATGTAGCTCCTCCCGTGCACAGCGTGTGCTCGTCGGGTGGGAGTGCACAGATGCCGTGCTCGCCCGCCGTGGGGCGGCCGCGGTGCCGAGACTGGGGGTGCTCGTCGCCGATCCATCCACACACGGGGGAGCAGAGATACATGGGAGCAGAGATGAATAGAAGGAAGCACTGGCGGGCCCGGCTCGCCTCCGACGAGGGGTCGGCCACCGCCGAGTACGCGATCGCGACGATGGCCATGGTGGCACGATTAGAGCAGACTTGAAAAATAGCCCCAAAGGCCTCAAGGTGCCGCACGCCGAGATCCACGCGCTCAAGTCCATCGCCGAGCCCGGGGGAAGCTTTTGCGAAGAGCGACGATGACCTCGAAGACCTGGGAGCGCCTAACTGCCCGGTCGACCTTGCGCCGATGCTAGTCGATGGCCACGAACGGCCGCGATAGGTCTGCCCCGAATGCTGGTAAGTCTCTAGCTCTGCGGCGGCGACTACTGAGGACCGTGCTGCACGAGCCCGTCATGGAACCAACCGACGAGCGTGACGGCCGCGTGAAAGGCGGCCCGAGCCTCAGAGAGTTCGACCTTGCCATCGCGGTGACGATCCTCTTGCCCGTCCCAAATCGATTGCGTCATCGAAATCAGGAGCTCTTCATTGCCGTGAGCGTGGTCCACGCGTTCCTCTAGCGGTAGCGTCCACTTGATGGGCGCGTTGCGCATCACCTTGAGCATGGTGCCCAGTGTTGCCCCGGTATTGTTCGGCTCGATGGTCTGATGTGCCACTGTCTCGACGGCCTTGACCGCCATCTTGTAAGCCTCCCCAGCGTTGGTCTGCAATCCGTAAGCGGCCGAGAATGACTGCTGCAAGAGGGCACCCGCTGTCCCGGCACTCGTGATGAGACGGTCGACGCTCGACTGCTCGCCCTCTGCGATGCGCTCGACTAGACCGATCGACCCGTTGCGCGGACCGACGTAATATTTCGACCTGCCCAACCGCAGAAGTTCGATCATCGGCTCGATGCCGTTCCCGCTGTGTAAACCCAGATAGAGCAACGCGTCGATTAACTTAAGCACTGACTCCGGCGACAAGCGCCGCAGACCGCTATTGAGGGATTCGCCACTAATATACGAGTCGTTCGTCAGGCCGAGGTCAATGCCCGAGAGCATCCGAACCTTGTCGGCGACTTCTTGACTCACGTAAGAGCCCATCATTCCGCTGACAGTCAGTTGGTAGTGAAGCCATCCCACAATGGGCTCTCGCAGATCGGCCGGCACGCCGTCCCGAAGTACCAAGAGTTGTTCGTACTCGTCGTCACTCGAGCCAAAAGGCCGATACGGTGGCAGGTCAGTCATGAAGTGGAGTTTATCGGCGCGGTATTCGCTTCAATGAGACCACAGTCGCCCTCGTGGCGAGAAAGTACTTCGCCGTGGCCGAGCCGTCGCCGTCGCTGAGCGCCCACTTGGCAAGGATTCTCCTATTTCTGTGATTCGTCAGCCGTCCCATTGTTCTTCGTGGTGGCGACGAGTGGATCGAGCGTGACGTCCAGGCCCGCGACACGCCGATGAGAAAAAACTCTCGGTGCACTTTTCTCGCGGCTATTTCCCTTGTTGGTGTAGCCCATTGTTGGGCAAATCTGTCAACTTATCCACAGGCTAGGTTGCATAAAGTCGCGGTTTTAGGGTACGTCGCAAAAAAGACGATTGATCAGGGATTAGAACACACATGCGAGTGAAACACAGGGGACATTTCGACGGCGCCGTCGGATCCAAGCCTTGCACGGGTGTATAACCCCACGGCGCCGCGCAAATGGGCGGACTTATCCACATATTGTGGTGCACAAATTAATCGCGAGTTTCGACAATTGCGAAGCACTCCACAGGACACGCAGCACGCCCTCGATGTCCTGTGACGTGTGTAGCGTTGCACTTGCCGATCCACAGGAAAAGCCGAAAGCCCGACTCGCTGTTAGCGGGTCAGGCTTTCGTTCGCAAGTACGAACCGTGTCGAGCGCTAACTCGATGCACCAACAACACAGGAGGCCCCTTATGGAAAACCCCAGCAGTCAGCACCAGGTACGTCCTAACAACCTTACCGTTCGTAATAACGAATTGTCACGCGATCATACGGCTAGCCGTGCTCGTAATGGCATTTTTATTTCTATCGGCTGGGCCGTGCTCAAGCACACTCGCGTGATTATTTCCGTTCTGGAGGACATCGGTCGCAAGATCGACCTTGGCCTCTCAAATATCGGCGACGCTGCCACCAGCGCCGTTGATTGGATTCAGGACATGTGGCAGGCCGGAGCAGAGGCTCTGACCGCGTAGTCGGATCGAACGGCGTCGAGGGAAGCCTCGACGCCGTTCCTTCTTATCGGGGCCATGCGGGGACTTCTCCATTACGCCTTTGCGACCAACCGTTGCGGTCGTAGCGCTGTTAGAGCTGTCTTAGCCGTCAGGGCGATGACGGCCTCGTTGAGCTCCAGAAGCTACGCGCAGCCATCCACGCACGGTGTGCCCATCTTGATGATGGCGCTCACCTTCGACTTTGTCCCAGGCTGCGACCTTTCCGGCTAAGTGTTGGGCATCCGGCTGAATGTTGGGCAGCCAGGTCACAGTGATTGGAATCCCTGGTCCAAGCGCGATGAGGATATGGCTGTCCCGTCACCTACGGGTTTGAAACGGAAAATGACTTCAACCTGCTTGGGATAGCCGTTAAGAATGTCGAGCAAGCGTTTGGCGTCACTGTTCGACAGTGGGTGTCGATCCCCGTTGTAGTTGAGAACGGCTTTCAAGTCAGAGGGCATGCGCTCAGCAAAACGAGCGCTTCTACGCGCCGCAAGCGCGACAGGTGTGCCGTTCTGAGCCGCGGACGTACTTTAGGCTCACCAGATGCTCCATTCCACGGCCGCAACACCGCCCCGACTCGCCAGCTATGCTCGCCAGTCGGTCGGCGAAGACCAAGGGCTCCGACAGCAGGTCGAAGACTGCGTCGACGAGGCTCAGCGGCGCGGCTGGCCCGTGGTCGCCGAGTATATGGACAATGACACCAGTGCATCCAAAGCACGAGGGTCCGCGACTGCGTGGGCAGCCATGCTCCGAGCGTTCGATGCAGGTGAGTTCGACGCTTTGATCGTGACTGACGTAGACCGCCTCACTCGCAGCCTGACCGACGTGCTCGAAGTTCGCCCGCCGAAGCGCGACATGCGAATAATCGTGGTGCGGGGAAGTATCGACACATCAGATCCTTCGGGTGACTTCATGTTCAAGCAACTCGTCCTCTTGGCCGAACGCGAAGTAGCGGTCAAGACGGTCCGAGCCCAAAGATATGCCCGAGAGCGGCGGTCGGCTGGTCACCCGACGTCTGGCTTGACACCGCACGGCTATCGCTGGATTCCGAGTATTGAGCGCGATCAGACAGGTACGCGCTATGCGATCGTCGAGGAAGAGGCGCAGGACGTTCGACAAATCTTCCGCGAGTACCTGGCTGGAGCCGCACTCGCGCAGGTCGCACGAGACCTCAACGAAGCTGGTCGCCGGACACGCAAGGGCGCACGATGGCACACATCGACGGTCCGCCGGAATCTTCTCAACCCGCTGTACGCCGCTCTACTGCCTCCAGCTCAGCCCACAGGAGAGCACGACCTCACTCGAATAGTGATTGAAGAGTGCATACCTGGGGCTTGGGAGCCGATCATCCAGCTCGAGCAGCTCCTTGCCACTCGCGCCACGCTGATCGGCACGAAACCGAACCACGATGGCAATGCACGGAGATGGCTATTGTCGGGATTGGCGGTCTGCTCGATATGTCGTTCGCCGGTGAGATCTGCCCGCGGCGAGACTCACCCGAGTGCCCGAAAAGACGGGAGTGGGGCAGCGGAACCTCGGCGCTACCACGCGTACCGATGCGTGAACGGTCATTTCATGAGGAATGGCGACATCATTGACGAGTACGTTGCGGAAGTATGCATAGGCCGCGTCTCGCAGCCCGATTCACGCACTCTCTTCGCGCCACCTGAGACCGGTCCCGACATTGAAGTCCTGAACGCTCGAAAGATGGAGCTGGGAACTAGGGAATCTGCAATCGCTCAATTGATCGCCAGCGGGAAAATGAACACGAACTCGGCGCGAGATGCTCTCGACAATCTCGCCGACGAGCTAAGAAGTGTGAACAACGAAATCGCTCGGTCGATCCTTCGTGATCCGCTCGCCGAGCTCGCAGGCGTGGCCGATGCTCGAGCTTGGTGGTCCGAAGCAACGCTCGCTCGTCGCCGTGCTGTCATCGACGCCCTGATGGTGGTGGCCATCCAACCCGTCGGCGCGGGACGTCGAGTAACGACGATGGAGGCTGCGGCAGCGAGCATCGCCGTCGAATGGCGTCACTGATAGGCGTGACCGGGCCGTCGACGCCTATCACCAACGGCGGTATTGGTCTGCAAGCTTGAGTCCCAGCTTCCAGATAGCTGCGCTTGACAGAACGATGCCGCCGATAGTCCCCACTGCGATCAAAGCCTTTGCCCACCACTGATCTGCCGCCTCGAACGAACTCCAAGCCCAGCTGAGGAGCGGACCGACGCCAAGCGCTTGAAGCGCGCCTAACGCGAGCCCGCCCAACACAAGAAGCACGGCAGCGAACGGGACCAGCGCTAGACACAAGCGTCCCGCGGTGGTCCATGTACTACGGGTCGTCATCGCGCTAAGGCGTCGTTCGGCTCTGCCAGCAGCGTGGACCGCATCCTCGACCCTCGATACAACTCGCTCGACCTCAGATGACGTGTCGACCAGCCGCTCCGTGAAAGTCGAGGCACTGCGAGCCTCCCACTCAGCAAGCCTCGCTTCGAGGCGTGTAACGGAAGGCTCCACTGCTGCGGCAAGCCGCACGTCAAGAACGTCTATTGCCTGCTGGCTCAGCCGTGCCGCGTCGACTCGAATGACCCCTCGCTTGCGAACCGAGTCGGCTAACTCATTCGAGGCCGAGGTCGTCGCCTCCACCTGCTCCTCGAGCCTCAACATCATCGTGTGAGCGTCCAGGTCGGATCTGCGGACGGAATGCCCGTCTGGCAGCTTCACCGCTTCGCTCGCGCTCAGCTGCTTCGCGATGGTTGCGAGCGTCTTCTCGATCTCGATCAGTCTGCTCTTCGTCGCGTCGTCGAGCGGCAAGCTCGAGGGCGGTTCGGGCGGCAGCGAGGTCGACAGATTGCTGAGCCTGGTGTCCTGCTGCTCGTCCATGATCCTGACGAACGTCGTCAGATCCGCGACTGACTGGGTGAGCTTCGTGAGTTGCTGCTCGACGGCGGGAAGCGTCGAGGTCAAGCGCTCCAACATCTCCGAACTCCGCTGACGTTCGTCCTGCTCTTTGATCGTGTCCAGCAACCCCATGGGCCTGCCCTCTCTGTGCGTGATGGTCGAATATTGGCTGAGCGCCTTCTGCGGTGAATTCTGGAGTCAGCGCGCTGGCCTTCTTGCGGCCGTACTGCCCGTTGTCCAGCCGGCGCATTTTGTAGCTCCAACCGTCGCGGTTGGTTACGGCTAATGTGACGTCGCTCTCAGCGAGCACCTCTTCAAATGAGTTCCGATTAACCGACCGTGGATCGGCCAGAGCCGCGTAGACCGTGTCCCCGAGGACCTGTTCGAACCCTTCGGATGCGAACTCTTCGCGTCGAAGTTCCCACTCGGCTTTCGGCTCCTGGGGGTTGGGGAGCACACGCAACCCTTCGTCTCGCATCAGCTCGTCGTTCAACTGACGCAGCCCGTGCTTCCACGACGTGTATCGCTGAAGGGACTTGCCTGTGAGGTTGTCGTGATTGATTACAAGGATGTGTGCGTGCCCATGTCCGCCAATGGAGTCCGCATGGACGACCACCATGTAGTCCGCGCTGTGCATCCGCTCGGCCATCCCGCGGGCAACATCGGCGATGCGCTGCATGTCGTTGGATGCGCTCACATCGAACTCGTCCGGATGGAACGCGAGGACATAGCTGTAGAGCATGTTCTTTCGCCCGTGAGCCTCGGCGAGGCGCTCGGCCCGAGCGATGAATGCGGCGGGAGTCGCGTCCTCCGCGACAACAGAAAGTCTTATCGCCGCCGCCCGCGTCGATCCAGTGGCAACGAGCCGAACCCGTAGTTTCGTCGAGTTTCCATAGAGCACGTAGCTGACGGACGCTGCGGCGTCACGGGATGGCCTAACGTTGACCGTGCTCACTGTTTTGTCCTGTCGCCAAACGTGATGCGAATGTCGTTAAGTACCGCGAGGACTTCGTGCAAGAGTTCGTCCTCTACGGCACGCCCCGTGCGGAGCGTTTGATTGAGATTCACTCCTACACGGCGCAACTGCTCTACCGCCCTCGCACGCTCGGGCTGAGGCGCCGCTAGCGCCGCCTGGTGCATCCGCGCTTCCTGCCCTCGACGAGTGTCGAGGGCATCCAGCATGACTGCGCGTCCCCACGCGCTCGGCTTGACGCCGAGCACGCGGGCACGGTCGCGGATCGCTTCGCGCTCCACGACCGTGAGCCGAACATCCAACGAGACCCGGCGTCGCTCGGTTGAGGTCTCGTTGCATGTACGGCTGTGACGCTTGATTGCTCCGAAAGGATGCAGGCCAGCAGGGTACTTGTCGGACAATTCGCTTGCGCTCTTGTCCTCGAAGTACCGCTGGCCCTCGTCCTCGCGCCCTGCGGGCGCTGCGGGCGAGGGAACCGAAAGACCCGCTCCGCGGGCGGAAGGATTATGCGCGATAGTCATCGCTTCCACCGTCCAAGACAACGTTGGCGTCGCGGACGTAGTCCGCCACAACGGAAGTCGACACTGAGCCGTCGGCAGAGGCGGTCTCGCGACTGTCGGAAGCCGTGAGACGGGTAGCTACGTAGCCACGAATCGACTCCGTATCGAGAAGATCCCCGAGGGCAGCCACGCCCTCTGGCGTAGTCGCCCCCATCGACGCGGACAAGCGATCTCCGAGAGCACGACGAGCGCGCGTAAGCGCCTCGCGCTCGCGCTTTATAGCGGCGCGTTTGGCGTCGCGAATCTGCTTTGCCAAGGCTCGCTGCTTGTCGATGAGTTTGTCGAGATTGTTTGTCATGAGTTGTTCCTCTTGTCAGATTGGTTGGTCAACTTGTGGGCCCCACCGGCGGCGCGGCATCAGGCTCAAAGAGCAGCCGCAATGCCTCTTCTTTTTGCGCAGCGTCCTCGCCAGTGCCATATCCGTCTTCATCGAGTCCATTGCACTTTCCGCGATGCCCGGGGTGACACCACTCGGGATTGCACCGGCCGTCATGCCAGGAATGCGAGCAGCCGCCCGGCTGCGAGGCATCCTCTGAGGCGTCTTCCGGGACGTTGTACGGGTCGCCCAAGCTGTATGCGGTTGCCAGCTCATGGAGCGTCGAATTCCGGGGGCCCTGCGACGTAGTTACATAGCCGCTTGCGATCAGTGCTCGGAGCGCTCGGAGGACAGTTTCGGACTTCCCCTTGATCTCGCTCTTGATCGCTGCAGTCGTCTGCGGTCCTTGGGCGGTCTTCAGGAATTCTGAGATACCCAGCATTTGTCGTGTGGGGGCCCACTCATCGTTCACATCAGGGCCGAGGGCTGCTTCGACACCGTTCGGGCCACGAGACGTTTCGGGTGTGATGGTCAGAGTTATCGAGCTTTCACCGGTCACGAAATAGCCGTGACGATCTTTCGTGGCGGTGATTCGCGCCTGGCCTGGTCGCCCCTTCGCAAACGCCATGTCCTTTCCGACTTGCTGAATGAACTGCGCGCCCGAGATCGCTGCACGCTTTCGTTGTGATCCGATCGGTGACGTTGCCCCGCTATCGGACTTCGGCAGATGATCTAGCAGGAGGACGGCGGGACCACGGTCTGCAATGGGCGTAGCAAATCGCTGGAACCACACCGCGACCGCGTCGTCTGAGTTGGGGTCTGTGCCTTCCAGCGCCATGCTTTCGCCTGTGCTGTCCAGCACAACTAGCGTCGGCTGCATGAGCTCGAGAAAGATCCAGAAGTAGGCCCGAACATCATCCTTAAACGCTTCGTTCGGTCGCACGTAGGCGAATCTTGACTTGTCGCCAATCACGTCGGCGGGGACACCAAGGCTGAGTAGACGCGAGATGAGTCCCAGCGGCCCGTTCTCCATGTCGATGTAAATGACGTTGTTGCCGTCGTCCAGTTCAGATTTGACCGCGGCAAGCGCGGTCCATGTCTTGCCGCAACCAGATTCACCCGCGAGGCCATTTGTGGCACCGGCGTACAACCAATGCGAGCCATCCGTCAGCCGACCAACACTCGGCTTTGGCTCCTCGATCGTTCCATCCTGCAAGCCTTTGATGAGCTCGCCAAGGTTCGCGGGACGCCACGAAGCGCCCGCCTGCGGCGAACTTGCGGACAATAGAACGCTCGCTCCGATCGCTTTGTTCGTGGGGAGGGTGCGATGCGGAGGGGCCGCAGGAGGTTTGGAGTTGCTGCTATTCGTTCCCGTTCCCGCTGCGTTCCCAGGGGGGAGAACGGGTGATGGCCCACTGGTTGCAGTTGCCGATTCGACGCGTTCCCCCGTTCCCTCTCCTAGAGGGAACGGGTGGAACGAGTCGGATTGCGGAGTCGAGGGCGTTTCCAGGACGTCGCGAGCCATTCCGGCTGGGAACGGCTGTTCAACTTTTCCCTCACCCTCCGAGCGCAGCCCGGGAGCGAAGCGAGCGGAAGTTTGCTCGCCCCCTTCTCGCGCATTCACGGGACGAGCGGAACCTGCGGGGGGAGTGCGCTTTTCGGGAGCAGCGCTCATCGTGCACCGCCCAGGATTACGGCAAGTCGTTCGCGCTGCGTGTCGGTAAGTGGCGGAGCATCGGAAACTACGCGGGCGACTGCATCGGCGAGTTGTTCAAACGGTGCCAGCGTGTCCAACGCGCCCGAATCCAACTTCAACGTCTTGGGAGTCTGGATGGACTCCAGCGTCGAATGATCCGCCCCTGTGGGGACGTATTCCAAGTACTCGATGAGGTCGGAAACGCGGACGCGAATGCCGTGAACGGTGTGTGCAGCTGGCAGCACTCCCCGGTCGTGGCGACCGACCTTTGTCCATCGACGAACGGTTCGGCTGGATCGACGGGCTAGAGCAGCCGCATCGGCGAGCGAGAGTTCATCGTCGCCGTAGACCAGAAGTTCGTGGTCGTCGCGCGCCGGGGCGGGCGGCGCGGAGAGAGCAATAAGCATACGGAAGGGTCCTCGAGGTGAGTTTGTCTTCCGGTTCCCCGCTGCTTAGGCCTTTTACCGATTACTATCCGGGTGCTGTATCTCGCGCTTCGCAGCTTCTGAATCCGTTCGGATATCAGTGGCCCTGTCGCGACCCCGGTGGGATGTTTAGTTGTGGTTCGACTGTAGCGACGAGCACTGACAAGTTTCGACACCTTTGTCATCGCTCGTCGACGATTCGAAGTCTCACCCGAACTCGCTTTTTTCGCCGTGGGGTCATTTAGTGGCGGCTACGGCCCGCCGAGACGGCTCTACGCCGCGGAATTCCTGTCCGTGGGGTCATCTGGTGGCGCCAGACAGCGCCCGAAGAAGCTACATCACCGTGCGCTGAAGTGCGCTGGGGTCATTTAGTGGCGGCTGTGAAGTCTTTAACGTTTTCGATGAACTTACGAACTCAGTTGTTTGGAAGGCAATAAAGACATGCCTTGAAAGGCATGCATTGTTTGGAAGGCAATAAAGACAAGCCTTGAAAGGCATGCATTGTTTGGAAGGCAATAAAGACAAGCCTTGAAAGGCATGCATTGTTTGGAAGGCAATGAAGACAAGCCTTGAATTACAAGCATTGTCATCAAGGCAAGAGGTCGAGCCGGCGAAGCACGCAACTAAGACGGGAACGACGAGTCCGTCTCGATAGTTGGTCGACCGCTCGTCGTTCAGGGAAAATCGCGCAAAGTCGCACGTCTGACATAGCCTGATTTCAAGAATCGCAGGGCCGGCTGCTTCGTCGTCTCGAGGAGCAACCATGAAAGTCATCCGATGGCAGACGCCTTGGCCGGTGATCCAGACATCCGAGTCGGAGTGGGTCATCATGCGTGACCACCCAGCACGCCCAGTGGCCCTCGTGCGGCACCTAGACGAGAAGCGCGACGAGAGTTACCGGGTTGTTCGGTGGGCGCCGCGGTCTGCTGACAGGCGGTTGTTCGAGTACTTCCCATCTCTCGAAATGGCGGACATGGCGGTGACGTTCATGGAGCGTGAGCCCGACACCGGACGCCAGGCTTTGACAGCCGAGCGCAGCCCGGAATGGAATCGTTTCGAACGCTGGTTCTGGTTGCAGGCGTCGGATCGTTTGGTGAACGATTTCATGCCGGCGTGGGCGGTTCGCGAACGCTTGGTGCGCCGTCCGGCGATGCAACAGGTGTAGCTGACTTCGCTACACGTTGAGCACCGAAAAGGGGCCGTGGGCCCGCCTTTCAAATCTCTCTGTGGCTTTCGTGGCGGTTCCCTCCCTGTGGATAACCTCAGCAGCCCTATGACAGTTTCGATAGTGTCCCGGCATGAAGGAATCCGAGCTCGATATCGGCACTCCAAACTGCCCAATTTGCTTATGCCCGCTCTGGCCAGCGGGCTCGGATGCAGCGCCATATTGGTTCTGCGCTCGTTGCAAAATGCCGGTGATCCTGTGAGTCGTCTTTCGCAGTTTTCACGGGCCGAGGGTATGTCGGTATGACGCTCGCCGGCCGGGTGCGCCAGGCGTACGACGAATGGACCAGCCACAACACTGGATGGATGATCGATGGCCTAGTCCTCAGCTACTACGCCGCGAAAGACGCTCCGTTGAATGAAATTACCGTTGTAGTCGGCATCGACTCCGACCTGAACGTCGAAGATGAACTTCGGGACCTGCGGGCCAGGATTCAGACAGTCTGTCGTTCCTCGCTGGACGAGCCAGTGTCGATTGTCGTTCGCACTCTCGACTCGGGAATCATTGTCACCCAGTAGCGGAGATCGGGATCTCAAGCGAAATCGTCCAGCGGTTAGTCCGAGCCCGCGGGTTCGAGGTGAGGTGAAAGCTGCGGCAGAATTCACATCGGTACAGACCCTGCGGTGTCTTCCTTCCCGCTGGTGCGGATTGCTGAATAGCGCGCAGAGCGAAGGCTGCGAGGCGACGGGACGGGTAGTGAACCTTTGTGCAGGTGGGCACGGAAGGACCTTTGGCTCCTGGTGCGCTCCGCCACATTGACGGCCGCATCCCGAGTCGTCCTTTATAGGCCGTCACCCAGAGACTCGTTGAAACGAGTTAACTGTTTCACTGAGTATGGCGGGCCGACACCAGAGTCGCAATCGAACCATTGGCGAGCCGTACCGACCGGCAGGCGATAGCGCACTGTCAGCACACCGGGGCACTGCTAGACGATTAGCTCGCGCTTCGCTGACCTTGAGCGCCGCATGAAGCCTCGGATGGACTAGCTTGGTGGTGACGAGCGATTCGCTTGGCAAGATCGATTTCGATGTTGCCCGATCCTCGATAGCTCAATTGGCAGAGCAACGCACTGTTAATGCGTAGGTTCTTGGTTCGAGTCCAAGTCGAGGAGCTGACTGGGGCATGTGGGACTCCCACTGGCCCTGAACCCCCAAAGGCGAGGCCGTGATGCTCGACGCACATAAGCGCACGCCGCCGATCCGTGCGGGTGCTGCCGCGACCACCGTCCTCACCGTCGCCAATCTCGCAGAAGTCGTCTATTCCGCGGGCAAGACGTTCGACGGACTACGTGCGAGCCGCCTCCATACAGAGAACTTCCTGCGCTCAGGCAGCATCGAAGGAATCACCTCTCGCGCTGACCTGGCTCTGCTCAAGGACCTGCGTGACGTCGCGCAGTTCATCATCGACGGCCGAGAGTCGCCCATCAATAGCGCGTACGCTCGCGAAGTGAACGCGCAGATCACCCGCAGCGGTGCTCTAAACCCGGGTCAGTATCGAACGGTTGGTCAGCAAATCGGCGTCAGTACCCAGTACGGGCGCCATGAACCGCAGCCGGCCAACGACGCACAACTTGGGCGGATCATCGACCGCGCCATGGCCGACGTCGACCCACGAGAACAAGCTCTCGAGCTGTTCGTGCAGATTGCCAAGGCGCAGCCATTCGAGGACGGCAACAAGCGCACTGCGCTGTTCGTCGCGAACAGCGTTCTCATCCGAGATCCCGAGCCGGAGATGCTCGTCGTCCCCGTAGGTGAGAGCGGCGCCAACAATGCAGCCCGCTTCAACGACCTGCTGGCCCGGGCGTACGTCTTGGGCGAGCACGAAGGCGTGAAGGACCTGCTCCGCGCCGAGGGGTTCTAAGCCGACGGCTCGCTGGCCTCCTCCGCCGGCGGCTTCGAGCCGGGCACGTCCCCGGAGAAGAACGTCACCAGGACCGCCACGACGAGCACAAGCGGTAGCAACCACAATGCCGATGGCAAGAACCCGAGAGCGAACGGCGGGCGGGCCCACGCCGTACCGTTGACCCCCTCGTTCCACTACAGCAGATAGTTGAGCCCTTCTAGCGCTGCAGCCGGGACGAACACCACCGAGAGTCCAACAGCGATTACCTTCGCGCTGTATCTAGCGTTGGAGACATGAGTACAACTTAGACGCGAGGCCCGCCGGCGTCGACCCTCAAGACGAGCATCGCTGAGCAAGCTCGCGAGCTTAGAGACGAACGCTACTTATTCTGCGTGCCGCGGGAGCCCACACGGCGGCTGCGGATCAGCGACGCATTCGCGTCATTACGCGCCTTGGAAACGATCTCGTCGCGAACCGTTTTGTCGGTCAAGTCGCGCAGACGAGACGGACGTGGAGACGTGCGCTCGATTTTCCCGGGCGTTGAAATGCTCATAGCGTCAGGCGAGAGCTACTTCGCGGCAGGCGTCTGGGAGAGCTTGACGATCCACTTCGGCGTCTTCACACCGCCGCGGCGGTCTGCGTTCACGCGAACGCGCGCGGCTACGGCCTGCGCCCTCGGGCTGGGACGGCTGTCGCTCTGACGCAGCGGGAAACTGATAGTCGTCATGGTGTGCCTCCTGTTCCTGTGCCTATTATCTATCCCGTCGAGGTACGGCCGCTCAATCGACGCTGTCCCCTGCAAGCGCCGTCACTGGGGAAGGGCCAGATCTCCGGCGATTGCCGCGACGAAAAGGCTAGCTAAGACGCAAGAAATTGCGCATGCGGGCAGTGAGATCTGTAGGTTCCGTGATCTCGACATCGAGTTCGCCGCTGAATGTCTGGTTGTAGCCGCGGATCGTGGCTTCCCAAGTCCCGTGTACTAATCCCGATGCCTGCTCACCGATTACGAGAATGGATTCGCCATCATCTGACTCGAAGATCGCCTTCGGCCGAAGGTCTCCCGCGCTCACGGTCACATCGACCGAGCCTCCGTTGACCCACGACGTGTTCGACGGAACGAAGGCACGGGATGGCGCATACGCGCCCGGCAACAGCCCCGCATAATTCGCACCACCAAACTGTTCGCGGAGATCGATCGTGAGCGGCCCCCAACTCCTCGGCGGGGTGGGCAGTTTCAGATCCGACCAGCTCGGCTCATCATTGACCGCGTACTGCGGTTCAAGTGTCGTAATCGCGCCCTGAAGATGGAGCCTCACCTCAACGTCGTGCAGGAATGTCTGCGTCTTGTTGGTGATCGAGATTTCATTCGGCGATAGCGAGTAACGGACGAAGAGGTCTACGGCTTCGGGCCAGGCCGCCCTGAAAGTCGCTTCCCAACGGGTGATCGCATTCCGGTACTCATCTTCCGTTCTCGCCTCTGGCTTCTGGGTGACGAACATCGAGCGTTGCTGGAGCTGCCCTGCAATTTTTGCAAAGTCGGTGCCAGCACGGAAAACGTCGGAGATGGAGGTGGCGGTCGGAGACGAGTCCTTTGACGGCTCCGGGGCCGGAAGCGCGTTGATCAGCCGTAGACGCACGGTGGCTATGAGTTCTTCGAGCGTGCGCTCTTCATCCACCATGACTGACGTCACAGCGCCTACGACCGAGACTTCGATCTCGACGGGCGCGGGCGGCTTGGCGGCCCCGCGTTCCATGAGCTGATCCCATTCTCCCGAAGTGGGTTCGCGCGTCTCGCCATCTGCTCGGTAGTAAATTCGCCCGTCCTGCAGCCCCTCGCCGCTTGCACGGCAGACGAAAGGGGCTTGGCCCATCTGCGGCGGATCGACGAGGACAACAACAACCTGGGTAGTCGATCCAGGAACCGGCACCCGAACAATGTCCCATCTGGGCCCGTCTGCACCGAGGATCGGCTGGATCACTTGGGCCAAGGTGAGCATCTCGACGGGAGGCACCCCCTCGGCTCCGTTGGCGGTAATGCCAATGATCATCACACCGAAGCCCTCGAAGGCTTCGGCTGCCCGGTCAGGCATGCGGTTGGCCGCGCCGAGTATAAACTTCGCTACTTTCTGTCGACTGATTTTTGAGGTCAGGTCACTAGGGCCTTTGAGTTCGAGATAGTGCCTCTCAGCGAGATCACCGTGCTGAGCGGCTGCTGTCACTAGCAAGGCGGCGGCAAGTTCTCCTCGTGGTGCGCGTGTGAGATCGAGCACTGACGCAGGGTCTCGCTTGACTGGCATAAGTCAAAGTATGGGCGATGGTCGCCGACTTTCGTTGCCAGATGACCCGATTGCGAAGTCTGGTCGATCCAGCTAACCCCTACCTGTCGACTCAGGGAGATTGTCAGCGACGGGGGTAGGGGACACGGCGAGTGTTTGGACGGGACAGTTCGGAACCTGTCTCGCGCCGGTGCCTAGGGGGCGTCCGCATGATCGATGTCCGGCCCCTTCTGCGCAGGGCCGATCGTTCGACTCTGCCTAACGAGACCCTAAAGAACTGCCGACTGACATGCGAAGTCGGTCGTCGGAGCGAAGAGGGTGCACGACCATCCCGAAGCGCAGTGGAGCGAACCGTTGGGAGTTGAAGCCTGCTGAAGTGGAAGGTGGCAGCGGCTGTGAGTTGGCTAGCCGTCAGCTGCTGACCAAGGCGTCACAGAGGGCTGTGGCCCGCTCGATGGCCATTCGAGCGTCCCGCTCGGACACGACCACTCGCTGCCCGAGTTGTAGTGACGAAGTTGGGACAGAGCGCAGGAACTTAGCGTCCACCCGACCGTCAGCATGGACATGCGCGTGACGGGCGGCCCAGAGTCGATGTAATGCCGCCCAATCGACTTCGGACAGCATGCGCGGGTCGACGCCCACATGGTCAGCGAACAGTTGTGCCAGGTCATCCAGACGCTGGAAGACGTTGCCCCGACCCTTCACGATCGTGTCGGCACCCTGCACCCGTCGCGCGAACTCCGCAGATGCGAGCGATTCTACGATCCCGACGACCCGACTGAGAGTGTCGACTGCAATGCGATCGAAGACACCCTGCTCGCGAAGCATCGCTCTTTGGGCATCAGGAATCTCGTTAAGAGCGGTAAGTTTCGCTGTCTCCGCGGCCAGGGCGTCACGAGCAATTTCTGCTGCATCAAGTGCTCCACTTACAGGGCAGAAGCGGTGCTCGCCGAAGATGGCATAGCGCACACCGCAGGCCGTGCAGGTGCGTTCTCTGACGAGCCGTTCCTCGTTGATGCCGGGCAGCGGTTGCGGGTAGAACGGCTTCGACCGATACGAGACTTTGACGAAACGATTGTTCGAGGTTGAACGAGCCATCGAACGGAAGCTCTTGTCGAGCATGTCGGACACGAGTTGCATGGCCGCGTCCTGGGCAACCTGCATAACCCGGTCGCGTTGCTGCGTCGTCATGAACTCGCTGTGCTCCTCCTCGTGCCCGCAATATGGGCAGGTCAGCACGAGGTCATCTGGAAGGGCGTCGTAATCCTCGCCTTTCATCCGGAACAACTGATGACAGGCGGGGCACTCGCGGCCAAAATAGCCGTGCTCGTCATACGGGATCGACACGCTGAATTTCTCATTGCCCGATTTATCGCGGCCCTGGTAGTTGACACCGTCTGCCGTCCGATAGCTCATGCTCGCATTCTCCCACCTCATTCGGACACCGAGACGAGGCACCCAGCGGCGGGTGTCTAGATAGCCTGAGTCCGGCAACCCGCTGCCCGCAAGCCAGTCGTTCTGCGAGCACGTTTCCGTAGGTTTAGAGCTTCAACCGGAATGCTTGCACGCGGATCGGCCGGCGGACGCTCGCGCGTCTCAGTAACCCCTTCTCGGCGCGGTTCGTCACGCTACTGTCGGAATCATGGTCAAGACTTTTGTTCGACAAGCGACGGCCGATGATCTGGAACTTCTGGAATCGATTGAGAATGAAGCTGATGCGCTGTTCGCGTCCGTGTTCTCGATGGTCGGCTGGCGGCCTGCTCCTTCTTATACGAAGCCCTCTCAGAAAAAAGGCTTCATCCTCGTGGCCAGCGACAGTCCAGAATCGGATGCGATCGGGTTCGCCCACGTCCTCGAAGTCCCTGACGGCGGTCATCTTGAGCAGCTATCGGTCAGTCCTTCGGGGGCGCATCGCGGACATGGGCGCGCGCTCGTCGAAGCAGTCAAGAGTGAATCAAGATTGCGCGGGTGCAAGCGGGTCACCCTGCGAACGTTCGCGGACGTTCCGTGGAACGCCCCCTTCTACTCGAGCTGTGGATTTATCGAGCGTGATCCCGATTCTGATTTTCTTCGAAACCTGTTCTTAGCGGAGCAACAGCGAGGACTTGGGCGCGGGCGACGTATCCAAATGAACTTCGACCTGACTGATGAGTTGACCCGATAGGGGATCCGCTTCCGGGACGATCGGACGTGAGCGTCGTAAGCGCGGCTGCGACCGAGCGCGTCCTCGACGGTAGCAATGCCCGTCGGCACGGCGCGTTAGCACTCGGTCCGGGACTGCGTCGGTACATCGAGCCGCTGATCGCCCGCCTTCAAGGGCGCCGGGCCTACGAGCAGGTCACTTCGGTGATACTTACTTGCGTTGCGCCGGCTTCGGCAACTTGTAGCGTCGCGAGACCTGTTCCCCCCTTTGCGAGGCTGCCGATGAGATCGTTTGTGTAGCCGACTACCCGGCCTGCGCCGTCCAGAGTGTTGGCCTCGATATACACGCCGCCTGGGCACGGCGCATAGGCGAGCAATTCAACGTGGGTGCATGTTCCATAATCACAGGGGCCCTCCGCGAAGCGGTACCAGAGGCCGTCTCCCGAGTCGCTATATCCCTCGGGAATGAAGGCCTCAAATTCGGCTGTGGCACCTCTATAGGTTGGTGTCCGGTCATCTCTTCGTAGCGAGCAAGACGGTCGGCTTCTTTCTGAGCGGAGCTTGGACCAGTCGCGTCTACTGACTCGACTGCACAAGCGCTAAGTAGGGTCATGGGGAAAAACCGAGCACGACCAGTCCTACTCCAAGTTTCACGAGCATTCCCCACTTGTGCATGACCACAGGTTATCGAACAACATCGCGGTCGGTGACGTGCGGCGGTTCCTAGCGGTCGAAGACGTCTTGATTGGGTTCCCCACGGGTGGTCCGTGCTGCATCGGAAATCGACTGTTCGTGGTCTATGTCGAGCCAGTTCATGTCCTGACGACAAGAGCGCCCATCGATGACAACCGCAAAGATGACTCCGCATAGTTATCGTCGCCCATGGGATCCCCAGCGCACTGAGCGATGAGTATGTCAACCCAAGTCGGACCCACGAGGGCAATCTAAGCGGGACCCCCTTCGGCCGTTTCGGGGTGTCCAAGGCAAGCTAAGCCGGACGCACCCGCCGGGCTTCTAATGGTGATGAGCCCCAGCTGACGTGATGGCCCGCAGCGAGAAGTCGTCGTGATTGCAGTCCTTGCGTGTCACCGGAAGTGAATGGATCAGGAGAGCGACAACACGCGCCGTTACACGAGGCTGTCGGGCAGATTTCGTCCGAGGTTTTGAGTCAGGGTGCGGTTATCCCGGCGACGCTGATGGTTTCCCCGTCGCCACATTTCTCGAGTACGTCTTCCCTGTGGTTCTCTTTCAGCGTGCTCGCGGGGCTGATGCCACCTCCGAGGGAGATTTCGTCGCCGAGTTGGACTTTTGTCTCGCCGACGGTCAAGGTCTCCCCGTCCCAAGTCGAGGCGTCCTTCGGAAAGATCATCGGGATCTCGTCCAAAGCCAGGCAGTCATTGTGGAGGGTCAGGGTGCCGTTGAGGAGCGCCGTGAAGCTGTAAGAGCTGCCATCAGAGGACACCCCCTCAACGTAGGTCATCATCTGGCCTTCGAAGTTATCTACTGGTGCGGGTGTCGATACGACGTCAGGTCGTTCGGGAGGTGTGCAGCCGGTCAGCGTGACGGACAGGGCGCCGATGGCGAGCACGCTGAGAATTATACGATTCATTAGAATCCTTCCTTCGACTTCCCCTCGAGCGTACCCCGGCTCGAGAAATTGACAAACTCTTACGAAAAGAACGAATTGCTGCCAAGCTGACGGCAGGTTCTCTCCTCCGAAAGGTTTGCAATGACAAATGATGTACGCCGGTTGACCGGCGGTCGGTCTGTTTGCGCCGCAATAGCGGCTCTCTCTCTGATCGGCATTTCAACGAGCATCCAGTCTGTGGGTGCCGAGGAACTTGCGGCCCCAACGGTCGTGGTCGCCGAGGCGGTACCTCAATCGCAGATTCCCGTGGCGGTGGGTGCGGAACAGTTCCCCGCCGCAGAGGATTACTCGGCTGAGGAGAAGCGGTGGGAGACGTTGCGGCCGGCTGCGGATGCAATCTATGCAGTGAGCGTTGATTTTCCGGAGGACTTCGCGTACTCCGACTTTACCGAGACGGGGTTCATCGTTGGCTTCAGGGCCGCAGCCCCAGAGGCGGCTATCGCCCGCCTGAAGGCGACGCAGGTGGAATTCAGCGTCGTGACGGACGCGGGATACTCCCAGCTGGAAATCGAGCCGCAACTCACACTGCTCAACCAGGAACTGTCGGCCAAGGTCGAGGGCAAGGTCAACTACGTGGTTGGAGCTAACACCAAAACCGGCCGGTTCGAGGTGACTTTCTACACGGATGACGCTCAATTCGTGAAAGAAGCGGCAGCTGCGGCTGAGTCGGCACGATCCGCAAGGCTGTTCCCCGTCGAGTACAAAACCGCAGACGGCACCGTACAAGAGGCCTCATACGGTCTGGCTGCCGGATCGTGGTTGATCGACGCGGCCGGGAACGGCCAGTGCACGTCGGGCTTCGTGGTGAAGTCAGTATCGTCAGCTGGGCTTGGCCTGCTCACGGCCGGCCACTGCCCTAACTTCCTGAGGCACTACCAGGCGGGCGTGGATAACTTCGCCCTGAACTTTGTCACTCAGGTCCATGGCCTTCAAGGCGATGCGCAATACAACCAGTCGCCCAAAATGTTGGACGCCTGGTTCCACGCCAACGTTGGCTACGGGAAGCCGGTCCTGGACGCGAGGAACCCCTTACAAGGTGAGTGGGTATGCAGGTACGGAATGGTCAGCGCGAACATGCTGTGTGGGAATATTCTGCTTGCCAGCACTCAGCAAAATGTCGAAGGAATCATGATCGGCAATCTTGCTGTCGCGCAATTGTGGGTGAATCGCGGCGACAGTGGCGGCCCAGTATTCGGCGGCAACACTGCCATGGGGCTCAACGCAGCAGGAACGTTCGAAGCGGATAACGTCACGCCCATCAAAACGCCTGGAGGCATGGCCGAGTTGATTATGAAAATTGACGCCGCCGAGTACCACACCGGCACGAAAGTGTGTCTTGATCCTGTGTGCTCCTGAGGCACTGAACATCCAGTAGCCGACTGTGCGCAGGTCAACAGGCACAACACAACTAAGCAAGGAGAATGCCCCATCCTCACAAGAGGATGGGGCATCTGTGCATCCGGCACGGGCACGGCCAGTGGTCTCGATTGCATTTTCTCGAGACGTAACGGCACTCAACCGAGGCTTCAGGAGGCGGGACAGGCGGAGACTGCCCGGCGTGGGATCCCTCAGCGGTCACCTGAACCGAGAAGTCGCCGGGTCCAGTCAGCCAGAGCTGCGGTGGCGCTCACGGAAAGCGCGGCGGTCGGCATCATGCTCGTGAAGCCATGGAATGCGCCCGGCCACACGTGCAACTCCGCATCACCGCCGGCAGCCCACAAGCCGCCGGCGTAGGCGACCGTCTCGTCGCGGAACACCTCCGCGCTTCCGCAATCGATGTAGGTGCGCGGGAGCTTGGAAAGGTCGGTCGCTCGCGCCGGTGCTGCGTAGACGGACACGTCCTCGCCAGCTCGGCGGGAACCGAGGTAGGCGTCCCAGCCGAAGCGGGTCATCTGCCTGTCCGCCACCCCGATACCGTCGATCTGCCTCGTGGACACGGTGGAGTCGCGATCGTCGAGCATGGGTGACACCAGAATCTGCGCGAGGATGGGCGGTCCTTTCCGGTCGCGGGCGAGCAGGGCGGTTCCGGCGGCGAGTCCGGCGCCGGCGCTCTGCCCGGCGATCACGATGCGGTTCGGGTCGATGTCAAGTTGCTCCGCGTGGTCGTGCACCCAGACGAGTCCGGCGTAGCAGTCCTCGACAGGGTACGGGTCGGGGTGCTCGGGGGCGAGGCGGTAGTCGATGCTGATGAGCACGACGTCGTGGTCGTTCAGCAGCCAGTCGTCGTAGGAGTCGAGGTTGCCGAGGTAGTGGCCGAACATCATCCCGCCGCCATGGATCGTGTACACCGCGCTCGTGGCTCCGGTGCGGCCGATCCGCTGGATCACCGCGAGGGTGATCGGATCGCCGAGGTGGCCGGGCACCGTGATCGTGCGCCGCTCGTACCCGCGGGACCGCAGCCTTGCGTCGAGCGCGTCTTCGGTGATGTCGAGGCCGCGCATGTGCGGCAGCATCTCGGTGGTCAGTGTGAACGGCCCGCGTGCCTCGAAGGCGGTGAGGAATGTGGAGAGTTCAGGATCGAATGGAGGGCGGGGCATGAGGTCAGACATGGGAAGGCTCCTGGGTGGTGGTTTGGGCGGGGGTATGTGAACGATGGATGCCGATACCGACGAGGGTGGTGGCGAGGGCGGTGATGGTCAGGCCCGCGATGAGGATCGCCTGCTGGAAAGACGCGAGCTGATCCGAGGTGAAGGTGATTGTCGTAATGCTGCTGCCGACGAGAGCGGCGAGGATCGTCCCGGTCGCGGCGATCCCGACAGCGGTCGCGATCTCGCTGGCGGTGTCGACCAACGCCGCGCCGATGGAGGTGCGGTTCTGGGGGAGACCGCGGAGCACGTTGTTTCCGGCGACGACGCCGACCACCCGCATCCCGGTGGCGACGAGAACGAGCGCGACCAGCACCCAGGGGTAGCCGAATCGGCCGAGGATCGCGAACACGGCGAGTCCGGCGACCACGGCGGCAGCGCTCGTCCAGGCCGCCCGGTCGAGGCCCACACGTTTCACGAACGGGCCGACGAAGCGGCCACTCGCGAGAAGCGCAACCACCTGCGGCAGCGTGCCGACCGCGGCGAGGGCGGGCGGCCACCCCCAGGCGACCTGCAACTGCAACGTGACCATGTACGACAGCCCGGCCATCGCGAGCCCGGCCGCCGCCTTATAGGCCAGACCGCTGGCGACCAGCGGCTTCGCAACGAGACGGAGATCCAGCAGCGGGTAGCGCGCGGCGCGCTCCCAAAGCACGAAGCCCGCCATCCCTGCCACGGTGGCCGCGGCAGCGCCCCAGGCCAGGGCGACGTCCGTGCCAGCGACGAACAGTGTCGGGGTGAGGAGGCCGCCGACCACAGTCACGGTGCCGAGGACCGCACCGACCACGTCGACGGGGTCGCGGTGGAGATCGGTTCGCTGATCGGCGGCGACCCCGGCTCCGATCCCCAGAAAGGCGATCACCGCAATGGGCGCGTTGGCGACGATGAGCACCTGCCACGGCGCCACCGCAAGAACGAACCCGCCGATAGTAGGCCCGGCGGCGAGGCCGACCAGCCCGGCGGTCGAGATGACGGTCAGGGCGCGCACACGTAGATCGTCTCTGTCGAACAAACGGAACGCGAGCGCCATCGATCCCGGCGTCGTCATCGCCGCAGCGACCCCCATCAGAGCCCGCACGGCAATCAGCTGCTCCACGGAGGTCACGAACACGGTCGAGATGCTCACCACAGCCAGCAGCGTCAGGCCAACGAACATAACCCGGCGTCGGCCGACACGGTCGGCGACCGCACCGAACAGCAACATCAGGCCACCGAACGCGACCGAGTACGCCCCGGAAATCCATTGCAGCGACGCGGTGGACGCCGCAAGTTCGCGCCCGATGGTCGGAAGCGCGACGTTCAAGACGGAGTTATCGAGCATCTCGAACAGGAACACCGCCGAGAGGCCGGACAGCGCAATCCACGCATCGCGGAGACGTGGAGGCGGGGCCTCAGTGACGGAAGAGATCGTGGGTTCGAACATGGGCGCACTCCTTCAATGAAGAAGTGGCGACTCCCATGAGGCGCTTGTGCGTTTCCGCCGGCCGGAACCTGACGGGATTTTTCCCTCTGCGACGAGGATACCGCATCTGGGGCCCAGCTGGACGCGCCAAAGCCTCCGAATGCGATTCCCTGACAGTGCCCGTCAGGCGGTCGATCAGCGAACGCGACTTGTCGCAGATCGTTCGACCTGCGCATGGTTTGCTTTTGTGCCCGTTTATCCCGCCCGGTGAAATTGCCCGTAGGGGTACGGCGGTTTCTAGCGGTCGACGCAACAGATGCGTGAATTGCAGGGCTTTCTGCCCCGCTGGGTTGAGGCTAGCGCAGCGTGGTCATGGGCGTGTTGTGTTCGGCTTTGAGCCGGGCGGCTGGGGTGT
>Ga0247808_10000059_pt1 | contig 108927 bp, 102 predicted proteins | sample UWRJL089202R1_FD_179914 | JGI IMG/M metagenome (GOLD analysis project Ga0247808, IMG submission 179914) | Plant litter microbial communities from Arlington Agricultural Research Station in Wisconsin, United States - UWRJ-L089-202R-1 | ecosystem: Environmental > Terrestrial > Plant litter >...
GTCCGCGCGCCGCAACGCTCTGCCCGGCTGGTTGCATGAATACAATCACCACAGGCCCCACACGGCCATCGGAGGACACCCACCCATCAGCCGATTAACCAACGTGCCTGGGCAGTACACCTAGAGCACCTTGGAGAGGAACGCCTGGGTGCGGGCGTGCCGCGGGTTCGCGAGCACCTCGCTCGGCAGTCCGGACTCGACGACGACGCCGGCGTCCATGAACACCAGGGAGTCGGCGACCTCGCGGGCGAAGCCCATCTCGTGGGTCACCACGATCATGGTCATGCCCTCCTTGGCCAGGCCCTTCATCACGTCGAGCACCTCGCCGACGAGTTCGGGGTCGAGCGCGCTGGTGGGCTCGTCGAAGAGCATCAGCTTGGGTTCCATGGCCAGCGCCCGGGCGATCGCCACCCGCTGCTGCTGGCCACCGGAGAGGTGCGCCGGGTAGTAGTCGGCCCGGTCGGCCAGGCCCACCCGGGCAAGCAGGTCACGCGCGCTCGACTCGACCTTCGCCTTGGGCAAGCCCTTGACGCGCAGCGGCGCCTCCATGACGTTCTGCAGCGCGGTCATGTGCGGGAACAGGTTGAAACGCTGGAACACCATGCCGATGTCCCGGCGCTGCTTCGCGGCTTCCTTCGGCGCCATCTCGTAAAGCTTGCCGTTGGCCTCGCGGTAGCCGATCAGCTCGCCGTCCACGCTGAGCCGGCCGGCCGATAGCACCTCGAGGTGGTTGATGCAGCGCAGGAACGTGGACTTACCGGAGCCCGAGGGTCCGACCAGGCACATCACCTCGCCGCGCTTCACCTCGAGAGTGATGCCCTTGAGCACCTCGTGCGAGCCGAAGCTCTTGGTCACCTGCTCGGCCAGCACCATCGGCACGTCGGATGCGACGCCCCCCACTGTCGTGTCGCTCATCGTGCTCCCCCGTCGCCGGGCGCACCCGGATTGTCGGTCTTCGGCGGCGCGATCACGGTCGGTTGCCCCGCGCCCACCACGGGCACCACGCCCGTGATGACGCCGGTGCCGGTGCCCACGTCGTTCTTGTCGGTCTGCCGGTCGCCCACCCCACGGGAGAAGCGCTTCTCCAGGAAGTACTGGCCCACCATGAGGATCGAGGTGAAGAACAGGTACCAGATCGACGCCACGATGAGCAGTGGGATCGGGTTGAAGGTCTCGGCCGAGATGTCCCGGGACCGGGTGAACAGCTCGAGGCTGAACGGCACGGCCGTGACCAGCGATGTGGTTTTCAGCATCGAGATCACCTCGTTGCCGGTCGGCGGGATGATCACCCGCATCGACTGCGGCAGGATGACCCGGGTCATCGTCTGCGACCAGCTCATGCCCAGGGCGACCGAGGCCTCTTCCTGGCCCTTGTCGACAGAGAGCAGTCCGGCGCGCACGATCTCGGCCATGTACGCGGCTTCGTTCAGCGCCAGGCCGATGACGGCCAGAGTGAAGGTGTTCAACGCCGCGTTGGTGCTGAACGAGATCCATGGCGTCATGAACGGCAGGCCGATGTCGATGCTCGTGTAGATCAGCGAGATCAGGCCCCAAATGGTCAGCTGCACGTACACCGGGGTGCCGCGGAAGATCCACAGGTAGAACCAGGCCACGCTCTTGACCACCGGGTTCGGCGAGAGCCGCATCACGGCCAGGATCACGCCGAGGATGATGGCGATCACCATGGAGAAGACCGTCAGCTCGATCGTGACCAGCGCGGCCATTGAGATGCGCCGGTCGAAGAGGTACTTGCCTACCGACGGCCAGTCGTAGGCCGGGCGGAAGGCCGCATCCACGACGAACCAGGCAAAGATCGCCACCAGGAGCACGGCGAATACCACGCGCCACGGGTGCCGCAGCCGGATGGCCTTGATCGGCTCACTCGGCGCCGGTTCGCCACGCGGCGGGGTCGCCGCCGCCGCGTGGCCGTTCACGTTCGTGGTGCTCATGGACTAGCCGTTCGCGGCCGCGTTGATCGTGATCTCGTCGATGCCGCCGTCGGCGACGCCCCACTCATCGAGGATCGCCTGGTAGCTGCCGTCGTCGACCATGGACTGCAGGGCCGCCTGCACGGCCTTGGTGAGTTCGGAGTCCTTGGCTACGACGATGCCGTACGGGGCCACGTCGAAGGTCTCGCCGGCCAGCTGCAGCTTGTCGCCGGTCTGGTCGATGGCGTACAGAGTGACCGGGGAGTCGGCGCTGAGCGCGTCGGCCTGGCCGAGTACGACGGCGTTGGTCGCGGCATCCTGGGTGTCGAACTTGAGCTTTTCGATGGCGGGCTTGCCGGCGGCCACACAGGCGTCGCTCTTGGCGGGAACCTCGTCGGTGTCCTCGTAGGTGGTGGCCTGCACGGCGACCTTGAGGCCGCACGCGTTGTCGGGGTCGACGTCCTTGCCCTTCGCCGATGCCCACTGGATGCCGGCGGTGTAGTAGTTGACGAAGTCGACCTGCTGTTCACGCTCGACGGTGTCGGTGAACGAGGACTCGCCGATATTGGCCTTTCCGCCGGCGACGCTCGGGATGATGTTGTCGAACTTCGCGACCTGGAACTTCGGCTCGAGTCCGAGCTTGGCCGCGATGCCGTTGGCGATCTCGATGCCCCAGCCAATCGGCTCGCCGGCCTCGTTCTTGAACTCGTTGGGCGCGTAGGTCGGGTCGGTGCCGATGACGAGCGTGCCGGTGTCGGCGACCTCGGCGGGCACCAGCGCCGCCGCGGCGTCGTCCTTCGCGATCGCAGGGGCTGTGCTTTCGGCGGACCCGGATGTGGCGGGCGTCGAGTTGTCGACGCAGCCGGTGAGCATCAGGGCCGCGACGGCGGCGAGGGCGGGGAGTACGTATCTAGCGCGCATGGCACGACCTTCTTCGTAGGGCGTCGAGGTTTCGATTCGACTGGACGGTACGACTGCAGTGAGCCTAATACACCCCTGCGCTGGGGGAACGGCTCGGCGATATCGGTTCGGGAACAGCCCGACCGACGCCCGCCAAGGCTACCGCGTCCCGCGGAGGCGGGCTCCTGCGGTCGGGTCGCCCGGATTAACCGTTCGCGGCCGCGTTGATCGTGATCTCGGCCACGCCACCGTCCGTGACACCCCAGGCATCAAGGATGGCCGCGTAGCTGCCGTCATCCACCATGGACTGCAGAGCGGCCTGCACGGCGGCGGTCAGGTCGGAGCCCTTCGCGACGACCATGCCGTACGGGGCCTCGTCGAAGGTGCTTCCGGCCGGCTGCAGCTTGTCGCCGGTCTGGGCGATCGCGTACAGCGTGACCGGGGAGTCGGCGCTGAGCGCATCGGCCTGGCCGAGCACGACAGCGTTGGCCACGTCGGCCTGGGTGTCGAACTTCAGCTTGTCGATCGGCGGCTTGCCGGCGGCGACGCAGGCGTCGCTCTTGGCGGGAACCTCGTCGGTGTCTTCATAGGTGGCGGTCTGCACGGCCACCTTCAGGCCGCAGGCGTTGTCGGGGTCGACGTCCGTGCCCGTGGCCGACGCCCACTGGATGCCGGCGTTGTAGTAGTTGACGAAGTCGACCTGCTGTTCGCGCTCCACGGTGTCGGTGAAGGAAGAGGCGCCGAGGTCGGCCTTGCCGCCGGCCACGCTCGGGATGATGTTGTCGAACTTCGCGACCTGGAACGTCGGCGTGAGGCCGAGCTTGGCGGCGATGCCGCCGGCGAGCTCGATGTCCCAGCCGATGGGGTCTCCGGCCTCGTTCTTGAACTCGTTCGGCGCGTAGGTCGGTTCGGTGCCGATGATCAGGGTGCCACGATCGGTGATCTCGGCCGGGACCAGCGCTGCCGCCGTGTCGTCCTTCGCGATGGCGGGAGCCGTGCTCGCGGCGGACCCGGACGTCGCGGGCGTCGAGTTGTCGACGCATCCGGTGAGCGTGAGCGCCGCTACGGCGGCGAGGGCGGGGAGGACGTATTTAGCGCGCATGGCACAACCTTTTCGTGGGTCTCGAGGCCTCACGGGATCGAGTCGACTGAGCGGTCCGTGAATGGTTCGACTGGAGCGAGCCTGAGAATCCCTGCGCTGGGATGCGGCTCGTACGATCGCGGCTTCGGGATCAGTCGACACGGACGCGTGTCAAGGTTATCGCGCTCCAGGCAGCACGCTGCGCCCGGCCGAATCCGGCCGGGCGCAGCGCTCGTGCGAGCGGTGGTGTTACTTGGCGGCGTCCGCGGCGAGGGCTGCGGTGGAAAGCAGGTCGACGTAGTCGTCGATGCCCCACGGCAGCGAGAGGCCCGTCGGCGGCGACACCGACGATATGAAGGCCGCACCGACCGGGGAGGCCACGGCGCCGGACTGCACCTGCGGCATGACCTGGGCGTAGCCGGCGCTCAGGAACGCGTCGGACTCCTCCTGGGTGGCGCCGAAGTTGACCAGCACGTCACTGGAGAGCTGGTCGAGCTGCTCGTAGCTGAGCGTGTAGTAGAACGAGGACTCACCGTTGGCGAGGTCGGCGACGCTCGGGGCACTGGTGAAGCCCAGGTCGGTGGCGAAGGTCACGCGCGGGTCGGCATCCGTGTAGACGTAGAAGACTCCGCCGCTGTCGGAGGTGAGCGCGACGGACTTGCCGGCGAATTCGGGGTGTGCGGCGGCCTTCTCGGCGATGGTGGCGTCGATGTCGCTGAGCAGCGTGGTGGCTTCGGTGGACTTGCCGAGGGCCGTGCCGGTGATCGTGATCAGCTCGCGCCAGTCCGTGGACCAGGGCTCGTCGGGGTAGGCCACCACGGGGGCGATGTCGCTGAGCAGCTCGTACTGCTCCTCGGTGAGGCCGGAGTACGCGGCGAGGATGACGTCGGGTGCGGCGGCCGCGATCTCCTCGTAGGGCGGCTCGGTGGAGTCGGAGAACACCGTGGGCGTCTCGACGCCCTGTTCGTCGAGGGCCTCGGAGATCCAGGGCAGCACGCCCTTGCCGTCGCCACCGTAGGCCTGGAACGGGATCGCGACGGGGATGACGCCGAGCGCGATGGCGTCATCGGCGCTGCCCCAGCCCCAGGTGACCACGCGGGTGGGTTCGGCGTCGATCGTGGTCTCGCCGAAGGCGTGCTCGATGGTGACGGGGAACGCATCGCTGCTTGCACCGTCGGTGGTCGTGTCGGTGGCGGGCGTGGCGGAGCATCCGCTGAGCGTGAGGGCGGCGATGGCCGCGGCGGCGGCGAGCACGGTGGTCAGACGTCTGGGCACAGGTAACTCCGGTTCTGGAAAAGGAAGGCCGACCGTGATTAGGGTAGCCTCACCTAATATAGCGGGTCAGACGGTGCTGTGAAACCGTCCGACGGGAACGATCATCGGGGATCCGCAGACCGGGTCGGCGATGATGCGCGCGGTGAGCCCGAACGCCTCGAGCACCACGGCCTCGGTGAGCACCTCGGCGGGCGGCCCCTCGGCGATGATGCGGCCGGCGCGCATCACCACGAGCCGGTCGGCGTACCGGGCGGCCAGGTTGAGGTCGTGCAGCACCATCACCACGGTGGTGCCCTGCTCATGGTTGAGCTCGTGCAGCAGGTCGAGCACCTCGATCTGGTGGGTCACGTCGAGGAAGGTCGTGGGCTCGTCGAGCAGCAGAATGTCGGGCTTCTGGGCCAGGGCCATGGCGATCCACACCCGTTGGCGCTGTCCGCCGGAGAGCTCCTCCATGCGCCGCGGAGCCAGCTCGAGGGTCTGGGTGGCGGCCATCGCCGCCGCCACGATGGCGTCGTCGGTGCTCGACCAGTGCCGGAACCAGCCCTGGTGCGGGTAGCGTCCGCGGCCGACGAGGTCGGCGACGCCGATGCCGTCGGGGGCGACCGGCTGCTGCGGCAGCAGCCCGACGATGGTCGCGACCTGTTTGCTGGGCAGGCTCTCGATGTTCCGGCCGTCGAGCGTGACGGTGCCGGCTTGCGGCGGTAGCAGCCGGGCGAGCCCCCGCAGCAGGGTGGACTTGCCCGAGGCGTTGGCACCCACGATCACGGTGATCGCGCCGGGCTCGATGGCCAGGTCGAGGCCGTCGACGATGCGCGCCCCGTCGTAGCCGAGGCTGAGGGCGTTGGCAGTGAGTTCGTGGCGGGCGGATGCGGCGGGCGCGGCGACGGGGCCGGTCGTGGCGGCCACGGTGGCGGGCTGGTCGGTGGGCTGGGGCATCAGGCTCCCTTTCCGATTCGATTCTGGGTGGCCAGCAGCCAGAGCAGATAGGGCGCGCCGATGGCACCCGTGATGATGCCGGCCGGCAGGTCGAGGGCGCCGGGAAGCAGGTGTTGGGCGGTGAAGTCCGCCACCGTGGTGATGAGCACGCCGATCAGTGCGGCCGGCACCAGGGCGAGGCTGCCGGTGGCGACGAGCCGGCGGGCGATGGGCGCGGACACGAAGGCGACGAAGGCGAGCGGCCCCACGAAGGCCGTGGCGAGGGCGGCGAGGGCCACGGCGGCCACGAGCAACGCCAGCCGGGACCGCTCGGCGCGCACCCCGAGGGCGCTGGCGGTGTCGTCGCCGAGCTGGAGCATCCGCATCCGCCCCGCCAACACGGCCACACCCGGCAACAGCACCGCGAGGAAGGCGGCCAGTAGGGCGATTTCGGGCCACCGAGCGCCGCTGACGCTGCCGACCAGCCAGGTGAGGGCGTCCTCGGCGTTCCGGAGGTCGGCGCGGGAGAGCAGGTAGCCGAGCAGGCCCTGCACCATGAATGCGACGCCCACGCCGATGAGTACGAAGCGGTAGCCGGCCACGCCACCACGCCAGGCGAGCAGGTATATGGCGCAGGCCACCACCATCGCGCCGCCGAAAGCCATGAACGAGGTCGCCACGCTGCCCACGCCCAGCACGAGCATGCCGAACACCGCGGCGGCGCTCGCTCCCCCGGTGACGCCGATGATGTCGGGGCTGGCCAGGGGGTTGCGCAGCACGGTCTGGAACAGGGCGCCGGAGACCGCGAATGCGACGCCCACCAGGATCGCCAGGGTGAGCCGCGGCAGGCGCAGCTTGAAGACGATGAAGTTCTCGCTTGTGGCGCCCTGGCCCACCAGGGTGCGGAGCAGGTCGGGCACGCTGAGGTTGTACGCGCCCACCATCAGGCTCACGGCGGCCACGAGGAGCACCAGGCCGGCCAGCACCAGCACAACCCGGCGTTCCCGGCGGTGCCGCACGAATCGGGCGAGAACCAGCGGGGCGGCGGCCTCCGCTTCGGTCGTCAAGTTCGCGGCACCGGTGCGCGGGCGGGGGCGCACGGATGCTCCGCGGCCGGCGCTCACAGGCCGGCCAGCTTCACGCGGCGCACCAGGGCGATGAGCATCGGGGCACCCAGGAACGCCACGACCAGGCCTGCCTCGATCTCGCCGGGCGGGGCGATCACACGGCCGAGCACGTCGGCAGCCAGCAACAGCACCGGGCCGAGCACCGCGGAGTAGAGCAGGATCCAGCGGTAGTCGGGGCCGGTGAAGCGGCGGGCGATGTGCGGCACGGCCAGACCCACGAAAACGATCGGGCCGGCCAGCGCGGTGGCGGAACCGCAGAGCAGCACGACGGCGACGGCGCAGACGATGCGCGCCGCGACGAGGTTCTGGCCGAGGCCGCGGGCCAGGTCGTCACCGAGCGCCAGAGCGTTGAGCATCCGCCCGGCCAGCAGACACAGCAGTACCCCGACGCCGATGAACGGGGCCAGTTGCAGGGCAGAGCCGAGGTCACGGGCCACCAGGGAGCCGGCCGACCAGAACCTGTATTTGTCGAAGGCCGCGGAATCGCCGAGCAGCACGATGGTGATCAGCGAGGTGAGCGAGGCGGTGAGCGCGGTGCCGGCCAGCGCCAGCTTCACCGGGGTGGCGCCCTCGCGGCCGAGCGACCCGATGACATAGACGATCACCGCCGCGACGAACGCGCCGGCGAACGCGAACCAGACGTAACCGAGCGCCGAGCTGACGCCGAACCAGGCGATGCCGGCCACGACGAAGAGCGAGGCGCCGGCGTTGACGCCGAGCAGGCCGGGGTCGGCGAGCGGGTTGCGGGTGATGCCCTGCATGAGCGCGCCGGCCAGGCCGAGGGCGAGGCCCGCGAGCAGGCCGATGGCGGTGCGGGGCACGCGCAGGTCGAGCACCACGGTGTGGTCGGTCAGGCTGAGGTCGGGGTGCAGCAACGCGTCGAGCACGGTGCCCAGCGGGATCTCGCGGCTGCCCACCACGAGCGAGGCCGTGATCGCGAGCACCAGAAGCGCCACGGCGATCAGCAGGCCGGCCAGCTGCCGGCGGCGCGGCATCCGCACCGCCTCGGTGGGCAGCGCCGAGCCGCGAGCGGGCGCGCCCGTCGTCCCCGGATCCACTGAGGTAAGCATTACCTAAGTATGACAGGCGGCGGCGGGGCCGCGACAATCGGGCTGCGGCCGGTTGGCTGGCAGAGGAGACGTCCACGGATTGCGGATTGGACCGTCGCCGAGCGGGCTGCGGGCTGGCACCATGGAGGCATGACCGTGCCCGTGCTGCGCCTTGCCGCCTTCACCGACCCCGACCGTGCCGATGCGTCCGCCGGGGGCAACCCGGCCGGGGTCGTGCTTGACGCGAGCGCACTCGACGACGCGGCGATGCAGGCGATTGCGGCCGAGGTCGGTTACGCCGAGACCGCCTTCGTCACGGAGCGGTCGGTCGGAGGCGACCCGCGGCACAGCCGGCTGCGCTACTTCTCCCCCGTAGCCGAGGTGCCGTTCTGCGGGCACGCCACCGTCGCCACCGCCGTGGCGCTGGCCCGCCGCGACGGCGTGGGCGCCCTCACGTTCGAGACCAGCGTCGGCCACATCACCATCCAGACCCGGGCCACGGATGCCGGCCTCACCGCGTCGTTCACGAGCGTCGATCCGCAGGTGCGCGCCCTCGCACCCGAGGTCCTCGCCCGGCTGCTGGCATTGCTCGGGGCATCCCCCTCGTCGCTGCATCCCGGATACCCGCCCCGGCTGGCGTTCGCGGGCAATTGGCATCCGGTGCTGGTCTTCACCGACGCGGCCGAGTTCGACGCGTTCACCTTCGACCCCGCGGCCATGCGCGCGCTGATGGACGAGCAGGGCTGGGCCGGCACCGTCACCACCCTGTCGGTCCGGGGCGACGGAGAGTTCGAGGCGCGCAACCTGTTCCCGGTCGGCACACTCGTCGAGGACCCGGCCACCGGCTCGGCCGCGGCGTCGGTGGGCGGCTACCTGCGCGAGCTCGGGTTGGTGCGCCCGCCGACCCGGGTGGTCATCCACCAGGGCCGGCACGTGGGCCGGCCGAGCCTGCTCCTGGTGGACGTGCCCGTCACCGGCGGCATCGTGGTGAGCGGCGCCGCCACGGAGATCGCCTGACCGCTCGCGGCGCAGGAAGAACCTCGCGGCGCAGGAAAAACCTCGCGGCGCAGGAAAAAGGGCCGCGTATCGTGCGCCACGAGGCCTAACCTGCGCCACGACGACCCTGCGGGGCTGCAGACCGCATGCCAGCAACACCCGTTCCGCGTCCGCCTCACCACGAAACCACGCGTGGACGGCCGCGCATCCATGGCTCGCAGCCCGCGAAAATGCCGCCAGCGTGCGACAGCGCTCGCGGCGTGCGCCTTAGGGCACGCTGCGAGCACTAATGCACGCTGCGTACGATTACCACGGGCTGCGAGACGCATCCTGCGCGGCGCAATGCTCCGGACTAGTGTCCGGGAGCGTCGCCCGTCGCGACCGGGCGGCCCGGCAGGTTCGACCACTGCGACCAGGAGCCGGGATACAACGCCGGAGCGAAGCCCGCGAGCGTGAGCGCCACCGCCTCGTGCGCGGCCGTCACCCCGGATCCGCAGTATACGCCCACGTCGAAGCCTGCGTCAGTGCCACCGGATGCGCCCGGCCCGGCCTCATCGGGCACCGCGGCCGTGCTGCCGGATTCGCCGGTCCAGGCTGCCGTCTCGTCGGCGCCCGCTGCTCCCGGCGACACGGTCTCCATCGGCGAAGCAGATTCAGTCGGTGAAGCGACCTCCGCGGCCCGTTCGGCAGGCGCATCCGCCCCGCTACGCGCCCGCACCCCGAGCGCCTCGAACCGTGCTCGCAACTCGGCGGCCGGCAGAAAGCGTCCGTCGGCGTCGAGGTTGCCGCCCGTCGGCGCGTTCAGCGCACCGGGGATGTGCCCGGCGCGGGGGTCGATCGGTTCGGTGTCGCCCCGGTAGCGTTCGGCGGCGCGAGCATCGAGGAGCACGCCGTCCTGGGCGAGCGCGGCCGCGGCATCCGCGTCGAGCGTGGGCAGCGCGCCGAACGCCAGGGACACCGAACCCGGCGCCACCGGTTCCTCGCCCTCCACCACGGGAAGGCCGTCCGCGCGCCAGGCGCCGAGGCCGCCGTCGAGCAGGCGCACGTCGCGCACGCCCGCGTGCCGCAGCAACCACCACGCGCGGGCGGACGACATGTTGCCCAGGTCGTCGTAGACCACCACGGTGTCGCCGTCGTTCAGGCCCCACCGGCGCGCGGCGGCCTGCAGATCGGCCGGCGCGGGCAGCGGATGCCGGCCATCGGCCGGCTCGCCGTGCCCGGCCAGCTCCGTGTCGAGGTCCACGTACACGGCGCCGGGCAGGTGACCGCGGCGGAATTCCATACGACCGGGAGGGCCGCCGAGCTTCCACCGCACATCGAGGATTCGCGGGGCGGGCCCGACGACGAGGAGCGCGGCCAGATCCGCCGGCGTGATCAGAGTGTGCACCCGTTCACGTTAGCCGTAGCCGCGCCGACCCCACCCGACACCACGCACCAGACGGTCAGTCGACCTCGGCCCCTCGTGATACGCCGAGCCCTCCTCCGGCCGTAGACTGGACGGTTGTGAGCAGCTACTGGACCCTTCTGAAAACTCCGGGCGTTGCCCGTCTCATCGGAGCCCAGCTCACCGCCCGATTCCCGTTCGGGATGCTCTCGCTGGCATTCCTGATCCATATCGAGAAGCTCTTCGATTCCTACGCCGCGGCCGGCCTCGTTCTGGCCGCCATGAGTATCGGCCAGGCCATCGCCGGCCCGCTCACCTCCCGGCTGATGGGCCGCCTCGGCATGCGCCCGGTGCTCATCGCGACCATGGTCATCTGCACCGTGTCGATCGTGGCGATGGCTCTCGTTCCGCTGCCGATCATTGGGCTCATGATCATCGGCTTCATCGCCGGCCTGTCGATGCCGCCCATCCAGCCGGCCGTACGCACCATCTACCCCAAGGTGGTCAACTCCCGCCAGCTCACCCCGTTGTTCTCCCTGGACGCCTCGGCTCAGGAAATCATCTGGGTGCTCGGCCCGGTCATTGCGACCTTCGTCGCCATCCAGGTCAGCACCACCGCGGGCATCCTGCTCGCCGCGTTCTTCCTCGTCGCCGGCGGAATCTGGTTCGTGGCGCTGCCCGAGGTGGGCCGGGTGCGCATCCCCCGCAGCCGCCGCAAGCTCGGCGTGGTGCTCAAGAAGCCCGAGGTGCTGCTCAGCACCGTCGTGGGCTTCATGCTCGTCGCCGCCTGCGCCGCCGTCGAGGCCGGCGTCGTCGCCGTGTTCGGCCACGGCAGCGCCAACGCCGGGTGGGTGCTGGGCATCTTCGCCGTCGGCTCGCTCATCGGCGGGCTCGCCCTCGGGCACCTCCCGATCGGCCCGTGGGCACTGGCCAGCCGGATGCTCATCGTCACGATCGGCCTGGCCATCGCGGGCCTGTTCCTCAACTTCTGGTGGCTCTCTGCAGCCCTGCTCATCGCCGGCATCGGCATCGCCCCGTCGTTCGCGGTGTTGTTCGGCATCGTCTCGGCGAGCGTCAAGTTCAGCGACACCGCCGAGGCCTACGGCTGGATCGGCACCGGTCAGCTCATCGGAGCGGCGCTCGGCTCGGCCCTGGCCGGCTTCGCGATCGACCACTCCGGCGCCGGCTCGGCGATCTACGTCGCCGCCGGGTTCGCCGCTCTGGGCACACTCATCCCCGCGCTCGGCCGCCGCTGGCACCCCGACCTGCGCGGACGCGACGTGAGCCCCATCCCCGACACCGAGCCCATCAGCATCCAGGTCTCCTAGTCCCCTCCCGCGAACCGTGAGTTAAACACCCAAAATCGCCGAATTCCGAGCCTTTTCTCTCGGTTCGCGGAACGGGGCGGGGACACAGCGGGGGCAGGTTTAATGGGGGCATGGAACATGCTCTGACGCTCAACAACGGTCACGCCATCCCCCAGCTCGGACTCGGGGTCTACAAGATCCCCGACGACCTCGCCGCCGGCACCGTGCAGATCGCCCTGGAAGACGGTTACCGGCACATCGACACGGCCGCCCTCTACGCCAACGAACGCGGCGTCGGCGAGGGCCTGGCCCGGGCTGCGTTGCCCCGCGACGAGGTCTTCGTCACCACCAAGGTCTGGAACGACCAGCACGGCTACGACGAGACCCTGCGCGCCTTCGACGAGAGCCTGGCCAAGCTCGGCCTCGACTACGTCGATCTCTACCTGATCCACTGGCCGGCACCCCGGCAGAACCGGTACGTCGAGACCTACCGCGCGCTCGAACGCTTGCGGGCGGATGGCCGCGCCCGGTCGATCGGAGTATCCAACTTCCACCCACACCACCTTGACCGGCTCCTCGCCGAGACCGACATCGTGCCGGCGGTCAACCAGATCGAGCTGCATCCGTGGCTGGCGCAGACCGAGACGCGCGCGTACAACGCCGCCCACGGCATCCTCACCGAGGCCTGGTCGCCGCTGGCCAGGGGCCGCGCGATCGGCAACGCCACCCTCGACGCCATCGGTGCCCGGCACGGCAAGTCCGCGGCCCAGGTGGTGATTCGCTGGCACCTCGAGCTCGGCAACGTGGTGATTCCCAAGTCGGTGACGCCGTCGCGCATCCGCCAGAACCTCGACGTCTTCGATTTCACCCTGGATGCGGCCGACCGAGAGGCCATCGCCGTGCTCGATGCCGGCGAACGCACCGGCAAAGACCCCGACGACCTCGACTGACCCTAGCGACCACTCGGCGAACTGTGAAAAAAGCACGCCTCGGGGCTCGGAGGCGTGCTTTGGTCACAGTTCGCGGAATGGTGGGGCGGGTTACCAGCGGTGGTGGATGGACTCCCGCAGCAGGCGGTCGTAGATGGACTGCACGCCTTCCATGAACTCGATGGGCAGGGCCGGCACGGCGCCGGCGGATGCGTTGCCCTGAGCCTGCTTCACCGACCGGGCGCCAGGGATCACCGAGGACACCCCGTCGATCTGTGCCACCCAGGCCAAGGCCGCCTGAGCCGGCGTGAGGCCCTCGGGCACCAGGGCGGCGAATTCCGCCGCCGCGGCCAGGCCGGTCTCGTAGTCGACACCGGAGAAGGTCTCGCCCACGTCGAAAGCGCTGCCGTCGCGGTTGTAGTTGCGGTGGTCGTTCTCGGCAAAGACCGTGTCGCGGGTGTACTTGCCGGTGAGCAGCCCGCTGGCCAGCGGCACCCGGGCGATGATGCCCACACCCGCGGCGCGCGCGGCCGGCACGACCTCGTCGAGGGGCTTGAGCCGGAAGGCGTTGAGGATGATCTGCACCGTCGCGATACCGGGGCGGGCGATCGCGGTCAGCGCCTGCTCGCAGGTCTCCACGCTCACGCCGTAGTTGGCGATGACACCGTCGTCGACGAGGGTGTCGAGCGCGTCGTAGACCTCACCCGACTCGATCACGGCGCTCGGCGGGCAGTGCAGCTGCACCAGGTCGAGGGTCTCGGTGCCCAGGTTGCGGCGCGAGCGCTCTGTCCAGGCGCGGAAGTTGTCGAGAACGTAGTTCTCCGGCAGCTGCTCGAGGCGGCGGCCCATCTTCGTGGCGACGGTGATGTCCACTCCGGGGGCACCGTGCTCGAGGAAATGCCCGATGATCTGCTCGCTGCGTCCGTCGCCGTAGACGTCCGCGGTGTCGAAGAAGGTGACGCCGGCATCCACGGATGCGGCGAGCACGGCGGTGGCGTCGGCCTCGGTGACGTCGCCCCAGTCGGCGCCCAGCTGCCAGGTCCCCAGTCCGATGACGGAGACGGTGCGGCCGGTTCTGCCCAGTGTTCTCTTATCCATGAAGCCAGCCTAACGACGCGGCCCGACAGAACCCGGTCGACTTACCGGGTCCAGTTGTATGGGGTTGTCGTCGACACGCGGAGGAGCCCGGATCGCTCCAGGATCGGCCTCGAGTCCTCGGTGGAGTCGCTGTGCACGAACTTCTTGCCCAACGCGAGGGCGGAACGGGCCCGAGCGGCCGTCAGCGCACGGTAGATGCCGCGGCCGCGGTAGGCCGGGAGGGTGGCGCCGCCCCAGATGCCGACGAAGTCGGTGCCGGGGACCGGCTCGAGGCGGCCGCCGCAGACGATCCGGCCATCGGTCTCCGCCACCCACAGTTCCATGCCGTCGTCACGGGCGAGGCGCTCAAGCAGCGCCTGGGCCATCCGGGTGTCGACGGCTTCCCCGAACGCCTCGTCGACCGCCGCGCTCATCGCGCGCACGTCGGCCTCAGCGGTGATCTGCCGCAGGGTGACGCCGGCGGGTGTGGGAGCGTTGCGGCACAGTGCCTCCAACGGGCCGATCATGATCGACTCGGGCTCGTCCGCGGAGAACCCGTTCGCCAGCAATGCCTCGTGCAACCCGGGCGCTCGGTCGTGGCCGCGGCTCTTCCATTCCACGGTCGTGATCTCCCGGTCGGCTCGGAAGTGCTCCAGCGCGCCCGCCACCAGAGCCGCGATCGCCGGCTCGTCGGCGCCGGCGAGATCCTGGTAGGTGATGAAGCCTCGCCCGCCGGCGAAGGTCACCAGCCGCAACGGGCCCAGTCGGGTGACGCTGAGAGCGCTGGGTGTTTCGGCATCGGTTCGGAGCTGGGCGTCGTAGGCCTGCAGGTAGTCCGTGGCTAGTGTCATCGGGTCCATGCTGGCAGCACCCCAACGTCCAGGCAACTCGGTTCACACAGCTCGGCCCAGGCGACTCCGTCGAGGCGTCGTCCAGCGGCTGCACATGCTCCTCGCCGACCCGGACAGCGCGCCCGGTCGCGCGCGACGGCTCAGCCCGCCACCTCGGCCGGTGTCGGCCCACCCGCTGTGTCGGCCGCCGAGCCGGACGCACCATCGATCACCCGCACCAGCACCTTGGCGATGCGGCTGCGCACGATGTGGTCGTTGGCCTCCACCCGGTGCGTGGTGACGTGCCGCATCCGCTCGACCACCCGGAGGCTGCCGGGCGCGACGAAGGCGTCGAGCGCCCCGTAGATCAGGTCGACGGGGATCCGCAGGCCGGCGATGTCGCTCACCATGGTCTGCGACTCGATGCAGTGCTCGAGCGACTTCACGAACGGCGTCCAGTTCTCCGCGGTGAGTTCCAGGATGCCCTTGGGTAGCAGTCGGGCCAGCACCGCGGCGTTGGCGAGGGTGAAGTCCTTGTTCGCCCGCAGGAACTCGTAGGCGCGCAGGTACGCGGTGACCCTGGCCCGCACCCACGGGTCGCCGATGTCGGTGGGCGAGAGGTAGATCGGCGGGCCCACCAGAACCAGCCGGGAGACGCGGCTGCCCGACGGGGAGAACCAGCGTCGCTCCGAGGCGTACCGGGTGGCGATGAGACTGCCCAGCGAATGTCCGACGAGCACGAACGGCTCCCGCAACCTGAGGTGCTGGATGGTCGCGGCGAGCGCCGCGACGTGATCGTCGAGGGTGTATTCGCAGCCGACTGGTTTCGGCGAGGCCCCGTGGCCGAGGATGTCGACGGTGATGACCCGATGGTTCGGGGCGAGCAACGGTACGACCTTACGAAAGGTGACCGCGGTGGAGGCGATGCCGTGCACCAGGATCACGACCGGGCCGGACCCGGTGTCGGAGTGGATGTGCAGACGCGGGGCCCGGCGCCGACGGAACCATCCCGTCGGCGCCGGACCCTCACCCTGGCTGGGCGGCATCAGGCAGCGTCTGCTCCGCTGGGCGCTAGCGCAGCTCTTCCTTGTAGTCGTTCTTGGCCTTCGTGGCGTCGCGCTCGGCCTCGGCGCGCTTGACGTCGCCCTCGGCTTTCTTGACTTCGGCGTCCGCCTTGACCTCGTCGACCTTGTCGGAGACGCGTTCCTTGGCGTCTTCGGCGGCTCGTCCGATCTTCTGGCCGGTGGCCGCGAGGGCATCTTTGGCGTCGTCTGCGAATCCCATGGTTCCTCCTAGAACACGAACTGAATCGGTGATCGGGCACTGGCGCCGCACGATTCCGGCGCCTCTTCGAGCGTACGACGCGGGCCCGGGCCGAGACTCGATTGTGATCCGACTCCCAGAATCCACCCAGATTTCGGCTGCGACCCGACCCTACAGTGGGGCCATGAGCCACACCGCGGAGACAGTCAGTCCGGCCATCAGCGACCCGGCCGGCGGTAGCCGCGCGACACTCAGCCGGCCGGCTCGCACCGGCGCGGCCCGGCGCCGCCCGCGGCTCGGCCTGGCCGCCGGGGTCGTCCTCGCGGCCGTCCTCCTGGCCGGGTGCACGACCTCCAGCTCGGGCACCTCCGACGCCCAGTCCGCCGAGTCGATGGATGCCGGCGCCGTTCCCGGCCAACCCGTCGCGCCCGGCGAGCCCGCCGCCGGCGACGCGGCCAGCACCGACCGGTCCGTGATCACAACCGGCTCGGTGTCGGTGACCGTCGAGGACCCGATCGGCGCGGCCGAGGACGCCGTGACCATCGTCGAGGAGGCCGGCGGCCGGGTCGACTCCCGCACCGAGAACCCCAGGACCGAGAACCAGCCCGCGAGCGCGAACCTGTCGCTGCGCATCCCCGCCGGCGACCTCGACCGCACCCTCGACGAACTCCGCGCGCTCGGCACGGTCAACTATGTGTCGCTGAACGCCTCCGACGTCACCCAGCAGAGCCAGGATCTCGATGCCCGCATCACCGCGTTGAGCACCTCGGTCGACAGGCTGCTCGCGCTCATGACGCAGGCCACGAGCACCACCGACCTTGTCGCCATCGAGGGCGAACTCTCCACCCGGCAGGCCGAGCTGGAGAGCATGCGCTCGCAGCGCGACTACCTCAGCGACCAAGTCGAGTACTCCACAGTGAGCCTCGAGCTGTACTCCACGGGCACCGTCGCCCCCGGCGCGCCGGACAATTTCTGGACCGGCATCGTGGCCGGCTGGGACACCCTCGTGGCGGCGCTCGGTGGCCTCCTGGTGGGCATCGGATTCGCCCTGCCGTGGCTGGCGATCCTCGCCGTCTTCGGCGGGATCGTCTTTCTCATCGTGCGCCTGTTCACCCGCAAGGGAAAGGCTACGTAGGCTTGGAGGTGTGACCGAGTCTTCCCGTCCCGCTGCATCCTCCGCCGCCGCCCCACCGGCGCTGCTCGACGACGCACTCCTGGCCCGCATCCGCTCGCGCGCCGCGGCCCACGACGCCGCCAACTCCTTCCCGTTCGACGACGTCGCCGAACTCGCCGAGGCCGGCTACCTCCGCGCCCTGGTGCCCACCCGGTTCGGCGGGCTCGGCCTCACCCTGCCGCAGCTGGCCGCCGAGCAGGCCCGGCTCGCCGCGCACGCCCCGGCCACGGCACTCGCCGTCAACATGCACCTGGTCTGGACCGGCGTCGCCAAGGCCATGCATGACCGGGGGGACACCGCCCTGAACTTCGTCCTCACCGAAGCCGCCGCCGGAGCGATCTTCGGTTTCGGGGTGAGCGAACCCGGCAACGACCTGGTGTTGTTCGGGTCGGGCACGGAGGCCGCGCCCCAGCCCGACGGCGGCTACAGGTTCACCGGCACCAAGGTCTTCACCTCGCTCTCCCCGGTCTGGACCAGCCTGGGCACCATGGGCCTGGACGCCAGCGACCCCGACCGGCCCCTGATCGTCTGGGCGTTCCTCGACCGCGCCGAGGCGGGCATCACCCGGTCCGACGACTGGGACACCCTGGGCATGCGCGGCAGCCAGAGCCAGACCACCCGGCTCGACGCCGTGTACGCGCCCGCCCACCGCGTGGTGCGGAAACTCCCGCCCGGTCCGGTGGCCGACCCGCTGATCTTCGGCATCTTCGCCACCTTCGAGATCCTGCTCGCCTCCGTGTACACGGGCCTGGCGCAACGGGCGCTCGAGCTGGGCGTCCTGGCGGCGAAGCGACGCCGCTCGGCCAAGAACGACGGTCGGGCGCTCAGCCAGGATCCCGACATCCGCCGCCGCATCGCGCAGGCGGCGATGCTGCTGGATGCCCTGTACCCACAGATCGAGACCCTGGCCCGCGATGTGGACGCCCTCGTCGACCACGGCCCGTTCTGGTTCGCCCGGCTGTCCGGCCTGAAACACCGGGCGGTGGAGAGCGCCAAAGAGGTGGTCGACCTCATGGTGCGCGTGAACGGCGGGGCCAGCTATTTCACCGGCGACGAGCTCGGCCGGCTCTATCGCGATGTATTGGCCGGGCTGTTCCACCCGTCCAACGCCGACTCAGCCCACGCCACCGTGGCCGCCGCCTGGCTCGGTCCCCTCGATGAGTGAGCGCACCCGCCCCATTCCCACCCGCATCCCCGATCCCCGAAGTGTTGAAGTTGTCCCGTTGACTGCAGTGCCCCAGACCAGCCCGACCGTGACCGCCCCCACGGTGAGCCCCACACCCACCGAACCGGTGAACGTCGCCCGCACCCCCTACCGGGCGCCGCACCCCACCACCCCGCGCCCGGTCACCACGAGCATCCCGATCCTGCGTGCCGACGCCACCGGCATCGCCGCCGTGCGAGCCTACGAGGATGCCCCGAGCACGTCCACGATCGCCGTTCCGGTGATCGACATCGCCGCGTACACCCGCTCGGTGCTCGACCTCACCATGCGGCTGGCGGAGGTGATCTTCGCGTCGGGCGCCGGCGCCGAGGACGCCACAGCGGCCATGCACGCACTCACCCGCGCCTACGGGCTGCGCGGCACCGACGCCAACATCACGCACACCATCATCACCCTCACCCATGAGGACCAGTCCACGCACGAGGCCATCTCCCGCAGCCGTGACGTGAAGTACCGCACCCTCAACTACGCCAAGCTCACCGCCACCTCCGAGCTCATCGCCGATCTCATCGAAGAGCCCACGGACGTCGCGGAGGCCCGCAAGCGCCTGGCCACCATCGTGAGCTCGAAGCCGCAGGTGCCGCTGCTCTACCGGCGCTTCGGCTGGAGCCTGGTCGGCGCCGGCGCCGCCGCACTGATCGGCGGTGGCCCGATCGTGATCCTGGCCGCCTTCGTGGCCGCGTTCGTGATCGACCTGCTCACCACCGCACTGGACAACCGGCGGGTGCCGTTGTTCTACCAGACCGTCGTCGGCGGGGCCATCGGGCCGATTTTCGCCGCGTTCGTACCCCTGGTCGACCCCACTGCGACTCCGTCGCTCGTCGTCGTCGCCACGATCATCATGCTCCTGGCCGGGGTCACCACCTTCGGTGCGGTGCACGACACCCTTTCCGGGTTCTATCTCACCGGAACCGCGCGCTTGATCGAGGCGCTATTGATCACCGGCGGGCTGGTCGCCGGGGTCGCCGGGTCCTCGTTGGTGCTGGCCCGGTTCGGTCTCGACCTGCGCATCAACGCCGATGTCTCCCCCACGCTGGGCAACCTCGCCATCCAGCTCGTCGCCGCCGTGGTGATCGTGGTCGGCTTCGGCCTGGCCACCCAGGTGCCCTGGCGGGCGATCTGGGTGGTGTCCCTGCTCGGCGCGGTGGCCGAGGCCATCTACCTCGGCGCCACCAGCTCCGGGTTCGGGCTGGTCTGGTCCTCAGGCGCGGCAGCCATGGGGGCGGGCCTCCTCGCGGCGGTCGGCGCGCGCATCGTGCGCACCCCGCCGCTGGTGATCATCGTCTGCGCCCTGGTTCCGCTGGTGCCGGGCCTCGCGCTGTTCCGCGGGCTGCTGCAGATGTCCGACGGCGACATCAACGGGCTGCTCAACCTGCTCACCGCCGGTGCGATCGCCGTGGCGCTGGCGGCCAGCGCCATCCTGGCGCAACTGATCGTGCAGTACGTCTGGGGTCCGGGCCGGCGCCTGCAGCGCCGCTTCGTCGGTCCGCTCATGGCCCTGCCCGTGCGGCTGGGCCGCAACCCCGGCCCAGGCACCCGCATCTGACCCGGCCCGGGCGCACGAGAGCGTCGCACGGGCACGCATCCGCGCTTTCGTACGACGCTCGTGCCGCTCGGATGCCGGCCGGCTAGTTGGGGACTTCGCCCTCGGCGGTCTCGTCGCTGACGTCTTCGTCGACGAAACGGTACGGGATGGGCTCTTCGGTTTCCCGGCCCTTCTTGTAGGTGCGGGTGATCTTCTGGCCGTCCTCGACGGCTTCGAGCACCACCACGTCCTGGTACCCGCCGTTGGCGTAGTGCAGTTCCACCTCCGTGCCGGACCCGATCACGTTCGGACCGAACAGCACTGCCTTGTATGTTCCCTGTGAGCTCATGATCTCCCGGCCTCCTGCGCCTTCCCGTCCCACTGACGAGGCGTCTCATCGCAGACAGCCTACGTCGACACGATCAAAAGGCACAGGGCACCGGCAGCGCACCTCTGGATGCCGCTCCGGCAGCCGCGCGGGCCCCCGCTTGAGCTGGCCCGCCGCGTCGAGATGATCTTTGCGGCGAACCCGCGTAGGGTCAAAGCATCTGGCCGCACGGCCAGGTCCGAAGGAGTACACATGGCTGACAAATCACCCAAGAAGGATGCGACCAAGAAGGTCGCCGGCAAGTCGCTCAAGGAAAAGCGCGCCGACAAGCAGGCCAAGTCCGCTGAGACCGAGAAGGCTCGCAAGCGCTGACCACTTCCGGCCGGGCGAATTCGCCCGACCCGCCAGACTCACCGGTGTCGCCCGTCCACGGGCGGCACCGGTTTTTCTCGCCCCCGCCGCCCCGGCCCCGCTCGATAGCAACCCGACGCCGGCCGGCGCGGTGACTCAGACCACGAACCGCACCCCGGCCGCCACCGCCCCGCCGCCCGGTATGTCATCGGCCCGCACCGCGAAGATCTCGGCACCCGACAAGAGCGCCCGGCGCAGGATCTCGTCGACCACGCCGTACGTCACGGCGTCTTCGGTGTCGCTCAGGGTGATCGCCCCCGTCTGCTCGTCGACCACTCCGGGCACGCTCCGGTCGATGTCCACGAAGAGGGTCTCGACGGCGCCGTAGGTGGCCGCCCTGGCCACGTCGCTCAGGTCGGTGACGGCGCGACCGTGCGCGGCCCGGCTGGCCATCCGGTCCTTGAGGGCGTCGAGTTCGGCCGCGTAGAGCTGGTCGAGGATCCCCCGCGCCGCCCGGCCGAGCTCCTCATCCGGGGTCTCCTCCGGGTTGCCGGCGATGATGCCCTCGGTGAGGTTGGGGTAGCTGTTCACCGACCGGTAGATGCCCGCAAGGGGTTCGGCGGCGGCGAGCACCAATGGCAGGTCGAGGCCGCTGAGCACCGGGCGGAGCGCCCGGTCGATGGCCCGCGCGTATTGGCGCATCCGCACCTTCTGGCCCTCGCTGCCCTGGATTCGCCCGTTCATGCTGTGGCCGTCCTGGCTGCGGCCGCTGATCGACGGCAGCCCTACCGAACTGGCCACGTCGCTGGGGAGGCCGGGTACGGGCACCGCGTAAACGGGACCCTCTGCGCTGATTTCAAGCAACCGCACGGAGTTCTGCGCGAGTGCGAGCACGAATGCCGCCTGCGGGAACGTGACCGCGCGCAAGAGGGGCTTGAGGTAGAATCGGTCGGAGACCTCCAGGGCGCCGCTGAGCCGGTTGGGCAGCCGGAACGTACGCACGCTGTCGGGCGTGGCGAAAATGGCCAGGCTGTACGACAGGGAGCGCCAGAAGTCGGAGTCTTCAACGAGGTCCCCGAGGATCTCCTGCACCGCCTCGATGACGCCCTTGTCGGTGTTCGCGTCGCGCAGCTGCTGCACCGCCTCCGCCAGGCAGTTCTTCAGCTCCACCCGGGTCTTGTCCGAATCCTGCGGCAGCGGGGTCGTGCTGAGGTAGACCGAGACGCAGGGATGTTGCCGCACCGCGGCCAGGGTGTCGACGTCGTCTCGGGTGGGTATATCGGTGTGCAGCACGACCAGGCTCCTTCGGTTGGCGAGAGTGTGCCCACGTGCCGTCCCCCTGCTCGACGAACTGCTCGACTCCTCTGCTCGACCGTGAGCCCCTTACCCGGCCCACTCTAGCCACTCGGATCTGTTCGCATAAGGGCGGCCACGGCCTCCTCCCCGCGAATCAGCACGAGCGTGCGCAGCACCTCGTCCACCACCGCGGCGGTGACCCCGGCGCAGGCGATGCTGTACGGTCCGAGCGGTTCCAGCCCGTCGGCGCGCACCCGGATCACCGCCCAGCCCACCTCGGCGAGAGCCGCGTCCTTCTCGCGGTCGGAAGCCTCTTTGAGGCCTCGGTGCGCGGTGCGCTCCCGCCCCGGCGAGTCGTATTCGATCGCCACCAACAGCCCCGGGATGATGATGTCGGGCCATACCTCGGGCTTGCCGTAGAAGCTCCGGTTGATCCGGATGGCGTTCACCCGGTGCGGCAGCCGGATGCGCTCGCCCAGCAGCATTCGCAGCTTCTGTTCCGCCTGCGAGGTACGGGTCTTCAGCCCGGGCTTCATGAACGGCACCCCGCCCTCGTGCCGGGCCGCGGGCGCAGCCGCGTTCCGCTGGCATTTCGGGCAGCCGGGACCGGTGAGGGTTTCTCGCACGGTGGCCTCGTACCGGGAATGCCCGCGCGTGCAAATCCACTGGTAACTCGCGCCGATGCGGGTCTCCCGGGCCAAGGCCGCCCGGCCGGCCGGTGCCGCGCGGCGCAGCAGCTCCTCGCGGCTGCGCTTGGTCTCGCCGAGCAGCATGCACAGAGGGCAGGCCCGCTGCAGGGTGATGCGCGCCTCGGCGGCATCCGCCCCGTGCCCGCAGCGGAACCGCACGGCGATGCCCGCCGTGCCCGAGTCCTGGTCCATCCGCATCTGCCCGTCGCTGCTGCACCTCGAAGTCGAGGTGCCACCACGGTAACCTCGACCGGCGACATCGGCGCCCGGGTGCGCGAAATGAGTTGCGGACTTCCGGGCTTCGTTTCGTCGGGGAAGGCGGGATGTCCGCAAATGGGTGCGCGGAGGGTCCCTCAGGCGCCGGTGTGGGCCTCGATGACCTCTCGCATCCGCGGCAGGGCGAACTGGTCGGCGATCTGGATGCCGGTGTGGCTACCCAGGTCGGGGTCGGCGCCGGCCGCGAGCAGGTCGAGGAGAATCGCCTCGTTGCCCCGGAACACGGCGCAGGCGAGAGCGGTCTGGCCCATTTCGTTGACCACGGCGGTGTCGGCGCCGCGCCGGAGGAGCTCCAGCACGGTGTCCCGGTGTTGCGCGTACGCGGCCACGATCAGCAGACTGTCGCCGCGACCGTTGACCAGGTCCAACGACACCCCGGCGTCGAGCATCTCGCCGAGCGGGCCGGTGCGGCCCTCCCTCGCCAGAGCGAAGACACCCTCGACGACCTCTGCGGGTGGCGCCGTCACCGGCTGGTCCTGGTGCGCTGTCATGATCGTCTCCGCGTGTCTCGAACAGTGGAACCGCGAGGCTCCCCGGCCTGCCCGGCCCCGGCAGTGACCCCAATCCTAACCAACGCCTCCGCCCCGCCCGCCCGGCCACCCCGCCCCGGCGGGGAGCATGACTCCTGCAGAATTCCGGGGAAGCCGTGTTCACCCGCGTGATTTCGGCATCCGCTGCTCGCCCGGCGTTGAATTGCAGGAGATATGCGCAGCACGGGCCAGGAATACCCGGGAAACGACGAAGGACCGCAACCCGGGGGCTGCGGTCCTTCTTCTTCAGTGGTGGAGCTAAGGAGATTCGAACTCCTGACCTTCTCATTGCGAACGAGACGCGCTACCAACTGCGCCATAGCCCCAGACTGCGTATTTACAATATCACGCGAGCGCTACCGCTTCGAACCGGGCCGGGCCTCAGCCGACGGCCCGACGGCGGCGCAGCACGTCGTCCAGGTCGGTCATGCCCGGCTCGGTCTCGCCGACGATGCCCATCTTCGCGAACCGGCTCGGCGCGGCCTGCGGCGACGCTTTGGCCGCGGCGGCGCGCGCGGCCACCGGGCGGGTGATCGGGGTGACCTCAGATGGCGCGATCGCGTCGGCGAGGGCCTGCGCCCGGCGCTGCAGCTCGGCCTCTGCGGCCGCCTGGCGCAGCTGGGCTGCGGCATCCACCGACGCCATGGCCGCCTGGGCGATCGAGCCGGGCGAGAGGTGCAGGGGCTTGGGCAGCGGCTGCGGGGTCCACGGGGTCGGCGCTGCCACGGGCGCCTCCTCGAAGTGCACGGGTTCGAAACGCTGGCCGCGGGTGCCCGCGGGAACGCGGCGGGTCTCGGTGGTCACCGCATCCGTCGCCCGACGCGGGGCGCGGGCGGACCGGCTCACGCTGGCCAGTCGGCCGAGCGCGGCGAGGGCGGTGCCGGCGGCGACGAGGCCCCCGACCAGAAGGGTCCACAGGCCCGCGGAGAGCAGGGTGAGCCCGGCGACGGCGCTGACCAGGCCGATGAGCAGCAGCAGTGTCGAGAGGGCCCGCATGGCGCGCAGGCGGCGGGCCTTGCCGGCCGGGGTGAGCGCCTTGGGCCGCGCGGCGGCGGCGCGCAGCACTGCGGCACGACGGGCGGCCGTGGCGGCGTCACCGGCGGCCTTGGAGGCGATCCGGGCGTCTTCTTCGGCCTGGGCCAGCAGCTTGCGTTGGGCGGACACACCGCGCGCGTTGGTCTCCACGCGAACCTCCTGGGGAATTTCCGACGTCTCGGCGAGAATGCGCAGGGTCTGCTGCAGTCGCACGGCGTTGCGTTCGGTGGCGAGATACTGCCGTCGTCTCGCCCATGTCGGCATGAGATACGTCACCCAGAGCGCGGCGGCCACGGCCACCATCACTCCCCCACCCAGGACTTCGCTACTCATGCTCCCTACGGTATGAGTCCCGCGCCCCTCCGTGCCTGATTACCGAGGGGTGTGTCACTTGTCGGCCACCTGCAACGGATGCTGCGCGGCGGCCCGGTCGTACTCGTTCACGGTGGCGTTTCCGGGCGGTACGAGGCCGTCCTGCCAGCGGCGCAGCACACCATTGCGCACTTCCTCGGCCACCAGGCCGAAGGCGAAGTGGTCGCGCCAGGCACCGTTGATGTGGATGAACCGGCGGCGGAGGCCCTCGTAGCGGAAACCCAGTTTCTCCACGACCCGCAGCGACGGCCCGTTCTCGGGGCGGATGCAGATCTCCATCCGGTGCAGGCCCAGCTGGGCGAAGCAGTAGTCGGTGGCCAGCGCCACCGCCGTGGGGGTGATCGACCGGCCGGCGAACTCCTCGCCCACCCAGTAACCGATCGACGCGCTCGAGAGCGATCCCCAGGTGATCGACGAGACGTTCAGCTGACCGGCGAGTTCCCCGTTGTACTCGATCAGGAACGGCAGCCCGCTGCCGGTGCGCGAGTGGGCGAGCAGGCTGCGGATGCTCGCCCGGGTGTCGAACGACATGGGTGCGTACGGGCTGGTCGCCTCCCAGGTGCGCAGCCAGGACCGGTTCGCCATCAGCTCGCGCTCCAGGGCGCGGGCATCCCGCAGGCGGATCGGGCGCAGGGTCACTGCACCCTCGCGGAGCGTAGGTATCGCGGTCGGCACGATGAGCCCGTCTACTTGGGGGCCGAGGCCCGATGATGTCTCGCAGCTTAGCCCGCGCCCGACCTACTCGAGAGTGGCGGTGAACTCCTTCAGCCACGGGCGCAGCTCGGTGCCGAGGTCGTCCCGGTCCACGGCGAGCTGGATGATGGCCTTGATGTAGTCCAGCCGGTCACCGGTGTCGTAGCGACGACCGCGGAAGATGACGCCGTACACGCCGCCTGTGGTCTCCGGGTTGACCGCCATCTCCTGCAGGGCGTCGGTGAGCTGGATCTCGTTGCCCTTGCCCGGCGCGGTGTGCTCGAGTACCTCGAACACCTCGGGGCGCAGCACATAACGGCCGATGATGGCCAGGTTCGACGGCGCATCCGCTGCCGACGGCTTCTCGACCAGGCCGGTGATGCGCACCACGTCCGGGTCGTCGGTCTTCTCGATCGCAGCGGCACCGTAGAGGTGGATCTGCGACGGGTCGACCTCGAGGAGCGCGACGACGCTGGTGTTGCGGCCGATCTGCTCGGCGAGCATCTTGTCGAGCAGCGGGTCGCGGGCGTCGATGATGTCGTCGCCGAGGAGCACGGCGAAGGGCTCGTTGCCCACGTGCATCTTGGCGCGGAGCACGGCGTGCCCCAGGCCCAGCGGGTCACCCTGACGCACGTAGTGCATGTCGGCGAGGTCGGTCGACTCGTTCACCTTGGCGAGACGGTCGCGGTCACCCTTCTGGATGAGCACCGCCTCGAGCTCGGTGACCCGGTCGAAATGGTTCTCCAGTGCGTTCTTGTTGCGGCCCGTGATCATGAGCACGTCGGTGAGTCCGGCGGCGACGGCCTCTTCGACGACGTACTGGATGGCGGGCTTGTCCACCACCGGCAACATCTCTTTGGGCATGGCCTTGGTCGCCGGCAGAAACCGGGTTCCCATACCGGCAGCGGGGATAACAGCCTTCGTAATGTGAGTAACCATGGCATTAGGTTAGCGGCAAGCTGAAAGGCTTACGCACCTAGGATGACTTGTATGGATTCTGACATCGAGCACCGAAAGCGGGCGCTCCGCGCAGAGCTGCGGGAGCGCCGGCACACCATGACGGCGGCTGAACGCGACGCGGCCACCGCCGGGTTCACCGAAAACCTGCAGAGCATCGTGCTCGACCTGTCCGCCCGGTCGATTTCCTGCTACCTCTCCAGCCCCACCGAGCCCAATACCCGCCCGTTCGTGAATTGGGCCGAGGCCCGGGGCATCCGGGTGCTGTTCCCGGTGTCGCGCGACGACGGCCTGCTCGACTGGACCGTCGGCGAGGAGGAGACCGAGGTGCAGGGTATCTCCGGTGCCCCGGAGCCCCAGGGCGAACTGCTGGGACCCATCGCCATCAACGACGTCGACCTGATCATCGTTCCGGCCGCGGCCATCGACCACACCGGCCTGCGGATGGGCTGGGGGCGCGGTTATTTCGACAAGACCCTCGGCTCGATGGAGAAATGCCCGCCGGTGTACGCCGTCGTCTACGACAATGAGTATGTGGACGAGGTTCCACGCGAGGTGCACGACCAGCCGGTGAACGGTCTCGTCACGCCCACTCGCATCGTCGTCTTCTAGACTTTGCCGACCGGCACCTGCCGGCCTGATCCACGAACCACCCGTGTTCACGAACCGAAAAGACGCAGTGCCTACCTATTCCTACCGTTGCACCGAGTGTGACACCGCCTTCGATATCCAGCAGGCGTTCACCGACAACACCCTCACCGAGTGCCCCACCTGCGGCGGCAAGCTGCGCAAGGTCTACTCGTCGATCGGGGTGAGCTTCACCGGCTCGGGCTTCTACCGCAACGATTCGCGCGCTGAGTCCAGCGGCAAGTCATCGCTGTCCGCAGAGAAGAGCGCGACCAAGTCGGACAGCAAGTCCGACTCGTCCCCGGCCGCGAAGCCGGCCGAGAAGTCCGGCGCCGCCGCATCGACCTCGTCGAGCGGGTCGTCGTCAGGCGGGTCGTCGTCGTCTTCCTCCTCCTCCTCCTCGAGTTCGTCGCCGACTCCGGCGCCGAAGTCGTCCTGATCCGTCAGACACCAACGCACCTGTACACCGGCACCACGCACGCGCACTGCAGCACAACAAGGAGTAATCGAATGGGCATGATCAACGGTTTCAAAGAGTTCATCATGCGCGGCAATGTCATCGAGCTCGCTGTCGCCGTTGTCATCGGGGCCGCGTTCACGAAGGTGGTCACGGCTATCGTCGAGGGCGTTTTCAACCCTCTGATCGGCGCGCTCTTCAACGCGGAGTCCCTCAACGGTTCCCTGAACGTGCCGCTGGGCGCCAGCGTCATTTCGTTCGGAGTCGTCCTGGCCGCCCTGATCCAATTCCTGCTCGTGGCCGCGGTCGTGTACTTCGCCTTCGTGATGCCGCTCAACACACTCAAAGAGCACCAGGCCCGTCGCCGTCAGGCCGGCGTGCCGCTGGACCCCAAGAAGAACCCCGTCACCGACCTCGACCTGCTCACCGAGATCCGCGACCTGCTCGCTGCGCAGAACGCCGCCGTCACGCCCTCCGCCGCCACGGATGCCCCCGCTCCGTACACCGCAGGCACCTCTCCCAGTGGGCCCGACGGCGCCAAGCACACCCTCTAGCCGTCCCACCTCTCCCCCGATGCACCCGCAGGAGCGTCACCCCGCACTCCTCGCTGCATCCGCTGCGTAGACGCAAAGACGCAAAGACGCAAAGACTTTCACGTCGCCGACTTGCCGCAAGAGCACCTTTCACGGCGCCGGAGGGGGCACTTTGCTGCATCTCGCCGAGTCGCATAGGGCCGACTTGCGGCATAGAGCCCCCTCACGGCAGCGGAAAGGGAGCTTTGCTGCATCTCGGGACGGGGTGGATCGCCTGGATGAGGCACCTTGGCGCCATCGGTGGCCGGCTGGGGCCTTCGCGTCCACGTGTAACATTCACACGAGCTGACTTGCCAGTTCGTGCCCGTTGGGCGCGTCCCAGAGGGCCTGAAGTGGCAACTCAGAATCGCGGATGCGCCAGTCGGGCGCGGGGCGCAGCGCGCGGCGGCCCTACCAGTGCGGGGGTTTGTCCTGGCGCAGCCGGGCGTCGTTCGCGCTCGTCGACGAACCATCGCCGGAGGTCTGGCCGCCTTCTTCACGGGAGGGCGGCTCCGGGCTGGTGTCGGTGTTCGGCGCGGGCGTCAGGCGGGCGCGGCGAGCACCGGCCGACCGGATCACCGACTGGCGCGGCTGCACCGATCCGGGTTCGCCGACGGATGCCGCGGGTACAGTGGCGCTCTCGTGGACAGGCCTTTTCTCGGGATCGGGGTGATCCTCGAGGTCCACGGCACGCTCAGACCCAGCAGCTCCCTGAGACGCAGCGTCCCCCTCGGGCTCAGCGGCCTCCTCGGGCACCGCAGCACCCTCAGGCGCGCCCGCCCGGTCAGGCACGGTGCGCCGGACCGCCAGACCCTTCGGCCGGCACGACGCCCGCGAGGGCGGCGACGCGGGCGGCGACGGCATCCGGGTTGCTGAAGAGTTCGAAGCTGTGCACACGCAGGTAGTGCCAGCCCAGGCGGCGCAGCACCTCGGGGCGGAGGCGCAGCGATTCGCGCAGGCTGGCCCTGTTGACCACGGCGTCGGTCTCCACGACGACGGCGCGGCCGGCGTGCGAGGCGGCCAACGCGAGCTTGCCGCGGTGCCCGAGGGAGACGGTGAGACCCTTGCGCTCCAGGCGGCGGGCGAGGTCGACGAGCATGGCCTCGCGGGCATCCGGCACCGCGACCTCGTTGCGGCGGGCCTCGGTTTCGGTGAGCACCTGCGACAGGGCCAGGATGCCGTGCCGCTGGCGGTCGGCGTCGATGTCGATGGGGCGGAAGCACGAGACGATGTCCATGGCGCGGCGGGCACGGGTCATGCCGATCGCGAGCAGGCGTTCGCCGCCGGGTTCGCCGAGCGAACCGAAATTGCTCAGCAGCCGGCCGTGCGGGGTGCGGCCGTAGCCGATGGAGAAGATCACCCGGTCGCGGCTCTGCGCCACGGCCTGCTCGAGGGTGAGCACCGTGAACGGTTCGGCGCGGTCCTTGAGGATGAAGTCGCTCAGGTCGGTGCGCTTGGCGAACGCGGCGAGCACGGCCTGGTGCACCCGCACTGCGTGCCGGGCGCTGGCGGTGATCACCATGAGGGACTCGCGGGGGCGCTTGACGGCATGGTCCATGACCAGGTCGACAACCTTCGCGACCTCGGCATCGACGCTCTCGACGGCGCCGCTGTCGACGTCGGGCATGCCGTGGCCGCCCTTGACGTAATTCAGGGTGAGGCTGCCGTGGCCGAGGAAGCTGCCCGCCCAGGGCAGCGAGTCGATCCGGCCGCCGTAGAACCGGTGGTTGACCAGCTCGGCGAGGTCCTCGCCGCCGGCCCGGTAGCTGCGGGTGAGGGTGAGGGTGGGCAGCAGTTCGCCCAGCCGGGCCAGCGCAGAGTCGGCGTGCAGGGCGTCGACGTTGGTCTCCTGCGGGCGGGGAACGTCGGCCGGTTCCACGATGCCGGTCTCGAAGCCGGACGGCGTCTGGGTGACCGGGTCGCCGAAGGCCACGACCTGCTTGGCGCGGCGGATCGCGCCGACGTTCTCGGCCAGGGTGGTAGCGCCGGCGTCGACGAGCAGCACGGCGTCGAAGGTCATCGTGTCGTCGAGTCCGGCGACCTCGTACGGCGAGGCGAGCCAGACCGGCGCGAGCACGCGACCCAGGTGCGGGGCGGCCTCGTTGATGCGGGCAGGGGTGGCACGGTCGGCGCGCAGCAGGCGGCGCAGCTGGTCGGCCTCCTCTGGCCAGTCCACCACGCCGATCTTCCACGTCTCGGCGAGCAGCCAGGCCAGGATCTGCCCGGTCGTGGAGGCATGCGCCTCGTCGACGAGCTTGAAGTCGGCCTCGAGCCGGTCGAGCACCTGGGTATTGGCGTTGAGCAGGGCCCTGTCGCCGCTGAGCATGACCTCGAGCACCGACTGCCACCAGGCGAGTTCGAGCTCGGCGGCCACGTTCTGCTCCGACACGTGCCGCTGGGACAGGTCGGTCATCAGCGGGTCGAGGTTGTGCTCGCGCAGGGTGGCGAGCAGGGCGGTGCGCTCGTGCAGGTTCGCGAGCACCTCGCTCTCGGCGGCGAGGCCCACGAGTGTGCGCAGCAGCTCCTTCACCGGACGGGAGACCAACTGGCGCGGAGTCCCGGCGTTGCCGAGCGGCACATCGAGCTTGCCGAGGTCTTCGGAGACCCGTTGGAAGGCCACGTGCACATCGTTGATGCCCACGGGAACCTCGGGTGTGACGCCCGCGGCGGCGTAGCGCTGCCAGAGGGTGCGCTGCTGCTGGATGCGGCGCAGGCTCTCGTTCATGTCACTCACGTGCACGCCGGGCCGCAGGTACTCGTCGGCGAGTTTGCGCAGCCGGCGACGGTTGCTCGAGGTCATCTCCGGCGAGTCGCGGCGGGCCGAGGTGGCGGCGATGAGTTCGGTCAGCGACCGGTCGAATACAGCGGGCTGGAACTTGTCCAGGGTTTCGCGGATATCCAGGAGAAGGCGCAGGTAGATGCCCAACTCGTGCACCGTTTCGAACGGGCGCAGTCGGGTCTGGCCGACCAGGTGGCCGGCGCGCTCGAGCAGCCGGGGCACGTCGGTGTTGCTGAGCCGCTTGGCGAGCTCGTGCGAGGCACCGGCATCCGCCGTGGAGGAGAAGGAGGCGCCGTACCAGGGTGAGTCGCCCGGGCCGTAGCGGAACTGGCCGAGGACGGCCGCCTTGATCAGGATCGCGGCGGCACTGGACCGGTCGTGGGCGAGGCGCTCGAGGGCCACCCGGTCGAGCCGGGCAGTCGTCGACGGCGGCGCGGGCAACTGGGCGAGCCGGGCGAGCTCGCCGAGCGCGTCGAGCACCGAGACGCCGAGGGCGCCGTCCTTGCGGGTGAGGGCGGAGCGGTAGTCGAGCAGCACCTTGCGCAGGCGCACCAGCGCGTCGTCGACGTCGCCGACGCGCGGCTGGGCGGCCTTCTCGTTGCGGGTGATCGACTGGATCAGGTCGCGGCGGAGCGTACGCGGCGTCACGGCAACACCGGGCAGGCCCACCTGCACGAGGCGGTGCGCGATGCCGTCGAGGCTGGAGCGCCGGGCGCTGACCACGAGCACGCGCTTGTGCTGCGCGACGAGCGAGCCGATGGCGTTCACGATGGTCTGGGTGCCGCCGGTGCCGGGCAGGGTCTTCACGACGAGGGAGTTGCCGGCGCTGATCTGCGCAACGACGTTCTCCTGCTCGGCGTCGGCATCCAGCAGCAACGTGTCGGTACCGGGCGGGCGCACGTCCTGGCCGATCGGCAGCACCGGGTTGTACGCCATTTCGATGGCGCGGCGGGCAGTGGGATTGCCGGCGACGGCGTCGAGCACCGGATGCGTGAGCTTGTGCGCGTCGACGGCCATGGCGCGGCCGACGTCGGCGAAGGAGGACGCCACCAGGCGGGGCACCACGTTGAACCAGGGCAGGTGCGAAGTGAGGCCGCGCAGCCGGTCGATCACGGGTTGCGGCTTGAACGCGCCGTTGGTCACGGCCAGCGCCACGAACGCGTCGGCGTCGAGGGTGATCTGGAACTGATCGTGCAGGGCCCTGGCCAGTTCGGGGTTGAGGAACGGCTGGCCCTTGAGCTTGAGTTCGAAGTCGCGGCCGTAGCGGCGGATGGCGAGGGGGCGCAGCAGCACCGGCGCGGTGAACTCCACGTCGCCGTGTCGCCACTGGGCCAGTCCGATGGCCAGGTGCACCGACTCGATACCGCGCATGGAGCGCAGCTCGATGCCCTTCTGGGTGATCTCGTTGGCGGCCAGGCGGGCGTTGCGCAGCGCCAGCTCGTCGCGGATCAGGTTGGACAGCAAGGTGGTCTTGCCCGTGATGAATTGCGGCAGTCCGCCCGGGTGGGTGGCGGACAGTTCGATGCGGGAGCGGGGGCTGTCACCGAAGTGCAGCAGCGGAGAGTGCCCGCCGACCAGGGCGAGTTCGTCCCGCCAGCGTTGCCAGGTCGGTTCGGCGATGTTCCCGGCGACCAGCGACGGGTCCCCCAGGCTCACCGAGTCCGGGGAGGTCGCTTGACGCGAGCCGGGCGAGGACACATCGGGGTAATCCGATGTGAAATCGTCATCTTCTGGTTTTCTATCGAGGCGCCACACACCCACACCCTATTTCTCCGCCGGTCCGATCTTGGTTAGGCCACCCGCTTATTTGCCGCATTCGCAGGATTCTGGGGGTGTTTGACCACAATCGGGTGTCTAGAGCCAGTCTTTGCGCTTGAAGACGGCATAGAGCCCGAACCCCATGGCGACCATCAAGGTGATCGCGAACGGATAGCCGAACTGCCATTTTAGCTCGGGCATGTGGGTGAAATTCATGCCGTAGATGGTGCCGACCAGTGTGGGGGCGAACAAGATCGCCGCCCAACTGGAGATTTTCTTCACCTCTTCGCTCTGCGCCAGACCCGTTTCGGAGAGTCGGCGGGTCTCGTCGTTCTGTCGCTGGGCCACGAGGGTGCTGTGCACAGTGAGCGCGTTCCGCAACAGCTGCCGGAACGCATCCCCCCGTTCGACGACCCGGATGGTGTGGTCGAGCACATCTCGCAGGTGCCGATGCAGCTCCACGTCCACATTGTGCTTCTCGAAGCCCTCCTGGAGAGACTCGAGCATGCCGATCAGCGGCTGAGTGGCGCGCTGGAACTCGATGACCTCCCTGGAGAGGGCGTAGATACGCCGGGAGACTGCCTGGTCGCCGTCGAAGAGCTGGTCCTCGATTTCATCGATGTCGTTCTCGAGGCCGGCCACGACCGGCGCGTACTCGTCGATCACCTGGTCGAGGATGGCGTACAGCACCGCCTGCGGTCCGAAGGCGAGGAGCTTGGGGGTGCTCTCCAGGCGCTGCCGCACCGAGGCGAGGTCGGGCGATTCGGCGTGCCGGATGGTCACGACGAAGTCGGGGCCGACGAAGACGTGCAGCTCGCCGAACTCCACCCGCTCCTCCGCGTCGATGTAGCGGGCCGGACGCAGCACCAGGAACAGGGTGTCGGAGTAGCGTTCGATCTTGGCCCGCTGATGGCCCTTGAGCGCGTCCTCGATGGCGAGGTGGTGCAGCGTGAACTCGTCCGCGACCGACCGCACCTCGTCGTCGGTCGGCCGGTACAGGCCGATCCAGGCAAAACCGTCCTTCTCTTTGAGTACCTCGAACACATCCTGCAACGTTTCAGGGGTTGCCACCCGACGGCCATCCACATAGATCGCGTCATCAATCAGCGCCACTGCTGCTCCTCACTCGCCGTACAAGTGTGCCACCAGCGGAGGGGCGCACCGCACAGCCGGGCGTCAGCGCGCCGGGCTGGCTTGCCGCTGCGGGCCCTCGTGCTTGCGATAGGTGGGGCTGAAGGAGAGCAGCACAAGGCCGGCGCCAAGCACCGCCTGGCCCAGCGCGTTGCCGGGGAGCAGCGAGACGGCGCCGCCGGCCATGATCACGACGGCGGGAAGCACCCGGTAGACCCGGGCGCGCAGGATCGCGCTGCCGAGCAGCAGCCAGCCGACCCCGAACACCGCAGCGGTCAGCAGCAACCCGAACGCGTAGGAGCCGGCCCGATCTGTGCCGTCGAGCAGTCCGGGGGCGACGCGGCCCAGGGTGGGATAGAGGAAAGACTCGGCCCAGAATTGGCCGCTGAGCAGGATGGTGCCGGTGCCGGCCACGATGGCCGCGGAGAACCCGAACGGTCCGATCTGTTTGGCGTGGCGCTCGTAGATCGACACCAAAGACAGGATCAGGAGGAGCGCCCCGCCCAGCAGAGCGATGGAGCGCACCGCGTAGAGCGGGCTCTGCACGACCTCGCTGGCCGGGTCCCCGGTCAGGCGCAAGACCTGGTCGAGGATGCCGCCGATCAGGAAGACCGCTCCGGCAGCGAGGGTGGATGGCTTCGCCAGACCTTCGAACCGCTTCACTGAATCCTCACCCACTGCGCCTGGAGCCTCGACAGCCCTCGCACGCCAACGTGCATCCAGAAGGGCTGGTCCCGTTGATTCTCGCACCCGCACGGCCCCCGAACAAGGGCCACGCAGGCGGTTTGCCAGCGCCAGACCGCGCCGGAGGCCGGCGGCGTTAGGGTGAGGGCGTGCCCGATACTCCCGCCCCCGTCAACGGCCTGCCGTCGACTGGTCCGCCGGGCAACGCCCGGCCGAGCGGCGGCCCCTCCGCGGTCGATCTGCCGCACACCGTGGTCGTGGCGCTGGGCGACTGCGCGGACACCAAGGCCGGCGACCATGCCCTCCTCGCCGAGCTGGTGGCCCGGTTGACCGGCGTGGACGCCGCATCCATCACCCTCACCCAACGATGCCCCCGCTGCGGCGCGGGCGACCACGGCCCATTGCGGGTGAGCATCGCGGGCTCCACCTCCGTCGCGCCCTGGGTGAGCCTGGCCCGGGCGGGCGGGCGGCTGGCCCTTGCGGTCACCGCCGCCGGCCCGGTGGGCATCGACCTCGAGTCGCTCGCCGACCTCGCCCGGGCACCGATCACCGACGTTCTGCTATCCCCAGCCGAAACGGATGCCCTGAGCGCGTTGTCCCCGCACGTCGCCCAAGCAGCAGTGGCCGCGCTGTGGACCACGAAAGAGGCGATACTCAAGGTCGCCGGGGTGGGTCTCCGGGTCGACCCCCGTGACCTCACCGTCTCTCTCGACGGGCCCGCCACCGCCCCAGGGCCAAACGCCACGATGGCGCGCCGCCGACTCGTCGACTGGCCTCAGTCTCCGTTTCCCCCGACCGCGCTGCACCTGCTGCCGGTGTCCTCTCCCCCAGGAACCGCGGCGACCGTCGCCATCGTCGGCGCCTGCCGCCCGGAGCTGTACGTGATGCCCGCCCGGGTCGGATAGCGGGCGGGCCCGCCCGTCCTGCAGCCGACCCGTGTCGAGACCGACGCACCCTCCCCTGTGCGGGTGCCCCCTATTTTGGTGATCCTCATAAGCGTCGCGCCGCGGGCATGATTGGCGGGCACCGAGCGCATTTCCCGGCCCATCCGTCCGGATCAGCCCAGAAAAGGTGCTGAGCGCAATAAATCAGATTCGCAACGACATTTGACACGTGATTTGAGCAAAAATCAGGGGATATAGCGAGATTTTTCTCGTATTCCTTTTGTAATACGCAAGAAATGACCCACTTCTATGCTGCATTCTGTGCATCCATCCCGATGTGGTTTTACCCCCCCCCTTCTCCACCTCGAATTCAGTGCACCCGGGATCGATGCCGCGCCGTCAGGTCCCACTCATCGAGGAGATGCCACAGCCATGCACGAATACCGATTCCCCCCATCCCGGCAACCGAACAGGCGAGCCAACCGAGCAGCAGCCGCGCTGCTGATCACCGGGCTTGTCGCGGGCAGCCAGATCCCGGTCTCAGCCTCCGCCCACGCGGCCGATGCAGCCGCCGGCGGTCAGACGTCCGGTGACACACTGTTCCCCAATCAGGGCAACTCCGGCTACGACGCCCTGCACTACGACATCAACATGTCCGTCAAGGTCGCCGTCTCGGCCACCAACAACGCTGTCTCCTCCACCACCATCTCCGCGGCGACCGCCTCGATTCAGGCCGCCACCACCGCCGGCCCCCTGTCGTCCTACTCCTTCGATTTCCAGGGTTCCACGAGCACCCTCGAGGCGAGCACGCTCAACGTGGAATCTGTCTCCGTGAATGGAGCGGCGGCGACGTTCACGCGCATCGAGAACACCACCACCGCCAATGCGACAACGGATGTGCACAAGCTCATCGTCACACCGGCCACACCCGTCGACGGCACCTTCACCACCGTCGTGAAGTACTCCGGCACACCGGTCGCGCACACCGACACCGATGGTTCGTCCGAGGGGTGGAACAACACCACCGACGGTGCCACGTTCGTCAACCAGCCTGTCGGGGCCATGACCGCTTTCCCGAACAACAACACGCCCAGCGACAAGGCGACGTACACGATCACGGTCGACGCCCCGAGCAAGCTGGGCACATCGGCCACCGCCGCCACCGCCAATCCAGGTCTGCGGGACGCTGCCGTGGTGAGCAACGGAGAGTTGATCTCCCGGACGCCCAGCGCCGACGGCAGCCGCACCACCTGGCAGTGGGATGAGACCAAGCCCATGGCGAGCGAGCTGGTTCTGATCTCGGTGGGCCGGTACACGAGCTATGAATCGGACATCCTGCTGGCCAGTGGACGCACCCTCCACGAATGGACGTTTATCGACCCGGCGATCTCGGTGGCCAACCAGGCCACCACCCATGCCACCCGAGCCCAGCTGAAGTCGATCCTCGACTTCCTGGAGTCGAAGTACGGCCCTTACCCCGGCAAGAGCGTGGGTTTCGTCACCGATATCGTCCCCTCGGCCATCAACTATGCCCTGGAGACCCAGGACCGCTCGTTCTTCCCGAACAGCGCTAGTCGCGGCACTGCGATCCACGAGATCATGCACCAGTGGTTCGGTGACGGTGTCTCCCCGAAAGACTGGAATGACATCTGGCTCAACGAGGGATCGGCGACGTACACCGAGCAGCAGGTCCCCTTCGAAAGCGCCGGCTCGACAGCCAACTCCCCCGAAACGTCCTACTACTCCGCCTGGAATTCCGCCTCGTCGACCAGCTCGCTCTGGACCGTTCCGACCGCCAAGATGACTCAGGCATCTCAGCTCTTCGGCAACCAGACCTACACGCGGGGTTCGATCGCGCTGGAGGCACTGCGCACCGCCATCGGAGCGGCGAACTTCGCGCAGGTCATGCAGCAGGACCAGCTCCGACACACGGGCACAAGCAGGAGCACCGCGGAGTTCATCGACCTGGCCGAGGAGATTTCGGGCCGCGATCTCACGGCGTTCTTCGCCTCCTGGATCTACACGCCGGGCAAGCCGGCGTGGCCCGCGAAGTTCAACCTCAGCCTCACCGGCCCCGCTGCACCTCTCAACGAGGGCGACACCGCCACCTACACCCTCACCAGCCGCAACACGGGCAAGGTCGTTCAAACGGGCAGCACGGTGACGGTCGACATCAGCAAGATCGTCGACAAGGCGGAACTGGGCACCCTTCCGGAGGGCGTCACGATTTCGGGCGCCACGCTCACCTGGGCCGTGCCGTCGACGGCGGTCGGCGCCACCACGACGGCGTCGTTCACGGCCGTGCCCCGCGCCGGCACCGTCGGGGCAACCCTCAGCGCCGTCGCGAGAGCCGACACGCTGGGCTCGACCTGCATTGACTGCTCACCGAGTCTCGTCATCGGCGCCGAGCCGGTTGCTCCGTCAGCGGTGCCGACCTTCACCGGCACCCCTTCCGTCGGCCAGCCGTTCACCGCAGACACCGCCGGATGGGGCGCGGGCACAAAGCTGTCCTACCAGTGGTTTGTCGACGGTACGCCCATCGACGGCGCCACGAACAACACCTACACCCCCACACCTGGAACGCTCGGTCTTACCCTGACGCTGAAGACCACCGGATCCAACGGCTCCTCATCCCCGGTCACCACGACAAGCGCGGCCTCCGCCGTTGTGACGCGAGCGACGTTCGCGGCGTCCACGCCGGTGATCGTCGGAACCCCGCAGTTCGGGAAGCCGCTCTCCGTCGACCCGGGAACCTGGGATTCCGGTGCGTACTTCACCTACCAGTGGTCCGCAAACGGCGCCCCGATCTCGGGCGCCACCGCTCCGGTCTACACCCCTGCTGTGGCGACGCAACTGGGGCAGACCCTCGCCGTCACCGTCACGGGCACGAAGGCCGGCTACACGACCCTCGCCCGCACGAGCGCGGCATCCGCTGCCGTTGCCGCCGGCGCCTTCACGACGCCTCCATCCCCCACGCTCTCCTCCACACCGCGAGCACAGTCGCCTGTCCAGGCCGTGCCCGGATTCTGGGCGGACGGCACAACGTACAGCTACCAGTGGTCGGTGGACGGCGTTCCCGTCAGCGGTGCGACGAGCGCGAGCTACACGCCCTTGATCGGCCAGATCGGTGGATCACTCGTCGTGTCCGTCACCGGCACCAAGATCGGGTTCTCACCGGTCACGGTGTCCAGCGACTCGGTCAAGATCGCGCCCGCCGCCCAGACCCTCACGCCCACCCCGGTGATCAGTGGATCGGCACAGGTCGATTCCACATTGACAGTGGATCCCGGCGTGTGGGATTCCGGAACCGCTCTCCGCTACCAGTGGTTGAGGAACGGTACCGCGGTCGACGGGGCCAGCGGCCTCACCTTCGCCGTCGAGGCGAGCATGGTGGGCGACACCATCACGGTCGCCGTCACGAGCACCAAGGACTCCTACGCTGACGTGTCCAAGACGAGCAACCCGACGGCCCCCATCGCGGCCGGAGCCCTGAGCTTCACGCCGACGCCGACCATCAGCGGAACCGCTCGGGTGAATGTCGAACTCAGCGCTCACCCCGGCACCTGGGATGAGGGCTCGACGCTCAGCTACCAGTGGATGGCCGACGGCGTAGCCGTCGACGGCGCCACCGGCGCGAGCTTCACCCCCGCCGGCGCTCAGCTTGGTTCGGTCATCACGGTCACGGTCACGGGCACCAAGACCGGGTACGTCACGGTCTCCGAATCCAGCGAGCCCACCCAGACGGTCGTTCCCGGGACCCTGGTGCACGCGCCCGTACCCACCATCACCGGAGCCGCCCAGGTCGGCCTCGACCTGACGGCCGATCCGGGCACCTGGGACGAGGGCACCGACCTGACGTACCAGTGGAACGTCGACGACACACCCGTCGAGGGCGCCACCGGCCCGACCTACACCCCCGCAGCGAACCAGCTCGGTTCGGTCATCACCGTCACGGTCACAGGCACCAAGACCGGGTACGTCACGGTCTCCGAATCCAGCGAGCCCACCAAGGCGGTCGTTCCCGGGACCCTGGTGCACGCGCCCGTTCCCACCATCACCGGAACCGCCCAGGTCGCCGTCGAACTCACAGCCGATCCGGGCACCTGGGACGCGGACACCGACCTGACCTTCCAGTGGAACGTCGACGGCACACCCGTCGAGGGCGCCACCGGCCCGACCTACACCCCCGCAGCGAACCAGCTCGGTTCGGTCATCACCGTCACGGTCACAGGCACCAAGACCGGGTACGCCACGGTTGTCACCTCCAGCACGGCGACCCGCAAGGTCGCCGCTGGGCATCTCACGTCGACACCGGTTCCTCTCATCCAAGGCGCACCGAAGGTGGGCGTCGCGCTCACCGTCGTCCCCGGCACCTGGGACGACGGGGCGACCCTGGCCTACCAGTGGCTTGCCGACGGTGTGGCGATCTCCGGCGCTACCGGGGCGACGTACAGTCCGACCGCGAACACTGTCGGCTCGACGATCACCGTCACAGTGACCGGCACCAAGACCGCATACGCGCCGCTGAGCACGACCAGCACGGCTACGGCCAAGGTCGCGTCCGGCAGTCTGGTGGCGACTCCGGTCCCCACCATCACCGGCACGGTGCAGGTGGGCAAGGTCGTCAAGGCCGCCACCGGAACGTGGGACGCCGGGACGTCGCTCCGCATCCAGTGGCTCCGAGACGGCAAGGCGATCGCCGGAGCGAACGGCGGATCGTACACAGTGGCCGCTGCGGACCTCGCACACGCGCTGGCCGTCTCGGTGACCGGATCCAAGAAGGGCTACGCCTCACTCACCACGACGAGCCGCTCGACAGCGTCCGTTGTTGTCGGCACTCTGTCGGCGACGCCGGTCCCGGTCGTCACCGGAACGGTACGGGTCGGCCGGACGCTCACCGCTGCGACGGGCACCTGGGACACCGGTACCGCACTGAAAACGCAGTGGCTCCGAGACGGTAAGCCGATCACCGGAGCGACCGGCACGGCCTACAAATTGATCGCCGCAGACAACGGTCATACCCTGACCGTCACAGTGACGGGGTCGAAGGCCGGCTATGCCACGGTCATCCGGACGAGCCGTGCGACAGCCTCCATTGCCGCCGGAACCCTGTCGGCGACGCCGGTCCCTGTCGTCACCGGAACAGCTCAGGTGGGCCGGACGCTCACCGCCACGACAGGCACCTGGGATTCCGGGACCGCTCTGAAGATACAGTGGCTCCGAGACGGCAAGGCGATCGCCGGAGCGACCGGCACTGCCTACAAACCCGTCGCCGCGGACAACGCCCACAGCGTCGCCGTCCGGGTGACCGGTTCGAAGGCCGGGTACACGTCGGCCAGCAAGACGAGTGCCGGAAAGCGCATCGTCGCAGGAGTGCAGACGCTCTCCCCGAGAGCGACCATCACCGGCACGGCCAAGGTCGGCCAGACTCTGGCGGTGAAGACGGCGACGTACGACGCCGGCGTCACGCTGTCGTACACCTGGTACGCCAACCTGCACGCGATCGGTGGCAACACCAAAACGCTGAAGCTCACCCCGGCTCTCGCGGGTAAGAGCATCACGGTGAAGGTGACCGCCACCAAGCCCGGCTACGTCACGCTGTACAACACCAGCGCGAAGACGGCCACGGTGAAGTAGCCGCGACGGCCAGCGGCCGATCCGTTCAGCCGACGAGCCTCGTCCTGCCTTCGGGCAGGGCGGGGCTCGTTCGTGTCACCCTCTCGGCGGTGATTGCACAGACGGATGTTGCGTCGGTATCCTGACCGCAACATCGGTTGGCTGCCCTGTCAGTTCGACAGCCTGCAGCCTGACCGCATCGGCGAGGAGGCCGGTTTCGATGACGTACAGGCTGCACCACCGCGCGAACGGTGTCCTACTGTCATGACAGGCGACGAACCCTCCCGCCCCGGCTGGGTCACCTGGGCCGTGGTCCTGATGTACATCGGCGGGATCACCCAGATCGCGCTCGGGATCGTGACCCTCTTCCTGCGCTACGCCCCCGACGTGGCTGCCGACGGTATCGCGCTCGGCGTCACGTTGGTCGGAGCCGGCATCATCCTGTTCGGCCTGTTCGTGGTGGCCCTCGCGTCGGGCGTCGCGCGCGGCAGCAGGGCGTCGCGGCTGGGCGCGACCGTGGTGATCCTGCTGGGGTTGGCGCTCTCGGTCATCGACCTGGTGGTCGCCGACGACGGGGACTGGTCGGGGGTGACGATCCAGCTGGTCCTGGTGGCAGCCGTGGTCCTGCCGCTGTGGGTCGGGCCGGGCCGGCGCTATTTCGCGATGCGCTGACGCGACGCCCGCTCCGCGTCGCGGCGGGAGACCCGCCGGTGCACGAACCGCACGATCTCGATGAGTGCGATGCACACCAGTGAGGTGCCCAGCGCGAGCACCGCCGTGGCCAGGGTGAGGTCCACCAGCTGCAGGAAGTCGCGACTGATCGGCAGCGTGTACATCAGGACCAGCCCGATCATCATGGTTCCGATGACGAGCCCCTTGAAGCGCGTGACGGGACGGGACAGCACCACGAGGATCCACAGGCCGATGATGGTGAGGATGAGGGTGGACCCGCTGCGGATCTCCGCCTCCGGGATCGCCAGGTCCGCCGCGAGCCGCGCGTAGACGGCCAGGCCGAAGGTCACGGCCAGACCGGCCGGGACCGCGAAGGTCAGGGAGCGGCGGAGAAACCCGGGCACGTAGCGCTGCGCGTTGGGCAGCAGCGCGAGGAAGAACGCCGGGATGCCGATGGTGAGCCCGTCGGTGACCGAGAGCTGCCGGGGCAGGAACGGGAACGGGAGCAGGAGGATGCCGAAGGTGATCGCGAGGAACGTCGCGTACGACGTCTTGGTGAGGAAGAGCATCGAGACGCGTTCGATGTTCGCGATCACCTGCCGCCCCTCCGCCACGACGCTGGGCAGATGTGAGAAGCGTCCGTCGAGTAGCACCAGCCGGGCCACGGCCTTCGTGGCGGCCGCGCCGGAGTTCATGGCCACGCCGATGTCCGCCTCCTTGATGGCGAGCGCGTCGTTCACACCGTCGCCGGTCATGGCCACGGTGTGCCCGGCCGATTTGAGAGCCACCACGATGCGACGCTTCTGGTCGGGCGTCACGCGGCCGAACACCAGGTAGTCGTCGAGCACCGTGAGCAACTCGGCGTCGGTGTCCGGCAGTTCGCGGGCGTCGAAGCCGGACGGCGCATCCAGACCCACCTCACGGGCGATCGCCGCGACGGTCTGCGGGTTGTCCCCCGAGATGATCCGCACGCCCACGCCTTGCGCGGCGAAGAAGGAGAGCGTTTCGGCGGCGTCGGGCCGGATGTTCTCCTTGAACGTGAGCAGCACAACCGGCACGGCGTCCACGGGCACGGTTTCGTCGTGGGTGGGGCTGCCGTGCGCGAGAACCAGGGTGCGCCGGCCGGTCGCGGCAAGCTCTCCGGCCCGGCTGGCAAGCTCCTGCAGCACCGGGTCTCCGGAAGCGGCGGCCGGGAAGACCATCTCGGGCCCGCCGAGAACCCACATGCCGTCGCCGAAGATCACGGCGCTCCACTTGCGGGCGGACGAGAACGGAACCCGGTCCAGCGGTTCCTCCCCGACCGGGTCGTCGAATCGCCCGGCCAGGCTGCGCGCGGTCGCGTTCGCATCGTTCTGAATCCCGTACCAGGCCAGCACGCCCTGCCAACCGGTCACGGCGGTCAACGGATGCGCCGCATCGAAGACGATGTCGCCCTGCGTGAGAGTTCCCGTCTTGTCGAGGCAGATCAGGTCCACCCGCGCCAGCCCCTCGACGGCGGGCAGTTCCTGCACGAGCACCTGCTGCCGGGCCAGCTTCACGGCTCCCACCGCGAAAGTGATGCTCGTCATGAGCACCAGCCCGAGCGGCACCATCGCCACGACGGCGGCGATGGTGGCGGTGACCGCGTCCCGCCACGCCCCGCTGGCGGTCGCATCTTCCCAGCCACCCTGCGCGACCATCTGGGCGTTCAGCACCAACAGCGCGATCGGCCCGATGATCCAGGCCACCCAGGTGAGCACCCGGTTGATCGACGAGCGGAGCTCCGACGCCACCAGGGAGAACTTCTTCGCTTCGGCAGCGAGGGAATTGGCAAAGGAGTCGGCGCCCACCCTGTCGACGGCGCCGGTGCCTTCCCCGGCTACAACGACGGAGCCGGACAGCACCCGGTCGCCCGGGGACTTCTCGACGGCATCCGATTCGCCGGTGAGCATGGACTCGTCGAGTTGAAGGCCGCGGGAGCCGGTCACGATTGCGTCGGCAGCGACCTGATCGCCGGCCCGCAAGACGAGGATGTCGTCGAGCACGACCGCCTCGATCGGGATCTCCTCCTCCCCCGCCTCGCGCAGCACGCGGGCGTTCGGTGCGTTCAGGAGCGCCAGCCGGTCCAACGCCAGCTTCGCGCGGTACTCCTGCACCGTGCCGATGACCGCGTTCGCGATGGCGCTGAAGCCGAACAGAGCGTCCTGCCATCGCCCGATCGCGAGCAGAACAAGGAAGCAGGCCAGGATGATGCCGTTGAACAGGGTGAGCACGTTGGCACGCAGGATGCTCCAGATACTCCGGCTGGTGTCTTGCACGAAGGCGTTGGTACGGCCGGTGGCCACGCGCTCCTCAACCTCAACGGCACTCAACCCGGTCGCAGCAATGGTCACCGTGTGTCCCTTCTCACCCGCCCGGCCACGGCCGGCACCGGCCACATTACCTCCGCCTCTCCGCGATCGCACCGTAGTCGCCACGACGGCCGCGCGGTGTGCCGGCGACAGCCGAATCGGCGCAGGGCTGGCACCGTCCCGGTCGTCGGGATTAGCGTGAGGTGATGGACGCTAAACGGTTGACCGCAGCCCCACCTGTAGAGGTACAGGACTGCATCGACGCCTGCGCCGACCTCGAGCGGGTAAGTGAGGACTGTGCGGAGGCTTGCCTGCGGCTGGGCGGCGACGGGGACGTCACGACGTGCTTCCTGGCTGACCTGGACTGCGTGGAGGTCTGCGCGGCCACGACCCGGCTGCTGGGCTGGCGCTCCGGCACCGACGGGCCCACGACGCAGGCCCTGCTGCGCGCCTGTCGTGAGGCCGCATCCGTCTCGATGGCGGCCTGCGAGCGGATGCTGCCGGGCCGCCCGCACTGGGCCTCCTGCGGTCCCGCCGCCCACCGCGCCATCGCGGCCTGCACCGCGCTTCTGGAGGTCTTCGAGGTCTTCGAGCCCGACACCGTGTAGTTCGCCTGCAGTGGCATCGGCGGCGCGATCAGCATCGGGGAGAACTCGATCGTGATGGAACACGCACTCGTGCGCGGGCGCGCTGGCCACGCGGTGCACGTCGGCCATTCGGTGAGCGTGTGCGGGCGCAAAGTGACAACTCATCGAACGGAGCACAGGGGGTCGAGCGAGCCGAGGAGTCTGGCTTGCGGAAACCGGCCCGGAGACGCGCTGCTCGCATGGCGTCCGCACGAAACCCTCCCCGGGCATCCGCCGGGCAGGTCGCGGCCCGTGACGGATGCGGCGAGAACGTTCGCTCGAGTCGCCTCGAAGTGCCCCGTCCCGGCTGCCGACTGTGACTTGGGCGGCGCCTCGTGGACGTCGGGCGCGCGAGCCCCGGCCGGCGGCAGGTTAGGCGGCCAGCGGCGGCAGGCTCTTGCCCGACACCCAGCGGGCGATGATCTTGTCGGCGACGCGGGTACCGGAGGCCACATCGAAGCAGCCGAGCAGGTCGTCGGTGGTGACGCTGCCGTGCCGGTGGGTGCGCGTGTACGCGCGGAGCGCCGTGAAGAAGGCCTCATCGCCGATGGCCTGGCGCACGGCGTGCAGGGCCAGGGCGCCGCGCTTGTAGACCCTGTCGTCGAACATGTCCTGCGGGCCGGGGTCGCCGACGACGATGTTCTTGGGCAGCAGGTCGACCTCGGCCCGGTGCTGCACCGCGCTCTCGTGCGCGGTGAGTCCGCCGCTGGCCTCCGCCCAGATCCACTCGGCGTAGCAGGCGAAGCCCTCGTGCAGCCAGATGTCCGCCCACCGCGTGAGGGTGAGACTGTTGCCGAACCACTGGTGGGCCAGCTCGTGGGCGATGAGCCGGTCGCTGCCGTGCAGGCCGTCCACGTGGTTGCGGCCGAACACGGCCAACCCGTGCGCCTCGAGCGGGATCTCCAGCTCATCAGCCGTGACGATCACGGAGAACGCCGGGAACGGGTAGGGGCCGAATGCCTCACCGAACGCTGAAATCATGTCGCCCAGCCTGGCGAAGTCCACCGCGACCGGCCGGGCCAGCGCGGGCGGGTAGAAGAGGCTGTAGGCCACCGGGGTGGCGGTCACGTCCTGCCGGCGGTACCGGCCGATCTGCACGCTGGCCAGATAGGCGGCCATCGGCTCGCGCACCTCGAAGGTCCAGGTGGTGCGGCCGGACCTGCTGGTCTTGGCCACGAGCGGCCCGTTGCTCACCACGGTGTACGGGGCCTCGCAGCTGAGCTGGATGCGGAACGTGGCCTTGTCGCTGGGGTGGTCGTTGCAGGGGAACCACGACGGTGCGCCGCTCGGTTGCCCGGCGACGAGCACGCCGTCGGTGAGTTCCTCCCAGCCCAGCTCGCCCCAGTGGCTGCGCACCGGGTGCGGCGCACCGCGGTACGCCACGACCACGTCGAATCGCTCGCCCGGCTGCAGCGGCACGGCCGGGGTGAGCACCAGCTTGCGGGCGGTGTGCGTGGTCTTGGTGGGCATCCGCCCGGCCACGGTGACCTTGTCGACGCTGAGGCCGGCCAGGTCGAGGCTGAACCGGTCGAGCCGGGTGAGGGCGCGCGCGGTGATCGTGGCGGTCGCGGTCAGCCGATTGGAGGAGACCCGGTAGTCGAGCACCAGGTCGTAGTGCTCGACCTGGTAGCCGCCGTTCCCACTCGCCGGCAGGTAGGGGTCGCCCGCTGACGTGGAGCCGATGATGGGAGGCGTGGGAGACAACATAACGGGGTCAAGTCTTCCATGGCGGACGGTGCCACGGCGCAATCGGGTTGCCGGCCCAGAGCGAGTCGGTGGGCACCCGCTCACCGCGCATCACCAGGGAGCCGGGCCCTACGGTGGCATGGTCGTCGATCCGAGCCGCGGGCAGGATCACGCTGTTGGGCCCCAGGGTGCCGCCGGCGCCGATGTGCACGGTGTCCAGTTGCATGATCCGGTCGTGGAACAGGTGCGTCTGCACCACGCAGCCGCGGTTGACGCTGCTGCCGGCGGCAAGGGTGACCAGGTCCGCCTCGGGCAGCCAGTACGACTCGCACCACACGCCCCGGCCGATCCGGGCGCCGAGCGAGCGCAGCCACAGCGCCAGGGCCGGGGTGCCCGACGCGTTCTGCGCGAACCAGGGCCGGGCCACCATCTCCACAAAGGTGTCGGACACCTCGTTGCGCCAGATGAACGACGACCAGAGCGGATGCTCGGTGGCGCGGATGCGGCCCACGAGCAGCCACTTGGCAGCCGTGCTGACCGCCGCCGCGACCACGCCCGCGCCGATGAGCACGAACCCGGACAGCAGCAGCGCCCAGCCGGGGCCGGCCGCAAGCCAGAGCGCCTCGAGCACGGCGAGGACGCCGAGGGCGATCCAGGCGGAGACGAACACCGGCACCAGGCGCAGCAATTCCCAGAGCGACCGGGCCAGCCGCAGCCGCGCCGGCGGGTGGAAGGTGCGGGCCTCGTCGATGTCGGTGACCCGGCGACGCAGCCGCGCCGGCGGGTTGCCCAGCCAGGACGAGCCGCGCTTGGCCTTCCGCGGGGTGGAGGAGAGCACGGCCACGAGGCCGTCCCGTGGCACGGTGCGGCCGGGGCCGGCGATGCCGCTGTTGCCCAGGAACGCCCGGCGGCCGATCTTGGCCCGGTCGATGCGCATCCAGCCGCCGCCGAGCTCGTAGCAGGCGACCATGGTGTCGTCGGCCAGGAACGCGCCGGGCGCGATGGTGGTGAGCGCGGGCACGAGCAGCACCGTGGAGGCCTCGACGCCGGGGCCGACCTTGGCGCCGAGCAACCGCAGCCACACCGGGGTGATCAGGCTCGCGTAGACCGGGAAGAGCAGGGTGCGGGCGCCGTCGAGCAAGCGTTCGGTCATCCAGACCTGCCAGCCCACGCGGCTGCGCACCGGATGGTGCCCCTCGGACAGCCCCAAGCCGAGCAGCCGCACCGCGCCGATCACGGCCCCGGCGTAGAGCAGGCCGGCGGCGAGCACCGCGAGCGGCACGGCCAGGGCCGCACGGCCCACGGCGGCGCCGAGGCTGGCGGCATCCCCTACGAGCAGCCCGACGATGAGCACGCCGAGCAGCACCGCGGCCGTGGGGATGGCGGTGAGACCGACCGAGCCGGCACCGTAGGCGAGCAGCCAGCGGCGGGCGCTCGGCGGGCGCTCGGCCGGCCAGGCGTGCCGGGCGGAGCCGACCCGGGCGGCGGGTGAGCCGGCCCAGCGTTCGCCGGCCGGGACCCGGCCGGAGACCGCGGAGCCCGGTTCGATCTCGGCGCCGGCGCCGATCTTCGCGCCGCCGAGCAGCGTGCTGCGGGAGCCGATCACGGCCTCGGCGCCGATCTTCACCTGCCCCAGGCGTAGGGTGTCGCCATCGAGCCAATACCCGGCCAGGTCCACCTCTGGTTCGATCGCGGCGCGCTCGCCGATGCTGAGCATCCCGGTGACCGGCGGCACCGAGTGCAGGTCGACGCCGGGTTCGATGCGGGCGCCGAGCAGGCGGGCGTAGTAGCTGATCCACGGCGCCCCGGCCAGGCTGGCGGCGTCGACGAACTGGGCCACCTGTTCGGCCAGCCACAACCGCAGGTGCACCGATCCGCCGCGCGGGTAGGCGCCCGGCTTGACGCCCCGGAGCAGCAGCCGGGCCGCAGCCACCGAGATGCCCATCTTGCCCAGCGGCGTGACGAGCAGGAGGAACCCTGCGAGGATCCACCACCACGACACTGTGGGGGCGAAGGATGCGCCGGCGGCAGACAGCACGTTGTTGGCCGCGGCCAGGTAGACCAGCCATTTGGCGCCCACGAGCAGGTGCAGCGGGATGCCGAGCAGGCTCTGCAGCAGACCGCTCCGCGCCGGGGTGGGCAGCACCGCGCGGCTCCGACGGGCCACCGGCGGGGTGCGGCCGTCGAGTTCGGCGGCCAGCGCGCCGATGCGGGGGTGGTCGTAGATGTCACTGACCCGGGTGTCGGGGTAGCGTTCCCGAATCGCGGAGACGAACTGGGCGGCCGAGAGCGAACCGCCGCCGTAGGCGAAGAAGTCGCTGTCGGCGTCGGCGACCGGCAGCCCGAGGATCGCGGCCCAGTGCTCGGCGAGCCAGACGGCCGTGGGGGTGAGCGCATCCGTGTCGGTGCCGGCGCCGGCCAGGCTGGGCAGCGGCCAGGGCAGGGCGGCCCGGTCGACCTTGCCCGAGGTGCGGGTGGGGATGGTGTCGACCACGGCGAGCAACGGCACGAGCGCGGCCGGCAACGCGACACGCAGGGCCTCGGTGGCGGCGGTCAGGTCGAAGGCCGCGGGGTCGGCCGGCCCGGCCGGGGCGGGGTCGACGAGAGAGAGGTAGCCCACCAGCACCTGGTTGCCGGCCGGGGTCGTCTGCACCACCGCGGCGGCACCGGCCACGCCCGGCAGGGCCTGCAGCGCCGCGTCGATCTCACCGAGTTCGATGCGACGCCCGCCGAGTTTGATCTGGTCGTCGGCGCGGCCCACGAACACGAGCCCGGTGGGGTCGAAGCGCACCAGGTCGCCGCTGCGATAGGCGCGGTCCCAGCCGAGGCCGGCGTACGGGGCGTACTTCACGGCATCCTGCGTCGCGTCGAGGTAGCGGGCCAGGCCCACGCCGCCGATGATCAGCTCCCCGGTCGCACCGGCGGGCACCCGGGCGCCGTCGGCGTCGACCACGGCGAGCCTCCACCCGTCCAGCGGCAGGCCGATGCGCACGGGGTCACTGCCGTCGAGCAGAGCGCCGCAGGCCACGACGGTGGCCTCGGTGGGGCCGTAGGTGTTCCACACCTCGCGGCCGCGGCCGCTGATACGGGCGGCCAGCTCGGGTGGGCAGGCCTCGCCGCCGAAGATCACCAGGCGCACGGATTCCAGTGCCTCCTCGGGCCAGAGCGCGGCGAGGGTGGGCACCGTGGAGACCACGGTGATGCCGTGCGCGATCAGCCAGGGGCCGAGGTCGGCGCCGCTGCGCACGAGGGAGCGCGGGGCCGGCACCAGGCACGCGCCGTTCCGCCAGGCCAGCCACATCTCCTCGCAGGAGGCGTCGAACGCCACCGAGAGGCCGGCCAGCACCCGGTCGCCCGGCGCGATCGGTTCGCCGGCCAGGAACAGCCCGGCCTCGGCGTCCACGAACGCCGCGGCGGAGCGGTGCGTCACGGCGACACCCTTGGGCACACCCGTGGAGCCGGACGTGAAGATGATCCAGGCGTCGTCGTCGGGCCCCGGCATCGGCTCGCCCCAGTGCGCCAGCGACGGGTCTTCCCCGGCCGGCACCGGGCGCTCGGTGAGCACACCGGCGTCGAGGCCGTCGCGCACGGCGAACCGGCCGCCGGCCCCGATCACCCCCACGACATGGGCCTCGCCGAACACCAACCGGGCACGTTCGTCGGGGTCGTCCGCGTCCACCGGCACATAGGCGGCGCCCACGCTGAGGGTGGCCAGGATCGACAGGTAGAGCTCGCGGGTGCCGGACGGGATGCGGATGCCCACGGTGTCGCCGCGGCGCACGCCCGCGCGGCTGAGCTGCACGGCCTGGTCGCTGACCAGCCGCAGCAGGCGGCGGTAGCTCAGGGCCCCGGCGGCGTCCTCGAGGGCGAGAGCGGTGGGGTACTCCTCGGCGGTGGCCCGCAGGATATCGACGAGGGTGCGCTCCGGGTGCACCAGATGGCCGGCATCCAGCACGCCTTGCTCGTGGGCGTGCACATACGGGTCTGAGATCGCGGTGCCGGGAAACGACGTGGTGGCCGGCATCGAGACTGTGCTGGCGAGTGAGTCGGCTGAGCGCTTATCGGGCTCTGGATGGTTCGGGGTCACGCACGCTCCTGTCCGGCTTTCGCGACGAACCGCGACGCGGCCAGCCTAAGACGATCAGGTAACCGGCGGGTGAACGCACGTCACACAGGCACATTCTCCTCCCCTGCCCGCCATCCCGCCCGGCGATGCGCATGACTCCTGCAATTTTCCCGCCCGGCCGGCCCCAACGGCGGATTTCCGGGGGCCGTGGGGTGCAGCCAGGTCACAGTGCAGGAGTTGTGCACTCGGGGCACCGCTTTCGGGCGGCGGTGGCGAGCGCCGTCAGCGGATGCGGGCGCGCACCGCGGTCGCCGCGCAGGCGATCACCGCGACCGCGCCGACCAGCACCACGAGGTCGAGCCGCTCCCCGAGCAGCAGGGCGGCCCACACTATCGTGAGCACGGGTTGCACGAGCTGGATCTGGCTCACCCGGGCGATCGGCCCGATCGCCAACCCGCGGTACCAGGCGAAGAACCCGAGGAACATGCTCACCCCGGCGAGGTAGGCGAAGGCCAGCCAGGCCGGCGCATCCGCCCGGGGCCAGCCGGAGCCGAGCCCGACGAGCATCAGCGGCACCATCACGGGCAGCGCCACGATCAGGGCCCAGCAGATGGTCTGCCAGGAGCCGAGCTCGCGGGACAGCAGGGCGCCCTCGCCGTAGCCGATCGCGGCGAGCGCGACCGCGCCCGCCAGCAGCAGGTCGGCCGGCTGCAGTGCTTCGAGGCCGCCGGCGGTGATCGCCACGAACCCGACCACGGCGGCCACGCCCAAGCTGCTGGCCAGCCAGAACCGGGGAGTGGGCCGTTCGCGGGCCCGGAGCACCGCGACCACGGCCGTGGCGGCGGGCAGCAAGCCGATCACGACGGCGCCGTGGGCGGCCGGCACGGTCTGCAGCGCGTACGAGGTGAGGATGGGGAACCCGGCGATGACGCCCGCCCCCACGAGCGCCAGGCGCGCCCACTGCCGGCCCCGCGGAAACCGCTGCCGCAACACCGCGAGCACCAGGGTCGCGAGGAGCCCGGCCGCGACGGCCCGGCCGGCGCCGACGAAGAGCGGGTCGAGCTGGCCCACGGCCACCCGGGTCAGCGGCAGGGTGAAGGAGAAGGCCAGTACGCCGAGCAGACCGAAACCGAGCCCGGCGGCGGATGAGCCACGGTGCGCCGGCTTTGCCTGACTCTCCACGGCCGGGCCGGCCGCAGGAGTAGCAAGGGACGACGGGACCGCGACCGCAGCCGGGACCTCGACGTGACCGGATAACACTGGCGACCGAGCGACGATAGCGCTATTGTCTGGTTTCATGCACGAGGATAGCACCACGGCCGACGCCCCGCCCGGCGAATCTGCCCACCTGGCGATCGAACGGCGCCTGCGCCGGCTGGCGGCGACCCGACCCGCGGGTGAGCGGTTGCCCTCCACGCGCACCCTGGTGCTTGAGCACGCGGCCAGTCCGCTCACGGTGCAGCGTGCCGTCCAGCGGCTGGTGCTCGAAGGACTCGTGGAGACCCGGCCGGGGGCGGGCAGCTTCGTGGCCCGGCGGCCCGGGGTGCACCGGGCCGACTTCGGCTGGCAGACCACCGCACTGGGCACCCCGCGCACCGGCGCTGACACCATCGGTGCCGCACTGGCCACCGCCGGCCCCGGAGTCATCTCCCTGCACTCGGGCTACCCGACCGAGGAGCTGCTGCCCACCCGGTTGGTGCGGTCGGCGCTCGTGCGCGCGGCCCGTACGAGCACCGCCGTCGAGCGGGCTCCCCTGGCCGGGCTGGCAGAGCTGCGCACCTGGTTCGCCGCGGAGTTGGCGCCCACCGGCGCATCCACGGTCGCCCCGCCCACCGCCGACGATGTCGTGATCACGCCGGGCGGCCAGAGCGCGCTGTCGTCGATCTTCCGGGCGCTGGCCGCGCCGGGCGACGCCATCGTGATGGAGTCGCCCACCTACTGGGGTGCGATGGCGGCCGCCCGCCAGGCCGGACTGCGGGTGGTGCCCATCGGCCGGGGCGCAGGGGCGCCCGCCGCCGGCGACCTCGACGACGCGTTGGCGGCCAGCGGGGCGCGGCTGTTCTACGCGCAACCGCACTTCGCCAACCCCACCGGGGCGCTCTGGACAAGCACCGAACGTGCCGGCATCCTGGCCGTGATCCGGGCCCGCGGGGTCTACCTCATCGAGGACGACTGGGCGCACGACTTCGGCATCGACACGGATGTCGTGCCGCTGGCGGCCGACGACGCCAACGGGCACGTCGTGTACGTGCGGTCGCTCACCAAGAGCCTCTCCCCCGCTATCCGGGTGGGCGCCGTCGTGGCGCGCGGTCCGGCGCTGGCGCGCATCCAGGCCGACCGCACCGTCGACGACCTCTATGTCAGCGGCATCCTGCAGTCCGCCGCCGTCGACGTGCTCACCGATCCCGGCTGGCGCAGCCACCTCGCCCGACTGCGCGCGGCGTTGCGCGCCCGCCGCGACGAGATGGCCCGGCAGGTGCGCGGCCAGTTGGGCTCGGATGCGCTCGAGCTGGTTCCCCGGGGCGGCCTCAACCTCTGGGTGCGCACACGCGACGGCGTCGACATGCGCGACCTCGCCCACCGCAGCCGCGCGGCCGGTGTGCTGTTCTCCCCCGGCAACGACTGGTTCCCCGCCGAACCGACCGGCTCGTTCCTGCGGCTGAACTACTCCCGCGCTCGCCCCGAGATCTTCGAGGAGGCCGTGGCGACCATCGCCGGGCTCCTTCCCTGATCCTTGTGCCGCTGTGGCGCTGCAGCCTCGGCGGGTCGGGCCGGGGCCGGCCTCAACAAGACAGTCTTCGCGGCAACCCGCGCCGCGCCGACCCGGCCCGGGACGCCGCTACGCCAGCTGGCCCGCCCGGCGCCCGAACACCATGCCGGCGGTGAGGCCGGAGCCACCGGGATAGTTCTTCGAGAACAGGCCCCCGAGAGCCTCGCCGCAAGCGAAAAGACCGGGGATCTCGGTGCCGTCCTCGCGCAGCACCCGTCCGTTGGTGTCGGTCTTCAGCCCGCCGAAGGTGAAGGTGATGCCGCAGGTCACGCCGAAGGCGTAGAACGGTCCGGTCTCCAACGGGGACGCCCAGTTGCTCTTGGGTGGCTGCACGGCGGCTTTCCGGCCGTCCTTGACCGTGGGGTCGAAGGCGACGGAGCGATCGATGGACTCGTTGAACTCCGCCACCGTGCGGGTGAACGCTGCGACCGGGATACCGATCTTCTCGGCCAGGTGCTCCAGGGTGTCGGCAGTTTCGACGGAGATGCCGGGCATGTCGTACTCCTCGGTGCGCAGCATCGGGCGCAGCGTCTCGTCGAAGATCTGCCAGGCCACCGAACCCGGCTGCGCGAGAATCTCCCGGCCGTACTTGGCGTAGGTATAGTTGCGGAAGTCGGCGCCTTCGTCGAGGAACCGTGTCCCCTCGCGGTTGACCAGGATTCCCAGCGGGTAGGACTGGCGGGTGAGCCGGTTGGTCAGGCTCCGGTTGGACTCGTTCTGCGCGGTGAAGGCATCCCACTGCACCGAGTGGCAGGTCGTCCAGTCTCCGCCGCGGGCGGCGCCGAGCCGCAGCCCGGCCTCGAGCAGCTCGCCGGTGTTGAACGGCGTGCCGCGCACCTTGGCGTTCTGCCATCCGGCGCCCATCTCGGCTTCGCGGAGGGCGGGGCTGGCTTCGAATCCACCGGATGCGATGACGACGGTCTGAGCGTACAGCTCGGTTCCGTCCGCCAGGCGCACACCCACGACCTCGCCTGAGTCGCCCGTGACCAGATCGACGACGTGCTGGCCGTACCGGACCTCCGCGCCCTCCGCGAGGGCGACCCGGGTGTGATCGGCAATGAGACCCTCGCCCCCGCCTACGTTGCCGATGTGCAGGCCTCCCCAGAAAAGGTAGGAGCCGTCGGGCCTGTCGTAGGCCTGACGCTCGTACATGAGCCTGTACTTCAGGCCCAGGCCCGCGAGCCACTCGACCGTCGGCCGTGCCTCATGCACGAGAACCTCGGTGAGGTCGGGGTCGTTGCCACCCTCGGTGACCTTCACCAGGTCCGCCCTGAAATCGTCGACGGAATACGGCGGAACTATGGAGCGGTCGTGCCGTTCGTCGGGCTGCACCAGCGGACGCAGGTCGTCGAGACCGTCGTGCGGAACCCGGGTGGCTCCGGCGGTGTAGAAGCTGTTGCCGCCGGCCTCGTTCTGCTCGCCGCGCTCCAGCAGCAGCACCCGGCGGCCTCGTTCCGCTGCCGCGTGCACGGCGCTGAATCCGGCGTTTCCTCCGCCCACGACGATTACGTCGATCGCGGTCGTGTCATCCTCGGCCATGTCATCCTCCTTGACGAGTATCTCGACATCGAGATTCTTTATTGATCGTAGGACGCCCACCGGCACGCCGAGGATTTAGGCCATATTGGACGTAATCGTCGGGGATTCGTCAGTAGCCGCTGCTGCCGGTCCAGCGGTATAGATTCTGCGGCCGGCCGACGTCGCCGTACTTCGCGGTCACCTCCACCAAATCGACGGCGGCGAAGTGCTCGAGATACCGTCGGGCGCTCACCCTGGACAGGCCGAGAGTCTCGGCCAAAGCCGTCGCCGTCACCGGAGTCTCGGTGGCGAGCAGGGTCTCGCTGACGAGCCGGGCCGTGTTCTCGGAGAGCCCCTTCGGCAAGGGCGCACGGGGTGCCTGCGCCTTCCTGCCCTGCATCGAGTCGATCTGAGCCTGGGTCAGATCGGCACTGTCCAAGGCCAGTGCCTCGTGGCGTCGGTCGGCATAACGGCGCATCCTGGCGGTGAAATCGTCGGGCAGGAACGGCTTGAGCAGGTAGTCGACCACGCCCAGTTCCAGAGCCTGCCTGACCAGCTCCGGATCCGGCGCGGCCGTGACCATGATGACGTCGAGTTGACCTGCGGATGCCGCGCGTACCGTGCGCAGCAGGTCCAGGCCCGACGCGTCCGGCAGGAACATGTCCAGCAGCACGAGGTCCACGTCGCCCGACTCGATTGCGGCGGCAGCGGCGGCGGCGGTCAGCTCGGTGCCCACGACGCTGAAACCGTCGAGTCTTGCGAGGAACCGCCGATGCAGGGCGGCGACGGCGAAGTCGTCCTCCACGATGAGCACCCGGATCGTGTCGGTCATTCGAGATGCTCCTTGATGGGTCGGGGGGAATCGGATGCTGCCGGCAGCCGCACCACGAACCGGGCACCGCCCAGGTCGGCCCGTTCGATGCTGATCTCGCCGCCCCGGTGCGAGATGTGCTCGCGCACGACGCTCAAACCGATACCGTGCCGCCAGCCGTCGGCGGGTTTGGAAGTGTGGCCGTGTTCGAACACGCGCTGAGCGTCGTGGTCGCTCACGCCCGGGCCGTCATCCTCGATGATGAGTTCCAGCCCGTCCGCGTCGCCGACCAGGAAGACGTCGATGCTGGATTCGGCGGCCTCGATGGCGTTGGAGAGCAGATTGCCGACGACGGTGAGCTCCTCCGCTCCCACGGCGACGGCGGCGCCGACCCGGCTGTCGGCGGAGATGTCCATGGTGATGTCCTCGGCGTTGGCCTGAGCCTGCCTGGACGCGAGCAGTGCCGCCAACATCGGGGGTTCGATGCGGTGCCATTGTTCCGCCGCCCCCGGTCGCTGGGCGCGCGGCAGGCTGTCGAGGTACCGTCGGGCGTCGTCGAACTCGCCCAGCCGGAGCAGGCCGGACACGACGTGCATCCTGTTGTCGAAATCGTGCGCCTCGACACGCAGCAGGCCGGACCTGGCGCGCTCGTCACCCAGGGTCGCGAGCATCGATTCCAGCTCGCTGCGGTCCTGGATGACAAGGGTCGTGCCCACGTCGCGGCCGTCGGCGACCGCCGTGGACCGGGTCACGACGAGAGTTCGTCCGGCCGTGGTCAGCTGCCTCGTGTCCGGTTGCCCCTCGGTGTCGAGCATCCTCACGATGGGAGCAGGGAGGGCCTCTGCCGCCCGTTCGCCCTCGACGTCACCGGTGACGGCCAGCAGTCGTCTTGCGCCGGTGTTCATGAAGGCGATGCGCCCGTCATCGTCGATGCCGACGAATCCGTCCTGAACCCCGTCGGTCATCGCGGCCCTGGACTGCACGAGGGCGAGCATCTCCCCCGGCTCGATACCGTAGAGCCGCCGACGCAGCCGCGCGGTCGCCGTCCAGGAGACGATGACTCCCAGGAGCGCCGCAACGAGAGTGGGCACGATGATCTGCAGCGCCCGACCCGTCACCTCTTGCTGCACGGCGCGAACCGGCACGCCGGCGGAGACAGTGCCGACGACGCGGCCGTCGGGGGCGATCACCGGAACCTTGGCGCGCAGAGTCAGACCCACGGGGCCGTCCTCCTCCGCTCCCACGTAACGCTCGCCCCGGCGCACACCGGAATGGTCACTCGAGACGGGTTGACCGACGAGCTCGGGCCACGGGTGGGCTACACGGATATTGTTCAGGTCGACCACAGTGATGTACTCCACCCCCGCGGCCTTCTGCATGGCCGAGGTGACGGGTTGGATGAGCGTATGCGGATCCGGCGACTGCAGGCCCTCGATCACAACCGGCAGCGTTGCGACGGAATCTGCCAGCACCTCCAGGTCGCCCTCCGCCGATCGACGCACCTGATCGGTCTGCACGGCGACCGCAACACCCGCCGCGACGGCCGCGATGAGCGTGATCACCCCGACCTGCGCGACGAACAGGCCGAATGCGAAGCCCCGCCGGCGAGCGGCCGCACGTCGTTCGGGGCGCACGCGAAACCACGGGCGATCCCGCGATACACGTGCTGCCGAGTTCGTCACGACCGAAATGTCCAATATGGCGAGATATGTGCGCAACCAGGCGTGGGGCGTTGAGTCGCCATAAGTTGGGGCCTCAATCGATCTCCTACAACGTCGTAAGGGTGTGCTTTCGTGAATCAAGTATTACGCACCGTCGTGTTCAGCACGGCGGTCGCGCTCATCACAGGCTTCGCCGTGGTCAATGCGGTCTCCACCGGATCGTCCTCGACGGTGCGCAACAAGCTCACCGTGATGGCCCCCGCCTCACCCGGTGGCGGATGGGACGGCTTCTCCAGGGAATCCCAGGCGGCGTTGCGCTCCGAGGGCATCGTGAACAACGTCCAGGTCGCCAATGTCCCCGGCGCCGGCGGCACCATTGGGCTCGCCCAACTGGTCCAGATGACCGGCCGGGACGACATCCTGATGGCCACCGGCGGGGTGATGATCGGCGCAATCTCGCTCGGCGACACCGCTGAGACCCTGCAGGATGTCACCCCTATCGCCCGGGTCGCCGACGATTACGCCGCCCTGGTCGTGCCCGCGGACTCGCCTATCACCTCGCTCGACGACTTCATCGAAGAGTGGAAGGCCGACCCCGCCGGAACCTCGATAGCGGGCGGCTCGCTCGGATCCATCGACCACCTGATGACCGGCCTGCTGGCGGGTGCGATCGGACTGGACCCCAAGCAGGCCAACTACATCGCCTACTCCGGCGGCGGGGAGGCGCTCTCCGCGATGCTCTCGCACACCACGACAGGGGGGATGTCGGGCTACAACGAGATCTCCGGGCAAGTCGAGGCGGGGCAGCTGAGGGTTCTCGCGGTCTCCTCCCCCGAGCGGATGCCCGGAGTCGACGTGCCGACGTTCATGGAGCTCGGTGTCGACGTGTCGATGTCGAACTGGCGGGGCTACGTAGCCCCGGCCGGTCTGAGCGACGAGGAGACGGCGGAGCTTGCGGCGATCGTCGAGGAGATGCAGGGGTCGCCGGCCTGGCGCGAGGTGCTGGAGCGGAACAACTGGACCGACTCGTACCTGGTCGGGCCTGACTTCGAGGACTTCCTCATCGACCAGCAGAAACAGATTGACGTGATCATCGGGGAGCTCGGACTATGACGACACCATCCACAACGCCCGTGACTGCTCGGCCCGGCCCGCAGCCGGGCATCCGTCGGCGGTCCTGGTGGACCGGCAGAGGCGAACTCTCTGTGGGGATCCTGGCCCTGGTTGCTGCGGCACTGCTCACCGTCGGCACCGTCACCATGAACGTGCGCGGCCAGCAGGAGCCAGGCCCGCAGTTCTTCCCGGTGATCGTGATCGGCCTGTTGCTCTTCAGCGGTGGCTGGGTCACTGTGCAGGCGCTCCTGCCCCGCCGTGCGGACCGGCAGGTATGGCACTCCCCCGACATCTCGAAGGACATGCTCGCCGATGTGGCGGGCACCGACACCGAACTGATCAAGCTCGATCGCCGGCACGCCACCCAGGCCGAGGACGACACGACAGCGTTCGACTGGCGCACCTTCGGTCTCGTGCTCGGCGCCGTCGTGCTCTTCGCTGTGCTGCTCAACCCCGTGGGCTGGATCTTCAGCGCCGCTTTGCTCTTCTGGCTGGTCTCGTACGCGCTCGGCAGCCGCCGGCCCGTTTTCGACATCGGCGTCGCCCTCATTCTGAGCTCGGCGGTACAACTTGCTTTCAGTGCCGGGCTGGGCCTCGCCCTTCCCTCCGGCTTCTTCGGATGGATCTTCTGACATGGACCAGATCACGCTTCTTCTCGAGGGCTTCTCCGGAGCCCTCACCCCCATCAACCTGCTCTGGGTGCTCGTCGGCGCCGTTCTCGGCACCGCCGTGGGGGTGCTGCCCGGACTCGGCTCATCGATGGCGGTGGCCCTCCTGCTGCCGGTGACCTTCAGCCTGGACCCGACCGCCGCGTTCATCATGTTCGCCGGTATCTACTTCGGAGGCCTCTTCGGCGACTCCACGGCCGGCATCCTGCTCAACACGCCGGGAAACTCGTCGGCCATCGCCTCCTCCTTCGAGGGCAACCGGATGGCCAAGAGCGGGCGTGCCGGCAAGGCTCTGGCCACCGCGGCACTCGGCGCCTTCTTCGGGGGTACGCTGGCCACCCTCGTGACGGTCTTCGCCATGCCACTGCTCGTGTCAATGGCCACGATGTTCGGCCCCGCCGAGTACTTCGCACTGGCGGCGTTCGCGTTCCTCGCCGTAAGCTCGGTCGTCTCCGAGTCGATCGTGCGCGGGCTGCTTTCGCTCGGAGTCGGGCTGGCGCTCATGTTGGTCGGCATAGACGGCCCCAGCGGCACCGAACGATTCACCTTCGGCCTGCCCCAGCTTTTCGACGGCCTGTCCATCGTTGTCATCACGGTGGGGTTGCTCGCCCTTGGTGAGGTCTTCTCGGTGGCCTCCCGCATCCACCGCGAAGACAAGTCGGTGCAGATCATCCGCCAGGGCCGGGCCTGGCTGAACCTCTCGGACCTCCGGCGCGCCGCTCCGGCGTGGCTACGGGGCACGGCGTTCGGGCTGCCCTTCGGCATCATCCCGGCCGGCGGCGCCGAGGTTCCCACCTTCCTCGCCTACGGCACCGAGAAGCGTCTGGCGAAGGCGCGCGGTGACAAGAACTTCGGCTCGATCGGCAGCATCCGTGGTGTCGCCGCACCCGAGGCCGCGGCGAACGCCACGGCCGGCACCGCCATGGGAGCGCTCCTCGCTCTCGGCCTGCCCACGTCGGCCACGGCAGCGATCATGCTCGCGGCCTTCCAGCAGTACGGCCTGCAGCCGGGGCCGCTGCTCTTCTCGCGCACTCCCGAACTCGTCTGGACCCTCATCGCCTCCCTGTTCATCGGCCTGGTCGCGCTGCTCATCCTGAACATGGGGTTCGCCTCGCTCTGGGCGAAGTTGCTCCTGGTGCCCAAGCACTACCTCTACGCCGGCATCACGGTGCTCGCCGTTCTCGGGGTGTACGCCATGGGGTCGTCGGTTGTGGACGTCTGGGCGCTCATCGCTATCGGGCTCATCGGCCTGCTGATGCGACGCTTCCGCATTCCTCTGGCCCCGGTCATGATCGCTGTGGTGCTGGGACCTCTTGCCGAGACCGAGCTGCGACGCGCTCTCGCCGTCTCGGCGGGTGACCCGGCTGTGCTGGTCGCCAGTCCATTCACGATCACCCTGTACACGATCCTCGTCATCATCACCGTGGTGTCGATCGTGCAGCATCTGAGAAAGCGGCGCTCGGCCGGCTCAGGCCCCGACCGGTCCGCTGATGACACCGTGTCAAGCCACACCGAGACCACGGCACGCCGCTGACCGATGTGCTCGACGCCAGAAAACTGGGCGTCCTCTGACAGCTGCGGCTCGATGGGACCGCGGGCGTCTCGACGGCGCCGCGGATTCCCTAGACTGGGACCAAAGGGGGCGTGATCCGGATGAAGAAGGACAAGAGCGACGAACCGCACGACGAGTTCGACCGTATCCAGATTCCCGAGTTTCTGGCCCGGCCTTTCGAGCGCCTCGGCGGCGGCGGACCGGCCCCGGCCGCACCCGCCGGCCGTGACCGTGTGCGCTCTGCCGATGCCGAAGGTTCCAGCACGGCCGAGTTCCCGGATGCTGCGCCCGCCGACGACGAGCAGCCCGCGCCCCGCGCCTGGTGGGCCGGCTACCGCGGCAAGCTGTTGCTCTACGGAGCGGGCACCCTCGTCATGGTCTTCCTGCAGTCCCGCGGCCGATAACACGTTCCGCGTCTGCCTGAAGCGAACGCGGCCCACTTCCGCCCCGGTGCGACGTACGCTCTGGTGCCATGAACGATCTGCCACCGATGAGTGACGACGGGCTCCTCGACGCCTACTCGAAAACTGTCATGGCCGTGGCGACCCGGGTGCTGCCCAGCGTCGCCAGCATCACCGTGCGGGGTCCCCGCGGAGCCGGAGCGGGGAGCGCCAGCGTGATCACGGGCGACGGCGTGCTGCTCACCAGCGCCCATGTGGTCTCCGGGGCGACGCGGGCCGAGGCCGCGTTCACCGACGGCACGACCGTCCCGGTCGAGATCGTGGGCAGCGACGCTCTCTCCGACCTCGCGGTGCTGCGTGCACTCGGCCATGCTCCGCCGCCCGTGGAGCTCGGCGACGCGTCCCGGCTCCGAGTGGGCCAGGTCGTGGTGGCGCTCGGCAACCCGCTGGGCCTGGCCGGCAGCGTCACGGCCGGCATCGTCTCGGCGCTGGGCCGGTCGCTGCCCACCCGGTCCGGGCGCGTGGTCGACGAGGTCATCCAGACTGACGCCGCGCTCAACCCGGGCAATAGCGGCGGCGTGCTGGCCGACAGCGCCGGGCGCATGGTCGGCGTCAACACGGCCGTGGCGGGCATCGGGGTGGGCCTCGCGGTGCCGATCAACGCCACGACCCGGGAGATCATCACCGCGCTGCTCCGCACGGGGCGGGTGCGGCGGGCCTGGCTCGGCATCGCCGGCGCCCAGGTGCCGCTGCCCCCTGAGCTGGCCGCCCGGATCGGGTCGCCCACGGGCCTGCAGGTGGCCGGGGTGTCGCCGGACAGCCCGGCCGCCGAAGCGGGCCTGCACCGCGGCGACATCGTGGTGGAACTGGCCGGCCACCCCGTCACCACCACCACGGCCGTTCAGCAGCTCATGGTCGAGGGCGCCATCGACAAGCCCATCGAGATCACGGTGTGGCGCAGCGGCGCCCTCGTCGACGCCATCACAGTGCCCCGGGAGCTGGCCGACCGCTGAGCCATCGGCGCGGCGCCTACACCCAACGGAGCACACCGGTTCATCCGTCTGGCGGATGCCGGGACGGGAGCGCGGCAGGCACGATGGAATCACCGATCAGGAAGCGAAGGGTCGGACCGTTCCGTCGAGAGGACAGACCATGACCACCCTGCTGCGCACCAGTCCCGCCCACCGGGCCCTCCACCCCGTCGTGATGACCGCGAGCGTCGTGGCGGTGCCCGCCGGCACGCACGGGCCGGCCGATCTGCCCGCCTCTGTGGACCGGGCGCCGGCGCACTCCCTCGACCGGATGGCCCTGTGGACGGCCCAACCGGTCGAACTCGCCCGTACCGCCTGAGGCGCCCCTCCCCTGCCGGAGGAGTCGGCTCCCGCTGCCGAGCCGCCGGTTGGGCTGCGCCGGTCACGCCCCGAGCAGGAGCAGCACGTGGTAGGTGGCGTAGGCCGGCCAGACGATGGCCTGGAGCAGGCCGAGGATGAAGCCCCAGAATGAGCCGTCCGAGATCGAGATGAAGTAGATCGCCGCCCCGATGTAGGCCAGCAGGAAGAAGAACCCCCACGATCCGTCGCGCACGATCACGCGGCCCCGCCCATCCGTCGTCATGACGCGCTCCCTCTCCTGGTCCGGCCGACCGGTTCTCCCGCTCACGGTAGCCGCACAGGGGCGGTGGCGAAACCCCCGGCCGGCACCGGGTTGCCGGTTCTGCGGCTGGCGGCGGGCGCGCCCGCGGGTGAGGATGGTGCCATGGCCGTTTCGCTCACCGCAGTCGCCCGGGAACTCTACGGTCTCGCCCCCGCAGACTTCACGGCCCAGCGCAATGCCCGGGCGCGAGACCTCGCGCCGACGGATGCCGCGCTGGCCAAGCAAGTCGCCGCCCTGCGCAAGCCTTCGCCCGCGGCCTGGGTGGTGAACCTCCTCGCGCGGGAGCGGGCGGAGAAGCTCGAGGAGCTCCTGCGGCTCGGCGAACAGATGCGCCAGGCGCAGGAGCAGTTCGATCGAGACGCGCTCCGCCGGCTCGGCGCCGAGCGCCGGGAGGCCGTGGCCGGACTCGCCCGCGAGGCGGCGGACCTGGCCCAGGCGGCCGGGCATCCGCCCACCGCGAGCGTGCTCGGCGAGGCCGAGCAGACGCTGCAGGCGGCCACCTCCGACCCGGATGCCGCGGCCGCGGTTGCCGCCGGTCTGCTCGTGCGTGCTCTGCGGGCCGTGGGCTTCGAACCCGTCGACCTGCTCGATGCGGTCGCGGTGCCGGGCGCCGCCGCCGTTCCCTCGTCGAAACCAGCCTCCCCTGGGAGCCCCCCGCCGGTGCACCTGCACGAGGTGCGCCTCCGCAAAGAGGCACGCCGGGAGGCCGAACGTCTCGAGGGTGACGCCGAGGCTGCGGCCGCGGAGCTCGATGCCCTCGACCGTCGCGCCCACCGGCTCGAGCTGCGTCGGCAGAGCCTGGAGGCCGAGGTGGCGGAACTGCGGGAGCAGCTGCGGGAGGCGGAATCCACCCTCACGGCCGTCGCCGACGACGCACAGGCCCTGGTCCACGCGCGCAGCGCCGCCCAGGCCGAGGCGGATGCGACGAGCCGCCGCGCCCACGAGGCCCGGGCTGCCGCCGATGCGCTGGCGGCCCCGGACTGACGCTCCCCACGCATCCGGTGCCGACGGGGCGGCCGGCGCCGACCGATCGGCGACGGTGTCAGGCCGCAGCGAACCGTTTGGCCGAACGCGCCTTGGCCTTCTCAGCCTCGACCTCGCGGTTCTTCGGCGGAGCGGTCGTGACCAGGTCCTCGAGAAGATGCCGGGAGATGTGGGCGATCTCCTCAACCGCACGGTTGAACGCGTCCTGGTTGGCCTGGGACGGATTGGTGGACCCACTGATTTTGCGCACGAATTGGAGGGCGGCGGCGTGCACCTCGTCGTCCGTCGCGGCCGGCTCGAAATTGTGCAGCTGATGGATGTTCCGACACATGTTTTAAGGGTAGCCAGAGGAGCACAACGACGAAAGTGCGAAAAAAGTGTTGCAGCGCGGCCGGTCCGCCCACTACGGTGATGCTTACGCCATACGACGAAAGGAGCCCAGCGTGTTTATTCAGATGACTGCAATCGCAATCCGTACCACCGCCGGCTTCGTCGGCGTCTTCACCGCCTGATCGGCCAGTAGGTAACCCACCGGTCCAGACGGTGGTGACGCTCTCGAAGCCCGACCAGGCAGCATCCGCACTCGTGTGCCTGCAGCCAGGGTCATTCACCCCGCTCGCGTCGCGCTTTCCTCGCGCGCCGCGCCTCTAGCCGCGTCGAGCGGCCATCCTCATTCGGCGAACCCGGACGCTCTTCGGCGTGCCCGGATTCGCACCCTTCACGAAGGAATCATCACCATGCATACCCAACTGGCGCCCCGTCCGGGCCGCCACGACCACCCGCCCCAACCTGTCCCGCACCCCGAACCCCGGCCCGTGCGCCGAGTGGGACCGCTCGACCGTGCCGCGATGCACCTGGGCATGGCCCTCATCGCGTGGGGTCGACGCCCCGTGCGCACGTCCCGGCGGGAACGCCCCGTGTTCTCGCCCGAGTCGGTGCAGGCCCGGAGAGATCTGGAGAACGCTCGAGACCAGTACCTGGTTCTCAAGCTCACGCAGTTCCGATGATCAGCCCGCGCCCCGGTGCGCCCCGACGCCTCGGCGGCGGCGGCGCACCGGGTGCCGTCGGTCTCCGCGTTCCGCGGGCACCGCGCCGCTCCGCGGGTGGCGCGCCCGGCGCGTACCGGCGCCCGACCCGCGCGTAGCGTTCCGCGGTTCCGAACGGGGGTCGGGGTCGCGCAAGGGGCGCCACTCCCCCGGAACCGTCAGACGACGCGGATGCTCAGCCTCCGAGCCCCGCGCGCCACTGATCGAGCAGGCGCGCGATGGCGCGGCTGTGCGCCCACGGCACCTCGGCCGCTTCGGTCCGGCCGTCCAGCAGGGCCAGGGACACGGCGTCGGCCTCCGCGGCGAACGGGTCCACCGTCGCCGGTTCGACGACACGATCGCCGGCGCCGGCGCGCACGGTGAAGGATGCCGCGGAGGCGGCCCTGCTGCCGAACACGTCGGGCAGCTCGATGCTTCCACCGCTGCCGCTCAGCGTCGCCGATCTCGGCAACTCGGTCACGATGGAGCAGGCCACCTCCGCCGTGAACCCGTGCGCGGACACGGTTGCGGTGGCATGCTCGTCCACACCAGTGTCCCCGATCCGGCCAGCGGCGGCCGTGAGAACGAGGTCCGCAGGGTCGAGGCCGGCGGCGGCGGCGAGGCCGACCGCGAGAGACACCGGGTAGCCGCCCACGTCGAGGATCGCTCCACCGGCCAGCGCTGGGTCGAACAGGCGACCGGAGCGCTCGCCCGCGGCGAATCCGAACGATGCTCTCAGCCGCAGCGCCGAGCCCACCTCGTGATCGGCGACCACGGCGTCGAACGCCCGGGCGAACGGACCGAACCGGTGCTTGTACGCCTCGACGAACGGGAGGCCGGAGCCCGCGGCCTGGGCCAGCACCCGCTCCACCTCGGCCAGGGTCGGAGCGACGGGCTTCTCGCAGAGCACGGCCTTGCCGGCCTGCAGCGCCGCCACGGCCAAGTCGGCATGGGTCGTGTTGACGGTGGATATGTACACGGCGTCGATGTCGTCCCGGGCGAGGAGCTGGTCGTAGGAACCGGTGACCGGCGCGCCATACAGTGCCGCAAAATCGGCCGCCCGGCCGGGATCTGTGCTGCCGACGGCGTGCAACGTGCCATGCGCCGACCCGGGCAACGCCCGCGCGAACCAGCCGCCGATATCGCCCGGTCCGAGGATTGCCCACCGTGTAGTTGTCATGCCGTCACGCTACCAAGTTCCGTGTGGGGCGGATTTTCCGCCTCACCGACCAGAGACCCGAAGTACGAGGCCGCGGCTTCCAGCCGGGGCGCCTTGACTCCCCGTCGGTGTGCCTCAGCGAGGGTGTCGACACAGATCACCCGAGGTTCCTCGGCGGATGGATCGCTGTGCGCTTCGAGGCTCCGACGTGCCAACGGAACGTGAACGATCAGCCAGGAGACCACAAGGGCGGTCAGCCAGGTCGGCCCGTTGAGCCCGATCACGGCACCTCGGTGCCGCCCCAAATCGACGCCACGCGCTGTGAGAATCGGGAGAAGCTCCCGGCTGGTGAGGAGAGCTTCACGGAGCTCCTTCCGTTTCCCGACCAATTCTGACAATGACCCCAACCTCAAGCCCTGCGCGTGAATGCCCGCGTCGAAGACGAAGTGCATCCAGAGCCAGCCTCGAAAGTCTGCTTGTTCCGTTATCCGGAAGCCAGCGCCGCGGAACACGTCGCGCACGGCTCGCTCTCGTTCGGTGGGCGGCTGCCCGAATGTGCCAAACGTGACGAACGGGATAATCGCGGTGCGGAGCACTCCGTCCGTGCCGAAACCACCGCCCGTCCCAGGAAACCCCCACGCGACCTGCTCCGGAGGCAGGCTTGTTATGGCGGAGAGCGGTTCGGCCCAGACGTTTCCGAAGATCAACACGGTAGCGTTGCCCACTCGCGGCGCGAGAAACGTTGCCGCCTCAGCGAGGCGATGGTGCGCCACGCTCAGCACGATCAGGTCGAAGTCGTGGTTGGGCTCGAGCACCTCTCGGTAGCGCACCGGCCACGACTCGAGAAAGCGCTGCCCCCAGGGTCGCTTCCGGGCATCCACGATGTCGACGTCGATGGCCGGCCCGTACACCACCGATCGGCCGGGGCGCACGTAGAACTCCACCTCGTGCCCCGCGCGTTCAAAGGCCCACCCATAGGTACTCGATATGACGCCTCGGCCGAACATCAAGATCTTCACTGTGTACCTCGTCCGTTAGGCTGATGGATAAACGGAAATCGTCTCCACTTGAAAAATATGGAGATTATCTCCACTTGTCAAATGCGCGGGAGGTTCGGGTGTCATGCGAGGTGCCGAGTGGACGTGACCAAACCGCTACGGGCGGACGCGAAGCGAAACCGCGAAGCTCTCATCGCGGCCGCACGGCAGGTGTTCGAGACCGGGGATGAAATCCGCTTCGATGACTTCGCACGCCGGGCCGGCGTCGGCACGGGCACGCTCTACCGTCATTTCCCCACCCAGGACGCGCTCGTCGCCGCGGTCTACCAGGAGGAGGTCGCCACCCTCTGCCAGCGCGCCCAGGAACTGCAAGCGACGCTGCCGGCCATGGTCGCCCTGACCAGATTCCTGACCGAATTCGTCGACTATGTAGGACCTCGCCACAGGCTGGCGCGAACACTGGCCGCGCTCATGGCACGTCGAGCGGACGAATTCACGGAAGGCAGTCGGGCGCTCGAGCGTGCAATCACAGAGCTGGTGGCTGCCGGAGTTGCGCAGGGCGGCATCCGGTCAGACGTCAGCGCGGGCTCCGTCATGGTGGCGTTGCACGGCATCGGCGGAGCCCACGATCGACCGGACTGGCACACAGAGGCGGAGGGACTCATCACGGTTCTCATTGATGGACTGCGCGCAGCCGACTCGCTGTGAATGCGCCGTCGGGCAGGTGAAACGTGTGTGCCCCTGGAGGGACTCGAACCCCCAACCCTTTCCTTAGGACGGAACTGCTCTTCCATTGAGCTACAGAGGCTGACCGGGCAAGTTTATCTTCAATCGGCGCAGGAGTTCGTCCACTCATCGCACCGGCCTGCGGCGGGAGAACCCAATGGTTCCGGTTGTGCTGCGCCTAGGACGGCGGGTAGAGGTACATCGGCACCTCGCTGATCGGCACGGTGCGAGTGTGATACGCGTGCGAACCCATCCAGTTGTACTCCTCGAGCACAACGGTGCCGTCCCCGGGCACCGACTGCACGTAGGCCACGTGGTTGTAGGTGAACCAGGCCACCGCGCCCACGATCGGGGTCTTGCTGGTGGGCCACCCCTTGGCCGACCAGGCGTTGGCCCACGAGGATGCGTCTCCGCCGCCGGGGGTCATTGAGTGCCAGGTCCATTTCCACGGACTGCCGGTACTGCCGGCATCACGGTTGAGCCGCCAGGCCACGAAGTCCACGCACTCGCGGTAGTAGTAGCCGAGGGGGGAGAGCCCGCCGCCCTGCGCATCCGTGGCCGAGGTAGGCCACGGATAGTCATCACGCTCGGAGCGGATGCCGTACACGGCGTACTCGGCCGCGGATGCGCGTGCCTGTTCTGCCGCGCGCTGCTCCGACTGGGAGGCCTGCAGGCCTGCCTCGATGTCGTCGAGTTCGGCCTGGCTCGTGGCCGAGAACCCGTCGGCCGAGATGGTCACGGCAGCCGCGGCGGCGGCTACGGTCACAGCCTGGGTGTCGACCGAGGACTGGGCGCTGAAGCCGGCCGAGCCCTGCGGCGAGAACGCATAGGCGGGCAGGGCCGCGGTGAGGAAGACGGCGGGGATCGCCATGAGAGTGACAAGCTTGGCCAGCGGCTTGTTGCGCTTGGGGCGGCGCACGGGTGTCGACCCGGCAGGTTTGGCAGAGCCGGCGGCCGGCTTGGCGGGCGCGCTCGGCGCCCGCACAACCCGCGTCGGCCCCACGGCGGCACGCTGACGGGACTCGCGGCGGGAGGGCGAAAAGTCGTCTCCGGCCGGCGCGGACACCACGGATTCCGGCACCGACAGTCCAGGCACCGTCGAGCCCGGCGGGGCGGTCTCCGGGCGGCTGAGCGGGGCCGACGCGACGACGGAGATGCTGGAGGTGGTCGCGCTCTCAACAACTGCCGCCAAATCGGGCGACACCGATACGACAGGCACGGCCGGCACGGGCACGGCGGGCTCCGAAAGCGGCGCGGCGGCCGACGGCGCACTCACGGCGATGTCGGCGGTTGCGGCGAGGCCTGCGGCTTCGGCGGCTTCACGGAGGGCGCGGACCTCACGGCGCGTGGGGAGCACGCCGTCGCTCTCGGGCGAGCCGGCGGGGCCGGAATGAGTCACAGACAATCCTCTTAACAGCCACAACCGGTGGGGGGACCTCACAACCATATGGGATGAGCGCACCCAATGTCACCTCGAGCGTTACGTTTTCGTGACAATGTGACTACAACGGGGTGCCGGGCGGCCTTCCGCGGTCGGGTCAGGCGGCAAAGGCGGGCGCGCGGAACTCGGTCAGCGCTCGTTCTCTCCGGACTTACCGACAAGACCGCCGAACAGATGGCTACCATGACCCTCGCGACTTGTGCGCTCGACTTCCATCGGATCCGGGTCTGCGGCGCCGTCCGGCAGCGGAGCCAGCCCTTCCGGTTGTTCGACCGAGACGAACGTTTCGCTGGCTTCCTTCTTCAGCCGATTCTTCGCGGCCTTCTCAACGAGGACGGGAACGAAATCACGCACCCGACGCTCCCCGAGCTGCCCGTGCTCATCTTGGACAACGTTCGCGATGTGATCTCGCGCCAAACTCGGGAACCGCTGCGACAGCCGGTCGATCACTTGGTCGATGGCTTGAGTTTCGTCTAGCTCGCTCATAAGCGACAGTCTCCAGCGCTACGGCTGCCGCTGCAACCACAGGGAGGTGAACTCGACAACACTCCCTGCTAACGGAAGGGCAGGGGAACCCGGGCCGCTTTGGCCCAGTCGAACCGGATGCGCTGACCTCCCGTTTCGTTCAGGATATACGCCTCAAGCTTCATGATGCGGTGATCGGCAATTGCTTGATCATTGCCGACGATATCGAAGCGATAGGCGTTGGCGTGCTCGGTCACGAGGACCGCGCCGATGCCGGGGAAGATCACAAACATCTGATCGGTGAAGAGCAGAGTGTGTTCGTAGTGCCGACGAAGATTCTGTCCGAGGACCGGGAAGCTGCGGAGTGATTCAACCGGGCGCGCGATAGCTGTCATGGTGATCATGACCTGATCCTCAGCCCTGAAGGTAAGCACCAGGTTAACCAGCGGTGGGCGTCTGCTGGGAATGCCGAGGCAGTCGGCGTGAGCCTCCTGAGTGCGACAGACCGGCCGCTGGCGCGCCTGACCGTTCCACCCGACGCATCGGTTGACTACGCGGCGACGGGGGCGAGGAATTCGTCCCACTGCGGCAACGGCCGTTCCACCCCGCTGACCACCCAGGTGGTGCCCTGCGGCATCCGCGGGTCGAAATGCATGTCCCAGCCCATCTCGGCGGGTGTGCGGTCGCTCTTGAGGTTGTTGCAGCGCAGGCAGCAGGCCACCAGGTTGTCCCAGGTGTCTCGCCCGCCGCGGGACCGCGGCTGCACGTGATCGATGGTGCTCGCCGACTTGCCGCAATAGCAACAACGGTGTTCATCGCGGCGCAGAACTCCCCTGCGGCTCACCGGTACGGCCCGTGAGCGCGGCAGGCGCACGTACCGGGTGAGCAAGATGACGCTGGGCCGCTCCCACGACTCCGTGGCCGCCCAGACCGGGTGACCCTGATCGGCCTGGATGATTGTTGCCTTCTGGTTCATGACGAGGACGAGTGCCCGCTTGAACGAAACGACCGCGAGGGGTTCATACCCCGCGTTGAGGACCAGTGTGCGCATGCGCTCCCTTTCGAAAAGGGCTGGACGGCTTCCAGCCATTCGAACTGCTGCCTGGCGTCGACGGGGAGGAGATGCGGGCAAACAAAAAGGGCGTCGTCATCATGACAACGCCCCACGGGCTTCGGTGCGCTCGGGGCACACGGAACTCGGACAAATTTGACTGCTGTGCCGCAGCACGAAGCGTCCGCGCACATCCATGGTGTGGATCGTGCGTAGCTTGCGCATTGGCTCTCCCAAAATCCCGCAGAACATCAGGGCATCAGGTTAACCCACAAATGGTGCGCCACGGTATCGTGGCGCACCATTTGTGCTATGCGTTACCCAGTGTTTACCGCGGAGACCGGTCTGGGGAGGGCGGGATGGTTCAGATGCCCAGTCGAACGATGTAGTAGTCGCTGGTCCAGATCGGCTGCACCCGCACGGATGCGCCTTCGTACGGCGCGTGCAGGATGTTGCCGTTCCCGGCGTAGAACCCGTCGTGACCGTCCATGATGACCAGGTCGCCCGGCTGGGCGTCCGCCAGGGAGATGCGAGTTCCGGCGGCGCCCTGCCCGGTTGAGGAATGCGGCAGGGAGATTCCGAACTGCGCGTACACGTACATCACGAAGCCGGAGCAGTCGAAGCCGGCCGGGGTGGCCCCGCCGTAGACGTACGGCACGCCCTGGTACTGCAGCGCGACGTTGTAGACGGAGGAGAGGCTGAAGCTCGGATAGGCCGGGCTAGCCAGGTAGTCGGCCGCGGTCGGGCCGCTGTACGAGGCCGCGTAGGAGGTCATGGAGCTGGCGGCGGCGGTGCGCGCCGCTTCGGCAGCCACCGCTGCGGCAGCGGCGGCGTCGGCCGCGTCGAGCTCCGCCTGGGGCGTGGCGGCGAAGGCGTCCTCCGCGACGGTGACCGTGGCGGCGGTGTCATCCACGGCCACAGCCTGCTCGCCGGCCTTGGCCAGTTCGGTCGTGTCGGTCGCGGCGAAGCCCTCGGCGTTGTCAGACGGCGCGAAGGCGTAGGCCGGCAGCGCCATCGTGGCGACGAGGCCGGTCGCGAGCGTCATCATCACGATGTTGCCCACGGCGTTGCGTCGGGCGGGCCGCTTGACGGGCGTCCCCGGACGCATCACGGTGCGCGGGTTGACCTCGGTCTGCGCCGCGCGCAGCGGGTCGAGCGGGGCGGGGCGCACGGCCACAGCGGTCGAACGCCGACCGCGCCGGGACAGTCTTCTGCCTAATACAGCCAAATCGAACCTCCGGCGCCTTGACAACACTAGGGAGTTGCCCCCGTCCGATGCGTGTGATCGCGTGAATTTTCCGCAGCAAGAGACGGGAGGGTAAAGACGTCTTGAGCGGGCCCGACGATCGTTTTCTGATCTATGAGCAGGTTCGAGGCTACGTCACGGGTTTCCGTTTGTCACCCTGAAAGGCCGGAATCTAACGAATTGGTAACAAACCTGTGAATTCCTACAGAACTTGCGGACCTCGTCAGGCCGCTGCGGCAGCGACCGGTGTGGTCACGAAGATGTGGCCGGCAACCTCGTTCGGCAGCTCGAGCCCGTCTCCGAAACCCTCCACCTGCACGAGCACGTACGACCCCGCTGCGGAGAACGTGCCGGTGTTGCCCGGCAGCACGCCGGACTGTTTCAGCTGAGACAGCAGCTCGGGGTCGAACTGCACGGGCTCGCCCAGGCGGCGGATGACGGCGCTCACCGGCTGAGTCGACGCGGCAACGACATCGAGCAGGTTGGTGACACCGGCCATGAACGCGACGGCTGGTGAATCGCCCAGCTCGTCGAGCCCGGGGATGGGGTTGCCGTACGGGGATTCCGTGGGGTGACCAAGGATTTCGAGGATCTTGCGCTCGACCTGCTCGCTCATCACGTGCTCCCAGCGGCAGGCTTCGTCGTGGACGAACTCCCACTCGAGGCCGATGACGTCGCTGAGCAGTCGCTCGGCCAGACGGTGTTTGCGCATGACGTGCACGGCCTTGCTGCGGCCGCTCAGGGTGAGTTCGAGGTGGCGGTCGCCGGAGACGACGACGAGACCGTCGCGTTCCATCCGGGCCACGGTCTGGGACACCGTCGGACCCGAGTGGCCCAGGCGTTCCGAAATGCGCGCGCGCAACGGAACGATGTTCTCCTCCTCGAGGTCGAGGATCGTGCGGAGATACATTTCGGTCGTGTCGATAAGGTCAGTCATCCGCAGCCTCCCGCTCGGCCATATGTGCAACGCCACAACACTACCCGTGCGACCCGGCCAACTAGAATCCAGATATGCCGGACCTACAGATCCCCACTGACTTGCTGCCCGCCGACGGACGTTTTGGCTGCGGCCCGTCCAAGATCCGCCGGGAGCAGCTCGACTACCTCTCCGGCGCCGGCGCGAGCATTCTGGGCACCTCCCACCGTCAGGCACCGGTGAAGAACCTGGTCGGGCGGGTGCGCACCGGTCTCAGCGACCTGTTCCGCGCCCCCGAGGGCTACGAGATCATCATGGGCAACGGCGGCTCGACCGCGTTCTGGGACGCCGCCGCGTTCTCGCTCATCGAGACCCGCGCCCAGAACCTCGTCTTCGGCGAGTTCGGCGGCAAGTTCGCCGCCGCCGCCGCCGCACCGTTCCTCACCGCCCCCGATGTGATCAAGGCACCCGCCGGGTCACGTGCCGAGGCCGTTCCCACCGAGGGCGTCGACGTGTACGCGTGGCCCCAGAACGAAACCTCGACCGGCGTGATGGCCCCGGTCACCCGGGTGCACGGTGACGCCGGCGCGCTCACGGTGATCGACGCCACCAGCGCCGCCGCGGGCATCGACTTCGCCGCCGACCAGGCGGATGTCTACTACTTCGCCCCGCAGAAGAACCTCGCCTCCGACGGCGGCATCTGGTTCGCGCTCTTCTCCGCCGCGGCGATCGAACGCGTGGAGCGCGTCGCCGCCAGCGGCCGGTACATTCCCGAATTCCTCAGCCTCAAGAACGCGATCGACAACTCGCGCCTCAACCAGACGCTCAACACCCCCGCGCTGTCGACGCTGCTGCTGATGGAGAACCAGCTGGACTGGATCAACGGCAACGGCGGACTCGCCTGGGCGTCGGCACGCACGCAGGAATCGTCATCCGTGCTCTACGACTGGGCCGCGACCGTGGATTACGCCACGCCGTTCGTGACCGACCCGAGCCACCGCTCACAGGTCGTCGCCACGATCGACTTCGACGACGCCATCGACGCCGCCTCTATCGCCAAGGTGCTGCGCGCCAACGGCATCGTCGACACCGAGCCGTACCGCAAGCTCGGCCGCAACCAGCTGCGCGTGGCCACCTTCACCGCCATCGAACCGGCAGATGTGCGGAAGCTCGTCTCGTCGATCGAGTACGTAGTGGCCAACCTGGGTTAGTCGCTCTCATGCGCCTGTGGCTCAAGGACAGCGAAAGACGGCCGGACCCCGTGCCCGCCCGCGCGAATGCGCGGAAAGCGGTGGCGGTGGGTTCGGCCGTCTGGCTGGTTGCCCTGGTTCTAGCGCTCGTTTTCCGAACTGAACTGGGCGACGCCGGCCTGGGCTGGTGGCTGTGGTGCGCCGCGATCGGGCTGGCCCTCGGCCTGGCCGGACTCGCCTTCGTGCTGGTCCGCCGCCGCTAGGGCCTCGTCGATGCCGTCATCGGCGAGGTCGTCGGCGTGCAGGTCGGCCTCATCATCGTCGTCGTCATCATCGCTGTCGTCGTCGTCGTCATCATCGCTGTCGTCGTCATCGTCGCTGTCGTCGTCGTCGCTGTCGTCGTCGCTGTCGTCGTCATCGTCGCTGTCGTCGTCATCGTCGGCGTCGGTCAAGGCGGCCGCGGCGAGTTCCTCGGCCAGCTTGGAGTCAGCCAACCGGTCGCTCCACGGCACCCATTCCGGCGCGAGCAGCGCGTCGTCGCCGGGCATGAGCTCGGTTTCGAGCACCTGGGGCTCGGATTCGCCGTCGACCCGCGACAGGCTCACCGTCCAGCGCCACCCCGGGTAACCGGTCATCAGGCAATCGAAGAGCAGCGAGAGCACGTGCTCCCCCTCGACGATGTAACCGAGGGGTTCCCCGATGGTGTCGGCCGGGGTGATCAGCTCCAGAGCCGTCCGGGCCTGGTCGGTTGCCCCGACGAGCACCTCGTCGGCCTCGAAGACCTCGTCATCGTCGACCTCCGTGGCGGCGTCGGCGCTGATCGGGACATCCTCTGAGGGTGCCGCGTGGTCAGCGGCCGGATCAGTCTCGGCCGGCACCGCGTCGGAAGCAGTCACGTCAGCGGGCGTCTCGGCTACGAGAGCGTGCTCCGCGGTCGTCTCAACGGGCCGGGCGGGCGGCGGAGTGGGATCGAACGGATCACGCATCCAGTTCCTCGGCAACCTTGCGCAGCATCGCCGCGATCTTCTTGCCGTGTGCGCTGTCGGGGTAACGTCCGCGGCGCAGGCTCGAGCCGATTCCGTCGAGCAGTTTGACGAGGTCTTCCACGATGATGGCCATGTCGTCGGCCGGCTTGCGGCTGAGCTTGGCCAGGCTCGGCGGAGCCTCGATGACCCGCACCGACAGCGCCTGCGCGCCGCGCTTGCCATCGGCGATGCCGAACTCGAGCTTCATCCCGGCCTTCACCGTCACTCCGGCGGGCACCGCGGATGCGTGCAGGAAGACCTCCTGGCCATCATCGGAACTGATGAAGCCAAAACCCTTCTCCTCGTCGTAGAACTTGACTTTGCCGGTGGGCATCTGAACCTCGCTGTGATTTTGGGGCGCGCAGAATGCGTGCCAACCTGACCCAGCTTATTCCGTTGTAGCTGACTATGCCCCGTATCCTTGGTCTGTGACCACTCAAACTCCACACGACCCCGGCCGGCTCGAGAAGATCCTGGCCTACATGGTCGCGGGTGTGGTCGGCCTGTCCATCCTGGCCTTCCTCGCCGTCATCCTCGGCACTGCCGCCGGCGCCGGCGACAACGACGGGTTCAGCCAGGGAGTGTGGCCCGCCGTACTCACCCTGCCCCTGTTCGGCCTCCCCCTCGGCTTCCTCCTGATCATCACGCTGATGATCGTCAGTGGAATCCGCCGTGCACGCGAGGCTCGACAGAACCGGGAGTAACACCCATGCTGACGCTCGCCTCCCGCCTTCGCGCACTGGACGACGCAGCATTGCGCCGCACGATCGCCCTCCGATCGATCCCGGCCCACGGCATCCACGACTTCTTCGACCTGGCAGAGGCCCTGCTCGACCCCGACGCCATCCAGTCGGCACTGTCTCATCTGGACCGCGGCACGCTGGCCGTGCTGGCAGTGGCCGGCGAACTGGGCGCCCCCACTCTCGACGAGCTCACCGAGGGGCTGGCCGACCTGGGCCACGACACCGGTCCCGCCGAGGAGATGAACGCCCGCATCGACCGGCTGGCCGACCTGATGCTGCTCGCACGCGTCGGCGACACCGTACGGCCATACCCCGCCGTCACCGCGGGACTGCGCGACTGGCCCGCGCAGGGGTTGCCCAGCGCCGCCGAGCTGGCCGGCGTGCCCGCCCCCACACCGCTGGCACCACTCTCGGCCACCGAGGGCCGCTTCACCGAACGGCTCGCCGCCGAGCGGGCTCTCACCTCGGTGTCCGCGATCGCGGAGTTGCTCACCGAGCTCGACCGCGAGCCCGCCCGCGAGCTCAGCCGCGGCGGACTCGGCCTGCCCGATACCAAGCGACTCTCGGCCGCGATGGGCGTCGACCTCGACGACGTCGCCGCGCTGGTCAGCATCGCCGCCCGCGCCGAACTTGTGGTCCTCGACGCCGGCTATTGGGCGGAATCGGCCGCCGGGGAGGCCTGGCTGGTCGACGGAGCCGGCGCCCGTTGGGGCGTGCTGGCCCGGTCCTGGCTCGCTGCGCTGCCCGCAGACATCCGGCAGATCGTGGCGGGCCGTCCCGAGGTCGCCTGGGGCGACGCCCTGCACCGCTTCGTCGCCTGGCTCTACCCGGCCGGCGGCACCTGGATGGACGCGCGCATCGCCGACTTCGCCCGGGACGGCGAACTGATCGGCATCACCGCCCGGCAATCCACCAGCGCGGCCGGAGCATCCGTTCTCGCCGGCGACATCGACGGCGCGATCGGTCTGATCACCGCGTCGCTGCCCGCCGAGGTGGGAACGGTCTATCTGCAACACGACCTCTCGATCGTGGCGCCCGGCCCGCTGTCGCCGGCGATCGACGCACGGCTGCGCACGTTCGCGGATGTCGAGAGCCGCGAACTGGCTTCCAGCTACAGGTTGAGCGGCCCCTCCGTCAATCGCGCCCTGGCCACCGGCGACGACGCCGAGACGCTGCTGGCCTTCCTCGGTTCCATCTCACTGACCGGAATCCCGCAACCGGTGGACTACCTCATCCGCGACGCCGCCGACCGGTACGGGCGGGTGCGCGTTGGCAGCGTGGATGCGACCCAGCCGGATGGTGCGAGCTACATCAGGTCCGACGATACGGCGGCGCTCGGCGCCATCGCGGTCGACCAGACGCTCTCGGCGTTGACTCTGACCACGCTCTCGCCCACCCGGCTGACCAGCGCACACTCGCCCGAGGCCGTGTTCTGGGCACTCACCGACGCCCGCTATCCGGTCGCCGCCGAGAACCCGGCCGGCGAGATCGTGCACCTGCGCCGGCACCCCCGGGTACCGGCGCACCGCCCGGAGTCGCCGGATCCCACCGTGGCCCTCGTCGCGGAACTGCGCGCCACGGACGGCGGCGAGGCGAAGGCCGCGCACGCCTGGCTGGCCCGGCAACTCGACTCGGCGATCAAGCACCGCCAGACCGTTCAGGTGAGCGTTCAGATGCCCGACGGCGAGGTGGTGGACTACCTCCTCGAACCCGCCAGTGTCGGCGGCGGGCGGTTCCGCGCCCGTGACCGTCGGGCCGACATCGAACGCACGCTGCCGCTGTCGAGCATCGTCAGCATCCTGCCCGCGCCCTGAGCGGCGGCGTCACCCCGCATAGTGGGGCTGAGGCTCGCGGCGCACGGGCGTACCATTGACGGTTATGTCCGATGGCCCGCTGATCGTCCAAAGTGACCGCACGGTTCTGCTCGAAGTCGCGCACCCTCTGGCCGAGGATGCCCGGCACGACCTGGCCGTGTTCGCCGAGCTGGAACGCGCGCCCGAGCACATCCACACCTACCGGATCACCCGTCTCGGCCTCTGGAACGCGCGCGCGGCCGGCCACGACGCCGCGAACATGCTGGCCACGCTCGAGAAGTACTCCAAGTTCCCGATTCCGGCGTCGGTCACCGTCGACCTCGAGGAGACCGTCGGCCGGTACGGCCGTCTGGTGATCGACCGTGACGACGAGGGGCAGCTGGTGCTGCGCAGCACCGACTCCCCCGTGCTCACCGAGGTCGCCGGCGCCCGCCGGATCGCCCCACTGCTGGTCGGGCACCCCACGCCGGAGTCGTTCCTGGTGGCGCCGTGGGCGCGCGGGCAGCTCAAACAGGAACTCGTGAAGCTCGGCTGGCCCGCCGAAGACCTCGCCGGCTACACGCCGGGCACGCCGCACGACATCGCGCTGCTCGAGAACGGCTGGGCGCTGCGCGACTACCAGAACAAGGCCGTCGCCAACTTCTTCGACGCGGGCTCCGGGGTGGTCGTGCTGCCCTGCGGCGCCGGCAAGACGCTGGTGGGCGCCGGCGCGATGGCCACCGCAAAGACCAACACTTTGATCCTGGTGACCAACACCGTGTCCGCCCGGCAGTGGCGCGACGAGCTGCTCAAGCGCACCACGCTCACGGCCGAGGAGATCGGCGAGTACTCCGGACAGGTGAAGGAGGTCAAACCCGTCACCATCGCGACGTACCAGATCCTCACGGCCAAGCGAAAAGGCGAATACGCCCACCTCGCGCTGCTCGACGCCATGGACTGGGGCCTGGTGATCTACGACGAGGTGCACCTGCTTCCCGCACCCGTGTTCAAGCTCACCGCCGAACTGCAGGCGCGCCGCCGGCTCGGCCTCACCGCCACCCTGGTGCGGGAGGACGGTCGCGAGGGCGACGTGTTCAGCCTGATCGGCCCCAAACGTTTCGACGCCCCGTGGAAGGAGATCGAGGCCCAGGGCTTCATCTCTCCCGCCGCCTGCTACGAGGTGCGCATCGACCTGCCCCACGCCGAACGGCTCAGCTACGCCGCCGCCCCCGATGACGAGCGTTACCGGATGGCAGCGACAGCGCCGGCCAAGTTGGACGTCGTGAAGCAGCTGGTCGCGATGCACCCGGGCGAACGCATCCTCGTGATCGGCCAGTACCTCGACCAAATCGACGAGCTCGCCGAGGTCTTGCAGGCCCCCACGCTCACCGGTGCGACGCCCGTGAACGAGCGCGAACGGCTCTACCAGGCGTTCCGGGTGGGCGAGGAGAAGCTGCTCGTGGTCTCCAAGGTGGCGAACTTCTCGATCGACCTGCCCGAGGCGTCGGTGGCGATCCAGGTGTCCGGCTCCTACGGCTCGCGCCAGGAGGAGGCCCAGCGGCTCGGGCGGCTGCTGCGCCCCAAGGAGTCCGGCCTCACCGCGAGCTTCTACACGCTCGTGGCCCGCGACACCGTCGACCAGGACTTCGCCCAGAACCGGCAGCGCTTCCTCGCCGAGCAGGGCTACTCCTACACGATCCTCGACGCGCACGCGCTCGACGCTCCCACCCCCGCCCCGGTCCCCTGACCCCCACCGCGAACTGCGAGAAAAGCCCCAAGAATCCGGGTTTTTTGTGGCCTAGGTCACAATTCGCGGGCCCGCTGGTAGCGGAGGAGGAGGGTGTCGCCGGCCGGGAGGGCGTGCAGGAGGCGCATCCGGCGCGGTGTGGCCTCCGCTGCGGCGGCGATGCGGCGGGCGGAACCGGACTCGATCAACGGCGCCAGGGTGAGGCAGAGCTCGTCCACGGCATCGGCGGCCACCAGCGACCCGAACAGGCTGGGGCCGCCCTCGCAGAGCACCTGCGGGTAGCCCCGCTCGGTCAGGGTGGTCAGCATCAGCGAGTGGTCCACGGATGCCTCCCCACAGACCAGCACGTCGGCCACCGCCGCCAGTGCCGCCCGTCGCTCGGCGGGCGCCTGCCCCCGGGTCACCACGATCGGCCGGGTGGCCGCGCGAGTGAACACCGGGTGCGCCGGGTCGAGGTCGAGCCGGGCGGACACGATCGCCACCGGCGGGTGCTCCGACAGACCGTGGGCGAGCCGCCAGGCCACGGCCTCCTGGCTGAACCGGATTCCGCCGTACCCCTCGGCACGCACGGTTCCGGCGCCCACCAGGATTACGTCGGTGAGCATCCGGAGGGTGTCGAAGACCAGCCGGTCGGCGTCGTCGCCGAGGCCGCCGCTGACGCCGTCGTGCGTGGCGGCGCCGTCCAGGCTGCTGACGAAGTTGACCCTCAGGTGCGGCGTGGCCCGGTCGGCGACGAGATAGCGGCGGAGCACCTCGGCAGCGTCGGGACCATCGGGGTCTGCAGGGCCGGTCATCAGGCGAGGTTGTGGCGCAGGTAGGCGGGCTCACGGAAGCCCAGGATGGCCTCGGTCATGTGCACGGCGTCGACGGCGGCCGCGACGTTGTGCACGCGAACGATGCGGGCGCCCTGCAGGATGCAGTAGACGGCCGCGGCGAGGGTGCCCTCCACGCGGCGGTCCCTGTCACGGTCGAGGGTCTCGCCGATGAAGTCCTTGTTGGACACCGCCACGAGCGTCGGCAGGCCGAGCGCGGTGATCTCGCCCAGCCGGCGGGTGAGTTCGAGGGAGTGCCGGGTGTTTTTGTTCAGGTCGTGGCCCGGGTCGATGACCAGTCGCTCGGCGGGCATCCCGTACGCCAGAGCCCGGTCGACGCGGGCGAGCAGGAACTCGGCGACTTCGCCGACGACATCGCCGTACTGCGGCGCCGGGTAGGGCGTGCGCGGGCGGGCCAGGCTGTGCGTGATCACCAGGGTGGCGTCGCTGTCGGCGACGACCTCGGCCATCCGCGGGTCATGCACGCCGGTGGTGTCGTTGATGACGTGGGCGCCGGCGCGGATGCCGGCCAGCGCGACGTCGGGGTCGAAGGTGTCGACGGAGATGACCGCGCCCGAGCCCTGCAGGGCTGCGACAACGGGGACGACCCTGTCGATCTCCTCGGCGACGGGGATCGCCGGCCCCGGGGCGAACTTGGCCCCACCGATATCGACCCAGTCGGCGCCGTCGGCGACGGCGGCACGGGCCGCGGCGACGGCCGCGTCGAGGGCGAACGTGGCGCCGCGGTCATAGAAGGAGTCCGGCGTGCGGTTGATCACGGCCATCACCGCGATCTCGCGGGCGAAGTCGAAGTCGCGCCCGCCGATCCTGCGCACCGGCACGTCCAGCCGCGGCAGAATCACACCGGCGGCGGCGGTCGAACGGGCCATCTGTACTCCTCGGGCTGGTCGGGGACTGCGGGCCGGGTCACTCCGATCCGGTGAGCAGGTCCCCCAGAGCTATGTTCTCATCCGCCAGCCGCTTCGGATCCACCCGCACCCCCGAACGGATGAGGCGCTGCACGGTTTCGTTCACGTCCCAGACGTTCACGTTCATGCCCGCTACGACCTGACCGTCCCTGAGCCAGAAGGCCACGAACTCCCGCGTGGCCCGGTCACCGCGGAACACGAGCTCCGCGCCTGAGGCCAGCTCGCCGAACCCGGAATACTCCATGCTGAGGTCGAACTGGTCGGTATAGAAGTATGGAATGGCGTCGTACCCGGTCGTGTCGCCGAGCACGGCCCGGCCTGCGGCCGCGCCCGCGGTGTCGGCGTTCGCCCAGTGCTCCACCCGCAGCCCGTGCCCCAGGCGCGGGTGGTACACATTCGCCACGTCGCCCACCGCGAACACGTCGGGGTCACTCGTTGCGAAGGTGGCCGACACGGCGATGCCGTCGTCGACCTCGAGACCGGAGCCCAACGCCAGCTGGGTGTTCGGCGTGGCCCCGATGCCCACCACCACCAGGTCCGCCCGCACCAGGGTGCGGTCGCTCAGCCGCACCCCGGTCACCCGGGTGCCACCGCTGCGGATCTCGCCCTCGAGCTCCACGACGGCGGTGTCATTGCCCAGGTGCACCCCGTGGTCGCGGTGCAGCCGGTCGAACACCCCGCCCAGCTCGGCGCCGATGGCCGATTCCAACGGCACCGTCCCACGGCCGAGCACGATGACGTCGTTGCCGTACCCCTTGGCGGTGGCGGCGACCTCGAGTCCGATCCACCCGCTGCCGACGATGACCACCCGCCGGCCGCCCTCAGCCAGGGCGGTGCGCAACCTGCTGGAGTCGTCCACGCTGCGCAAATAGTGCACGCCGGGCAGGCTGGCGCCCGGGCCGGGGAACGGGCGCGGCGACGCGCCCGTGGCCAGCAGCAGCCGGCTGTAGCGCAGGCTGCGGCCGTCGTCGAGGGTGAGACGGTGGGCACCGCGGTCGAGCACTGCCGCCCGGTGGCCGGCGATCCGCTCGATCGCCTGCTCGGCGTACCAGCCCAGCGGATGCACGTCCACCGAATCTCGGTCAGCCGTGCCGGCGAGGTATTCCTTCGACAGCGGCGGACGGATATACGGCGCGGCCACCTCCTCGCCCACGAGCACGACCCGCCCGCCGAAGCCGTCGCGCACGGCCTCGGCCGCTCGCGCCCCGGCCAGTCCGGCGCCCACGATGACCACCGGGTCCTCGCCCGCCGCGCCCTGCTGCGTTGCCTCACTCATCCGCTGCTCCCACTCCTGCCCGTCCCTCCGCCCGCGCACCAGGGTGCGCCATGGGCTCGACGGTAGAGGCATCCGGCGCACTCCGAAAGGCCTATCCCCGTTTCCCCCGGACCCGTACCGGCCACTCACAGCAAAGCACCAGCTAACGCGCAGATACTAGGGACATGACTGACGGCCCCCGCATCCTTATCGTTGACGACGAACCCAATATCCGGGATCTCCTCACCACCAGCCTCCGCTTCGCCGGCTTCGCCGTGCGGGCCGTGGGCAACGGCGCCCAGGCGATCTCCGCTGTGCTGGAAGAAGAGCCCGACCTCATCATCCTCGACGTGATGCTGCCCGATATGAACGGCTTCGGCGTGACCAAGCGCCTGCGTTCGGCCGGGTACACCGCACCCATCCTCTTCCTCACGGCGAAAGACGACACCGAGGACAAGATCACCGGGCTCACGGTCGGCGGGGACGACTACGTCACCAAGCCGTTCAGCCTCGACGAGATCGTGGCCCGCATCAAGGCCATCCTGCGCCGCACCATGCACGCCGACGAGGATGCCGTCATCCGCGCCGGTGAGCTCACCATGGACCAGGACACCCACGAGGTCCTCGTCGGCGACCAGCCCATCGAGCTCAGCCCCACCGAGTTCAAGCTGCTGCGTTACCTGATGCTCAACCCGAACCGCGTGCTCTCCAAGGCGCAGATCCTCGACCACGTCTGGGAATACGACTTCAACGGTGACGCCGGCATCGTGGAGTCCTATATCTCCTACCTCCGCCGTAAGGTCGACATGCACTCCAGCGAGCCGCTGATCCAGACCAAGCGCGGCTTCGGCTACATGCTCAAGGCCGCCAAGGCATAGACCCAGTTTCCCTTCCTAGACTGGACCCATGCGTGTGCCATTGATGGACCCGTGGAGCCGGGTTTCGCTCCGCTCCAAAATCACCGGTGTGACGGTGTTGATGCTCACGCTCGGCCTGCTCGTTTCCGGGGTGGGCACCATGGTGATCCTGCAGAATTACATGGTGCAGCAAGTGGATGCCCGGCTACAGGCGTCCGCGCAGGGACTCTCCTCCAATTATCTCGACTCCCCGTTCGTCGCCAGCAGCGCCAACGGCGTCGTGGACTCCGACTATTTCGTGGCCGTGTTCGATCAGAACGGCGACCTCAAAGCCCGTACGTGGCAAGACCGGCCGGTTGCCAGCCTGCCCGTCGTGACGATCCCCCTTGACCTGCAGAGTTCCAATGAGCTGGACGGGTCGATCCAGAAACTCCACGACGCCGAGGGCGACACGGAGTTCCACGCCGTGGCCGTGCCTTTCGTCATCAACTCCAGCGGGACCTACGGCACCGTCCTCCTCGCACTGTCGCTGCAGTCGGCTCAGAACACCGTCAACACCTATCTGAGCATCTTCCTGGGCTTCGGCGTCGGCGTGGTCGTGGTGGGCGCCATGCTCACCCGTCTGCTCGTCACCACGACCTTCGCGCCTCTCCGTGAGGCCGAGCGCACCGCCGCGGCCATCGCCGACGGCGACTTCAGCCAACGCCTGGGCGGAGCCACTCCCAACACCGAGGTGGGTCGGCTGAACCGCTCGCTCAACACCATGCTCAGCCGCATCGACCGGGCCTTCAAGGACCGCGCCCGCACGATCGACCAGATGCGCCGATTTGTCGGTGACGCCAGCCATGAGCTGCGCACCCCGCTGGTCTCCGTGCGCGGGTACGCCGAGCTCTACCGGATGGGCGCGCTGCAGACCCCCGAGGACGTCGCCCAGGCGATGGAGCGCATCGAGAAGGAAGCCATCCGGATGGGCGGCCTCGTCGAGGATCTCCTCGAGTTGGCCCGCCTCGACGAGACCAAACCGCTCGCCCTCACCCGGGTCGACCTGCTCCCGCTCGCTCAGGACGCCGCGCTCGATGCCATGGCCTCGTCTCCCGGCCGCAGCGTCACCGTGCGCACCAGTCGTCCTGCCGAGTACAACGACGACATCGTGGCACCGCCGATCGACCTGGCCCACTCCACGGGCGAGGTCGCCGACGCCGCGCCGCGCCCGGTCGAGCCGGCCGCCGTTCCGGCCACCGCGGCCGCCGTGGGCAAGGCCGCCGCAGGCAAGGCCGGCATGGCCAAGGCCACCCCCAAACCCGCCGCGGCCAAGCCCGAACAGTCCGGCTCGACAACCGGCACGATCTCCTTCGCCGGTGCCACTCTTGCCCGTCTCCGCACTCGCCGGCCCAAGCGCACGGATGCGTCTGCTCCGGTCGCCGAGACCATGGAGACCGTCGAGGCTCCGCCGGCCCTCGACGCCGTGATCATGGCCGAGGAGAACAAGGTGCGCCAGGTGATCACCAACCTGATGGGCAACGCCCTGCGCTTCAGCCCGGCCGACAGTCCCGTGGAGCTCGAGGTGGCCGTGGACCGGCGCAACCAGCGCGCATCCGTCTCGGTCATCGACCACGGTGAGGGCATCCCCCCGCAGATTCGCGACAAGATCTTCCAGCGGTTCTGGCGGGCCGACACGTCCCGTGCCCGGGAGACCGGCGGCAGCGGACTGGGCCTTGCGATCGTGGCGTCCATCGTGGCCAGCCACAACGGCTCCATCGAGGTCGTCGAAACGCCGGGCGGCGGTGCCACCTTCCGGGTCTGGTTCCCGCTGGCGGAGTCCCCCGCCGCCCCGCAGGCGTTGCCGGCTCCCCAGGCCTGACCGCTCCGGCCGCGTGCAGGGGCGGGCCTGCCCGGTCCTACCCAGCGCCGTCGTGCCGCGGTTTTCCCCAGAGCGCAGGGACGCACTGCGGCGGGCCGGCTGAGGGTCGTACCGTCAACCGTAGGCGGCCGACCGGTCGTCCAGGCGAGCGAGCGGAGAGAACCATGACCCAGTTCCAGGTCGACAGCGAGGCCCTGATCAGCACTACCGGCGCGGCGCGCGCCGCCATGGGGCGTATCCAGGCCGAAGTGGCCGCCCTCCTCGGGCAGCTCACCGGGCTGGAGGGCTCCTGGTCAGGGCAGGCCGCCGCCCAGTTCCAAGGGGCGGTGTCGGCCTGGCGCACGACCCAACAGCACGTGGAGCAGAGCGCGGATGCACTCAACCAGGCGCTCGGCCAGGCCGGTCAGCAATATGCGGAGGTGGAGCAGGCCAACGCCCGGCTGTTCGCGCGCTAGGGCGGGCCTGGCGGCGGCGGGCGGCGGTACGACGAAGGCTGGGCGCCTCCCGAGGGAGACGCCCAGCCTGTGGTCGTGCGGTACTACCGGTCGTGCGGTACTGCTGGCGGGACTTAGAAGTCCATGCCACCCGAGGGGTCGCCGGCCGGGGCCGGGTTCTTCTCGGGCTTGTCGGCGACGACGGCCTCGGTGGTGAGGAACAGTCCGGCGATCGACGATGCGTTCAGCAGCGCGGAGCGGGTGACCTTCACCGGGTCATTGATGCCTGCAGCGATCATGTCGACGTACTCGCCGGTTGCGGCGTTGAGGCCGAACCCGACGGGAAGGTTGCGCACCTTGTCGGCGACAACGCCCGGCTCCATGCCGGCGTTGAGTGCGATCTGCTTGAGCGGAGCGTCGATGGCGACGCGCACGATGTTCGCGCCCGTTGCCTCGTCGCCGACGAGGTCAAGGATGGCCTTGCTCTCGAACGCGGTCTTGCCGGCCTGGATGAGGGCCACGCCACCACCGGCGACGATGCCCTCTTCGACGGCTGCCTTCGCGTTACGGACGGCGTCTTCGATGCGGTGCTTGCGCTCCTTGAGCTCAACCTCCGTCGCGGCGCCGGCCTTGATGACGGCAACGCCACCGGCGAGCTTGGCGAGACGCTCCTGGAGCTTCTCACGGTCGTAGTCGGAGTCCGTGTTCTCGATCTCGTTGCGGATCTGCTGAACGCGACCGGCGATGGCGTCGGCGTCGCCGGCACCCTCGACGATGGTGGTCTCGTCCTTGGTGATGACGACCTTGCGGGCGTTACCGAGCAGGTCGAGGGTGACGTTCTCGAGCTTGAGGCCGACCTCCTCGGAGATGACCTGGCCACCGGTGAGGATGGCGATGTCCTGCAGCTGCGCCTTACGACGGTCGCCGAAGCCCGGAGCCTTGACGGCAACGGACTTGAAGATGCCGCGGATCTTGTTCACAACGAGCGTGGCCAGGGCCTCGCCGTCGACGTCCTCGGCGATGATGAGCAGCTGCTTGCCGCTCTGGATGACCTTGTCGACGATCGGCAGCAGGTCCTTGATGTTGGAGACCTTGGAGTTGACGATCAGGATGTAGGGGTCTTCGAAGACCGCTTCCTGACGGTCGGGGTCGGTGACGAAGTACGCCGACAGGAAGCCCTTGTCGAAGCGCATGCCCTCGGTGAGCTCGAGCTCGGTGCCGAAGGTGTTCGACTCCTCGACGGTGACAACGCCTTCCTTGCCGACCTTGTCGATGGCTTCGGCGATGATCGCGCCGATCTCGGCGTCGCCGGCGGAGATGGAGGCCGTGGCCGCGATCTCTTCCTTGGTCTCGATCTCCTTGGCGCTGGAGATGAGCTCTGCGATGACCGCAGCGGTGGCCTTCTCGATGCCGCGCTTGAGGCTGATCGGGTCGGCGCCGGCTGCGACGTTGCGCAGGCCTTCGCGGACCAGCGCCTGAGCGAGGACGGTGGCGGTGGTGGTACCGTCGCCGGCGACGTCGTCAGTCTTCTTGGCGACCTCCTTGACGAGCTCGGCACCGATCTTCTCGTACGGGTCGTCGAGTTCGATCTCCTTGGCGATGGACACGCCGTCGTTGGTGATCGTGGGGGCGCCCCACTTCTTCTCCAGCACGACGTTGCGTCCGCGCGGGCCGAGGGTCACCTTGACCGTGTCAGCGAGGATGTTCAGGCCGCGCTCCAGGCCGCGACGGGCCTCTTCATTGAAAGCAATGATCTTTGCCATATGTGTTTCTCGTCCCTCCCGGACGTTACCAAAACGATGATGGGTTAGCACTCCAAACCACAGAGTGCTAAACCGATTCTGGCACTCTGGGGTCGAGAGTGCAAGTGAACGTCGGCTGCACGATGCCCCTGCAGGACCGGGTTACGGCTGGATCTCGACGGCACCGCCACCGTCGGTGGGCACCAGTTCGATCCAGGTATTGCCCGGTGCGAGGTCGATGGCCGCGCCGTCGGCATCCGTCAACCGGATCGGGGCCGCCGGAGCCTCCTTGGTCCAGGTTGCGGGCAGGGTCGACCCGTTGGCCGACACCCAGGCCTGGCCCGTGCCCTCCAGGAGGGTACGGGGCACGTCGGTGCTGCGGTCGACGCTGACGCTGAGCACCACCACGTTGGTGGCGGACAGCCGGGTGTCGTCGGCGTCCAAATCGGGCGCGCCGTCCTGACTGCGCAGGTACGCGGCGCCGGCGGGGTCCCAGGTCCAGGAGCGCTCGCTGGAATCGGAGAACCGGGTGACGATGGTGCCGGCGGCTTCGCCTGCCGTGGCCGCCCCGGCGGCGGCCGCGCTGTCGGCGTAGTCGAACTGCCGTTCGGGCGCGGCGAGGTCTGGATGCCGGTCGACGAGATCGGCCGCGCTGAGCACGACGTCATGCGGCGATTCCCGGTCGTCCACGCGCCGGAATGCTCCGCTGTCATCCCGGTCGAAGATCACGTTGAGCACCGGGGTGTTCTGCATGGCCTCGACGAACTGCGGCTGCCCGCCGGAGTAGGCCACGATTCCGCCGAACGGGCTCAGCAGGTCCGGGTCCATGGGCCGGATCGAGCGCACCGGTCCCACGTCGTCGGGCACATCGGAGTGCCACAGGGCGGCATACCGGGTGAGCCCGCCCTCGACCAGCTCCTCGAAGACCAGATCAGCCCGCTCGAGGCCGATCTGCGGCCGGGCGGCGGCGAGGTTGTCGATCTTCACGGCCAGAGACGGATGCTCCGCTTCCGCCGGGTCGATCGGGGTGCCGCGCAACGGGGCCACGGCGGGCGTCTCCGCAGAGGGACTCGGGGCGGTGGGCGGCCCGGTGACACAGCCCGTCAGGGCACCCACGGCGCCGATCAGCGCGATGGCGGCCCAGGCGCGGATGCCGGCGCGGCGGAAGCGGGGGCCTCGAGCGGGCGTGGTCATCCGTAACGCAGTCACGCCACACACCTTAGCTCCGCGAGGTATGTCTGCCGAGCGGGACAAGATGGGTGGCGTGCTGACCGTCACGGGAACCGATGCATCGTCGGTGCCTGTTCAGTTGTGTGCTGCCGGCCCGTTGGGACCGGCTGTTCTACGCGTGGGCTACGCCGGACGAACCGACTCTGCCTGCGGACCTTTGGCTCCGGTACCGAGTTCAAAGACGACGTGCTGGCCTTCTTCGAGAACCTTGTATCCGTGCATGTCAATAGCGGAATAGTGGACGAAGACGTCCTGCCCACCTCCATCGACCGTGATGAAGCCGAAACCCTTTTCAGCGTTGAACCATTTGACGGTTCCGTTCGCCATGTGAAACTCCCCTAGTGCAGTGTTATCTTTCGGCTTTCACCCGCTGGTGTTACCGGGCCTGGCGCAGTAGCTGCGTCCACCGTCCGCGAAAGAGCGCTCTCAGGTTGAGAACGCAACTCGCATAAAATGAGCGACCACTGCAGATAGTAGTAACGAAAGCGGGGATCGACAGGGGGTTGACTGGCGGCCCTCAGGCCGGTAGGAATCCGGCGGTCAACCGGCCGGCATCGCGTAGTCGGCTCCGACCACAACGGTCAGCGTGGCATCCGAGCCCGCGAAGTCGCTGGAGAGCAGGATTGTCGAATTGGGCAGCAGTGCCGCAACCCCGCGCGCAGCGCCCTCCAGGGCGGGATCCGCGTAGTACACGGTCGTCGTGGCGACGTCTTCGGTGTCCGCGTCGCTCATGGTGCCGACGCTCCAGCCGCTGCCCGTCAGCAGTTCGCCCACCGAGCGGGCGACACCGCTGGTGGCGGTGCCGTTGAGCACTGTGACACTCGCACTGGGGTCGGTGGTGGGCTCGGCCGTGGGCACGACCTCGGCGGCGGGTGCCTCGGTCGCCGTCTCCGTACCGGTCTCGGCGGTGATGCCGGGGATCGTGAAATCAAGCCGGTTGTTGAGCACGGTCAGTCCGATCGCCCCCACGCCGATGAGCAGGGCCGTCGCCGCCAGCGCCCACCAGAAGGCCACCCACCGGCGGCCCTTCCGACCGGGGGCTCGGTGCGCCCCCACGCGGTCGAGCTTGTGCGGAAGGTCGTCGAAGCGGTCTTTCGGGTACGAAGTGGGCATCGTGAGTCTGGTTCGATCCTCGTTTGGCTGAACACGCGGTAGGAGTGTCCTACTCGATGGGGCGGATGGCCCGGCGCGACCGGGCCTGGGACCGCGCGTCACGCATCCGCTGCAGGCGTTTGACCAGCATCGGATCGTGAGCGAGGGCAAGCGGGGAGTCAAGCAGGGCACCCAACACTTGATAGTAGCGGGCAGCCGAGAGGCCGAACTCGGCCCGGATCGCCTGTTCCTTGGCGCCGGGGTGGGACCACCAGCGCCGTTCGAAAGCGAGCACCGCGGTGTCGCGGGGGCCGAGCGCCGTGACGCCGTCGGTGCCCCGATCGCTCTCGCCGTGCTCGCTGGTCGCCATACGCGTCATCCTATTTGGCGGGGACTGGGTTTTCGCTGACCGGCGCGGCCTGTCCTGATCGTCACCGCCCGCCACGGGCGGGCAGGCCGTGCGGCTGGGAATCCCCTGGCCACGGGAATGCCCGGGGCCCCGGCCGAGTTTAGGCTGGAGGCAGCAATCCGCCCGCTGAGCCACCCGCACGAGTAATGCCGCACAGAAGTATTGAAGGGACGCACCATGGACTACGAGGTCACCAAGTCTGACGCCGAATGGAAGGCCGAGCTTTCCCCCGAGCAGTACGCCGTGTTGCGCGGCGCTGCGACCGAGCGTGCCTGGACCGGCGAACTCCTCGACGAGGGACGGTCAGGCGTCTACACCTGCGGCGCCTGCAACGCCGAGCTGTTCAAGAGCGGCACCAAGTTCGATTCCGGTTGCGGCTGGCCGAGCTTCTATGAGTCGGTGCGCCCCGAGGCCGTCGAGCTCATCGAAGACCGCTCGCTGGGCGTGGTTCGCACCGAGGTGCGTTGCGCAGCCTGTGGTTCGCACCTTGGTCACGTGTTCGACGACGGTTTCGGCACGCCTACCGGCGACCGGTACTGCATGAACTCGATCTCGCTCAACTTCACTCCCGTCGAGTAACGGTTTTGTCGGCGGTTCTTGACGCGATCGCGTCGCGCCGGTCGTATTCCGTGGTCACCACGGATGCGCCCGGCCGCGACGAGCTGGTCCCCCTGATCCAGGCGGCCGCGCGCGCCTCCGACCATGGCGCGCTGCGACCGTGGCGGATCATCGAGCTGCGCGGCGATGCCCGGGCCGCCCTCGGCGACGCGTTCGTGGCGGCCGCGGGCCTCGAGGGGCCGGCCGCCGTCAAACTGGCCGGCAAGCCCCTGCGCGCCTCGTTGCTGCTGGCCCTGGTGGCCAGCCGACGGCCGAGCCACAAGGTCCCGGCCTGGGAGCAGGACGCGGCCGCCGCCGGCGTGGCCCACTTCCTCGGCCTGCTGCTCGAGGACGCGGGCTGGGGCGTGATGTGGCGCACCGGCGGGCACACTCGCGCCGAACCGGTGCGCCAGGTGCACGGTCTCGCCGCTGGCGAGGAGCTACTCGGCTGGCTCTACGTGGGCGGGATCCCCGAGACCACCAAGCCCGCCGTGCGCCAGCCGGTCGACGTCGACGACTACCTCAGCGCCCTCCCCGCCTAACCCGCCGCCCGCCGGGGCCCACTGCTCGGCCCGCGGAGATGGGCGGAGGCAGGTTAGGCGAACGCGTTGACGCCGGTGAGCTCGGCCGAGAGCGCCCAGAGGCGTGCGGCATCCGTGGGGTCGATCGCGTGCGCGTCCACACCCCGGATGCGCGCGGTGTCGCTGCCCGGCACTGTCGGCTCGGCGATGTCGCAGTCTTCGCAGTAGACGCCGCCCCGGCCGTCGAGCATCGGGGAGGTCGCCGCCCAGGTCGCCGTCGCGGCGCCCTGCTCCGGCGTCTTGAACACGGAGTTCACGGTGCCGTCCTCGGTCATCCACCCGGAAGCGATCATCTCCTCGCGCGGCAGGTGTCGCTGCAGTTCGGTCATGATGCCACCCGGGTGCACGGCGAACGCGCGCACGCCCTGCTCAGCGCCGAGGGCGTCCAACTGCACCGCGAACAGGCTGTCGGCGGTCTTGGCCTGACCGTACGCCAGCCACTTGTCGTAGCCCGTCTCGAACTGCGGGTCGTCGAAACGGATGCCGCTGAGCTTGTGCCCTGTCGACGACAGGGCCACGACGCGGGCTCCTCCGCCGGCTGCCAGAGCGGGCCAGAGCAGGTTGGTGAGCACATAGTGGCCCAGGTGGTTGGTGGCGAACTGGGACTCCCAGCCGTCGCCGACGCGGGCTTCAGGGGAGGCCATGATGGCGGCGTTGTTGATCAGGATGTCGAGGCTGCGTCCGGACGCCAGGAAGCGGTCTGCGAAGGCGCGTACGCTGCCAAGGTCGGCGAGGTCGAGAGTCTCAACCTCAACATCGGACAACCCGCGGGCGTCGAGCGCGGCGCGGGCGACCTCGGGCCGGCGGGCCGGCACCAGGACCCGAGCGCCCGCGGCGGCGAGCGCCGCAACGGTCTCGATACCCAAGCCGGAGTAGCCGCCGGTGACGATGGCCGTGCGGCCGTTCACGTCGATGCCGGCGAGCACCTCGGTTGCGGTGGTGCGCGCTCCGAACCCGGAGGGGAGCGCGTGCTGGGATGTTGTTGTCATCCTTCCAGCGTACGCTCGCTCGCCGCCTGGATAGACTCTCGGCGTCCGGCCGAACGCGCCGGCACAGGGGGATTCATATGATCAGCAATCTGACCGGCTGGCACTTTCTCATCATCGCGGGCGTCCTCGCCGCGATGCTCCTGATCGCGCTGGCCGTGGTGCTCACGGTCGTGTATCTTGCGCGGCGACGCCCGGCAGGCTCCGGCAACCCGACGGACCCCGCGGCCCGGCTGGCGCAGCTCAATCAGCTGCGTGCCCAGGGCCTCGTCACCGAGGCCGAGTATGACGCCAAACGCCGGGAGATCCTCGGTCTGCTCTGAGCCGACGAATCAGGCCGCGTCCAGCCCGACCCGGTCGTCAGGGCCGATAGCCCGCACGACCCGCGCCGGGTTGCCCACGGCGATGACTCCTCGCGGAACGTCCCGCGTGACCACGGAGCCCGCACCGATGATGCTCCCGGCCCCGATGGTGACGCCCGGGCAGACCACGACATTGCCGCCGAGCCACACGTCGTCTTCGATCACGATCGGGGAAACCCGCTCGTATCCGGCCCGGCGCTCGACGACGTCGACGGCATGGCTGGGCGTGTAGAAGCGGGCACTGGGGCCCACCAAGACGTTGGCGCCGATGGTGATCTCGCCGCCGCCGAGTGCCAGGAAGTCAGCGTTGATGAACGTGTTGGCGCCCACCCGCAACCGGGAGCCGTAGTCGAGGTAGAGCGGAGGCCTGAAGTCGACGCCCTCGCCGACACTGGCCAGCATCCCCACGAACAAGGCGTGCGCCGCGGCCTGGTCGTCGTCGTAGAGGGCGGTGATCCGCCGGCAGGTGCGCTGCGTGTTGGTCGTCAACTCGGCAAGTTCGGGCCCGGACCGGTAGCGATACCACTCCCCCGCGATCATCTTGTCGTACTCGGAGCGGACCACGGCCGGGGGTATTTTGTTGTCTATAACCACAAACACCAGCTTAGCCCGTCACCGCGGCCCCCGCACGTCGATCGTCGTCAGGGTCCTTCGGCCAGCCGACGGCGTTCGGCCAGTTCGGCTTCGATGCGGCGGATGCGCGCCTGCTCTGCGTGGAACGCGATCTCGCGGTCCAGCGAAGCGAGTTGTTCCTCGGTGCTGCTGATCCGCCGTTCCGCCTGGGCCGTGGGGGTCGGCTCCGCGCTCGAGGCGGAACCCGCGCGACGCCGGGGCGCACCCAACCGCGGACGCACCACCGCGGTGTCGTAGTCGTGTCCGATAACAAACCAGAGCAGGCTGCCGATCATCGGGAGGAAGATCACCAGAAGAACCCAGACCACCTTGGGCAGATGCTTCACCTGGCCGTCCTGTCGCGTGATGATGTCCACGAGGGCAGCAACGACGAGCACCAGAATCACAATCGAGAACAGCGCATACATGGCGGTCAGCTTAGTGAACGCTGTGAACGAGCGACCAGCCCCCAGTTCCGCGGGCACCCGCGGCGCCGGCGTGGGGCTTGCGCCCGCGCGAACACCGGGCCAGCGTGGTCAGCGATGCCGGCTCAACCCGGGACCAACCGACCCGGATCGGTCCAGCCAGAGTGCCAGATCGGCGGAGGAGACCGGCCGAGGAGGACCGCGACATGCCCGCGCACCCCGAGCCACCGGCGAGCCCAGCCCCCGATTCCGATGGCCACCCGGCCAACCCTGCCCAAACCGTCGACCCACTGGCGGTCATCCGCTCACGCGGCTACCTGCGGGTGCTTTTCCTGGCCGGGCTCATCGGCGTGCCCGTGTCGGTGGTGTCCTACGGGTTCCTCGCCCTGGTCTCCTGGCTGCAGGGCTACCTGTTCACCGAGCTTCCGGCCGCTCTGGGGTTCGACGGTGTACCGGTGTGGTGGCCGCTTCCGCTGTTGGCCCTGTCGGGCCTGCTGGTGGCAATGTGCATCCGGTTCCTGCCGGGAACCAGCGGGCATCCCCCGTCGGAGGGCTTCGCGGCCGGCGGGTTCCCTCGACCGCCCGAGCTGCCCGGCGTAATACTGGCGTCGCTGGCCACGCTCGCCCTGGGCGCAGTGCTAGGCCCGGAGGCGCCGCTGATCGCCCTCGGTGGCGGGCTGGGCGCCCTGGCGGTGCTCCTGATCAAGAAGGACTCGCCACCCACCGCCCTGGCGGTGATCGCGTCGGCGGGCAGCTTCGCGGCGGTGAGCACCCTGCTCGGTTCGCCGTTGTTGGGCGCCTTCCTTCTTATGGAAGCATCCGGTCTGGGCGGGGCCATGCTCGGGGTGGGCCTGCTGCCCGGGCTGCTCGCCGCGGGTATCGGCTCTCTGGTCTTCGTCGGGCTGGATTCCTGGACCGGGTTGGGCACGTTCTCCCTCGCCATCCCCGATCTGCCGGCCTTCAGCACGCCCACCCTGGGGATGTTCCTCTGGGCGCTCGTGCTGGGGGTGGCCTGCCCGCTCCTGGCCTGGGGAATCAAGGCGCTCGCTCGCGTGGTGCGCCCAGCGGTGCATGCCCAGCGGCTGCTCGTCACTCCGGTCCTCGGCCTGCTCACCGCCGGACTCGCGATCGGGTTCGCGCTGGTCACCGGGGAAGACACCGGCCAGGTGCTCTTCTCCGGCCAGTCGACGCTGCCCGCGCTCATCAGCGACGGCGCCTCCTGGCCGATCGGCGCGTTGGGCCTGCTGGCGCTCTGCAAGGCGTTGGCCTATGGCCTGTCCCTCAGCGCGTTCCGGGGCGGGCCGGTGTTTCCCGCCATGTTCATCGGCGCCGCCCTGGGCATCATGGCCTCACACCTGCCGGGCATGGCCCTGGTTCCGGCGGTGGGGGTGGGCATCGGCGCCATGTGTGTGTCTATGCTGCGGTTGCCGCTCACGAGCGTGCTTTTGGCCACCGTGCTGCTCACCAGTGACGCCTACGCCGTGATGCCGTTGGTCATCGTGGCGGTAGTGGTGGCGCACGTGCTCACCGGCCGGCTGCCCGAGCCACCGGGCCGGTGGCTCCGCCGAGATCCCGCGCCGATCGCTCCTGGCCAGGCTCCGAACGCTCCGGGCCTGGGCTAGCGGAACTAGCGGGCGTCCCAGAATCCGCGGTGTACCTCTCTCGCCTCCGAGACCAGGGCCGGGCCGGCCACGATCACGGTGCCGCCGCCGCGGGCGAAGACCTCGCGGCAAGGCAGGTCCAACGTGGGCTCGCCGTCCTGGGCGGGCACCATGGCGCCGAGGTCCTGCTCCGGCAGCGCGTAGGCGACCCGCCCGATCCCGGCCCAGTAGATGGCGCCGGAGCACATCGCACAGGGCTCGGTGCTCGTGTACAGGGTGCTCGCGCGCAGCGCGGTCTTGTCGAGCTGGGCGCTGGCGAGGCGCACGAGGTTCGTCTCGGCGTGCCCGGTGGGATCGTTGTCGGTCACCACGGTGTTCTGACTCTCGATGATGGTGCCGTCGGCGGCCACCAGGATGGCACCGAACGGGTGGTTGCCATTGGCTCGAGCCAGTGCGGCCACGGCGATGGCCCGCAGCAAATGCACCTCATCGCCGGCCGAGATGCTCGTGGGCGCTGACGCGGAGGCTGTGTGCGGGCTGACCTCATCGAGTGGGCTGGTCATTCCGCTCCTCGTCGCCGTTCTACGGGCCCGGGGAACACGGGCGATGGGGCCGGCCACGGGACTTGAACCCGTAACCCCCACTTTACAAGAGTGGTGCGCTACCAATTGCGCCAGGCCGGCATGAGGCGCGCGAAGCGCCTCGAGCATTCATCCTAAATCACTCGGCACGCTCGTGCCGACGCATTCGGCGCCGCCGGCACCGTCGGGGTCCGTTGCGGCTACCCGGCCGGGGCGGGCGTCGGAGTCGGCGTGGCGGTGGAGTACGCGTCACTGGCGGCCTGTAAAACGAAGGCCGCGAATTCCTTCGGGTCGTCCAGGGCGCCCACGTACTGCTTGCCGTTCACCAGAACAGTGGGGGTGCCGGTGATGGCCTTGAGCGAGGAATTCGGGATCGGGCCGCTCAGTGCGCGATCGGTGGCATCCTGCACCCACGACTTGTACGTGGTCTCATCGATGCAGGTGTTGATCTCAGACAGGTTCGTCGATACTCCCGAGCTCTTCACCAGGGCTTTGAGGTCGTCGTTGTTGAGTCCGGCCGTGCCCTCGACGGGCTGGTCTGCGAAGAGCGCCGCGTTGAACGGCAGGAAATCGTCCGGCGAGTAGTTCGCCACGCAGGCGGCCGCATTCGCGGCTCGCAGCGAGTACTGGGTGCCAGCCGATTTGCTGGTGAGGATGGAAATAGGGTGGATCTCCACCGTGGCTGCGCCGGAGTCGACCCACTGCGAGATCTGGTCGGCGTTGGTGGTCTCGAACTGGCCGCAGAACGGGCACAGGTAGTCGATATAGATGCGGATGTCGGCGACGGTGCCCGACGCATCCGGGGTGGAGGGAATCGGGTCGGCCTTGGGCTGCAGGGCCGGGGTCGTCACGGCGGTCAGGCCCTCGCCGACGAGTAGGCCGTCACTGGCCATGTTGCGCGGGCCGGGGCCGTCGGGGCGAACCGAGTTCACGATGATCAGCACGACGACGGCGACGACCGCGATGGCGGCGATGGCGATGCCACCCTGCAGGAAGACCCGGTTGCGTCGGTCGCGCTTCTTCTGCTCGACTCGGAGTTGGGCAGCCTTGGTGCGTGCGGCGTCGCGTCGCTGATTCTTCGAGGGGCGAGGTTCGCCAGGGCCACCAGTTGTCATGGATGATCACTCCGAGTTGAGGGGGTGCGCTCGCGAATGCGCGCGATTGCATTCCAAATAGTAGGACCCCAGTCTGGGAATTAACCAACCGGAGCCTCACAGCGGCCTCCCTGGGGGCTCACGGGCGACACACTGACGGCAGTCCGGATGCCGATTCAGGCGACGCTCACCCGGGACATGCCATACTAGGAAGGTCTTGCGCTGGTGCTACGTCAGCCGGACAGCAAATCCCATCACAACGGATCGTCCGGCACGTACCTGCCGGTGAAGGAGAATAACGAAATAATGGCTTCAGTAACTTTTGACAAGGCCACCCGCCTGTACCCGGGCTCCACCCGCCCCGCGGTCGACCACCTCGACCTGTCGGTCGCCGACGGTGAGTTCCTCGTCCTGGTCGGCCCCTCCGGCTGTGGCAAGTCCACGTCACTCCGAATGCTCGCCGGCCTCGAAGAGGTCAACGACGGCGACATCTTCATCGGTGAGCGCAACGTCACCGACGTTCCCCCGAAGGACCGTGACATCGCCATGGTCTTCCAGAACTACGCGCTGTACCCGCACATGACCGTCGCCGAGAACATGGGCTTCGCGCTCAAGATCGCCGGCGTCAACAAGGACGAGCGTGCCGCCCGCGTTCTCGAGGCTGCCAAGCTGCTCGACCTCGAGCCCTACCTCAGCCGCAAGCCGAAGGCCCTCTCGGGTGGCCAGCGTCAGCGTGTTGCCATGGGTCGCGCCATCGTGCGTCAGCCCCAGGTGTTCCTCATGGACGAGCCGCTGTCGAACCTCGACGCCAAGCTGCGCGTGCAGACCCGCACCCAGATCGCATCGCTGCAGCGTCGCCTGGGCGTCACCACGGTCTACGTCACCCACGACCAGACCGAGGCGCTCACCATGGGCGACCGCATCGCCGTGCTCAAGGATGGCGTCCTGCAGCAGGTCGGCACCCCGCGCGACCTGTACGCCAAGCCGAACAACGTCTTCGTTGCCGGCTTCATCGGCAGCCCGGCCATGAACCTGTTCCTGGCCGACGCCGTCGACGGTGGCATCAAGTTCGGTACCGCCACGGTCCCCGTGCAGCGCGACACCCTCGCCGGCGCCACCGGCAAGAAGGTCACCATCGGTGTCCGCCCCGAGGACATCCACCTGTCCACCACGTTCGGCGAGGGCCTCGCGGTCGACGTCGACCTGGTCGAGGAGCTCGGCGCCGACGGTTACCTGTACGGCCACTCCACCGTCGAGGGCAAGCGCACGGACATCGTCGCTCGCGTCGACGGCCGCTCGCACCCGTCCGCGGGCGAGACCGTCTACCTGACCCCGACGCCGAACCACCTTCACGTGTTCGACGCCGAGTCCGGCGCCCGTCTCGGCGGCGCCGTCAGCGACTAAGCACCATCTGACAAACTCGACCGTCGATTCCGGCGGTCGAGTTTGTCATTTCGGCGGCCGGATTCCGGTCGCCGACATTTCCCCGTGCCCCAGCGCCGACCCCGGCCGGGGCCACCTGCGGCCCGCCGGGCCTCTCGATAGTTAGGCTCCCCATGAGCGGTTCTCTCAACATCACCTCGGCAACGGCCGATCCGGCCCTGCTCGACCTACCCTGGCACCTGCCGCTGGATGCGTGGCCGAACGAGAACATCGCCTCACTGCCCAAGGGCCTCTCCCGGCACCTCGTACGGTTCGCCCATTTGAGCGGACGTGTTGTGGCCATCAAGGAGACCACCAGCGAGATGGCCAAGCGGGAGTACGACATGCTCCGCACCCTGCAGGGCCTCGAAATCCCCTGTGTCGAACCGCTCGCGGTGATCACCAACCGCACCGACGAAGACGGCGACCCGCTCAACTCGGTGCTCGTCACCCGGCACCTCAAGTTCTCGCTGCCGTACCGGGCGCTGTACTCGCAGGCCCTGCGCCCCGACACGGCCACCCGGCTCGTCGACGCCCTCGCCCTGCTTCTCGTGCGGGTGCACATGGTCGGCCTGTTCTGGGGCGACGTGTCCCTATCCAACACCCTCTTCCGCCGCGACGCCGGTGCTTTCGCCGCCTACCTCGTCGACGCCGAGACCGGGCAGCTCTACCCGGGCGGTCTCTCCAACGGCCAGCGCGAGAACGACCTCGAGATCGCCCGCGTCAACATCGCCGGCGAGCTGATGGACCTCGAGGCCGGCGGCCGGGTCGCCAATGAGCTCGACCCCATCATCGTCAGCAACGGCATCGTCGCCGCCTACCGGCTGCTCTGGAAGGAGCTCACCGGCTCGGAGTCGTTCGCCAGCAACGAGCGCTGGCGCATCACGGAGCGCGTCGAACGTCTCAACCACCTGGGCTTCGACATCGAGGAGCTGGCCATCAAGACGGATGAGACCGGAACGACGGTGCGTATCCAGCCCAAGGTTGTCGACGCGGGCCACCACCAGCGCCGCCTGCTGCGCCTCACCGGCCTCGACGCCGAGGAGAACCAGGCCCGCCGCCTGCTGAACGACCTCGACTCCTACGGTGTCGCGTACGGCAACCCGGACGCCGACGAGGAGATGATGGCTCACGAGTGGCTTGTGCGGGTGTTCGAACCCGTCGTGCGCGCCATCCCCCGCGAGCTCAAGGGCAAGCTCGAGCCCGCCGAGGTCTTCCACCAGCTGCTCGACCACCGCTGGTACATGGCGCAGAACGCCAACCGGGACATCCCGCTGGCCGAGGCCGTGACCTCGTACGTGCAGGATGTGCTGCGCCACCGCCGCGACGAAGCCACAGTCATCGACCCGCCCACCACGCCGATCAGCCTGCCCGACCTCGAAGCCGAAGGAATCGACGCCGACGATGCCGACGCCGACGACTGGCGCCTGAACGTCTGACTGCCCGCCCGCCCGCCCGCCCGCGCGGACGGTGATGTCATTCACATCGGCCCCCACGCCCTTCGGTCCCCCGCCCCGCAATGGCTGGCCCAAATTCGCTAGTCCAGGGCGCATCCGACTAGCAAAAGTGGGCCAGTCATCTTCGGGGGCCGACCACGAGTCCCGCCCCAACGATGGGTGGCCCAAAATCGCTAGTGCAGGTACACATCCGACTAGCAAAAGTGGGCCAGTCATCTTCGGGTGCGACCACGAGCACGCTCCCCTACGATGGGTGGCCCAAAATCGCTAGTGCAGGTACACGTCCGACTGGCAAAAATGGGCCAGTCACGACTGGAGGCTGGGTTGGCCGTGCCGATGCAGCACGCGGTCAGGTGCGGGCAGAGACCCGGATCGCAGCAATCGGCCTGCGGCGCGCCCTAATCCTGCACGGCACCGGTCCCGCAAAACACCGCAACACGCCGCAACGCGCCGCGAGCAGGCCGCGAACACGCCGCGAACACGCCGCGGACACGGCGCGGACACGGCATTTTCCACGGTGGCCAGGAAAAAAACGGCGCAGACCATCCCAGCGGGATGATCTGCGCCGTTTTCCGGTGCAGGGCGGGCTGTTACGCCTGCGCGGCCGCCGCCTTCGCGACCTTCGCTGCAAGCGCGTCAGCGCGCAGCTTCGAGATCTCGTACAGGGTGACGCCGGCGGCGATTCCGGCGTTCAGCGACTCGGTGTTCGCGTTGATCGGGATCGACACGATGGCGTCGCACGTCTCGGTGACGAGGCGGGACAGGCCCTTGCCCTCGCTGCCGACGACCACGACGATGGGGCGTTCCGCGTAGCCGAGGCCGAGCTCGGGCAGCTGCGTGTCGCCGCCGCCGTCGAGGCCGATCACGAGCATGCCGCGCTCCTTGAGCGCCTTGAGCGTCTGGGTGAGGTTGCTCGCCATGGCGACGGGGAGGCGCGCGGCGGCACCGGCCGAGGTCTTCCAGGCCGACGCGGTGACGCCCACAGAGCGGCGCTGCGGCACGATGACACCGTGGCCGCCGAATGCTGCGGTGGAGCGGATGATCGCACCGAGGTTGCGCGGGTCGGTGATGCCGTCCAGGGCCACGAACAGCGGCTTGTGGCCGCGGCTGATGGTGAGGTCGAGCAGCTCCACCGGGTGCGCGTACTCGTACGCGGGCACCTTGAGCGCGAGGCCCTGGTGCACGGCGTCCTTGCCCGAGAGCCGGTCGATCTCGGGGCGCATGACCTCGAGCACCGGGATGTTGCGGGTCGTCGCGAGCTTGAGGACTTCCTTGACCCGGTCATCCATTTCGATGCGCGTGGCCACGTAGAGCGCCGATGCGGGGATCTTGGCGCGCAGTGCCTCGAGCACCGAGTTGCGGCCGGTGACGACCTCGAACTCGGCCTCGGACTTGGCCTTGCGGGTGGACGAGCCGCCGCCGCCGGTGTTGCCGGTGCCGGTGTTGCGGCCCGTGCGCGGGGCGCCGGAGCCGGAGCCGCCGGGGGCGCGGCTGCGTCCGCCGCCGGCCGCGGCGAAACGGTCCTTGGCGGCCTTGGCCTTGCCCGCGGGGTGGTACGGACGGTCTTCGGCCTTGGGGGTGGGCTTCTTGCCCTCGAGGGCCTGACGGCCCTGTCCGCCCGAGCCGACCTGGGGTCCCCTGCTGCCCTTGCGCACCGCGCCGGTGCGCGACTTGCGATCTGTGTTCTTCATCAGTCAAAACTCCAATGTGCACCCGACGGGGTGTCTTCGATGGTTATGCCGGCGGCGACGAGCTCGTCCCGGATACGGTCTGCGGCCGCGTAGTCGCGGCTCTGCCTGGCGGTCTCGCGGTCATCGAGCAGGCGCTCGACGAGGGCGGTGAGAGCCACCATGGCGGGTTCGTCTGTCGCCACGGCCCAGCCGGGCGACAGGGGGTTGATGCCGAGGACCTCGCTCATGGCGAGCACCTGACCGCGAGCGGCCGCCGCGGCGTGCAGGTCCTCGGCGTCGAGGGCCGCGTTGCCGGCGCGCACGGTGTCGTGCAACACGCCGAGCGCCTGCGGAACCGCGAGGTCGTCGTCCATGGCATCGGCGAAGGCATCCGGAACGATCTCGACGCCGGAGCCGGCGAAGCGGGTGTCGGCCAGGCGCCGGTCGGCGCGGTCGAGGAAGCTCTCGATGCGCTCGAGGGCGGCCTCGGCCTCGGCGAGGGACCCCTCGTGGAAGTCGAGGGTGGATCGGTAGTGCGCGGCGCCGAGGTAGTAGCGCACCACGATGGCGCGGGCCTGGTCGAGCAGTTCGGCTGCGAAGACCGAATTGCCCAGCGACTTGGACATCTTCTGACCGTTGGTGTTGACCAGGCCGTTGTGCACCCAGTAGTTGGCGAAGGCGTCGCCGGCCGCGGTGGACTGCGCGAGCTCATTCTCGTGGTGCGGGAAGCGCAAGTCGAGGCCGCCGCCGTGGATGTCGAACTGCGGGCCCAGGTAACGGGCAGCCATCGCGGAGCACTCGATGTGCCAGCCGGGCCGCCCGGAACCCCAGGGGGACGCCCAGGCGGCCGAGGCGGGCTCGCCCTCCTTGTGTCCCTTCCACAGGGCGAAGTCGCGGGCGTCACGCTTGCCGCGCGGGTCGGCGTCGGCGGCGGCCTCCATGTTGTCGGGGTTCTGCCGGGTGAGTTCGCCGTAGGCGGGCCAGCTCCGGGTGTCGAAATACACGTCACCCGACTCGTCCGCGGCCGGGTAGGCGTGGCCGGCTGCGATGAGCCGCGAAACGATGTCCTGCATCTCCTGCACGCTCGCCGTGGCGCGCGGCTCGTAGGTGGGGGCCAGGATGCCGAGCTTCTGATAGCCCGCGGTGAACTCCAGTTCGTAGCGGTAGGCCAGCGCCCACCACTGCTCTGTGGTGCCCTGGGCGTTCAGCAGGATCTTGTCGTCGATGTCGGTGACGTTGCGGATGAAGGTGACGTCGTTGCCGCGGTAGCTGAGCCAGCGACGCAGTTGGTCGTAGACCAGGGCGCTGCGCAGGTGACCGATGTGGGGGGACGACTGAACGGTGGGTCCGCAGACGTAGATTCCCACCTGGCCCGGGACGATCGGCAGGAAATCGCGAAGGGCCTGGGCCTTCGAGTCGTATAGTCGCATGCTCACTGGTTCAGTTTAGGCGAGGGCCGGTAAATGCTCGGGTAGATGACCGCGGTGGCCAGTGCGGCGATGCCCTCGTCGCGCCCGGTGAAGCCGAGAGCGTCGGTGGTGGTGGCCGCCACCGACACCGGGGCGTGCAGGATGCCGCTGAGCAACTCCTCGGCTTCGGCCCGCCTGGGCGAGAGTTTGGGCCGGTTGCCGATGATCTGCACCGTGACATTGCCGACCCGGTACCCGGCCTCCTCGATCAGGCGCAGGGTCTCGGCGAGGAAGACCTCGCCGTGGGCGTCGGTGAGGCGGGGGTCGGCGGTGCCGAACACCTGGCCGATATCGCCCAGACCCGCGGCGGCGAGCAGGGCGTCGCAGATGGCATGCACGGCGGCGTCTCCGTCGCTATGCCCGGACAGGCCGCGCTCGCCCGGCCAGTACAGGCCGGCCAGCCAGAGGGCGCTGGTGTCGTCGAAGGCGTGCACGTCCAGGCCGGTGCCCACGCGGGGCAGGGCGGAAGCGGGGGTTGGCTCGTTCTCGCCGAGCAGGAGCTCGGCGCGGCGGAGGTCCCACGCTGTCGTGACCTTGAACGCGAGCGGGTCGCCGGGGATCACGGTGACGGAGTTGCCGGCCGCGGCGACGAGTGCCGCGTCGTCGGTGAGGTCTTGCGCGGCGGCGTCCGTGCCCGGCAGGCCGGCGGCCCAGGCGAACGCGGCGTCGAGCATGGCACGGGGAAAGCCCTGCGGGGTCTGCACGGCGGAGAGCAGGGACCGGTCGACGGTGCCCTGGATGGTGGCGTCGGCGGTGACGCTCTTGATGGTGTCGACCACGGGCAGCCCGGGCACGATGCCGTGGCCGGCGGCGCGCACCGCGGCGACGACGGCCGCGATGAGACTGCTCGGGGTGAGCGCCCGGGCGGCGTCGTGCACGAGGACGACGCTGACGCCGGCGCGCACGGCGGCGAGCCCACGGGCCACCGAGACCTGGCGGGTGGCACCGCCGGCCACGACGTCGAGGTACCCGGCGGCGGGCCCGGCCACGCGGGCGGCGATGCTGCGGGCCTCGTCGACCTGGGCGTCGGGCGCCACCACGATCACCTGGGCGGGCTCCTCCAGGCCGAACACCCCGGTGAGGGCGTGTTCGAGGATACTGTGCGCGCCAAGGGGCACGAAGGCCTTGGGCTGATCGCGGCCGAGCCTGCTGCCGCTGCCGGCGGCGACGACGATGACCGCGACGGCGGGAACCGGTAATTCAGTCATGTCTGGAGGCTATCTGGTGGGGCGCGGTGAGGCGGAGCGAAAAAAGGTCGGGCCGAACATGCGGCAGGCGGCACCGGTGGGCGCCGCCTGTCAAGGAACAGGGTGGGGTTACGAGGCGAGCACCTCGTCGAGCACGGTTGAGGCCTTCTCCTCGTCGGTCTTCTCGGCCAGGGCCAGTTCGGAGATGAGGATCTGCCGCGCCTTCGCGAGCATCCGCTTCTCTCCGGCGGACAGGCCGCGGTCCTGGTCGCGGCGCCAGAGGTCGCGCACGACCTCTGACACCTTGATCACGTCGCCGCTGGCGAGCTTCTCGAGGTTGGCCTTGTACCGTCGTGACCAGTTGGTGGGTTCCTCGGTGAACGGTGCGCGCAGAACTTCGAAGACCTTGTCGAGGCCGTCCTGCCCGATCACATCGCGCACGCCGACGAGGTCGACGTTCTCCGCGGGAACCTCGATGGTGAGATCCCCCTGGGTGACGTTGAGCTTCAAATACAGTTTTTCTTCACCCTTGATGATGCGAGTTTTCACCTCGGTGATCGTCGCAGCGCCGTGGTGGGGATAAACGACCGTTTCGCCGACTTCAAATAACATGTATTGATATCCCTTCAGCAACGTCTATGATACCACCCCGCTCCGACCCCCTCCGGAGAGCCCGACGGGCCTTCCTATCCGACGCGCCCGGGCGGGACTCATCCGTAAGGTAAACTCAACGGAAATCTGCAGCGTTCACGCCACTTCGGCTGAACGCTGAACTCTTGTGGAGGTCTTGTGAGAGCGCGAACCATGGCAACCGTCGTTGTGGCGGCCGGAATCCTGTTGGGGACGACCGGATGCAACCTGTACGCTCCCCAGGCGACGACCATCCACTACGACGCGAGCGACGGTGTGAGCGGCAATCTGGGCGACCTCGCCATCCGCAACGCGATCCTGCTCACCGACGACGGTGAGAACGCCAACTTGCTCGTTCATGTCGTGAACAAGGGCAGCGACGACATCGATCTGCTCGTGCAGTACCAGGGCACCGACGAGAAGATCACCGAGACGGTGACCATCGACGCCAACGCCACGACCGAGATCGGCGTGCCCGGTGGCGCGAATGTGGGAGTGCAGAGCCTCAACGCCTCGGCCGGCTCGCTGTTCCCGGTGTTCTTCCAGTACGGCGACCTCACCGGCACCGAGCTTCTGGTCCCCGTGCTCGACGGCACGCTCGCCGCGTACTCGACGCTGGTGCCAACGCCCACCCCCACCGTGACGCCGACGTCGACGCCCGGCGTCACCGAAGCGCCCACGGATGCCCCCACCGCGACCCCGGAACCCACGACCGCGCCGGAGTAGCGCCGTCGAGTTGCCTGAGAATGCCCCGTGGCCGTGCGCCACGGGGCATTTTCGCGCCTGTCGGCCGGGCCGCATCGGCCCAGATGCGCGAAAGTCCCCCTCCCGACGTGCTGAAGGGGGACGTTGCGGCGACTCGGGGCGGCGGGCGCCTGCGCGGGTCAGGCCTCGAAGCGGTAGCCGAGCCCGCGCACGGTGACGAGCATCGTGGGCTCGGACGGGGTCACCTCGATGCGCGAACGGATGCGCTTGATGTGCACGTCGAGGGTCTTGGTGTCGCCGAAGTAGTCGGTTCCCCAGACCCGGTCGATCAGCTGGCCGCGGGTGAGCACCCGGCCGGCATTGCGGAGCAGGAACTCGAGCAGCTCGAACTCCTTCAGCGGCATGTTCACCACGGCGCCGGAGACCGACACGGTGTGCCGCTCCAGGTCCATCCGCACGGTGCCGGCGGTGAGCACGCTGTCGTCGGCGTCGGCCGGGTCGGTGTGCCGACGCGACACGGCGCGGATGCGGGCGAGCAGTTCCCGGGTCGAGTACGGCTTGGTGACATAGTCGTCCGCCCCCAGCTCGAGCCCCACGACGATGTCCACCTCGGAGTCCTTGGCGGTGAGCATGATGATCGGCACGGCCGAGCGGGTGCGGATCTCGCGGCACACCTCGGTGCCGGGGATGCCGGGCAGCATCAGGTCGAGCAGCACCAGGTCGGCGCCGGCACGGTCGAACTCGGCCAGGGCGCTCGGGCCGTCCTCTGCAACGGCCACCTCGTAGCCCTCCCGTTCGAGCAGGAAGCTCAGCGGCTCGCTCAGCGCCTGCTCGTCTTCAACAAGAAGGATTCGGGTCATGGGGTGTCTCCTGTCGCCGCTGTAGCGGGGTGGGTGGCCTCGGGGAGGCGGATGGTGAAGGTCGAGCCGCTGCCGGGTTGGGACCAGACGCGGATGTCACCGCCGTGGATCTGCACGACGTGCTTGACGATGGACAGGCCCAGCCCGGTTCCGCCGGTGTTGCGGGAGCGGGCCTGGTCGACGCGGAAGAACCGTTCGAAGATACGGTCGAGGTCGCTCTCCGGGATACCGACGCCCTGGTCGGTCACGGTGACCTCGATCACGCCATCGGTGACACGGGCGCCCACACCGACCCGGGAACCGGGAGTCGAGTAGTGCACGGCGTTGGCCACGAGGTTGTGCACGGCCATCACGAGCAGGCGTTCGTCGCCGTACACCTGGGCGCGGCACTTCTTGCCCACCGCGATGGTGATGCGGTCGGCGTCGGCCACGACCCGGTTCTGGTCGACGCCCGCGGCCACGATGTCGTCGATGTCGAGCAGCTCGGGCTGCCGCAGCGCATCCTGGGCCTGCAGCCGGGACAGTTCGATGATCTCCTGGGTGAGCCTGGCCAGCCGGCCCGCCTCTGTGGTGAGCCTGTCGGCGAAGCGGCGCACCTGCACGGGCTCGTCCGCCGCATGTCCAAGGGCCTCGGCGAGCAGACCCACCGCGGCGATCGGGGTCTTCAGCTCATGGCTGATGTTGGCCACGAAGTCGCGGCGAACCTCGTCGAGCCGGAACGCCTCGGTGCGGTCCTCGGCCAGCAGCAGCACGTACCGGGAGCCCAGCCGGGCCAGGCGCACCCTGAGGTGCATGCTCGCGTCGCCGAACGGGCCGCGGGAGAGTACGAGGTCTTCCGACACCGATTCGCCCGTGCGGCGCACGCCGCGGGCCAGTTCGAGGAGCTCAGGATGGGCCAGTTGCTGGTTCACCACGATGCCCATGGCCAGCGCGCCCGGAGAGGTCTTGATGACGTTGTTGGACGGGTCGAGCACCACGCCGGCGCTGTCGAGGGCGTCGAGAACCTGGTCGATGCCGTCCGGCACGGCGGGGTTGACCACTTCGGCGGCCCGTTTGCCGTGCCGCTCGGCCACATTGAGGAGAGTCACGAACCCTCCACCGACGGTGAGGCCCAGTGCCAGGGACAGCAACACGAGCCACGTCGATTCCATTTCACCAGATTAGTGACTCTTGCACAGGGCTTTCGCAGCAGCAAGGGTGAGCACACGCTACTTTAGGAACTGTTCAATCGTGCGGCACCTGCCGTTAACCTACGTTCGCCAGTATTGGCCGGGGGCCAGGCGGGTCTCATGCGTTCGCGCGCTTTGGCGCGACCAGGAAGGACCACACAAACACATGCGTGAAGTATTTCAGCAAGAGCTCGCCGAGGTGCAGGATCGTCTCGCCGAGATCGCGCGCCTCGTGGCCATCTCGATCGAGAAGGCCACCCACGCTTTCAACAAGTCCGATGTGGCGTTGGCCGAAGAGGTCATCGCCGACGACGACAAGATCGACGCGCTCACCGTCGAACTCGATGAGCTGGCCATCACCATCCTCGCCCGTCAGCAGCCGGTCGCCCGGGACCTGCGCATCGTGGTGAGCGCCCTGCGCATCAGCGCCTCGCTCGAGCGGATGGGCGACATGTCCACGCACATCTCCCAGCTGGCCAGGTACCGGTTCCCCGACAAGGTGATCCCCAAGAGCCTGCGCCCGACGTTCGCCGAGATGGGCGCGCTCGACGTGAAGATCGCGAAGATGCTCGCCGAGCTGCTCACCACCGAGGACATGCAGCTGGCCGAGGCGATCCGCAACGAGGACGACAAGGTGGATGCGCTGCACCTGAGTGTGTTCGACGCCGTGCTCGGAGAGACCTGGAAGGGCCAGGCCGCCGACACCGTCGACGCCACCCTCGCCAGCCGCTACCACGAACGGTTCGCCGACCACGCGGTGTCGATCGCCAAGAAGGTTCAGTACCTGGGCACCGGCGACTGGCACCAGCCCGCGGTGGCCGAGGCGTAAATCTCGACAAGCTCGATCACCGGTTCGGCTCGATCACCGACAAAAGCCCCCGTCTTGCGACGGGGGCTTTTCTTGTGAGGGCTGGGGTTACTTCTTGCCCTGCGCGGCGACCGCTGCGGCGCCGGCCGCTGCGGCGGCGGGGTCGAGGTACTCGCCCGCACCGATGGGCTTGAGGTCTTCGTCGAGACGGTAGACCAGCGGGATGCCGGTGGGGATGTTCAGCTCGGCGATGTCGGCGTCGGAGATGCCATCGAGGTGCTTGACCAGCGCGCGCAGCGAGTTGCCGTGCGCGGTGACGAGAACGGTCTTGCCGGTGCGGAGGTCAGCGGCGATGTCGGACTCCCAGTAGGGCAGCATCCGTGCGATGACGTCCTTGAGGCTCTCGGTGCGGGGCACGTCGTCGCCGAGGTCGGCGTAACGGGCGTCGCCCACCTGGGACCACTCGGAGGAGTCGTCGAGCAGGGGCGGCGGCACGTCGAACGAACGACGCCAGGTCTGGAACTGCTCTGGGCCGTACTTGGCCAGGGTCTCGGCCTTGTCCAGGCCCTGCAGGGCGCCGTAGTGACGCTCGTTGAGGCGCCAGGAGCGCTTGACGTCGATCCACAGGCGGTCGGCCTCTTCGAGGGCGATGTCGGCGGTCTGGATGGCGCGGGTGAGGCGCGAGGTGTGCAGGATGTCGGGCAGCAGGCCCGACTCGGCCAGCAGTTCGCCGGCGCGCAGCGCTTCGGCCCGGCCCTGGTCGCTCAGACGCACATCCACCCAACCGGTGAAGAGGTTTTGCTGGTTCCAGGTGCTGTTGCCGTGGCGGAGGAGGATGAGGGTATAAGGAGCAGACATGTTCCAACTCTAGCGAGCGGTCCGCCGCCCTGCCGCACCCGGCGGCGTGACGAAAGTCCCGCCGGATGCCGCCCGCTCAGCCGCGGGGAGCCCGCACGCCCAGCCGGGGCAGCCGGGGGATCTCGGCGACGGAGCCGGCCGATTCGGGCACGATGACCTCCTGGCTGGCGGTGATC
>Ga0247808_10000060_pt1 | contig 106628 bp, 73 predicted proteins | sample UWRJL089202R1_FD_179914 | JGI IMG/M metagenome (GOLD analysis project Ga0247808, IMG submission 179914) | Plant litter microbial communities from Arlington Agricultural Research Station in Wisconsin, United States - UWRJ-L089-202R-1 | ecosystem: Environmental > Terrestrial > Plant litter >...
AATGCTGGTATTCATGGAGGTTTCCCGCAGTCTGCATTGGAAACAAGCACCGACCAGTTTCAAAAGGTATTCGACACGAATTTATATGGTGTGGTGCGCGTTACGCAAGCATTTATTGATCTGCTGCGAAATTCCGCCCAACCCCGCATTGTTAATGTTTCTTCCAGTGGAGCGTCATTAACATTACAGAGTGATCCTACCTGGATATACTATACACATAAGGCAGCTTTATACCCCTCCTCAAAAGCTGCGCTTAATATGTATACCATAGACCTGGCTTACGAATTAAGAGATACGGCCTTTAGAGTAAATGCAGTTTGCCCCGGCTTTGTAGCAACAGATTTTAACAATCACCGCGGAACCGGCACAGTTCAGGAAGCCGGTACCAGAATTGCTAAATATGCAATGATTGGTGAAGATGGGCCAACGGGACAGTTTATTGCTGAGGAATATAATCCTGAAACAGGAATCGTCCCCTGGTAAGGCAAATCTCATTAAAACAAGTAAATTTACAAGATGAAGAAGGAAGAAAAAACATTGCATAAGTTTGAATCCTTAAACGATTTTCACCGGGTGTTTGGGCTGCAGAAGCCCCTGCACCCACTCATCAGCATTATTGATATCGCGGATATGCACTATAATGCTGATGAATTACCCGATTCAATAGTGCTGGATTTCTATAAAATTGCTTACAAAACGCTTCTTTGCGGCAGAGCAAAATACGGACAAAACTATTACGATTTTGGGGAAGGCGGCTTAGTATTTACGGCACCAAATCAGGTTTTTGAAAGTCCGGATGATCATGTTAACGCTGGATTCATATTGCTCGTTCATCCCGATTTTTTCCTCTCCTACCCCTTAGCGAAAAAGATCAGGCAGTATGGCTTCTTCTCCTATGCAGCGAATGAAGCTCTCCATTTATCAGATCAGGAAAGGACAACGATCATGTCTGTTTTTAAAATTATTGATGAGGAATTGAAAAGCAGAATAGACGATTTTAGTCAGGATGTAATTATTTCACAAGTAGAGCTGTTATTAAATTATAGTAACCGCTTTTATAAGCGGCAATTCATTACGCGCAAAGCTGTAAACAGTGATCTGCTGCAAAAACTGGAAGAAATTCTGGACGATTATTTTGATCAGGAGAAATCATTAAAACTAGGCATCCCGACTGTTCAGTATCTTTCAGGACAGCTGAATATTTCAGCAAGTTATTTAAGCGATATGTTACGCTCACTGACCGGACAAAATGCACAGCAACATATCCATCACAAACTGATCGAAAAAGGCAAGGAAAAACTATCAACTACAAACCTGTCGATAAGTGAAATAGCCTATCACCTGGGTTTTGAACATGCACAGTCGTTCAGTAATTTATTCAGAAAAAAGACTAACTTCTCTCCTCTGGAATTCAGGCAGTCTTTTAATTAAGAATTTAACATCCAGGACAACAAACCCTCATCTCCATTCCAATTTAAAAACAGGCGCTGAGCTTCCTTCCAATCAAAAGGCATCCAGTAACCGATAATTTATCATCAGCGATGACCAGCATCATCCTTCAAAATGACACTGTCCATTGGCGTACATACAGCGTCCGATATTGAACAACGAACAGGCAGAGAAATATATATATAACTAATATTCAATGGTTTAAAAAATTAATAAAATTTGGCATGTGAATAGCGAACCGGGATGATAAGTGAATACGAAAGAAAAAAATAATCATATTAATTTTCACAGCAATACACAAGACATGTTCAGATTAAACTTAAAAATCGCACTGCGAAATCTCTGGAAAAATAAAGGCTTTGCCTTCATAAATGTAGGCGGTTTGGGTATAGGACTTGCAAGCTGTATGATTCTGTTACTCTATGTAAGCTACGAATGGGGATATGATAAACAGTTTAGTAATCATGGAAACACTTATGTAGTTTATCAAAATACGCCTTCCAGTGGTAAAGTCTTTAGCTGGGCATGGACACCAAATGCTATGGCTCAGGAAGTAAAGGAAAAAATCCCGGGAGTGGAATATGCATCGCATTCAACCTATCCACGTCCGAATCTGATTACCTATGGTGAAAAGAAATTAAAGGAAAACGGGGTTTTCACCGACCCTGCCTTCATTAAAATATTGAATTATAAATTCATCAGGGGCAATCCCAACGCTGCGCTGACAGAGGTCAACTCCATCATACTGACAAAAAGCTTCGCAGAGAAATTATTCGGGAATGAAGATCCAATCAACAAAACAGTAAAGCTGGATAATGCAGACGTATTAAAGGTTGAGGCGGTAATTGAGGATGTTCCGGCCAATAACAGTATTCGCTTTCAGTATCTGATGCCATGGGCGCTGTTCGAAAAGCGGGAATCCTGGGCGCAGGGTGTGAATTGGGGTAATAACATGTGTCTTACATTGGTACAACTCAGGAATTCTGATGCTTTCGAAAATGCAAATGCACAAATAAAGGACATCTACAAACGTAATCAAAAAGGGAGTATCAGTGAAGCATTGTTGTTTCCTCTGGACAAATGGCATTTATACGATGACTTTGTGAATGGAAAGTCTGTAGGCGGAAAGATTGACCAGCTGAAGATTTTTATTTTACTCGCTTTTTGTATATTAATGATAGCCTGCGTAAACTTTATGAATCTGTCTACTGCGAGTTCCGAAAAGAGAGCTAAAGAAGTTGGTGTACGAAAGGCAATTGGATCGTCGCGCAAATCATTAATTGGTCAGTTCCTGCTGGAATCACTTATTCTGGCAGCAATGAGCACCATTCTTGCCTTTGTACTTACAGAAGTAACGCTGCCTTACTTCAATCAGTTATTGGATCTGCAACTCACTATTCAATATGATAACTGGCAATTTTGGCTGATTCTTGCCAGTCTGATCATTTTTACCGGCTTGATAGCCGGAAGTTATCCTGCGCTTTACCTCTCCTCTTTCGAACCTGTTCAGGTACTTAAAGGTTTCAATGTGAAGGTAGGAAGTGCTGTTTCCATAAGGAAGGTATTGGTGGTTTTTCAGTTTATATTTGCTGTTTGTCTCATTATCTGTACGGCAGTAATCTATCAGCAGCTCTCCTTTATAAAAGGCAAGCCTATTGGATATGATAAACATAACTTGCTGCAATTAGCCGTTCAGGGAAGTTTAAGAAACACGAGCAAACTTGACTTGCTGAAAGACCAGTTATTAAAATCGGGAGCAGCAACAACGGTATCCTTCTTTAGTCATGATATTAGTGAGGGCGGCAATAACACGATGGACGTATCCTGGCCGGGCAAAGATCCAAAACAAGATGTTCTTTTTAATCACAGAGGTATAGGCTATGATTTTACTAAAACTATCGGATCAGTACTCATAGCCGGAAGAGAGTTTTCTCCAAAATTCCCCGGTGATTCGACGCGTATGTTATTGAACGAATCTGCTGTTAAAATGATGGGATTAAAAGAACCTTTAGGTAAGGTAGTGAAATGGAATGGCAGAGACTGGACTGTTGCAGGCGTTGTTAAAGACTTCGTAGTAGAGTCTGCTTATCAAAAAGTTGCACCGATGATCTTTTACCCGATTGACTTTAGTGGTGCAGAAACCGTACTGATTCGTTTAAACCCATCATCAAACCTGGGCAATTCATTAATAAAAATTGATGAGATAGTTCATGATCTGGAGCCCAATTTTCCGGTCGACCGTAAGTTTGTCGATGAAAGTTTTGCTTTGAAATTTAAGAATGAACAGCTTTTGGGAACACTCTCTAACTGGTTTGGTGGCTTTGCGATCTTTATTTCCTGCTTAGGGTTATTCGGACTCGCATTGTTTATGGCGGAACAGCGTAAGCGGGAAATCAGCATCCGTAAAGTGTTAGGTGCAAGTACGGCAAATATCCTGACACTACTAAACAGGGACTTCATCAAGCTGGTAGCTATTGCCAATATTATTGCCTTTCCCCTGGCCTATATTATCATTGATAAATGGCTTTCAGCTTTTGAATATCGGGTAACCATTTCAGTAATACCATTTATTCTGGCAATTAGTCTATCTGTTTTGATAGCCATTTTAACTGTGAGTATTCAATCAGTAAAAGTTGCTAAAGCGAATCCTGTTGATGCACTAAAATATGAGTAGATTTTAATTAATCAGCTGGTGGAAAGGGGGCCGAAAGCTATTCTTTTCCACCATCTCTGACCACATGATAACTGGGAGACATAATCTCGATATCAGCTTGTTTAAAAACATCCTGAATGTTTTCAAGCATATTGCTGTAGATCAGTGCCTGTTTATTGGCTTCTTTGGTATACGCATTAAGCTGATATGAAATATTAAAATCGTCCAGACTGGTCTGCAAGACAAAAGGTTTTGGTTCTTCGAGTATGTATGCTGTTTTTAAAGCTGAGGTAATTAGTAATTCATATACCTGCTGCCAGGGTACATCATAACCAATTGTGATGGTATAATGTACAATCAACCCCTGTTTTTCGTTTTTAGTATGACTGGAATAATTAACAGTTGAACTGGAAAGGATCATGGAATTAGGTACAGTTATATCTTCATTTTTAATGGTCTTAATGCGGGTGACCAACATTGATTTTTCCATCACGTCCCCCACTACCTCTCCGATTTTCACACGGTCTCCTATCCTGAAAGGCCGCATATAGGTAATTACCAGTCCGGCTACAATATTGGTGATCGCACTTGACGACCCCAAAGAAATCAGAATACCAAGAAATACGGATACGCCCTGAAAAGCCGGTGAACTGGAGCCGGGCAGGAAAGGAAATACCAATACCAGCATAAAAGCATAGAGGATAAATCTTAGAATATTGAAGGTCGGTATAGCCCAATCTGCATGGAAACCTTTCAGTTGTATATTTCCGCGTTTAACTTCATAAAACAAATACCTGATACCTTTTAAAAGGTATTTGAATATTAAGAAAATCACTACTACCTTAAATAAGTCGGGAAGATAGTCTACAACTGCTTTAGCTGCTGCTTTCAATGGACCTAATATCCAGCTCAGGAGTGTTCCTGTCCAGGCTTTAGTCTCCGGAAATATGCTGAATAGTAATGGAAAAGATAAATATATGACCAGGAGAATAACTAAAAGTTTTACCAGGGCAGTTAACCTGAGCAGCGCCGTTTCAAGATGGTCGGCTGTTATAATATTTACATTTTTAAGTCGCAGTCCCTTCAGATATTGCTCTTTATGTACAGAAATAAATCCAGCGATACGCCTGAACAACCAATTGATCACAGACACGATAATTACAAGCAGGATAATTATCAATACTACCAGTCCTACCCTTTTTAAGAGGTTACTAAGGCTATGCACCTCCCGCTCTTTGGCAATAGTTTTTTTAATGATATTCTGATAGTCAACTGCTAGTTCGGCATTGCTCTTATTGAACCAAAGTCCGTCCAGGTTACCTACACTGATGATCACATCCGTATTATTATAAATAATATCGAAACTGCCCTCATTCTCCGCCGTTAGAAGCGAATCTGCTATGAAAAAAGGAGCGCTATATAGTTGCTCGATCTTATTTGAAATAGCATTGGCACGATCTTTTGCATTAAATGAACCGGTGCGGGTATAGATGTAAAAAAGTGTATCATGATTAAGTACTACAGGATATCCACGGGTAGTTTTTTTTAGCGCTTTAAGCTTTTCCAGTTGTGCAATGTTTCGTAAAGAATCACTTACTGCAATCTGCCGTAACTTCGCCTCCAGCTCTTCTGTACGTTTAACATTCCCGGTGGCCCCGGCGAGCTCCTCCTTTATCTTGATCTTAACCAGCGAATCGATCTTTTTCTGCTGTTCTTCCTTGATCATCAGCGCTTCACTGATAGTCGTCTCATGATTATCTACCGTATCTTTTGTCTGTTGAGCCATACAATGGTAAGTAACGACGGCGAAAAACAGGTTGATGTAGAGTATTTTAAAATAAGACATAGGCAAATGATATATAAAACAAGCTGATAAAGATACTATTTAGATTTTTAGCGCTAAGCATACCCTATCTCACTGTCATCTGTTACCTTCAATTTCACCAAATTATTAGGACATCAATTTAATATTTCTACTACTGCGCGGCATAAGGTATCAATTTCTTCTTGTGTGTTATAATAATGAACTGATGCTCTTACCACACTGGTTAACTGATTTTTATCCATGTAATATAAAGTAGATTTCGCCATGGCTACAGACACGTTGATTTTTTTAGCGGCAAGTTTGGTTTTAATATCCAGCGGTGTTATTCCACGGATTGAAAAAGTTACGATACCGCATTTTTGTGTACCAACATCATGAAGGGTTATTCCGTCTATACTTTCCAGTTTCCTGCGTAATGTGGCTGACAATATTTGTATCCTTGCCCAGATTCTGTTTACGCCAATGTTGAGTGCATAAGCTACCGCTTTCCCCAAACCAAGGTTTAGTGCCCGGTTCTTCTCATATAGTTCGAACCTGCGACCATCATCTCTTAATTTGTAATCAGTAGTGGTGACCCATTCTGCATTGAATCCATCGATGGCTGTTAATTTCAGCTGATTACGCAATTCCTTTTTAACAAACAAAAAACCTGTTCCACGAGGTGCGCGCAGATATTTACGACCAGTTACGGAAAGCATATCACAACCTATTTCCTTTACATCAATTGGAACCTGGCCGGCACTCTGACAAGCATCCAGCAAATAAAGAATACCATGTTTACGCGCTATTGCTCCTATTGCTACAATGGGCGTCATCCCTCCCGTACCTGATCCTATATGTGTGATAGCCAGTAGTTTTGTCTTGGGAGATATTGCCTCTTCTAAGGCCGGCAAAGAGAAATTACCATGTTCATCATTAGGGATTACTTTTATATGAATACCATCACGTTTTTGTACATGTAAAAACCCGATGAGATTAGTTACGTATTCCATCTCAGAGGTAATTATTTCATCTCCTTTGCTAAAAGAAATACCATTAAAAGCAATCATCCAGGCTGCACTTGCACTTTCCAGAATTGCGATCTCGTCTCTATCTGCATTGATGAGCTGTGCAATCAGATCGTAAGTACATAGTAATTCAGGCTGATACCTGGCTTCGGCCTCATATCCGCCCATTGTTGCTTCATCTTCCAGATAGTTAATCAATGTAGTTAAGACCTCATCCGGAGGCAATGATGCGCCTGCATTGTTAAAATGATTAACGTTCGCGGTGCCCTTGGTTTCCTGCCTGAACTGAAGGACTTCTTCTTCGCTGATAGGGTTCGTTTGATCAATCATATGACAAAGTAAAAGTAAATTATCATAGCAAAACAGATTCAGTTTTATTAAATTTGACCATAACAGATTGTAAATAATGGTAAATAAAATAGCTCCGGAAAAAGAATTCCTGTATATGCAGATTGCTTCCAGAATAGAGCAGCAGATCAGGCAAAATCTACTTAAGAAAGGTGATAAATTATCTTCCGTTAGAGCTTTAAGTGAAGAGCAGCACATTAGCATAAGTACAGCCTATAAAGCTTATGTAGAACTGGAAAATAATGGGATGATTGAGGCAAGACCAAAATCAGGTTATTATGTGAGGTTTTCTTCAAACAGGAGGAGCGAAATTCCATCTGTACAGCTCCCATTAAAACCCATCGAGCAGAGTGACGTGTCACAGATGATTGCCTTAGTTTATCAGCAGGTATCGGGTGAAGGCATTATAGGATTATCACGTGCTGCACCACCCGTGAATTTGATACCTGTAGCGAAACTGAATAAATCGATGATGGAAGCATTGCGTCAGAGTAGTACAGGAAACACCAACTATGAGCATTTACAGGGAAATATTTCCCTGCGCCGGCAGGTAGCCAAAAATGCCTTTAACTGGGGTGGAAACATCACAGAAGCAGATGTAATTACCACACAGGGGTGTATGGAAGCATTAGTTTTTTGCCTCCGTGCAATTACTAATCCGGGTGACCTGGTAGCGATAGAAAGTCCGGCATATTTTGGAATTTTCAATCTCATGCTTAGCCTGAATTTAAAGGTACTGGAAATTCCAGCAGATCCGGAAACTGGATTAAACCTGGAATACCTTGAGCAAGCTTTGGAAAAACTCCCCATTAAAGCGTGTTTATTTGTACCCAATTTCAGTAATCCTACAGGAAGTTGTATGCCTGATCTACGCAAACAGCAACTGGTCAAATTATTGTCCGACAAACAGGTTCCATTAATAGAGGATGATATCTATGGTGAGATTTACTTTGGCAAAAGCAGACCACGTACCTGTAAAAGTTATGATGTACAAGGATTGGTGATGCTGTGTTCATCAGTTTCAAAATCAATTGCGCCCGGCTATCGGGTGGGCTGGTGTTTACCCGGAATATTTAAAGAACAGCTACTGAATATCAAAATGATACACACCGTTTCTTCATCTACACCTACACAGGCTGCTATAGCACATTTTTTTGAAACCGGACGTTACGATCTGCATATGCGTAATTTACGCAAAATGCTTTACACCCAATGCATGCAATATATGCAGGGTATTGAAAAATATTTTCCTGAAGGCACTATGATCAGCCGTCCGCAGGGTGGATACGCTTTGTGGATAGAACTGGATAAAAAGATAAATGCTTTTGAACTTTATAAAGTGGCAATAGCACAACAAATCAGTATCGCTCCAGGTCAGATTTTCAGTACTGATTCCCGGTTCTCTAATTTTTTACGTATCAGTTTTGGAGCTGTATATGATGATGCAATTGATAAAAGTCTGAAAGTTTTAGGGGAGATAATTGAAAGACTAATTGAAGGCCATTCATAAATATAATCTCAGTCATCTACATTATAAAAGTTTGAATTATACAACTATCGGTTTGGATAGAACAAACGCAGTGTATTAACCACCAGTAACTTTGTGTTATAAATAATGGAGTTTAATCATGTACAGCAATTTAGATAAAAACACAATGAAAACTATTTTAATAACAGGTGCGTCATCAGGTATAGGTAAAGCAACGGCAAAAAAATTTGCAACTGAAGGATGGAATGTAATTGCATCCATGCGTTCACCAGAAAAGGAAACTGCACTATCGTTGATGGAAAACGTGCTGGTGGTAAGACTCGATGTTCAGGATAAGCAAAGTATCGGCGAAGCCATACAGTCTGGAATCAATAGGTTTGGCACTATTGATACGGTGATTAACAATGCAGGTTTTGGTATTCTGGGTGCTTTTGAAAAATCTACTGACGAACAGATACAAAATCAGTTCAGCGTAAATGTATTCGGCGTGATGAACGTGATCAAAGCGATCCTGCCCCATTTCAGAGAAAAACAAGATGGAACCATAATCAATATTACCTCTCAGGGAGGAAGAGTTACCTTCCCTACCTGCAGCTTATACCATTCAACCAAGTTTGCCATTGAAGGTTTTTCAGAGTCATTAGCTTACGAATTACTCTCACAGCATATCACCGTAAAAATTGTTGAGCCAGGTTCTACTGAAAGTAATTTCTTTGGTGCTGCTGGTATGGCCGCAGATCAAAGTATTACCGCATATGAAGAATTTGACAAAATTGCACTTGATAACTGGAATAAAAATGATACGATGACTTCAACATCAGCAGAAATTGCTGAGGTGATATTCCAGGCAGCTACCGATAATAAAAATCAGTTTCGCTATATGGCAGGTAAGGATACAGCGCTGTACTTCGGAATCAGACAAGGGGAAGATCAGGAATATGTAAACTACATGAGAAAAGCTTTTATTCCTGAAATACTGGAAAAGCAAAATAAATAAATCCCAGCATACCTGATATAGATTTCAAGATTGTTCATTCATACTATAAATAGCTTTAAACATTTGGCATCCAGAAAACCGGCTGTTTGGAGCTATTTATAATCACATTAGCCTAACTTAGTATATGGAAAAAACAGAGTTGCTTGAAGATTTCTATAGAGAGAAATTCAATGTTTCCCCGTCTGAACTGAATAACAAAGATCTGCAGTTTGCGATATTTACCAATGAAGAATGCGCGAATGGGACAAGCATGAAATATCGTCGCAGGGATTTTTATAAGGTATCTTTATTCAAAGGAAAGATATTAATCCATTATGGAGACAAAAGCCTGGAGGTTTCGGGAGTTGCACTGGTATTTTTTAATCCGGATATTCCCTATACTGTAGAAATGCTGGAAGAAACTAACTATGGAGGTTATTTAATTTTCAGGGAGACCTATCTCAATGAATATGTTAGAACGAACATACGCGATTTTCCCTTATTTGCAAACGCTCCGAGACCAGTCTATATGTTAAATGAAGAGCAGGAAAAGGCAGTGGACAAAATATTCATGAAAGCACATAAAGAGATGAATTCCGATTATGCCTACAAGCATGATCTTATTAGAAACCAGGTTCTGGAGCTGATGCATTTTGCACAGAGAATGCTGCCAACAGAGACAATCTACCAGAATATAGATGCAAAGGTGAGAATCACCAATGTCTTTCTTGAATTACTGGACAGACAATTTCCGGTGAACCGGGCGAATAAAGAATTTGAATTACGTTCAGCCAGTAATTACGCTGATAAACTCAATCTGCATGTTAATTATTTGAATCGCGCCATCAAATCTGTTACCGGACGCACTACGACCGAGCATATTGCTGAAAGGCTCACAAATGAAGCAATTACGATGCTTAAACATAGAGACTGGAATATCTCGGAAATCAGTTACAGCCTCGGCTTTGTGGACCTATCACATTTTAACCACTTTTTTAAGAAGCAAACCAGACAAACGCCATCAACTTACAGAGTAATAAACGAGAACTAAACCGATGTGATAGCGAATCATGAAAGCTTAAGTCACAGTTTATCAGATTTTTTCGTTTTGCATCAAATGTCCAGAAAATAATCCACTACCTGTTTTCCGCAAAATAAAGCAGGTTCATCTGAATGAACAAATGAATTATTTCAGGCTTCAAAGGGGAACTTGCTATATTTACAAGTGACTTTATCGTTAATAGGTCACCTCTAACTCAGATTAAGTTTCAAACCGATATCTTAAAATTATGAAATCGACACAAGTAAAACTGGAAAGCGCAGCAAATGGTCTGCTAATGATGAGTGAATCAGATTATCCTTTCACTTGGTTTGAAACACCGGTGGAGCAACTGGATGAACAGCTTATTCTTCAACTTGCCGAAAAACCCGAGGGTTCGGCTATTGAGAAAACAGATCTTGATCATTTATTAAGGAATATGACTAATATTTCCTCTGGTGCTGTAAATCAGGAAACAGCAAAAAAATTCAGCAACCTGTCAAGCGGAATAAAAGAAGAACTTACAAATGTGGTGGTTTACCGGGTTGGAGAAATACAGATTGAAGTACTTATCACCGGGATCACAAAGGAAGGAAAAATTGCAGGAATGCGGACTCAGTTGATAGAAACATAAATGGGTTTTAAACAGGCCTGTTGCAAATGTATTGCGACAGGCCTGTTCTTTACACCCTGAAATTATTACTGATTATCAATCCCGGTTTCTAATGCATCTTGTACAGATTGCGGCAGCGCCGATAAAAGATTATATCCTGTAGCAGACTCTATACTTCTGACAGAGCAACGGTACTGTTTCCAGTCTGTACCAATACTATTGGTATTTGGCGTATTCACTGCTATCACTCTGGTTGCGCTGGTGATACGGCTCAGGTCTCCATTTCCATTCGGTAAAACAACAATTACTTTCCACACATTTGAAGGAACTGTAACTTTACCACCGTCGATGGTGGTTGTAAAGCCATTTGATCCCGTTCCGCCTGTACCATAACTGCCCATAATAATATATACTTCATTTCCAGCTGTTACCAATGAACGTGAATAATTTTCAAGGGTAGCCCAGGACTGCTGATTGTTATTTGAAGCCTGGGGAATCATATTTGTCATTAAAAATGTTGCCTGGTTAGCCGCAGTTGAAGAAGTGCGGTCGCCACTCGGACAATTGTGCCCCCTATCGAAACCTGAACCTGAATAACTCGTATTCTGCACATGGTACCAGCTTGATGGCAAACTCTGATCGGCACGGAAATCATCTGTACGACCTGTTGATCCCAGACTGCTACTGCCCACATACCAGCTCACCCAGTTTGGCGTTCCTCTGTCGCGATTATAGCTCTCCACAAAATAAGTCTGATCCATCAGGTAATTAGTAGCTGAGGTAAGACTGTTTGTTGCTCCGCTTGGATTACCCAATAACAGGTTCGTATTGTCACCAACAGAACCGCCGGACCCACCATCACCTCCACCTCCAGTATTGCCGTCATCATAACTATTGATGGTGAAGTCGTCTATATTGATACGGTTTGTCCCACCAGTAGTTTTCCTGATTTGGAACCTTAAGGTTCCCGCCTGATTGACAGTAAAAGTAGCTGTATTTAACGCTGTGCCAGATGCAGTGATTGTAGCACCGGTCTGCGTATAACTGCTTCCCCCATTGGCAGATACCCATAGCTGAAAGTTTGAAGCAGCATCAGTTCCGTAAACAGCATATTTAAAGCTTATTGTAGAAGCACCTGTAGTTACATTAAAATTCATTCCCAATATACCAGTGTTGCGGATACGTACTGACTGGGCGCCGGACTTACGATCCGTGGAACTATTGCCCACCAAAGCGTCATTAAATGTCCAGGAGCCACTGCCGAAAGTAACATTGCCGGTAGCATAAGCTGTTTTCGAGCCTGATTCAAAGGTTTCAGCAAAAGTCTGTGTGATGGCCTGAGTGACTGATAGAGAAGATTTTGCAGACAGATTTGCATTCAAAGCATTTTCTTCAGGTGCAGCAATTTGTTTTGAGCAGGCAACAAAAAAGAAAGCAGTGGTCAGTGTACTCAGCAGTAAGTTTTTTAAATTCATAAGGATTGTTTTATATAGGATTGCGCTATACAATATCGGCATCTGCTTGTTAATACAGCGTTAATTGATTGTTTTTATTTCAGTATTTTATTCTTTTTATACAGTACTTATAACATGCGGCAGCAAGGATAAGTATCCCAATACATTTGCATTGATCCCTTGAGTGCTTAATCATATGATATCAGATTGTTATAAAAACGGGTTACCTTTTACACGAAATGGTATTAACTAACGAAAACAAGACATTTTAACAAAAAATTATTATGAAAAATATATTCAAATTTGGCTTTTTAGCTTTCGCAATTTCTTTATCAGTAGCAGCTTGTAGCAGTAACAAAGAAGCTGGATCAACAGATTCTACTTCAACTGACACTACAATGGCTGATACTTCAATGACAGGTATGGATACTACAGCAAAAGATACTGCTGCTGCAGATACATTGGTTAAAGACACAACAAAAATGTAATTCCAGCTTTATAGCTAATAAAAAGCCTGATCAATCATCCAATTGGTCAGGCTTTTTTATTATAAAATCCCGTAAAATGCTACAGTTTTTTCAGCAAAAACTGATCACCATCTGTATAGAGGTGAAACTCCAGACCATCTAACTTGATCAAATTTTTATTGGTAACTTTCAAGTTTTTAGGTTTGGAAATTCGCAGCACCTGACTCGCACCCGCAACGGTTACCTTTTTCTGATGAACAATAATAGCTGTGCCTTCATCTATCCCGATGCATTCATATTTAGGATACGCTGCCAGTGCAGAGATTAAGCGATTATACCTGCTGCGTTTAAGAAAATGCTGATCTATAATTACACCATCCAGCAACCCCATCCCTTCTTCAAACTCAATATTCTCTGTCCATAATTTATTAAACGTTTCCTTATAGACGGTGTCTTGTAATTGAGTCCCTGTAATCATTTGTTTGCTCATCACTGCTGCTCCTGCACTGGTCCCGGCAATAGTAGCCCCATTTTGATACGCCTCATGGATTGCCACATATACCGGCGTGTGCAATACTGCTTTCATAAACCTGCTTTGGTCGCCACCAACAATATAAATCAGCCTTGCTCCTTTTAAAGAATCAAGCCATTTTTTGTTATTTACTTGCTCCGGTGTAAAGTTCAAGGTACCCATGTTGTTTTTCGAGAATGCGGTTATCTGCTGTTTAATGGACTTGAAAGAAGCTTCCGGTTCTGCAGTAGCCATAGGTAAAACGATAATGTAGTCCTTCGGCTGCAGCGCTGATGTTTCCAGGAGTGACTGTATCAGATGGGGGGAGCGCGTACCTCCTCCAATAATGAAAAGACTCCCCTTTTGCGCCTTCAGCTGGATAGCTGAGAACAAAAGCATAAAAATAAGCGAATAAGTATGACGAAGATAATTCATTAGTTGTTTTTATAAATTAGGATCTCGATTTTACCATCTTCAGTAACAGTGCCTCGGTACATGCCTTCAGTATTGAAAGGCATCGCTACATGGCCTTTGGCATCCAAAGCGATTAAACCACCGTCGCCACCCATCTTACCAACTTTCTCTATTGCGGCTGCAGCAGCGTCGGCAACGCTCATATTCTTATATTCCATCATGGCCGAGATATCATGAGCCACTACATTCCGGATATAGAATTCGCCCCAGCCCGTGCAGGAAATTCCCGCAGTGGAATTATTAGCGTACGTTCCTGCCCCAATAATAGGCGCATCGCCTACTCTCCCGTATTTTTTGTTGGTCATCCCCCCTGTTGAAGTTCCGGCAGCCAGATTACCAGCCTGATCAAGTGCAACGGCTCCTACTGTACCAAATTTAAAATCATGATTAACAGTACCTAATTTCATGGATTTTTTGCTTCCATTGTCTAATACCGCTTTAGTAGAATCTTCCTTAATCGCTTGCTGTAAACCATCCCAGCGTTCTTTGGTATAGAAATATTTGGGATCGACAATCGTTATACCTGCCTGTTTAGCAAATGCTTCCGCACCCTGACCTACCATCATCACATGTTCCGATTTCTCCATTACTGCCCTTGCAGCTGAAATTGGATTTCTAATGGTTGTTACTCCGGCTACAGCACCAGCCATCATTGTTTTACCTTCCATTATTGCTGCATCCATTTCATTCTTCCCATCATGGGTAAAGACAGCTCCCTTCCCGGCATTAAACAGAGGAGAATCTTCCATCACATGAATAGTAGCTTCTACAGCATCAAGACTTGTTTTCCCTGCTTTCAATGTTTTATAACCTGTTTGTAAGGCGAGCGTTAAGGCAGCACGGTACGCCGCTTCTTTCTCCACACTCATGTTTTTTCTGGTCAGCGTACCCGCACCACCATGGATGACCATAATGTATTTTTGTTCTTTGTTTTGCGCGACTGACACATTTACAGCTATGCACAACAGGAGCATGGCGAATGTTTTAAATTGTATTAAATTCTTGATCATGATTATTGTTTTGTTATAATTTAGCCATTATTTACATTCAACCAGAATAAAAACGATGTTGAGGATTGCATTTGTAAACACTAGTAATTAGGATTTTGAACTGCATTTTTATTGATAGCCAATTCCTGTGCAGGTAACGGAAATGCATATTGGGCTGCAGCCGGCAGTAAAGTTACTGCGCCTGAAGCGTTTACGGCATCAATCACCAGTCGTTCTACAGGAAGATTTCGTCTTTTTAAGTCGAAGAAACGGTGACCTTCAAAAGCTAATTCTTTAAAGCGTTCTGTGTAGATAGCGTCAATCAATACAGTTTTATTTGCAAAACTTGCATTTGTATATCCATTAATACGTGCTGCACGCAAAGCGTTAAGGTCCGCAGCCCCATCACCTGCTGATTCCGCTTTGGCTTCTGCCCTGATCAGGTACATTTCGCCAGTTCTGAATAATTTAAGGTCTGCCTGACCAGGGCTGTCCGCAGGACCTGCATATTTATTGACAAGGTATTTTGATTTAGTGCCGGTCCTTGTCGCATCAAATTCAATATAGGTAGCATAACGTATATCATTCAACTGATCAAAAGAATTGATCAATTTAAATGATGGCGCATATAAAACTCTCTCCACGTCCTGACGGAAATATACAGCTCCTGTTCGGTCATCAGTAGGCACTCTTTTTGCTTTCCATGCGACTTCAGTTTCCGTATCGTCTGTCCAGATAGATGGAAACTCTGATCTATCAGCCAAAGGCAAGGCAGTAATGACTTCTGTAGAATAGGTAATGGCATCGGCCCAGTTTTTTTCATACAGCGCAAGTCTGGCTTGTATTGCTGAAACAGCTGTTCTTGTGATCCTGCTATTGTCATCAGCTATAGTTGGCAGCAAAGCCTTTGCAGCGATCAGGTCTGCTTTTGCGCCTTCAATAGTTGTCTCAAATTTATCTCTGGCAAGAAAGTCAAAGGTCGGCGCTTTAAGATAAGTAATACCTAGAGAACCGCTCTGATAAGATGCGGCATAGGCACGCAGTAATTCAAAATGAAAAAAAGCGCGCAGGGCAAGTAATTGTCCCTTGTAACTATTCGCCGTAGCGATATCGGCACCTGTTAAAGTAAGCAAATCCAGTCCGGCGACAGTCCTGTTTACACGGTCTATAGCCTGATAATAAGCCGTATACAGACCAGTAACCGAACCATTACTTCCTGTATAGAGCCACCGGTGGGTATCTGTATTGCTCACCGTATTTTCCGTTGGCAGATTCACTTCATCAGACACCATAGAATTGTTAATAATGAGATCTGTATTAATTAATGCGTAAGCACCATTCAGGCCAAGATTGATATCATTTAGATTTCTGAATGCTTTATCAGGGTCGATAAAATCGGTCGGTTTATAATCTAGTTTTGTGCAGGATACCATCATGAGCAATAGGGATAATATCACTGTATATCTTTTATATGAGTTATTTATCATTTTTTTAATTGTTAGAAGTTAGCACTCAGACCAGCAGTATATGTTCTCGCATTAGGATATTGAAAACGACCGTAAACGCTGTTATTTTCAGGATCCATTCCCCTCCATTTGGTCCAGGTGAATAAATTCTGACCTTGTACAAAGAATTTTAGTGTTTTTATCACCCCTATTTTATCAAGCGTTTTTTGAGGTACCGAATAACCGATATTAACATTCCTCAACCTCAGGAAAGATGCGTCTTCAATATCTTTGGAAGTAAAGTTTCTGGGTACATTAAAGCGCTGCAATGTCTTCTCATCACCTGGCTTCATCCATCTGTCTTCCAGCATACGTAAAGATTGGTTACTCGTGGCATAACGCTGATTTTCATTGTAAAAATCTTCGTTGTTCCAGCGCTTAATACCAGAGACAAAAGAGAACAACGCCGTTGCAGAAAAGCCCTTGTAACTTAGGCTGGTGTTAAAACCTCCGGTAAGTTTTGGAAACATGCTGCCTGAATTGGCAACACTTTGTGTAGTGGCATTATATACATTAGTAATACTGCCATCCGGATTATAATATTGTGCATCGCCTGTCTGTGTATTTACGCCTGCCCAGCCTGGTGCATAATAAGATCCATATGGGAGACCCACTTGAAAAATACGTGTGTCGCCATCAAGCAACTGATCTGCTGCATTGGTAAGGTATAAGATTTTGTTTTTATTATAACCTGCATTAGCTCCCAGCGACCAGGTAAATGATGAAGTTTTAATGATATCTCCGCTAATGTCAAATTCTATTCCCCTGTTCTGCATTTTACCCGTACTCAGGGATACGGACTCAAATCCTGAAAGTGCAGATAAAGGCTGATCAAAGAACATATTGGACGTTTTCTTATTATAAAAATCCATTGTCAGACGTAGCCTGCGACTTTTAAACAAACTCAGATCAAATCCGGCATCAAACTCGTTTACATATTCCCAGTCATAATCAACGTTACCCGGTGATGTAGGTCTCAGACCTGTCTGTCCATTATAAGTTGCTCCCAGATCATAAGTCGCCAGATAATTGAAATCTCCACTTAAAGGACTTGCAGTAGTACCATAGCTGGTCCTCAAATTCAAATCTGAAATCAGGCTAAAGTCTTGCAGAAAGCTTTCTTTTTTCACATTCCAGTTTGCACCAGCAGAATAGAAACCATGCCATTTATTTTTTGGCGCCACCTTGGTAGATCCATCGTAGCGGTAGCTGCCTGTCAGCGTATATTTTCCATCATAGGTATATCTCGCCACCCCCATAAAAGATGCCAGGCCACTTTTTGTTTTTCCACCGCCCACTTCTGGTAGAAAATCAGCACTATTGGTTATACCTGCAGGAGTTTCCGGTAGTCGGCCGTCAAGACCAAAACCAGCAAAATTGAAAGCATTGTAGTTATTATATACGTATTCATAATAAGCGGAAACTTCAAAATCATGCTTTTCCTCGAAGGTTTTAGCATAGGTTAATCCTGTAGTAGAGATAAAATTGAAGTTTCTTCTGGTGCCTTCTTCATAACGACCTTTACCGCCCAAAGTGTAGGTATCATCTGTTGATCCGTAGTACGAATCCGGATTGATATAGAGCTGATCTGTAGAGTTTCTGTAATCAACCCCCATCTTTGTGGTCAACTTCAGTTCCGGAAGAATTTGATAGGCAAGAGAAATACCGATGATAGATTTCAGCTGATCCGTTTTATTTGATGAATTCTGCAAACGTTCCAATGCCTGACTACCTTCACGCTGATCCAATATAAAATAGTTGTCCTGGTTACCCGGGTGGATCAGTGTACCATCAGGAGCATAAGGATTTTCGTAAGGCAATGCATAATAGGCGGCCGACATGGCGGTACCAGAACCTGTGCTGCCTTCACCCTCTGTAAAGCTGGAATTGGAATAACCAATAGCGATGTTCACATTACCTGAAAACTTGTTGTCTTTGAAATCAACATTACTTTTAAGGGAATACCTTTCCAAACCAGTCCGTTTTGCTATACCGTCTTGTTTGTAATAATTTAAAGAGTTGTAAAATCGGATGTTTTCATTTCCGCCACTTACGCTGGCCTGTTGCTCCTGAAATTTACTGTTCTGATAGATCTGATCTCTCCAGTCAATATTAATATTTCGCAAGCTGTCCATAATCTGATCTGCTTGCTGCCTGAATGCTGCCGTCCCGTTTATATAATCTGGGTTTTTAGAAGAGTATGTCCAGCCCGGCCCCAGGGTTCTGCCAAAATCGACTCCCACTCCTTCTTCAAATGCCAGGCGCTGTGAGGTATTCATCATCGTTGTTTTAGACCTCGTGAGATCAGAGAAACCGTATTGTGAAGAATATTGAACCTGAACCTTGCCAGCCTTCCCTTTTTTACTCGTAATGATGATCACTCCGTTGGATCCTCTAGATCCATACAATGCTTTTGCAGAGGCATCTTTCAATACCCTAACATCCTCAATATCTTCGGGATTAATTGTTTGAAAAAAACCACCCTCAATAGGTGTGCCGTCTAAAATATACAATGGTGTTGAAGAGCCATTCACACTACCTATTCCCCTGATAACAGTGGTAGCGCTCGTTCCTGGTTGTCCTGAGCTGGAAATTACGCTCATTCCCGGCACACGTCCCTGCAGAATCTGATCAAAAGTTAATCCAGGTACATCATTGATTTTGTCACCCGTAACCAATGTAGAAGAACTGGCCGACTGGCTTTTTTTATACGCCGTGTAACCAGTCACCACCACTTCCTGTAGATTCTGGTTATCCACTTGTAAAATAACGTTTAAAACACCGCCATTTAATGGAATTACTTTTTTCACATAACCTACGTAAGTAAATTCGAGGCTGGTACCATTATCAGGAACGCGGATGTTGTAAGCACCATTTTTATCCGTTGTAGTGGCTAAAGAAGCACCACTTACTTTAACAGATACCCCCGGCAAAGGCAGACCATTCTGATCTGTTACCCTACCTGAAACAACAATATCCTTTTGTAAATTCTTAGTGGCATAAATCACTACCAGATTACTTTCTTTAAGCATGTAGATCAGACCTGTTTCTTTAAGTACCGTTTTCATCGCTTCATCCAGTGACGCTTCATGGATATTGACGGTTATTTTCCTGTCATTTGCTAAAGTATTATTGCTGTATACAAAACGGTATTCTGTCTGTTTTTCAATCATTTTCAGCAGATTTTTTATGCTTGTCTGATGAGCTGATATACTAATCTTCTGCTGGGCAAAGCTGGTTGCGGAGACCTGCATACACATGATGATGACAATCAGTCCGGTCAGCTTTATGGTCAGCAGCACCTTTTTGGTCAGCGCCGAATTAGCCGCGCGCTGTTTAAGTAGCGTTTTTATCATATTAGTTTGGTTTAGGTATTTATTTTAGGTTGTGATTCATTCCGGTCAATTTGATTTACTGATGGTTATTTTATCCTGCGTTACTGTGAATGCGAAAGGATAAGACAGTTGCAAGGCTTCCAAGGTCTTCACGACATTTTCATTTTCAAAAACCCCGGAATAATGATAGTTTTTCACCTCATCGTCAGTCACCACGATGGTGATCCCGTACCATTGCTGTAACTTTTGGGCGATAACAGAAAGTGGTTCATTTTCTATATCAAGGCGGTTGCGTACCCATTTGATCTCCTCAGGTTTTCCAGTTCCTGCGCTACTATTTTTCACTGGCAGAATACTGTAGAACGAACGATTGATATCTTGTTTAGCGCCAGGATGATTATAGCTGATCATCTTTTCATCAGGCTTTAAAGTGATGGAGTAATTAGTATACTTTTTTGCATCAACACGTACGCTGCCACGAATCAGCGTGGTTTCCATAGTCATATCACCGGGATAGGCTTTTACATTAAAGACCGTTCCAAGTACCTGGATATCGCTTGAAACGGTATGCACGATAAAAGGATGCTGACGATCATGTTTAACATTAAAAAATGCTTCCCCGGAAAGCCACAACTCCCTGTTGCCGGTGCTGAAATTCTGTTTGAGCCGGATAGTACTCTCCTTCCCCATGGTAATCAGGGTGCCGTCCGGAAGCATCACTGTTTTGCGGATGGCCAATCCAGAGCTTATACTTTTACCGGGAATACTTCTGGAAAATAAATCTTTCACGGAAAGTCTTTTCTGGAAGAACAAAATAGATGAAAGAGTGATGATTGCGGCAACCGCTGCTCCTGCCAGATATTGATATGATTTGTTAGTCTTGTCAGGATAGACCTGGCGCACGTTTACGCTACTGGAAGCAATACGATCAATGAAAACATCATGCTGATCTATTCCGCTGCTTAACGCTGTGAGTTGCTGGAGTCTACTGCCCTGCTTTGCAGTTAAAAGCATGACTATATATCTTGCTTCCTCAATCTCGGATGCTTTTTCTGGTCTGGAAAGAATCCATTCATCCCATAGTTTCCTGTTGATTAAGTCTGAACCAAGACAGTACTGCTGAAAAGAATCATTGCACACTAACTTTTCTACAGAAAAATCATCATCTGGCATTTGCATAGGTCAATATTTAACCTATAGACATAGAAATATGAATTATTTCCTAAGAAATTTTCACATATTTTATAATTAAACTCATTTTAACAATTTTCTTAATGTTTTTATCGCATCATAAATAGTATTATAGGCTGTTTTCACAGTCTGCGAAGTTTTTACTGCAATCTGATCATAGGTCAGCCCTTCAAAAAACTTAAGTTGGATCAATTCAATTTGCCTGGGAGTAAGCTGCTTGATGGCCAGACCAAGCTTTTCCTTCATTTCATCATCAACCTGTACTTGAATGATAATCTCTTCATAGGACAGCTCATTCCAGTTTTCTTCTGCTCCCATTTGGTTAAAAGCAAACTGCATTTTATCAGTATGCGCCAGCTGATCCAACATACAACGCCTAAGTGAAGTCATGAAATAGGATTTAACCTGCTGTACAGGCGGAAGCCTTTCGTGTTTATCCCAGATATTTAAAAAAATCTGATTTACACAATCTTTAACCAATTCATCATCCGCATTGATCTTGAGACCAAAACGAATGAGGTGAAAATATAGTTTATTGTATAATTCGAATAACGCCTTTTTATCACCACGACGCATTTGTTCCCAACTATTTATATCCTCTTGCTCAATTGGCATATTAAAGCTGAATATAATAATTAATACCTAAAGTAGCTTTAATAAAAGCTCTTATCATTCCTAATAGATTCTAACCATGCTTACTAATATCCTTTAAATTAACTGCACTACCCGTTACCATAAAAAAAATATAAATATTTTATGTTGCAATCGATTGCATTATTAAATGTTTATTATTATATTCGTTAAGACCAATATAACCAGTGGCAGACGTCAATTTTCTATTGAGGGGATTGAATCAAAACCAGAATGTATGAACAGTTTATCTAATCAGTATCATGATTATTTTCCATGTTGCATTTCATGCCCGATCATTCCATTACCAGAGTGCCGTCAGCCGGTATATCTTAAAATTCATCACCTAAACACCTGCACCCATAAACCTAAGCTTATGTAAAAAAAGAAATACCTTTAGAAAAACGGTAGTGCTGGACACACTACCGTCAAAATTTCTCTCCCTTAATCATGCGCGATTAACATCCTAGAAGGATGAATGGGGGATTTTTGTTGAATTTTCATCAAACTCTACGCTTCAAAATTATGAAAAAAAAGTATCTACTCCTAGAATTTATGCGTGTTGCATTCATTCTGGTTGCTCTTAGTGTCACAATTCAAAGTAAGGCACTCACTAACACAGCAGCATTACATGCCCTCAGTAAAAAAAACACATCTGATAGTAAAAAAAGACCTATAGCTCATACTGCAAGGCAGGACAGTATCATCCACGGTAAAGTCACAGACGAAACCGGAACACCATTGTCTGGAGTGACGGTTTCCATAAAAGGTAGTACGAAAGGTACAACCACCAATCCTGAAGGAAATTACAGGATTCAAATCCCCGCCAAAGCCATACTTGTATTCAGAAATGTCGGGTACATTCCTCAGGAAGTAAGTGCAGGGGGCAAAACAACTTTAGACATTCAATTGAAAGCCGATACAAAAGGGCTGAATGAAGTTGTGGTAGTGGGTTATGGTACCCAAAAAAGAAGCACGCTGACAGGTGCTATTACCTCCGTAAGTGCGGGAACGATCAATGCCCTGCCAGTTGCAAGTGTGGACCAGGCACTGCAAGGCCGCGTAGCAGGATTATCCGTTACCAATAATGGTTCACCCGGCAGCCAGGCCATAGTAACCATAAGAGGAATCAGCTCAATTAACTTTGCTTCAGATCCGTTATACGTTATAGACGGCTTCCCCACAGGTAATCTTTCCAGCTTCGATTCAAAAGATATAGAATCCGTAGAAGTCCTCAAAGATGCGAGTGCAGCAGCAATATATGGCTCAAGGGCCACAAACGGTGTCATCCTGATTACCACCAAAAAAGGCTCTAGAAACGGAAAAGCCCAGATCAGCCTTGACGCCTACGCAGGAATTCAAAGTCCTGCAAAAAAACTGGATCTGCTGAATACTGAACAGTATCTGCAGTATGCAAATATGTTGCTGGGTTCCGCAAATCTTCCTCCGCGTTTCAGTCCGGAAAATTTTAACCTGCCTGTTTACCAGGGAGCATCACAAACCTATGCACAAACCAATACAGACTGGCAGGATGAATATTTCATCAATAATGCACTGATCACTTCCAATAACCTTTCTATTAGCGGAGGCAATGATATTTCCCGTTTTTACAGTTCAGGAGGTTATTTTAAACAGGATGGTATTGCACAGGGCCTAAGCTATGAGCGGTTTAATTACAGAATAAATTCCGATCATAAAATAAGTAAGGTTTTTACGTTCGGTGAGCAGCTGTATGCAGCATCAGGCAAACAACACTATGATGCTACTCAGGGAAACCGGACGCAGCTGACAAATGTAATCCGAATGCAGCCTTACATTCCTGTATATGACCCTACAAAGCCGGGTGGTTTTCAGGGCCCGATCAGCAGCTTTGACGGATCAGATCCTACAAACCCTGTGGAATCTGCCCTGATCGGATTTAACACAATCAAAACCATAAAAATTCTGGGAACAGCATTCCTTGATATTAACCTCGCCTCCTTCTTAAAATTCCGCTCCACTTTTGGTATTGATTATACAAATGGTTATACGCAGAACTATACACCTATATATAATGATGGCGGGACCTTAAGTGCAACCTCTGCTGCTATAGCAAACCAGCGAATTTCTTCCACCACTAAATTATATACGCAGCAACTCACATTTGATAAAACTTATGGCTTACATCACGTTGCGGCAACAGCAGTATATGAACAGCAGGGTGTTTCCTTTCTTACAGAAACATCTTCGGGAAACCAGTCCACCAACCTGGTAAATACCCTTAATGGTGCATCGAATATAAATGCAAATACGTTGAATCAGAGTAACCTTTTACAGTCTTACGTGGGCAGGTTGAATTATGACCTTGCAGGAAAATACCTGTTGAGTGCTTCGATACGAAGAGATGGCTTTTCCATCTGGGCACCAGGTCATAAGTTTGAAAATTTTCCCTCGGCATCTGTTGGATGGAAAATTGATCAGGAAGATTTTCTTAAAAATAGTACTGCGGTATCTGAGCTGAAATTAAGGGCGGGTTATGGATTAACAGGCATTCCACCAGGAGGATTAGGTAATTACCCCTATCTTTCACCTGTAAATTCCAACCAGTCCTTTTATCCTATAGGCAACATTGCACCTGGAAGTGGAAATGCATCTTATACCAACGGGCTAACCAATCCTGATCTGAGCTGGGAAAAGACCAAACAGCTGAATATTGGCTTGGATCTCGGTTTATTACAGAATAAAATTACGGTAGTAGCAGAAGTTTTCCAAAGAAAAACCGATAACCTGATCCTTACTGTACCTACAGCACCTAGTCAGGGATTTCAAGGTGTAGGAACTTTAGCAAATATCGGCTCAATGCAAAATAAAGGCGCTGAGCTCCAGGTGGGTTACCATCAAACAACAGGAGATTTTAAGTGGGATGTGACCGGGGTGATCAGTGTCATCCGCAATAAGGTATTAAAATTAAATACGGCCAATGCTTCCATCCCGTCAGGTAGTGATGCTGATTTTGGTGGAGGTGATGTATTTACCAATACAGTAGTCGGCCGCCCGGTTCAGTCTTTTTACGGATGGATTGCAGACGGGATATTTAAAAGCGCCGCCGAAGTGGCCTCCAGTCCGGTGCAGGCCAATGCAGCTGCAGGGGACATTAAGTTCAGGGATGTCAGTGGTCCTAATGGCCAGCCTGATGGAATTGTTGACTCTTTTGACCGTACTTACATCGGTAGCTTTTTACCTAAATTTACCTATTCTCTCAATTATAATGCATCATACAAAAATTTTGATGTTGCGCTGTTCTTTCAGGGTGTTGCAGGTAACAAGATCTTAAATGCAGAAAATATAATTCTTGAGGGCATGCCCCGGTTATTTAATGCAGGTACACAAGTGCTCGATGCCTGGACACCTGCTAATAGTAATTCCACTATTCCCAGAGCAATTGCCGGAGATCCTAACAGAAACGGTAGATTATCTACCCGCTGGATAGAAAATGGTTCCTTTTTAAGGCTAAAAAATATAATGGTAGGCTATACTGTTCCGCCACGTGTATTGGAATCCTGGGCCAATAACTACCTCAGCCGTCTCAAGTTCTATATTTCTTCTCAAAATTTGTTCACCGTAACGAAGTATACTGGCTTTGATCCGGAGGTAGGTAACAAAAACCAGAATACCTCTGGTGGAAATCTGACCAACGGTGTGGATTTTGGACAGTATCCTGCTGCACGATCTTTTCAATTTGGTATACAAGCCAATTTTTAAACTTAAATAAATAAAACGTTTTATGAAAAATATCAGATTATATGCAGCTGTCATGATTCTGGGCCTGATCACGATATTTACCCTGCATTCTTGTAAAAAAGACCTGGACACAAGCAATCCAAATGTTGTACCTACAGATAAATACTTTAAGAATTCCGCGGAACTGGTTGCCGGTACCAATGCAATATATGCTGCCTGGCATGGAACAAGCCTTGTTGCAAGAGAATGGTTCTTTCTGCATGACTTAAGAAGTGACGATGTAGTTTCAGGTGGCAGCCAGCTGGAGGCACCGAGAAATCAGATACTGATCGGTGTGGTTGATCCGGCCAATCCGGTAATGAATGCAGTATGGAATACACTATATACTGTCATTCACAGAGCGAATACCGTATTGGATAATGCACCAAATGTGACAGATGATGAAGCCATCCAAACACGTTGCGTAGGCGAAGCAAAGTACCTGAGAGCATGGGCATACTTTGATCTGGTGAGTATGTGGGGCAGCGTGCCATTATATACCACGACAGTTAAGAGTCCTGATGATTATCAGCCAAAAGCTAAAGCTGAAGATGTTTATGCACTGATTGTCAAAGACCTTGAGGATGCAGCATCTACCCTTTCGGGGAAATCTGGCACTGAGCTTGGCCGGGCAACCAGTGCCGCAGCAAATGCCATGCTGGGCCGCGTGCTAATGCAAAAGGGAGATTATAGCGGAGCTAGAACGGCCCTGATGAAGATTCCTACTACAGGACCGGATGGTTATTCGCTCACCAACCGTTTTCTTGACAATTTTGAGGAAGAAACAGAGTTTTGTAATGAATCTGTCTTTGAGCTGATCTTCTCTGATAAAGGTGATAATAACTTTAACTGGGGCAGCCCATCCGGAGATGGTGTCGCTGCTGCTCAAACAACGATCAGAAACCAGGAATATAATCCAATCGGATGGAGAAACCTGATTCCATCCAATAAAATGCTGAACGAATTTGAAAATACAGCAACCGGCGCACTAAAAAACGATCCGCGGTATGCGTATAGTTTCTATCAGACAGGCGATGTGTTTAACAATGGAGAATCTACCTTGGTGGATGCAGATCAGAATGGTAATTCATCTGTAGTAAACGGAAAAACCATCAAAGTTGGCTTCAGGAAATTTATGCTGATTTATAAAGAAACCAGGGCATTTGCAGCCTACCACCCCGGCAGTAATAACCAGCGTATCATTCGCTTTGCCGAAGTGTTGCTGATGCTTGCCGAATGCGAAAATGAACTGGGCAATACGCCAGCTGCCATTGCCTACCTCAATCAAATCAGGGCCAGACCAAGTGTTGCGATGCCCCCATACCCTACTGCCCAGTTTCCAGTAAGTAGCAAGACCGAAGTGATGAAAGCAATCATGCACGAAAAAACTGTAGAGATGGTTAATGAGCAGGTAAGAAACATTGATATCCTGAGGTGGAGAGCAAAAGGATATTTTGAAACAGAACCTTTGTCATGGTATAGCGCCGCAAAGGAATATCTTCCGACACCTCAGTCAGAAATTGACAACAATCCTAAGTTGTAACCTACTTAAACCAGGGAGGCCGCCTCATTTATTTTATGATACGGCCTCCTTTGTAGGTAATTCTGATTTATTTAGCGAGTGCAGACAGTATGCTACCTTAGCGTTTACTAAGTGCCAGAACTTTAAGAATTTTATGAAAGATTTCTGTATTCTGATAAGTGCCTCTGAATTCTTCAGCCCAGGGACCGTATGCATAAACCGGCACCATGATATTGGTATGGTCGTTCGTACTAAATTCGCCCTGTATCCTGCCTTCTGCTGCAACAGCTTCTAACAAAGTCAATCCACCCGTTTCATGATCTGCGGTAACCAGCACAAGTGTTTCTCCATCCTGATCGGCAAAGCGTAAAGCTTCAGCAACTGTTTTATCAAAATCATGCAACTCAGTCACTACATATTTCAAATCATTAGCGTGGCCGCCATAGTCAATCTGCGCCCCTTCTGCCATAATAAAAAAACCTTTTTTATTAGATGATAACAATTCAATAGTCTTATTCAGGGATTGCGACAACATATCTCCCCTGCCATCCTTTACGGGGCGGGTTCCACTATCCGGCAGTAATACCAGCTGTTTACCTTTTTTCTGCTGTTTGAAGTCTGTTAAAGTGCTGCTCCAGGTATAGCCCTTACTTTTTAAGGCAGACATCAGCGTGGTATCTGCATTGGCAAGAAAACTCCTTTCATTAGAGCCCACTAATACATCAACATGGCTGCTGTGCAAATCTTTAGCAATAGCCTGATTAAATGAACGATCCAGCTGATGTGCATAAAATGCTGCAGGCGTGGCATCTGTGATATCACCTGAACTGATAATTCCGGTTTTCACACCGAAAATGGCTAAGGTATCTGCCATGTTTGTACGATTACGGTCATCTGGTCCCATCCCAATATAACGGTTATTTGTTTTCTCTCCTGATGCCATCGCTGTAGCCCCTGCCGCAGAATCTGTATTGCCTGAGTTCGCAGCAGCAGTTTGTGAAAAGCCACTGTTACGCATCATGGTGATGTTCAGATTTCCATGGTTGGCTATCCATCCGGCGTGAATCTGTGCAAGTCCCATTCCATCGCCTATCAGTAAAATCACGTGCTTAACTTTTTTATGGAGTCCGTCCGACTTGTAGGTGGGCTGATACACCGGGTATGGCAGGGGATTAGCATAGCTGAGTTTATCTTTATGCTGATAAAAATTGTACAATTGTTCCGGATGATCGGTATTGATCCAGTCAACCCCCATCCGTTCTAATTCTACCCAGGTATTCGGACTGTCCTGTGTTGCCCAGAACCTAAAAGACTTATGTTGCTGATGCGCTTTGTCAATTACAGACCTCAGTTTTATTTCGTCGGCTTTTGTAGGTGTTCCCTTTCCATTCCAATCAGTGTAATTTTTCAATTCATCACTTATCATGCAAACACGTTTTAACTGATCCTGAGTATACGCTATATATGGTCGCCCGTCAAAAGAAATAAAATCAGGGTAGTTTTTAAAGCTTGCCGGATCAGGTACATCACCGCTCACGGCTATAGTGATTGCAGCTGGATTCTTTGTATGATTAAATACTGTATTAAATTCCTGCAATTCATTTATCAGTTCAGGCAACACATGCTGATAATCAGATTTAATATCAATCACCAACTGAAGAGTAGCATTTGGATCAGGATAAGGGTGATTGTCATTGCTAGCATAAAATTTAGCCAGAGGTGCCAGGTACAGGCTTTTTAGTGTAGCCTCCTCCCGGATCTCAGTCGTATCATGTGCAACATAAAGCTTTCCGTTTTTCAAGAAAACATCTGCTTCTATAGATCCCATACGGGCGTAATAAGAGGTTAATAGCGGAATATGCTGATGATAATCATTATGACTATGTCCGTTATTCGCTGATAACCCCTTTTGGGCCTCTGCCTTACCAAATAGCAGGCAGAGCCCCAGGGTAGAAATAATTATTTCTTTTTTTACCATCCGGAATTTTGTTTAATCACACCACCGCCATTGTCGATCTCCCGCTGTGGCACTGCCCATACATCATGAACCTGCGGATTGAATACTCTTGCAGGCCAGATCACTGCACCATCAAAATCATGCAAAGGTTTAGCGTAAGCAGCCTGTGCATCACCCCATCTGACCAGATCCCTGTGTCTGTCGGCCCATTCACCAGCCAGTTCATTACGGCGCTCACGCTTCAGATCTGCAATCGTCATTCCTGTTTTTGGGGAAAGACCAGCACGCACACGGATCCTGTTCAATGCTGCATCTCCTGCACCTGCTCCGCTCAAATTGATTGCAGCTTCTGCCTGGATCAGTAAAACTTCTGCAAAGCGCATCAATGGAACATTTAAATCAGTAGTACCATTATCTCCGTTTGGATTCACATGCAATGGAATAGGATTAGCGTAGCTGAACGGTTCCATATATTTTTTAAACTGGTAGTTTGAAGTCGCACCCGCATCTTTTGTAAAGCTACGTTCTGCACCGAAAAACATGAACTTATCGCCCGGCTTCAGGATAGTAGCTTCACGACGCTGATCACCTGTTTCAAAAGAATCATACAGTTCTTTAGTCGGCAAGTAATAACCCCATCCATTATACAAACCCCAGGCCTTGTTAGTTAACATTACACCTGGCAATTTGCTGCCCCAGCCTGTTCCACCGCCACTTGGTGTACAGACAACTGACCATATATATTCTTTAGACCAGTTATTTGAAGCTTTGAAAACATCAGCAAAACTGGTTAGAACCAACTCGTGCTGTCCGGAGTTCATCACCATTTCTGCATATTTTTTTGCGTTGGCATAGTCCTTTTTGTACAAATATACTTTTGATAGATATGCCCATGCTGCAGTTTTGTGTGCCTTCCCGTAATCGGTGGCTGCCATTTGTGTAAATAGTGGCAGGTTATCAGCTGCCTTCAAGAGCAAATCAATGATATAATCATAGTTTTCATTCACATTGGCTGCTCTTGGAACAGCTATAGCAGGATTTGCTTCGGGCGTGATAATCGGCACGCCAGCTTTGTCATTTCCATAATTTGCAGCAAGCTGAAAATAGACCAGACCAGCATTGAAGTAAGCATCGCCAATGATTTGTTTTTTCAGATTCTCATCCATAGCTATTGCTGGTACATTTCTGATCACGTCATTAGCTGCTTTGATAGTGGCGTAACGCAGGGACCATTGTGACTCTGTATATCCACCGCCAATATAGGTTTTGTTAAAATTCTTGATATTATCGCCTTCTGGTTTATTGCGCCCGGTAACCATATCATCACTAGCATTGATAAACCAAAACATTCCACGGCCATAATAATCTTCCTGATTATAATTGGCATACATACCCGCCTCACCTTTTATAGCATCCTCTTTTGTCTTCCAGAAATTCTGGGCAGATGGTGCGCCTTCTGGTAGAATATCCAATTGTTTTGAACAAGAACTAAAAACGGCCAATGCCGCTATTGCGATATATTTTATACTTTGTTTCATTTTCTGTATCTATTATAAACTTAAACTAAGGCCTAACATGAATGATCTTGCCTGCGGATAGCGGCCAGTGTCAAGACCAAAATTATCCATCCCGATTTCAGGATCAAATCCAGAATATTTAGTTATGGTAAACAAGTTATTGGATGTAGCATATACACGGATATTACCTGTTTTTAACTTATCACTGGTTGATTTAGGAAAGGTATAGCCCAATGTAATATTGCGCAGGCGCAGGTAAGAGCCATTTTCCACGTAGAAGTCGGACGCATTGAAGTTACCATTGGCATCGGAGGTAGAAATGATTGGCACTTTTCCACCCGGATTTTCGGGCGACCATGCATCGAGTATACCAGAAAGTTTATTATACGAAGGTCCGCTAGCGCTAAAGGTTGTACGTTTTACCGCGTTAAATAGCTTATTTCCGGCAACTCCCTGTGCAAAAATATTGATATCAAAGTTCTTATAAGCTGCATTAAAACTCATACCATAAGAGAAATCAGGATATGCACTGCCGGCAATATAACGGTCATTCGCATCAATAGCTCCATTTCCATCCAAATCAGCAAATTTGAAATCACCTGCTTTAGCATTTGGCTGTATTTTATTACCACTTGCATTTTTGTAACCATCCGCTTCCTGCTGACTTTGGAAGATGCCCTGAGTTTTCAATACATAATAACTGTAAAGCGGCTGGCCTTTTTTAATTACTAAAGGAGCAAGCTCATTTCTGAAATTATTGCTAACAGCGATAATATCCTGACCTTCGCCCAAACTAATCACATTATTATTTATTTTAGTCAGTGTAGCATTTATGGAATAAGTAAAGGCTTTGTCTCTGTTGCTGTTATAAGTAATTCCCAACTCGAAGCCTTTATCTCTGACCGTACCAGCGTTAACTGTCTGTGTACTTAGTCCTGAAGTTCCTGGCAGGGTTTTATTCAGGATCATATGATTGATATCTTTTATGAAATAATCAGCATTCAAAGAAAGCCTGTTATTAAAAACTCCCAGATCCAAACCAATATTGGTCTGTTCTGACTCCGCCCAACCCAGGTTCGGATTTGGAAGAACTGTAGATATATAGCCATTTTGCATGGCTGGCACCTGACCGAAATAAGCTTCAGTACGACTCAGTAACGGGCTTACATCTTCAGGTCGCAGAGAAGCCAGATTCCCCATCAAACCATAACTCCCTCTTAATTTCAATTCACTTAACCAGTTGCTTTCTTTAAGGAAGTCTTCCTTACTTAGTAACCATCCGCCCGAAACAGAATAATAATTTCGGGTTCTGTTTTCTTTCGTTAACATTGATGTAGCATCTCTGCGACCAATTAATGAGGCAAAATATTTATCAGCATAATTATAGTTCGCTCTGGCGAAAAGAGAAGAGATCACCCTTTCATTCATTCCGCTTCTTGCAGGCTGGAAATTTGTGGCATTTACCAGGTATCTTGAACCCGGAGCTTCGTTATCAAATCCTGTACCAGATACATATAGTAATTTGTTGGTAGTTTTCTGGTAAGAATAACCTCCAGTAAGGTCAATCTCATGAAGACCGGCTTTTTTGTGATAAGATAGTACCTGTTCTGCAAGAATGTCTATAATCCTTGCATTGCTTTCTTCCAGCATGTTGCTGAGTACAGGCTTCCCTACTTCCGGACGCTTCGGTGTAAAACTTTTATAATTGTTAAATGAATTCGTGATACTTAAATTAGATCTGAAGCTAAGTCCCTTTGCTAATGAGATTTCTGCATAAGGATTAACCACTAATAAATTCGTAGGGTTATTGATATCTATTCTTTTCAATTCTGCAACAGGGTTAATGATATCCCCATAATCACCCGCATACTGGCCGCCAGGAAGTCCCGCAAAAGATCCGTCAGGATTATATGCAGTACCATTGGTAGGATAATAAATAGCAGATAATAAGGCACCGGTATAATCATTTATGGTATTGGCACCATTCCCGTTTGTATTACTGAATGAAAGATTTTCACCAAGCTTTAACCATTTAGTAATCTGATGGTCAGAATTGATCCTGAAGTTATAACGCTGTACATGAGTATTCAGCACAATACCTTCAGCTTTACGGTAATTGAAACTCATGAAAAAGTGCGACTGATCATTTCCACCGCTAATAGATGTGTTATAATCCTGCAGCATGCCCGTTCTGAAAATTTCATCCATCCAGTTCGTACGCGTAGTTTGTCCGTCTGCATACTTCGTCAGATCAAATGCCGGCAGAATTGCCGTATTCCCATTCTTAGCTGCAGTAGCAGCAACCATTGCACGCTCTTCAGCATTAAGCGGATCAAGTTTTTTCCACACGCTCTGTTGCCCCACCTTGGCATCAAAGTTTATCTGCAGTTTGCCGTTCTTTCCTTTTTTTGTAGTGATCAGCACTACACCACCCGACGCTCTTGCACCGTAAATAGCGGAAGATGCATCTTTCAGCACAGCTATAGATTCAATATCATTTGGATTGATTTGCGGCACACCAGTAATCAGAGATCCGTCTACCACATATAGCGGTGTTTCTCCGTTAATACCGCCAGATCCCCTGATGTTTACCCGTGGAGCAGAGGTTGGATCACCACCTTCATTTGTAACAATTACTCCGGGCGATTTACCAGCAAGGACTTCTCCTATATTATTTAGTGAACGGGATGACAGGTTATCTAATGATACGGAACTGATAGCACCACTGAGTGTAGCCTTTTTCTGTGTTCCATAACCGACTACTACCACTTCACTCAGTAAGGATTTGTCTTCCAGCAGGGATACATTGATCACTGAACCAGTGCCCACTTTTACCTGTACCGTTTTATACCCCAACATAGAGAAAGATAAAACGGCGCCATCAGCAACGCGGAGGCTATAATTTCCCAAAGCATCTGTCACGGTTCCCTGCTGTGAGCCTACAACTTTCACGGAGACACCAGGCATACCGATCTGCGCTGTAGAGTCTTTTACCATACCTGTAATCAGACGCTCTGCTTTTTTCATCAGCGGCACATTACTGAGTATCACAAATTCTCCTTTTTCTATTGCCCTTAAACCAAGGCTATGCAGAACCAGCGCCACTTTCTCTTTTTCGAAAGAGACCGTTTTAGTATTTTTTGTAATCAGATCCGGATTGTAAACAAAGCTTAATCCGGTGAGGGATTCTATTTTTTTCAAAATCTGGGTAGTGGACTGTCCTTTGACGATGGAAATAGTAATGGTACTTTTCTCTAACTTCTGCGCCATAGTTGGCGAAGCCATCAGCGAAACGCAAAAGGCACAGAGAACTGAAAAAGTTAATATTGAATATTTCATGACTTTATAAAGAGCTGTAGACCTCTTAATTGAGGATGTTATCATATATTTAAGGGTTTTTATAACATTAATGTGTTTAAAAATAAGCCATACTGTTATTGGCGTAGCGAATGGCTTTAGCGACCAGTGCTGATCTGATCAGCACTGGTTATTTAAATAGTATTATTTCTTCATTTTGTATACTTTAAAGGTTTTCTGATCTTCAGACGAACTGAATTTTAAATGGTGCAGACTGCACAAAATGGATAGTATCTCCGCAGGTTTCTGCTTGCTATTAAAACTGGCAGCACATTTAAGCTGATAAAGTGATGGACTCAGCGCAATTTTGATAGAATAGATATATTCCAGCTGATGTAAGGCTGCTTGTAAAGTAGTCCTCTCAAACACGATAGCGGTATGCATAGTTTCCGGCGAATAGCTGATCTCGGCACGATGATGCTTACGGTCATACGAAATCTGCTGCCCTTTTACTAAAGTTCCGAAAACCTGATGTGTATTCCCTACCGAAACTTTACCGGTAGCCACCATAATATCTATACTTCGCTTTGCACGGAAAGATCTGATTGTGAATGAAGTTCCAAGAACTTTTGTCTGCAAATCATCAGTAGTTTTAACAATAAAACTCCGCTGCTCTTCATGTGCAATCTTAAAAAAAGCCTCCCCTTCTTCCAGTTCGACCTCACGAAGAGATTTATTGAATTTCGCAGGGTATATAAATTTTGAAGACGGCCCAAGCAGAATCTCAGAACCGTCGGTCAGGATAATCTTCTTTTTCTCTGATGCTGTAGTAGTGATGGCATAGCTCATCTCCTTTTGTTTATGTGGATAGAAAACAGCATAAATTGCCAGTGCCAGAGCCGGAGTGATTAGCAGTACCGCTGCTATTTTTAACCACTGGCTGTATACTGACAGATGGAATACTGCAGGCTTCACCTCAGTATGGATCTTCTTTTGCAGCTCGATGAACATTTGCTGCTTCATCAGCTCTTTTTTATCTACGTCAATGGCTATTTTACGCTCTTCGTATGTAGTATACCAATCCTCTACCTGTTGCAACGCCGAGGCATCAAGCTCGTTCTTTAAGTATTTTTTCAGCAGTTCTCTTGCCTTTTCTTCTTTCGTCATCTGCAAACAAGTCAGTCAGAAAGAAGATTGGTACCATCTAAGTACGTTAAGGTTGCGTTAAAGTTAGGTTAACACTATCAGGATAACCAGGATTACGGTATAGGAGAGTTTTTTCCTGATTAACTTTAATGCAGCGGAAAGCTGATTTTTAACGGTCTGGGCAGACAAGTTTAGTTCATCAGAAATCTCTTTCGTAGACTTCTGCTGTCTCCTGCTCATAGAGAAAATAACCCTCATTTTCTCAGGCAGCTCAAGCATAGCGTGATCCAGTTGCTGATTGAGCTCTTTCAGCATGATCATGCTTTCGGCGGGTGAAGATTCCGCATGGTTACCCATCAATTGAACCAAGTCTTCCTGATATTTTTCTTTGACTATGCTTGATTTAAAATAGTTGATCACCTTGTACTTAACTGCGCCTTTAAACCAGGCTTCAAAACTACTATTGATATACAGTCGTTCACGGTTTTCCCATATTGAAATGAAAATTTCCTGAGTAATATCCTGTGCGATTTCTTCATCTCTGACCCTTTTATATGCTGCGTCCAATACAACTTCCCAATAAGTCTGATAAAGATATTCCATAGCGGAATGTTCTCCATTTCTTAATGAATTCAATAATTCTTCCGACAAAGGTTGCGTATTTGTTTTGATGGTATCTCTTTTTTTCAAAAGTAGCCTGCCTATATTCCTTTAATATTAAGAAATCTTAAAACTTGGAAGGTTATTGAATTGTAGAATTCGCTGTACCGGAACCTGAATTAATATTTCTCTATCTTATAGCTCCTCACAAACAGCCGTAAATAATGGTTTATGATCTATTGCAAACGGAAGTATTTTTTTATCAGTAAGTGGCAGCAAGTTAAACTGGTAGATGATATACATGTGATTATAAGCATCCTGTTCTTCGGGTCTGTACTCTTCACCCTCTACATAATTTAAGAAATTTATATAGGCATTCTTTTCTTTACTAAATTTAAAGTTCAGGGTATCTGTGACATCCTCTCCGCTTTGATTGTAGAAAGGGTTGTACCATACTTTATCCACTGAACGTGGTGCATGAGTGATCTTTGTGATAAACTCAAGATTTTCTCCTTTTGTCGGTAGAGGTCTCCGGACGACTTCATCATCATCAAAAACGAGTTTGTCAGTCTTTACGAAAGCATAAAATGGCTCTTTTTCGCTATCATCTTCCATATAATAAGCGACAAAATCATTGTATTTTTCGCTATTATTATAGGTATAGATATTACGTTTGGCCTTCGGATCACTATTTTCATCGCTGAAATGATGAGGTTGATCTGAAAGTGAAATATTCCCTGGCAACCCTGCAAACTTATAAACTGAGGGATAGGGCACGCAATTCGGGCTTGGGTTAAAAACCCTTTTCAACACAGGTTTTCCAGATTTTTGTTCACCAAAACCGATAAAAGTCTCCTGCTTATCAAAATGCTGAAAGTACACTCTGCTGCTATCTTTTAAATCTTTGTTGTGTCTGCCATAGATCTTAAAATGCTGGTCGATTTTAAAAGGCATGAATTCTATTTTATTTCCATTAAGCTGCCATTCGCCAGTTAAAACGCCACCAAAATAAGTGATCACAAATTTATGGTCCTCCAGCACATAAAGATAGCTGGCGCCATGTGGATGGTTACTGCTCCTGTTGTAAACGCCAAAAATAGTTCCCTGCGCATAACATGATACACCCATCGCAAAAATTAGTGTCAGGGTATAAATGTATTTTTTATAATTATTCATAAAACTGCAGTCATTTATAAGTTAAGATAATTATTCTGAAAATTAAACATAAAACCGCTTACTATCTGCTGTATCATAGAAGATTATCTGCGGTTATCTGCTTATTATGTGTGAGCAGCTCCAAATCTCATCATTACTAAAATTCCTGTTTCATATCTTTTGAGCTCCAAATAAGTACACTATATAAATAGAATATGTTTTTTTTAATGTCCTTATGGAATCTTCATCTATTCTCCATCTTATCGTCATACATATCGGATATAAATGCATACTATTTTTAATTATTCCTCCTGCTAATGAGAAACATCAAAACTACCTGTCTTGCCTCGCTGCTTTTTATCGCCAGCTTAATTTCGTCCTGTACTCAGGAACAATCAGAGTTACGATCTGGTAAGGTCGATTCCACAATAGCAAAAGTCTTTTACGTGGCGGTGGACAAATCTGACACTGTTTTACTAACTATCATCAATAAAACAAACAGTATTGAAGGGAATTTGACCTTTAATTATACTAATGGTATTACTTATAAGGGCACGCTAAAAGGACTGATGCATGGAGATACTTTATTAGCAGATTATAACTTTACAACGGGAGATGGAAAATGGCGTATAAATCCAGTTGCCTTATTGAAAAGAAATGGCGGGCTTATATTGGGAGTCGGCATAATGGAGACCGCATGGGGCAGAAACTATTTCGCAAAGGCACAACCAATAGATTATGAAAAGGGACGTTTTATTTTTAAGGAAGTGAATTCTGAGCTTAAATAATAGCTAACCGAACTATTTCCGGGAGGAATTATCAAATTAATTCGACCCTCATGGTTCAATTGATATAAATTTTAATAAGTTTAGGAGAAAAACCAGATCCATCAGCACAGAAATTGCTAATTTTCGTATTAAACTTAAACATGAAGCCTTTCCCATATTTATTTCTACTTCTCTCCCCCTTTATCCTATTTGCTCAGAATAAAAAACAAGCAGTTATTAAAATAGATGCTGCTATTAAAACAGAAATAAATCCATTTCAATATGGACAGTTCATTGAACATCTTGGCCGTGCAATAACCGGAGGTATTTATGATGAACATTCTCCCCTATCTGATCAGGAAGGTTTCCGCAAAGATGTGCTGGAAAAAGTGAAAGAACTACGCATACCCCTACTCCGTTATCCGGGCGGAACCTTTACAAAAATTTATCACTGGGAAGATGGGATAGGTCCAAAGGCAGCCAGAAAGAAACGTAAAAACCTGATCTGGGGAGGTGTTGAGGACAACCACTTTGGCACAGCAGAATTTATCAGCTATTGCCGGAAATTAAATGCGGAACCTTTCCTGGTTGTCAATATGGCTACAGGCACTCCAGAGGAAGCAGCAAACTGGGTGGAATATTGTAATGGGACAGAAGACACTTATTATGCTAATCTAAGGCGAAGAGATGGTTTCAATGAACCCTTTAATGTAAAATACTGGGGCATTGGTAATGAAGAAAGTGCGGAAACTGATGCAGGCAGACATCAGGATCCGGAATTATATATCAAGGACACATGGCAATTTCTCAAACTAATGAAATTACAGGATAATAACCTTAAATTTATACTGGTAGGAAATTCAGAGGATGTCGCGTGGAGCAACAAAGTACTCCAGCAACTTGGACCAGTATGTGATTACCTATCTATACATCTTTATTCTATTCCAAAGGATACAACTTTCAATTCCCTGATCACTTCAATCGATGAGATAGAAAAACCGTTAATCAAGATGGAATCCTTACTGGCAAAGATTCCATCTAAAGTAGAGCGATTCAACAAATGGTACCGGTTTCCTTCGCGAAAAGAACCTGTAAAACTTGCGATAGATGAGTGGGGAATCTGGGACCTGAGCTCAGGAAAAGGAAAAGGCAATTACCAAATGGAATATCAATATAACTGGTCGCACGCCCTTGGCGTAGCTACGTTTATGAATCTTTTTCAGCGTCATAGTTCTTCTATCGGCATGGCAACCTGGGCGCAAACTGTAAATGTACTGGCACCAATTATGTCAAATGCCACTGGATCATATCGTCAAACCGTATTTACACCACTAAAAGCCTTTAGAGATTATGCAGGGAAATATGACTTGCAGTCTGTCATTGAATCCGAGGATACGGGAGGTGGTTTTAAATCACTCGATGTTTCCTCCAGCATTACAGAAGACGGTCGCCAGCTCACACTTACAATAGTAAACCATGATGTTGTAAATACTGTTCAAAGTAGCATAGAAATCGAACATTTACCTGCTCCATTCAAAACAGGAATGCTGAAGAATATTTCTTATACCGCTTCAAACCTATATGCAGTAAATACATTTGAAAATGAGCACAGTATTAAAACAAGTGAAAAATCAGAAAAGATAACAGGAAATAAAATGAATGTTAGTTTGCCACCTGCATCTCTTAATGTTATTATATTACAGGTGCAGGATATGATACAGAAAAAGCGGAAATGACACATGCGTTCGTTCCTGCTTTTTGAAGATAATTTCATAAATTGCGGACGTAACAGGTGATTGGCCGGGAATATAGTTTAATACATAATGACCATGAAAAAATCTTTTTTAATTCTATCAATGATATTAGGAATGGCCACTTTTGCCAATGCGCAAAAAGTGCCTACAGCTTCGGAGCTGACCACAAAAAACGTAGATGCTTTAGATAAAAAAGTTAAACTAAATCCGACGCAGAGAAACATCATTTATAATTATACTTTAGATATGTACAAAGAGCAGATGGCGCTGACAAAAAAACAGCAGACCGGAATGTTCAATGAAGATGATGTAAGCAGGTTTTACAAATTACAAAACCAGACCACACAAAAAATCAAAGATGTGCTCAAAGGCGAACAACTAAAAGACTACGATTCGTTTTTGGAAGAACAATTACGTGGAGGGGATAAAAAGAAGAAGAAAAAAGGCAAACATTCCAAAGATGAGGAGGAAGAAGTAGTTACAGGAATTGAAGGATTAAAATTACCACCGGCTAACACCAATTCCGGCCCTGCAGATATTAAACAATAGTCCTGTTAGGAGATAAAAAAGCCCTGATAGTATAACTGTCAGGGCTTTTTTTATATCAATTATCTCTTGATTTCGGTCTTCAGCTGTTTCAATTCCGATTTAAGATTGCTGATTTCTTCTTTTATCTGCCGGTTTTCCAGGTAAAAGAAGATAGCGAAACCAAGGAAAATTTTACCAAGTATAAAAATAGCGATCAGGATCCATCTCCATATTTTATGCACACGCATATGGCTGGACTTCGAATCTACATCAATGTATTCTTTTCTTCTGCTGCCTCTTTCCTTACGCGGATTAGAACTAACAGACAATTGCTCTGCAGCTGGTCTTTTAACCAACTCATTGATATCATTTTCTAACTTAAACCAGATATCTGGCGGAGGTTTAATCGCCATATATTCGGCCATACGTTCTATATCAACTTCCAAATGATATAATGCTGATTGTATCTGAGGATGCAGTTCTTTTAAATACATCAGTTCCTGAGTTTCCGCCTCAGAAGCCGATCCTAATACATACGCCTCCAGTATACCGCTTTCGATATATTCTTTAATTTTCACCACTTTTCCTCATTATAGCGAAAGCTTCTTTCAAAGTCTTCCGGATTGAATCCTCAGTTTTATCTAAATCAATTGAAATAGCCGCAATTGTTTTGCCATAATAATAAACAGAACTAAAGATGTGTTTTTGTTCTTTAGTCAGCTGCCCAAAATAGGGTTCACGTGAATGATGAACATTCAAGCCTTCCCCATTCCCCAAATTAATATATTCAGCAGTGTCAACAAATACCAATAACTTATGTTTAGCAAATCGCTGTAACTGGCACCAGCTACCGTCCCAGTCCAAATCATCGAATTGATTTGAAACTTCACAAAATATGCTAACCAAATATTCCTCGGCCAATTTGCGATCCTTTACCACATTAAAAATATATCCTAATAACTTAGCCGCATGCCTGTCATACAAACTGCGTACACCTTCCAGCTTATTCTCCGTTATCGCTCCCTGGTCAATATTCAGCATAATGTTATCTTCATGATTAATCTTAATCGTCAGCCGCAGCTTAGCGCAAAAGCTATAGGTTAGTTAATGCTATAAAATTAAGTAAAGTTTAGGAAAAACAAATAGTTAACACTGCTTTTATTGTTACATACATTCCCTAAAAACATCAGTTCAAACTCATCAACATACTAAATCGTTAAATAAATTAATCATAAAATGACTTATTGTTTCTACGGACTTACCGCAATAGGAAGATATATAAATTTACAGCATTCGATTTTGCTTCATGAAATGCTGTTCGTCTAAGGTAATATGATCATCATCAATAGCCGGAGCTGTCACAATTTTGGTAATACTCAATTCATCCATGATGTCTACAAAGTTTTTGTATGTTGCCCCCGAGGTTGGCTTAATCACAACAATCAATGATTTTTGAAGATCATTACCATTTACCACGGCAACCTTCTGCTGATTAGCCAAAATAGATCGTCTGATCTGGTGATACTCCTCGATATGGGGTTTACTCTTGCCGTCCTCCCCCATATACCAGGCAATTTTATTGTTTTTACCTAATAGAATGGTCATCGTTCTGGATGCAGGAACCGCAAGCCGCACAGTAGGATCGGTTATATCAGGTTTAGCAATATCCATTGCCACTGGTTTGGACAAGGTTGTAGTGAGCATGAAAAAGGTAATCAACAGAAATGCTAAATCTACCATTGCTGTCAGATCTACTCGTGGAGTCACCTTCTTTTTTCCTGGATTGTTTAATTCGGCCATAATATATTTGCTTTAGTTATTATAAAATAATGATGAAATACATCGTATAATTCCATAAGACAATCCTGTTAAAATAAAAAAGCCAGACTGATCAAAAAAGATTTTAAGTTTGCTTCATTCAGATCTTCATATTCCGACCCCATGAGGCCATGAATATACGTCTATGCGACTTCCGGAAATACTCAATAATAAGTATTTTTTGCCACTGAGAAACCCTTAAATTAGAAAGGCCGGCAAATGCCGGCCTTTCAATAATTAACTATTAATTTACCTAAATTTTACCTTATGGCATCCACCAGCTCGATAAAAACTCTTACTTATTGTAGGCAGCAAGCCCACTATTTAAAAATGTCAGATAATTTGACACCTCATAATCCGCTCCTTGTGGTTTAACCAGCATCGTCTCCGTTTTTGGATCAAGTATGACATAAAATGGCTGTGAATTTGCCTGGAACTTTGAAGCCTGTAAGTCGCTCCACTTTTTTCCGATCGTACTCAGCACTTTTCCATTTGGCGTGGTCACTATATCTGCTGACGCCAGTTCAGTTTTATCATCTACATATAACTGGATGAGTATATAATCCTGACTAAGCAATTTATAAACTCCTTTATCGGGCCATACATTTGCTTCCATTTTTCTGCAGTTTACGCAGGCATGCCCTGTAAAATCAATCATAACTGGTTTGTTAACCTTCTTAGCATAATTCATGCCTTCAGCATAATCAAAAAATACATCAAGCTTTAAGGGTGCATGGAAAATATCCGCGTATTTATGCGGACCGGACGATTGCTGTAGAGGCATAGCAGCGTTTCCGTTTCCACCTAATAAAGTTGGTGTATACAAGTCAAAATCCTGCGTTTCCTGCGGAGGTAGGAAGGCCGAAACCGATTTAAGCGGTGCCCCCCATAAGCCTGGAACCATATATACGGAAAATGATAATACAATAATTGCAAGCATTAATCTGGGCACAGAAATGAACTTAAGGTCACTATCATGTGCGAGTTTTAGCTTGCCTAACAGATAAAGACCCATCAGCGCAAAAATAATAATCCATAGGACTAAGAAGATTTCCCTGTCAAACCATTCCCAGTGGTAAGCAAGATCAACATTGCTCAGAAACTTTAGTGCAAAAGCCAGCTCCAGAAAGCCCAGCACTACCTTTACACTGTTTAACCAGCCACCAGACTTTGGCAGGGCATTTAAAGCGGAAGGAAATAGCGCGAATAAGGCAAATGGAATTGCTAATGCAAAAGAGAAACCAAACATTCCAATTGCAGGTCCCAGCAATGCACCACTGGTCGCTGCCTGTACCAGCAAGGTACCAATAATTGGGCCCGTGCAGGAGAAGGATACCAATGCGAGCGTGCCTGCCATAAAAAACAATCCGGCAATTCCACCTTTATCGGAATTGGCGTCCATCTTATTTACCCATGATGATGGCAATGTGATTTCGAAAGCACCCAGGAAAGAAGTCGCAAATACAACAAGCAGTAGAAAAAACAGGAAGTTGAAAACTCCGTTTGTGGATAAGCTATTCAATGCGTCTGCACCGAATAAAACCGTCACCAGTAGTCCCAACACCACATAGATCAGGATGATAAAAAATCCATAAAGAGCAGCTCTGCTAAACGCTTTCCCTTTTTCGCTGCCTTTAGTGAAAAAACTCACCGTTAAAGGCAACATCGGGAAGATACAAGGCATCAGCAGGGCGGCTAGTCCACCGACAAACCCTGTGATAAATATGCCCCATAATGACTGCGTCACTTCCTGTTGATCAATCGCAACTTTTTGTTTATTACCTGTTAATGAATCCTTTACTACAGATTCAACCTTTGCTTCAGTTTTCGGCTGAACTACAGTATCTGCAGGTGCATCGGTGATTTCAGTAAACTCAATTCCTTCTGTAGATACAGTATCTGTTGTCTGTCCATAAACATGCTGACCGGCACAAACGAACAAAAGTATCCCTAAGACAAGCATTTTCATACCTGTTTTCACTCCTGATGATATCATTTATATGCTTATTTTACAGGAACACTGAAAGTAATTTCTTCCGGCGGAAGACATTGTTTATCATCGCAGGTCATGAACTCTACAGTGCCTTTAACTGTTGCCTTTGCGCCTTTAAGTTTAACCTTTTGCTGAAATAGTGCAGTTTTTTCAAAAAACATCACGTTCATTTTAAAAGTATCCTCGTACCTGTTTACAGCTTTTGGCTCAGCTGTTTTACCAACGACTGTGTATTCTTTTGAAGCAGGAAAGGTAAATGTTGTTTTAACAGGCCCGCCTTCTTTAATATGCTGAGAATACAAATGCCATCCCTCATCAATAGTTGCTTTGATATAAACTATCGCTTCAGTTTTACTTGTTCTTTTTGCAGCATAACTCCAGGTTACTGGTTTTAAAATCTGGCTGTGTGCTGCAAGCGTGAATAAAGAAGCCGCTGCAAATAAAATTAATTTTTTCATGTTTTGGTTATTAGGTTTGATTGTGTGTGTTAGCTTATTTCAACCGGCTGATCGGATGATAATTCATAAATTCTGTATCAGGTGTAAGATATCCTTCTTTAACAGGCTCTTCCTTCATCAAGTCTGTACTCAGGTACTTTTTGTTACTGTCCGAGAAAATAGTAACTACGCAACTGTCAAGTCCAAGCTCCTGCTGTAATTTGATTGCGCCAATCACATTTGCTCCTGATGAAATCCCTACTGCAAGTCCAAGCTGACTGGCTAACTTCTGTGCCATGAGAATTGCATCTCCATCATTTGCCTGAATTACACGGTCAAGTTCATTCAGTTTCACAATTTCAGGAATAAATTCGTCAGAGATACCCTGAATCCGGTGGCTTCCAACTTTATAACCAGTAGTTAATGTGGGCGACTCCGCAGGTTCAAGGGGATGTATTTTTATAGCCGGATTCTTGGTACGCAGGTATTTTCCTGTACCCATAATTGTTCCCCCGGTACCTACCCCTGCAACCAATGCATCGGGGATAAGATTATTGAGGCGCAATTGCTCCCAGATTTCCACCCCTGTGGTCTCTTCATGTGCCCGTGCATTATCTGTATTTTCAAATTGTCTCGGCAAAAACGTATTGTCATTTTCCAGAGCCATCGTTTCAGCAAGTTTAATACTACCCAGAAACCCACCCTGCTCTTTACTGATTAACACTACCTCAGCACCCAGGCTTTTAATGATATCGATCCTTTCTTTGCTTAACCAGTTAGGCATGATGATTTTAACGGGGTGGCCCATCGCTTTGCCAATGGCAGCAAATGCGATTCCTGTGTTCCCGCTTGTAGCTTCAATAATTTCATCACCTGGTTTAATCCTGCATTCCTTGTAAGCATTGAATAGTGTAAATAATGCAATCCTGTCTTTTATACTTCCTGTCAGGTTATAATGCTCACATTTTACATAAATCTTTCCTGCTACGCCTTTATATTTATACTCCAGCTCCAGCATAGGCGTATTCCCCACCAGATGCCATAAATGTTCAAATTTACTGGCCAGAGTAGTGGTTAAACAGGTTGCTTCTTTAGTTTCGATTGACATTACTCTTGTGTTTAATAGATCATCGGTCTGTATTCCCAAAACAGGTATATTCCTTAATGATTATTCGGTAAAATTCTATAATACAATTTATAATAACAATGATTGGCTTAAAATCCGTAAATTTTATTGAAAGAGATGGTATAATTGTTATTTTTTATATTTTTACAGTTGATATAATAATATTAACTAATTTTTTTTCAAACAAAAAAGAGAAATGCTTGTAGACCTTGACCCGACCGACCTGGAATTATTGAAGCTTTTACAGAAAGATGCAACGCTAACAAATAAAGAAATGGCATTTAAGCTGAACAAATCTATAGCAACAATTCATGAGAGAATAAAAAAATTAAAAGAACAGGGTTATATCAAGCGTATTGTAGCCATACTGGACAAAAAAAAGATCAATAGAAGTCTGATTGCCTTTTCACAGGTATTACTTAAAGAACACACCGCAGCCACCCTGATTCAATTTGAAAATGAAGTGTCAAAATTCCCTGAAGTAATGGAGTGTTATCAAATGACAGGTGCTTTTGATTTTATCCTGCGCATCGCAACGGTTGATATGGATACTTATCATTTATTTCTGCGCAACCAGTTGGCTACGCTCCAAAATATCAGTACCGTACAAAGTTTCTTTGTATTGTCTGAAACAAAAAGTGAAACTGCATATCCTCTGTAGCTGCAGTTTTAATTGGAAATTTGAATAAAATCAATCATTTCTCAGTATTTCCGACTAGGAAAAAAAACACCCTATTATCTAAATGCTTTTAGCATAACTACCTATAAAAGGGTATATTAAATAATATATTATTAGAAATTATTTTTTTATAATTGTCCCAAAGTTCCTTGCATTTAAAGAATTTTAAGACAACCACTATGTCATCCAGAACGTCCACCTATCGCGCTATGACCGACGCTGAGCTGTATGCTTTGCTCAAGGAAGGCGACAAAACAGCATTTGACCAAATCTATATCCGCTATTGGAAAAAATTATTTGACGACAGCTTTAAAAGAATAAGGAGCGCTGAAGTAATAGAAGAAATTGTTCAGGATGTATTTGCAGATCTTTGGATCACGAGAGATGCTAAAGAAATCCTTAATCTCTACCCCTATCTGCTCACCTGTGTACGGTATAAAATTTTTGCCTTATACAGAAAGGGAAAAACTGCACCGGCTTTTGAAGAAGCATCGGAGGGAATTGCTTTATCCTCACTCCAGGCCGATTCGCTATTACATGAAAAGGAACTAAAAGGCTGCATCGCCGTATGGCTGGGCATACAGCCAGCAAAAAGAGGAGAAATCTTCAGGTTGCGCTATATGGAGGAGCTATCAACGCGTGAAATTAGCGTTGTGCTTAACATAGCCCAAAAAACAGTGCAAAATCAGCTGATCACGGCAAACAGCAACTTAAAAAAATTCCTGGAAAAGATGATGATCATCCTGCTTTCCATAACAGGTTTTTAATCGTTTATAAAACCTGCTCTGCATACAAACGCTCCAGCATTTCATCCAGACTCCTGCAAAATCCGGGATGAACTTTTGAAGTCTGTATTACCGTACTCCTTGTCGCAGTCAGCCAACGGAAACGCGAAGCATTATCCAGTAAACCTATCGGCCCGCTTTCTTTACCACCTGCACAGATGCGTTCAAATGCCAGCAGATTTTCCATAATCCCTGTATGTTCCAGTCCTTTAGAAAAGGAAGTCAAACGCACTTCGTTATAATCAATCCTGGCTTTCAGGAACTTCTGTCTGCCACAGTAAACAACTACACCTACATTCATAAATTCTTCCCGTTCTACCCTTGGCACAACACGGATTACAGCGTACTCAAATAAGTGATTATCTTGCATTTTGAGCTTCTTTTACAAAAATTTCTGAATTAGCGATCCTTATTTCCAAAAACCTGGCGTAGGCATCCCTCTGTGCCGCAGCACTATCAAAAGAAGACTCGTTAAGCCATTGATCAGGTATTAAATCAACTATTGAACGGATAAGATCCGGAGTCAGCAACGCGCGGAATTCTGAATCAACAAGATCAAGTTCAGTAGCCTGGGGTAATAAAACATGATCTTTGATCAATGCAAACGGTCTGCTAGCCTGCTCTTCCCAGTTCTGCCAGGAATGATGAAAATATAAAGATGCCCCATGATCTATCAACCATAATTCTTTATGCCACATCAGCATATTTGTATTACGCGGTGTACGGTCCATATTGGTCAGCAGGCAATCCAACCATACGATCTGTGAGGCCAGTTTCGAATCGACGGTGGTCACCATAGGATCAAATGTAATTGCGCCTGATAAATAATGCAGGGCAAGATTTAATCCAACGCTGGCCTTAAGCAAATCCTGAATTTCTTCATCAGGTTCTGTGCGACCAAAGGCCTCATCGAGTTGCGCAAACACAATTTCGGGCACCCTAAAACCCAGCGCACGGGCAATTTCGCCACCAATAATCTCGGCAATCAATGCTTTTACACCCTGGCCCGCCCCACTAAACTTCACAACGTATAAAAAATCATCATCTGCCTCCGCAATTGCAGGCATAGACCCTCCTTCGCGAAGAGGTGTAACATAACGGGTTACATTGACAGTTCTAAGTTCGTGCATGATTTGAATTTTATGCAAAGAAAGCACATTTAATAAAATTTCATCTTATTATTTCTGCTAAAGCCAAAACAGCCACCAAACAAAATCAGCATACTCCTGTAAAAGAGCATGCTGGTTCCTGAATAGGACAAAGATTTTAAAATTTAACGTTCAAACTGGCAACAAAAGTAGCACCCAACTGGCTGAACTGAGAACCATCGTAGGTTGTTGTCGCATATCGTCCGTTAAACGTAAGTGCATTCGTGATGTTCTTCACCTGTGTAGCATCATTTAATACTGCGTCTCCGGCCGCATTAAGAGATTTGTATTTCCATTCCGGCAATACATTAAAAATATTTTGTGCATTTACTGAAAGACTTACTTTTTTGGTAATAGCGAAACTACCCCCAAGGTCAGTAAGCATTTTGGTGCTAAACTCTGTATTCAGGTTGTCGTTAATACCAGCCTGATGGAAAGTTGTAGGCCCAATCAGCGTATTATTCAAATTAACCGTTAGCTTCCCGATTCTATAATCACCGCCAACAATACCTTTGTATTTTGGCCTTGACGATAATAAAAGCGCCAGCTGCGTATCATCTACAACTGTCTGCCCTGCTGAAGCAATCAGTGCCGGATTGATAATTTTTAGGGATTTATTCTGTAAGGTATAGTTTCCTGCTAAACTAAGTCCCAAAACACCTGTTCCAATTTGTATATTTCTGTAACTTGATACAAAATCAAGTCCCTGCGTTCTGGTGTCAATACCATTCACAAAGAAGCTGACTGCAACAATACCATTATCTGCCAATACCTGGTCCAAACCTGCAGACTCCGGCGTACCACCCGGACCAATTTCAGAGCTGAGCACAATACGGTTTTTGACTCTGATACTGTAGAAATCGAGTGTTACATTAAAATTATCAGCAGGAGTTATTCCTAATCCTGCAGTAAAATTCAGCGACTTTTCTGCTTTCAATTTAGGTACACCCAGTAATCTCGACTGCGGACTATTATTGTTCACCAACCCTTTTGTCTGAATCCCTGATCCCGGAACAAAACTGGCCTGAGCAAGTTGCAGATTAATTTGCTGTAATGATGGCGCCCTAAAGCCTGTTGATATAGATGAACGCAAAGTTAATTTATCATCAAGCATCTTATATCTTGAACTTGCTTTCCATACAAAAGCATTACCAAAATCACTATATTTCTCTACCCTGGCAGTAGCATTAATCAAAAACTGTTTAGTAATGTCAAAACTAACATCCGCATAACCACCAACGTTATAACGTGTGGCTGTTATAGCAAGATTTTCTCCATAACCAGGAAAGGAATCTGCACCACCAGAGCCATAAGAAGCCGTATCCCCTGCGATAATGGTAAATGACTCCTGTCTGAATTCTGACCCTAAAGCAATATTCAGCTTGTCACTCAGCGCCTTTGAAATATCTATATTACCGATATTATTCTTGAAATCGAATCCACCTGGCTTAAAGCTGATAGGACTGGTCGCTCCCAGACCGGTATTCACTGTATTGTTTACGGAATAAAGCTGATTATTTCCTCCAGTGGTAAAACTTACATCAGTCTTCCATCCGTTAGTAGTAGAACGGAAACCTACAGTTGCATTATAATCCTTTAAATCGCCTTCAAATGTTGGTCCATAGCCAAGATATGGAGTTCCTGCCTCATGCAAAAGACCAAAATCTGTAGCTCTCCAGTAAGGCGTACGATAATTCGCGAAGCTATTTACCCTTTTATAGATATAGGCGGCATTATAATAAAACTCTGTATTTTCATTTATCGGGATTCCCCCATTGATTAAGAATTTAGCAGATGCATTCTCCGGTGAGGCATTTACATTTTTTGCATCAGGAAACTGCGCAAGGAAAGACTGTACAGTTGACAGGTCCGCTCCAAAGTCATTTGCATCTCCCGTAGCATCTACAATGCCAGGTCGGTTTGCCATATTGGTATGCTGCAGATCGATGGTATAATTCACGTAACCTTTATCCCCGAAGTTGGCACCATTATTTACACTCACACCAACCATTTCTCCATCACCTTTATGGGTGATACCCGAGTTCAGGGTGACCGAACCGTATTCGAATCTGTCTTTCAGGATGATATTCATTACTCCTGCAATCGCATCCGAACCATATTGCGCAGATGCACCATCACGTAATATCTCTACCCTTTTTATCGCATCAGTAGGGATAGCCGAAATATCGGCACCACTCTCACCCCTTCCCGGAGATGTCTGAACATAAGTAAGCGCACTTGAATTTTTTCTTTTTCCATTGATAAGGATCAGCGTACGGCTGGGGCCCATATTTCTGATCTCGTATGGATCAAGCAGAGAGGTCGCATCATTTACCGGCGTGTTTACCGTATTGAAAGATGGAACTTTAGATTGCAGCGCTTTGTCAAAAGTGAGCTGCCCTGTGCTTTTAAGGTCGGCCGACCCAATAATATCAATCGGTACAGGGCTGTCTGTCAGTGTCCGTTTACTGGCCCTGCTTCCTGTGGAGACGACAACTTCATTCAGCTGATTACCCGAATCGTCCAGCAATACATCCAGCACGACAGCCTCTCCCTTCAGTACAACGGTTTTGATTACTTTATGATAACCAACCATAGAAAATGTAATGACATAAGTGCCGTCCGGCAAGATTAACGAGTACTCACCTTTAGCAGAGGTAACTGTGCCCGGTCCTCCGGTTGCCGGAAGAACAGACACGCCGGGGAGCAAATTCTTCTGACTGTCCGTCACTTTACCTTTGAGAATTGATTGTGCACTTGCCCCTAGAGACAAAATTAAAAAACCGAGGACAGATAGCACCCGGAACGAGGTCTTTTCATAGATCTTCTTCATACTTTAAGCGTTATTTAGGTAAAATTTTAGATAATTGAGTAGCTTTTGTAACGTTACTAATACAATTTAGCTATTTTATCTTAAAGAAAAAACCTTAATGACACATAATTATCAGAAAATCAGACAAAAACATCAATTAAATGGACTCAAACACATTAAATATTATAGAAAAAAATATTATTATATTAAAATATAATCATTTAAAAGAATATTTTAGACCAAATAATATATTATACAAATAAAAACCACATTTATAAAAATTAAATGTCTATAAATAACCAAAATACATAAAAACAAAAAGAAATCAACCCATAAAATGGGATATAGATTTTAAAAACAAGAAGATAACAGATAAAATAAATCAGAAAATAAGAAAACCTACAATAATACGGAATCAGACTCAATGGTTTCCCAATAAGCGGCACTATCCAATACGGTATCTGGATTTTCGGTAAGCTGTTTACGGAATTGTATCAGTAAATTCACAAAATGAAGTTGCGGAACCTTACAGTCTTTGACAAATCCTTCAAGGTACAACTTGTCATAAATATTTACCCATGTATTATCGATCAGCACTTCCATCAAGGGATGAGGTAAATACATTCCGGTTTTAAGCCTCACAAAAAGTTTTTTATTTCCGGAGCCCTCCCTGTTTAGCTCATTCTTACTCAAAATCCCTGAGATATAGGCTTGTTTACACCTGTATTCTGGAATTACATAGTCAGGCATATCGCTAAAGTAAGTAGTAAAGTCTATAGTTTGAAAACTTGCCTTATGAGGAAAAAAACCTTCAACAGGTGGTTCGTCATAATGTTGCATACCAGGCAACATGGCAAGCATAAAATTCAGGATCATAAATTCCGCCTGTTCACTGTTAATCTTGATTAAACGATTATTGATCCTGATTTTCAGACTTTCGGGTTTCACCCGATTGTAAAAGGGTATAAATAAACGCTGCTTGCTTTCCGGATTACCCACCACATTCCTCATCATGATATGCAAAGGTGTTCTTCCAAAATTATCTGTCAGGTTGATATTCGCGCCATTATCTAATAGATAATCCAGTATCTTAACAGAAGCGGCAAGCATGCAACAATGCATTGGAACCATATTCACTTCATTGCGGTAATCTACGCCGTATTTCAATAAAAATGGCATCAGATCCTTGATCTTATCAGCAATATAAATATTCACCTGCCCCATATTGATCTCCGCATAACCATTCTCTACCCAGCGTTCGGCAGCTTTATACTTGAGCCTGGCGAGTGGATCGCGATACCTTTCAAGAGAATAAAATAAAATATAATAATAAAAACGGTCTTTGGCTTTCCTGTTATATACTTCAGGGTTCAATGCCTGCCTGGTTAATTCTTCAAAATCCTTCGAGGTGGTGACCGTCCATGGCACAGGTTTAACCTGCAAAATCTGCTCCCGGATCGCATCAGCCTGTTCTTGTTTGCCCTGCATTTCCAGCTTGCGCGCCTCCTGCTGCCACTCATCCTTACTGGAAGACTGGTTGCTCAAAGAGGAATGTTGTTTAAAATCTACCAGACCAAGCAATACCAGCAAGGCATGTTTCTTATTGGTTTCTATGACGTACAGGTTTTTTACTGCCCGAGTAATGCCTACATAAAGTGAATTCACATAGAATTTATGCTCTTCCAGCGATTTATCAGCTTTATCTTTACCCCTCGAAAAGTCCAGACTTTCTGCAGTCAGCTCATCTTTGTTTACGCCATTGGTCAGCTCCCGAAACTCTTTATCATAAGTGGAGATCGTATTGAAAAGAATAATATTCTCATACTCCAGTCCCTTAGCTTCCTGAACAGAAAACAGCAGCGGTGTATTATAAAATTTCCTTGCCGCAGCTTTGTCCTCATTACGCAACACCAATACAGCGAATTTCGCAGACAGATTGGTCTTGGAGTTGAGTTCCAGGTTAATAAATTTGTTATTCTCCAGGTATTCCACCTCTCCTTTCTGATTTGAATTGGGCACAACCAGGTAGGAACTCTCCTTATCTATAGATCCAAATCTGGCATTTTTGATCAGCAGTAACTGGTTGGCCAGCGCAGTAACCTCTGGCGTATTTCTATAATTAGTTGCCAGTACCCGAATGATATTGGTCTGCAGATTCTGGTTGTAAAAAAGAGTCTTAATCTGCGCCCAGGAAAAAAAGTTCGGGTGCACAATCTGATTGGAATCTCCGCAAAGGATAAAATTGGATTGCTGATGTAATGACTTTAATATCAGCATCAACTGTACGTTAGTCAAATCCTGCACCTCATCAACAATTACATAATCATAAGCAGGCCTGACCATTTTTAACAGGTCGTAAGATACCAGGTTACTGTCGAAATATTCACCTTCTTGTACCCATAAAAGATATTTTGTAAACAGGTCATACACCTGCGGGCGCTCAGCATAAGAAAAAATAGATTGTTTAATACCTAATGCAAGGTAATCATCCAGAGAAAGGTAAGGCCGATCCACTATAGAACCAGTAATCACCCCCTTTATTTCCTCAAAAATCCGGAAAGCATCTTTAATTTTATGGCTTTGCGTGTATCTGGCGATCCATCTTTCAAAGCTGCTAAAGTCAGCCTCCTTTCCATCAGGCATTTTGATGGATGACATATACTCATAAAAGGAAAGGAAGGACACTTCCTGTTTCAGATTTTCGTATCCGAATGACGCATAAAGATGTCCTGCATTTTCTACCAGGTATGGAGAAAGTGTAATATAAAGGATATTGCCTTTCAGCATCTTTAGCTTTTCGAGTGTCAGCGCAGTTTTACCACTACCGGCAGATCCTATGATAATACCCGGAGCAGGCAGGTGCAGAATCTCCTCCTGCATTTCATCAAATGACAATATTTTGTCCAGCAACCGGAAGGAGGTTTTATGAGGATTAATATAGCTTACCGGGGCTGTTTCCGCAGGTACTATATCCTCTACTGAATTTAGGGGAACCAGCTTGCGCTCATCAATTACTGCACCATTCAGGAATTTAGATTTCTCATAGGCATGATTATGAATCACCTCCAGCACAAAAATATATACTTTATCCTTGTATTTGCCAATTTGAAAAAGGAGTCTGTTGGTATCGTCCAGCTTAGCCCGGTAATAACCATTGCTCATCTTTTTTACATCGGCAGTCTGAAAATCACCAGTAGCCAAACATTTATAAATCTTATCGACTTTATCGCCCAATCGGCCTACATTCAAATGTTCATATACCAGAATTTCCATATTAAGGAGTATTTTAATTTCAGCAATAATAAAGAGGTAAAAATAATAAAATTAAGAACATCTACGATTAAGAAAAACAGACATTAATTATCTGAGCCACTCTGCTGATAATCAGCGAAATAGATCAAAGCTGTCTTGTGCATCGCTCCAAAACTCATCAAGGGCAATTATTCTGGGTTTAAAGAAAGAGATCAGTTTTGGCCAGTCTTCCTGTTTAAAAATATTAACATCCGTCAAGGTCTTAACAATCCGGGTAACTGTTTTGTAGTTTTCATCCTGCACATGCAGCTGCCACTCCCATTCTTCATGGAGACAGTTGTTTAAAATATTACGGAATGTGAGAAATTGTTCATAGACTAATTCCTGCATACCAGGATCCGGATCGGATAACTCTATGGCAATAAAAGCTGAACGCTGGTCTGCCTCCATTTTGAAATGAAGATGTTTAATACCCGTTTTATAATTGATCCAGTTTGTTTTTAGTCCATATGCGGAAGTTTGCGGCGCAATATATTGTCCGAAAGTGGTCCAGAAAGCCTGTTTTAATTGTGATGCCTGATCTTTAGAATACAAATTACTACTATTGAAGGTGGATATAATTAAGGGTTATCATAAATATCAAGCCAAATATCGTGTAAACCTTTAGCATAAAGAATTGTTATCAATGCATTCACCTACAAAACACAATTATGGAAGAGCAAAATGTTAAACCGGAAAATAAAAAAGACGATGTTGAATTTGAGAACCCCAGTGTAGATCCGGGATTTGAATCTGGCGACTCAGAAGAATTAGAAGGAAGAGAAGACGAACGTGATGGAAACATTGATGCCAATAAAAACATCAGTGAAATGCAAAAGGACAATAAAAACCAAGAAAATGATGCGTTAAATTATAAAAACGACAGAGAGAATGGTGCCTATAATCCAAAAAATATCTAAATAAAGAGGCTGGCTGCTGATGACTATTCAGCAGCCATTTTTTTGATTGAATTATAATATCCTCGATCTATTCCGCGGAGCTTTTTTTGCCGCTTGCGCTCTTTGTTCATCTTCGGCTTTTTTAACTTCATCCTTTTCTGCTACAGGATTTTCTGTTTTTAGGGATTTAGATTTTGTACGGGTATCGTGACCAGTACCTTGCTTGGCTGTTTTCATAAGATATAGTTTATATGATAAAAACATATTAGATAAGAAACAGCATCCTGTTTTCATGGTTTAGAATTAATTATTTTCGGGTAGTTTGTCCCTAATCAAAAGTATTTGTGGAAGAAATTCACGTATTAACTACAAAAATTGTATCTATGAACCAATACCTACATTAAAATAAAAATGAATATTTATCAGCGCGCAATTCAGCTACAGGAAAGAAAAAGAGGCTTCCACATCATCACTTCAGAAATCGTGTATGCAATTCCTGAAATCGAAAACATTAAAACAGGCATTTGCCAGATTTTCATCCAGCATACTTCGGCATCATTAAGCATCAATGAAAACGCAGACCCTACAGTAAGGAAAGATTTTGAAATGTTCTTTAATAAAACAGTCCCTGAAAATGATCCTGAATACCTGCATGATGACGAAGGATCTGATGATATGCCCGCCCACCTAAAGGCTGCATTATTAGGCACATCTGTAATGATACCTATCAGAAATGGAAAAATGGCGTTAGGCATCTGGCAGGGAATTTATCTCTGTGAACACCGTAATCATGGCGGCGGCAGAAATCTGATGATCACAGCCTGGGGTGAATAGGCGAACAATTCATTTCATAATCAGAAGGAATACACTTATACTTGCCAAATATGAATATCGGAATTATTGGTTTAGGAGACATGGGCAGGATTTATGCGAAATCCTTTGCAAAGGCCGGATACAAGGTTTTTGGATCTGACCTTCCTGATCTTCGTGAAAAACTGGAAAATGAATTATCTCCTTTCGGCATCAGCGTTCTGGAAGACGGAAAGGAAGTTTCGCGTAAATGTGATGTAATATTTTACTCCGTTGAAGCAGAGCGGATTGCGGAAGTTGTAAGTATGTATGCCAGTTCCACTAAATATGGGGCAATAGTTGCCGGACAGACTTCCGTAAAACATCCTGAAATTGCTGCTTTTGAAAAATACCTGCCAGAGGATGTAAATATTATCACCTGTCACTCCCTGCACGGCCCCGGTTTTGAGCCTGCCGGACAAAAATTAATCGTTATCCCTCACCGCTGTACGCCTGATGCTTATCAGCGTATGATGGATGTACTGGCCGTACTGGAGTCTGACATTTCAGAGATGAGTGACTACCATATGCATGACAAAATTGTTGCTGACACACAGAGCACTACTCATGTCGGTTTTGAAAGTATGGGTACCGCATGGAAAAACGCAGGTTTTTATCCCTGGGAAAGCAATTCCTACCTGGGAGGAATTGATAATGTAAAAATACTGACTACACTAAGAATCTTTAGCTACAAAGCCCATATTTACGGCGGTCTGGCTATTTTAAACCCATACGCCAGGCAACAGGTAAAATCATATGCACAGGCCGAATCAGAACTTTTCAAATTGATGATTATGGAAAATGCAGGAGATTTCAGAAAGGTACTGTATGCGGCAAAGGATTTCGTTTTCCACGAAAACAACAGTCCTCTGCTGCTGGATGACCAGGTGATGCAGGAATTTTCTCTGGCGGTTAATCCCGGTAACAGAATGCCGAATTCACACCTGAGTTTGTTAAGTATGGCTTATTCCTGGTACAAACTACAGATCAATCCGTACGATAACCTGATCTGCCAGACGCCACCTTTCCGCTTAAGATTGGGGATTGTAGAATATCTTTTCAGAAATGAAGAGCTGCTGGAAGAATCGATAGAGACTGCATTATATAAAAAGTCTATCCGTTCAGACGATTTAGAATTTCATTCTGCTGTGCAGGAATGGGCGACCATTATCGGATATGGTGATATGAAAGGTTATAAAGAGTTATTTGAAAGTACAAAAACGTTTTTTGGCGACCGTCTGGAACATGGAAGGGCACACAGCTCTGAAATGATCAGACGATTGGGTAAACATTAGTTAATATCTTACTGAATAAAAATGACCAACAAAATGGGGTGCCGAAATATCCGGACACCCCATTTTCTATTCATTAACAATATTGTCCTCCTGCTAATATCCAGGATTCTGGACAAGATTAGTATTGCCAAGCTGGTTGTCCGGAATCGGAAAGACCAGGTATTTAGGATCGTCCGTTGGTTTCTCCTGCCAAGGCACCAAAAATTTACCAAATCTGATCAGGTCCTGCCTTCTCAGTCCTTCCCAGAAGAATTCCCTGCCACGTTCATCAAGCAGGTTATCAAGCGTCAGATTACCAAAGGCAGATGCGCCTCTAAGCGTTCTGATTGAGTTGACAAGCGTAAGTGCAGGTCCGGATTGACCGGTTCTCAACAACGCTTCTGCCTTCATCATCAGCACATCTGCATACCTAAAGTAAACCCAGTCATTCTCAGCGAGATTTGTAGAGAGGTTGGCATAATCGATTACATATTTGACAACACGGATCCCTGCCACTTCCAGGTGGTTGGGATCACGCTCAATAATGCTTACCTCGGGTGTAAAAATAAGATTATTACCTCTCCTGTCTTTTAAAGCCACACCTGCTTCATTGAACTGCTGACCAATCAGAAAACCGACTTTAATACCAGAAACGCTGGTCATTCCCGGATAATTACCTCCCAAACGGGTATCTGTAACTTCAAATTTGTTATAGAAATCTGAAAGCGTGGCGAAACCATTATAGCCGCTTGGATTCTGATTGTAATGCAGGCCCGGCACCCAGATATCCTTCAAGGCACCCGCATCAGAACCACCTGTATTTTGTGCAGTAAAAATATTCTCCTTAGATAATACGTCATTGGTTGGCGCAAAATTATCATAGTATTTTGCCGTAAGCGCATATTTACCAGTTGCTGTAATTTCATCTGCAAGGGTGACCACTTTTGCCATATCTGCCGGATCGAAAGTCGGCGTTGTACGGTTAAGAAATGCGCCCTTATTGAGATAACATTTCATCAGCAATACTTTCGCCGCATCTTTATTCGCATTAAATGCCGGACCATCCGGCAAATCCGGGATAATAGCCGTCAGCTCTGCGATGATATAAGCAATTGCTTCCGGTGCCTTTCTTACTTTTGAAGGTAAGGTAACGAGTTCACCAGGTTCACGATAAGGTACCTGTCCCCAGCCATCCAGCACAGAAAACTGGGAAAATGCCCTTAGAAATCTAGCCTGAGCAGCCTGTGAAGGTGTTGGATTGAAACCCAGCACATTGGTACTTGCATAACTTACACTGTTCAAATCCCTGAAAGTATCAGAAATTCTCGAATGATCTGCTGCCCACTTATGCAGGTGCAGTGCTCGCCACGCGCCGTTATCATCCCAATCCCCCGCCCTGGTTGGCACAATCGCTTCATCCGATGGAAATTCCTGTAAAGACCACCAGCCCCAGGGACCCTGATATGGATTCCTCATAGCCGTATAACTTGCTGTCAATAAACTGGCAACGTTCCCGGAACCGATCCCGGCATCTCCTATTTGTCCATTTAGCTTCTCATCTAGTTTTGTACAACCAGAGATGGATAAAATTAAGACCGTGGAGAGTATGATATATATATTTTTCATGATGCTTAAATTAGATTATAGAGAAAAATTGACACCAAAGTTGAAAGTTCTTGCCGTTGGATAGGAAACGTATTCTATACCAGATGAAGGCACCGCGCCAACAGGTTTGTCTACATTCACCTCGGGATCAAAACCCGTATATTTAGTGATCACGAATAAATTCTGTCCGTTTATAAACACATTAATTCCTTTAATCGATTTACCAAGATCGCCAATGTTATAATTAAGAGTCGCATTGGCCAGTTTGACATAATCACCCTTTTCAATATACCTGGAAGAGGCGGCAATAGGATTGGCGAGCGACTCCTGAATAGAGGAATTTAATAAGGGCGCATAAATATTCCTTCCTGTACCCAGATTGGCAATCGGTAATACTGAATTGGCGGTATTGTTATAGATATCGTGTCCCAGAGCACCGTTAAAATTAGCCGTTAAGGATAACTTTTTATAACGGAAGAACGTATTAAATCCCAAAACGACACTGGGATTCGGATTACCAAGGTAGTAATAAGTAAACCCATCGTCAGTATATTGTGAAAATCCGGCAGGATCCAGGCCATTATACTCCCTGGTAATCATGGCAAATAACGGGTATCCATTCTGAATAACTTCTAGTGTCACACCACTTAATCCCTGTCCGCTTAAAGTTCCTGTTTTGATCAGGTCTTTGAAGTTTGTTGTGTTATTTTTGATGAATGTCGCATTCCCTCCTATGGACCAGCTTAAATCTTCCTTTTCTATCACATTGGCATTAAGACTGAACTCCAGCCCTTTATTGATGACGTCACCAGGCAGATTGAGCCAGAAATTGGTAACCGTGGGATTTGCCGGCACATAAGGAATCTGCGGAAACAAGAGATCAGTAGTTTTTTTATGGAAATAATCTACTGAACCAGTTATCTTACTGCCAAATAAGGCGAAGTCAGCCCCCACATTAATTTGCTCATCTGCCTGCCACTTGAGGTCAGGATTCAGGTTATTATTAAACACCAGTGATTGTTGCCCGCTGGCATATGTAATGGTATATCGCGCCTGAGACGATCCCGCAGGAAACTCCTGATTCCCGGTTTTTCCATAACCTACCCTTAGTTTTAACTGGTTCAGCCAGCTCACATCAGTCATGAAATCCTCGTTCCTGATGTTCCACGCGGCTGCAAAGGATGGGAAAACACCGGTTTTATTATTTACACCAAACTTACTTGAACCATCAGATCTGACAGTAGCAGTAAGCAGGTATTTATTATCATAATTAAATACAGCACGGCCAAAATAAGACTGTAATTCTGAACTCGGGTCGTTAAATGACGTGATGGTTCTGTTTGCCGGCGCAACTGCCTGCATGTCATCAGTATAATCTACCGGTATATCACCAAATCCTTTAGCAATGGTCTGCAATCCTTTATTGACGAATTTAGTGTACTCGTATCCTGCTATGACGTTCAGGTTCAGCTTGCTGACTATCTCTTTGTTAAAATTCAGTGTATTTGTCCATTGTTGTGTAACCAGCTCATTATTAGCATAACTGGCATAACCACCAAGAAAATCTCCGTTTGCCTCAATGCCGGATAAATTCAGGAAACTACGTGTAGACGACCTCCTGATGCCGGTACTGTAGTTGATACTGGCCAGCATACGGTATTCCAGCCATGGTGTTATTTTATAATAGGGCGATATGCTCCCCAAAATAGTGGTCACTTTGGATTTATCACTGGTGGCGGCCGACATCACCAGGGGATTTATCGTGGTAGCTCCCCGTTCAATAAATAGAGATCCATCGGGATTAAACATGGGCCTTGTGGGGTTCCAGGCCAGCGCCTGACTGATTAAACTCCCTGTAAAACCGGCATCAGTAGTAATGGGCGCTATGTTTTCCGTATACTGGCTGGATAAAAGGTTCACATCCAGCCCAAGTTTTTTACTCTCTAAAAACTTGAAATTGCCGTTTAAGCCCCCACTGTATTTTTTAAAATCGGTGTTGATGAGAATACCCTGCTGGTTTTGATAGCCGAATGATGCACGGAAGGTATTACCATCGGTGGTTCCGCCACTTAATCCTATGGAATAGTTCTGGTTATAGGCCGCACGCGTAACCTCACCTATAGCATCGACATTGCCGCCATAATCCCCCGCGGTCAGCCCATATTTCTGCAATGCTGCCCGGTAGCCGTCGCCATCCAGAATATCTATTTTCCGGGCTAAAGTACTTACCCCGGTTGAAGCACTCACATCTAATTTAGTAGCTCCCGTTTTACCTCTTTTTGTGGTAATCAACACTACCCCGAAGGCGCCTCTGGAACCATAAATGGCTGTAGCGGATGCATCTTTTAAAATCTCCATCGTCTCAATATCTGCTGGATTGATAAAGTTCAGTGGATTTCCTGAAGGAGCAGTACCAACCCCTCCGCTTGCTGATGGTCGCGCAGACCTGCCGTCCAGGGCAACTCCGTCTACCACATACAGCGGCTGACCTGATCCGGTAACGGCAGAATTACCTCTCACGCGTACGGTTGTTCCCCCTCCCGGCTGACCACTGTTATTGATCATCTGCACCCCGGCAACTTTTCCCTGGATTAACTGATCCGGTGCAATAAGTGGTCCCTTGTTAAAATCTTTTGCCGAGACTGTTGTCGCCGCCCCCGCAAGATCGCTTTTCTTCACGGAACCATATCCTACTACACTCACTACCTCCAGGGTATTGGAGGAAGCCAAAGTGATATTAATGATACTTCTTTTATTGATAGGTATCGTCTGGCTTTGCAGTCCCACATAAGTGAATGTAAGCTGGGTTATACCCGCCGCGACATTGATAGTATACCTTCCCCCTTCGTCGGTTAAAACCCTAACCGTAGTTCCGGTAGCCGTGACGGTTACTCCCGGCAGGGTATTTTTCTCCGTATCTGTTACTACTCCGCGTATGACGGACTGCGCATGGGCAGAAAAATGAAGGAAGATCAATAAGATGCTGCATACGATCGTTTTTTGCAGCATAGAGAATTGTAGCTTGTCCGTGAAAACAAACCACACCTTTGGTGGTAAAAACTTGTTCATAACTTGTTTAGTTTAGGTGAATAGAAAATAGGCACGCTTTCTGGTTCGTTAAAACATGGCAATGTCTGGCGACATACCTTACTTGTTTTTTTTTACAGGATTATATTTGGTTAGTATTATAATGTTATTTAAGCATTTATGACTTAAACGTTTTACTTAATTAAATTTACACTAATCCAGCCCTATAAACAATTATTAATAAAATATTTTTTGGTTGCTTGGCGTTAGCTATATTAGAAGAATTATAAAGCACAAAAACCAATATGAAACTACACACAGCAATACTCACCACATCATTAGTAATAGGAGGAATGGGTTTGACACAGGCTCAGGAAAATGCAAAACATGAAGATACAGAGTTCTATACACCCGTTCCAAAAGTAGTTACCCCAGGGAAGCTAAATGGAGAAGCACCTTCTGATGCGATCATCCTTTTTAACGGTAAGAATTTAAGTCAATGGGTAATGACAGATGACAGATCGGCCCCGGCAAAATGGAAAGTTGCAGATGGTATTCTTACTGTTGATAAAAAAACAGGTAATATAGAGACCAAACAATCTTTTAATAATTATCAGTTACACCTGGAGTGGCGCATTCCTGCAAATATTAGCGGAGAAGGTCAGTTGCGCGGAAACAGCGGCCTGTTTCTGGCTTCGATAGGAAAAGGAGATCTCGGTTATGAATTGCAGATCCTGGATTCTTATAATAATAAAACCTATACCAATGGAATGGCGGGCAGTATCTACAAGCAGACTACACCCCTATTCAATGCGGCGAAACAGCCCGGAGAATGGCAGACTTATGATGTGATGTGGACAGCACCTACCTTCAACGCTGACAGCACAGTAAAAACCCCGGCAAGAGTAACCGTTTTATTTAATGGTGTACTGGTACAGAATAACTTCGAACTGAAAGGACCAACACAATATGTAGGTCAGCCAGGCTACCGTCAGGCACATGGCGCCTCGCCAATTAAACTGCAGGCACATGGTGATAAAAGTGAGCCGGTGAGCTTTCGTAACATATGGATCAGGGAACTTTAATAGTTCCCCTTTCCTTAATTATTTCATTTAAGCATAAAAATTCGGGGTTATCTTTTTACTTTTGGCTGTTTCCTTAGTCAAAGGAACAACACACACCATGATAACTAAACGTACAACAGATAATGTCTGAAAATAAAAGCACAAAAAACTCAATTAAAATTATCCTCTCTGCCCTTGTATTATTCAGTTCTTCTTACACATTTGCACAGGTTCCGAAGATCGCACTTAAACCTATCATCATTGTTGTAGATGCAGGTCACGGCGGTAAAGACGGTTCGACAAGGGGATTGTTTTCCAAAGAAAAAGATGTAGCCCTGGCTACGGCACTGGAATTAGGAAAGACAATCGAACAAGATATTGAAAATACGAAAGTGATCTATACGAGAACTGAAGATGTTTTTATTCCCTTATATGAACGTATTGCCATAGCCAACCGTGCACATGCTGATTTGTTTATTTCTATTCACTGTAACTCTATGCCTTCCAATATGCGTGGCAGAACGCTTAGCCGGGGTGTAGAAACTTTTGTATCAGGATCAGGCCGTTTATCTGAACAGGATGTAGCAGTGAGAGAGAATGCTTCCATCTTACTGGAAAAAGATTACAAGAATAACTATGAAGGATATAATCCTGACGATCCTGAAAGTTTTATTATTTTAGGTCTGATGAAAAATGCTTACCGGAGACAAAGTATAAAGCTGGCTACATTGATCCAGCAGCAATATATAAAATCAGAACGCGTGGACAGAGGAGTTAAGGAGCAGAGTTTAGCTGTGCTGGCAAAAGCAGGCATGCCCGCTGTACTGACTGAAATAGGATTTATAAGTAACCCCGCAGAAGAAGAATATATTAATTCTGCTAGTGGCAGACAGGAAATTGTACAAAACATCAAAACCGCCATTCAGGAATATATCAAACAGCTGGTGATTAATTAAGCGATCCGCCTGAAACCCTATACTATTTATTTTTTATCGCTTTTGTTTCCAGCGTGTCAAACCAGAAATCTGACGAAACAAAATTGCTGCTCTAATGTTGAATTATCAGTTCAAACATTGAATAAAAAGATAAAAATAGATCATGAAGGTAGCAGATCAAATTGTAGAAATGCTTGTAGGCAACGGGGTAAAGAGAATTTATGCCGTAACAGGAGACAGTCTTAATGAATTAAATGATGCCGTTCGCAGAGAAGGCAGCATCAAGTGGATTCATGTAAGAAATGAAGAAGCTGGTGCATTTGCCGCAGCTGCAGAGGGAGAATTGGATGGCTTAGCTTGCTGTGCAGGAAGCAGCGGCCCCGGCCATGTGCATTTAATTAATGGTTTGTATGACGCACACCGCTCTGGTGTTCCGCTCATCGCTATTGCTGCTACCTGTTCCACACAGGAATTTGGGACCGACTATTTTCAGGAAACTAATCTGACCAGACTTTTCGACGATTGCAGTTATTACAATCAGACAGCCAATACGCCTATGCAGGCCGTGAGGATGTTGCAATCTGCTATCCAGCATGCTGTGCATAAAAAAGGAGTTGCAGTACTCGGACTCCCGGGCGATGTTTCCGCTATGGATGCTGAAGAAAGTATCAGCGCTACAAAAAACTATTTTAATACACCTGTGATCAGACCTTCTGATCTGGAACTTACGGAACTGGCTACCCTATTGAACAAAGCCTCAAAAGTAACGATCTTTTGTGGAATAGGCGCTGCAGAAGCACATGATGAGATTATTCAGCTCGCTGCTTTGCTCAAATCACCTGTAGGCTATTCCTTCAGGGGAAAAATGGGCATCCAATATGATAACCCTTATGAAGTGGGCATGACCGGTTTATTAGGTCTGCCTGCAGCTTACCACAGCATGCATGAAGCGGAGGTACTGTTATTACTGGGCACGGATTTCCCTTATGCCCCTTTCATCCCAACGGATAAAAAAATTATACAGATTGACGAAAGACCAGAAAAACTGGGCAGACGGGCGAAACTGGAAATGGGCTTATGTGGTAAATCTCAGGACACCATTAAAGCGTTATTACCTTTAATCCAGGCCAAAGCTGATGACAGTTTTCTGAATGCACAACTGGAATTATACAGCAAGGTAAAAGAAAACCTGTTAACGTATGTGCACGATACAGGAAAAACGAATGCCATACATCCGGAATTTGTTGCTGCGACGATTAATGAACTGGCGACCAAAAACGCAATATTTACTGTTGATACGGGTATGTGTTGTGTATGGGGCGCAAGATACATTGATGCAACGGGTCAACGCAGTTTACTGGGTTCATTTAATCATGGTTCAATGGCCAACGCGATGCCTATGGCTATTGGAGCCGCATTAGCGCATCCTGAAAGACAGGTCGTTGCGTTTTGCGGTGATGGCGGACTGTCCATGTTATTGGGCGACCTTGCCACCATTAAACAATATAATTTACCAGTGAAACTAATTGTCTTTAATAACAGGTCGCTCGGGATGGTAAAACTGGAGATGGAAGTTGCCGGACTTCCTGATCATCAGACGGACATGGTGAATCCAGACTTCGCACTGGTAGCGCAGGCTATGGGTTTTAAAGGAATTACAGTGACAGAACCTGATGCCGTACGTGCTGCAATTGTTGAAGCCTTTGACCATAACGGTCCTGTTTTAGTGAATGTAATGACAGATCCTGAAGCACTGGCTATGCCGCCAAAAATAGAATTTGCACAAATGAAAGGTTATGCCATCACCATGGGCAAAATGATATTGGGTGGAAAGATGGATGAAGTACTGGAAACAGTAAAATCCAACTATAAACACTTGAAAGAAATCCTCTAAGGCACCAGCATCTGATAACATCAAATAATATAAATCGTAATGGTCCCATATCAAAAGATATGGGACCATTACGATTTTAGGAACGTTATGAGAAAAAAGCAAATCGCTTAAACCAGTCCCGAAGCTTCCAGCATTAAATAATGGAGATCAGTATTCTTCACGAACTGTTTCAGCAGGCTGCTGCCAGGCCCGTACATCGCCAGTTCTACGTAATCCGAAGAATGTCCCATTGAACCCCAGCCTATGGAAGTTTGCTTAAACTGCAATTCAGCCAGTAATTTAAAAGGCAGTTTTTTAGGATTATACAATCCATCACTGTCCAGTGCCTTATAATGGCTAAGTAAATCTTCGGCCTCAGTCTTTGAAATAACAAGTTTCTGAGCAGCTTCAATCCTCTCTATCACTTTACTGGCAGAATCGTTTCGGCTGATCCCATTCAGAATCCAGTCATTGGTTTGCGTGAAAGACTGCAGTTTATCGAAATTTTGGTTCACATCACCACCTGCAGAAAACAATCCGGGATTTGCATTTCCGTGATCAGTAGTAATAATGATCAGCGTATCCTGTTGCTCCTCTGCAAAAGCGAGTGCCACACCTATTGCTTCATCAAAAGCAAGCTGGTCATGGATTAACGCACCCGCATCATTCGCATGTGCAGCCCAGTCTACCTTCCCGGCTTCTACCTGCAGTACAAAACCTTTTTTGTTGTCCTTCATCAAATCAATAGCCTTTTTGGTCATCTCTGCCAGTGATGGTTTGCTATTTAACAAGTGGTCATTATGTTGATGATCAAGATGATAAGGCAACCCGTCTTCATTAAACACCCCTAACACAGGCCCTTTCGCACTATTCTTGCTCAACAAATCTTTTTTTGTCCTTAAAACGCTAAAACCATGCTGAGCAAAATCAGTAAATAAGTCTTTTTTATCTTTTCTTTGATCAGCGCTAAAAAACGCTGCTCCTCCTCCCATCATCACATCAAACCTGAGTTCCAGGTATTGCAGTGCAATCCCTTCCTGATCACTGCGCTCATCACTGTTTACGCAGAAACCAGCTGGCGTAGCATGAGTAATGGGCACGGTAGTTACACAGCCTACAGATTTGCCCGCCGCTTTGAATTTCTGCAGGATGGGTTTATTCAATGAGCCGTCAGCGTTTACATTCAGAGATCCGTTGTTCACACGTTTTCCTGCACCCCAGGCGGAACTTGCAGCCGCTGAGTCGGTCACCAGTGCATTTGCGGATGCTGTATCCATCAATGCCCTCACTGCCTTATTGTGATTATATAAAGACAGCCAGTTGGTCTGTTTACCTTCTTTGCGCTGTAAAAATAAGTCAGCCATATTCAGTGTACCCGTACTCATTCCGTCACTTACCAGAAAGATAATGTTCTTTGCAGTTTTACCTGCAAATTCTTCAGTTGCGGGAGTAGCAGCGAATGTGGTCAGCGGAGCAAGTGCTGTTCCCGCTACCATGAGGGTACTATTCTTAAAAAAATCTCTTCTCTTCATCTCGTTATTTTATTTAAGGCTATTAATTACTGTATCCAGGGTTCTGTAACAGGTTATTATTCAAATCAATTTCACTTTTTGGAATTGGAAAAAGCTCTTGTTTGCCGGGAACAAACTTGCGACCCAGTTCATTAATGGCATTGATCCTGCTGTTAGCCTGACCAAGTGTTACCAGGTCAAACCAGCGCTGTCCTTCAAAGCCCAGCTCCACTCTGCGTTCATGAATCACTTCAGCGTTAAACTCCTCTTTAGAAAGTCCTGATCTTACGAGTGCCATATTCAAACGTGCACGAACCACATTTATAGCCGCATAAGCCTCTGTTGTCGGTCCGTTTACCTGATTTTCTGCTTCACTCAGCAAGAGCAACAGATCTGCATAACGCAATACTATTACATCCAGGCCTTTGTCTGCAGCACTCAATACAGCATAAGTATATTTTTTAACGCCAAAATCTGTTTCCAGCGAAGCATTACCAGCCTTTCCTGTATAGGTACCAAAAAAATAACTCAATCCAGGCACATAAATCGTGGCCAATAAACGCGGATCTCTGTTTTGATAAGGCAGTAAAGGATTAACGACTGAACCGGCAGCATTCACAGGCAAGCCATCAATGCCATAAAAGTCATTTGCAAAATTAGTATGTACAGAAATACGCCCGGTCTGATTGGCCTGGTTTGGTGCGTAATTATTATGCAGCGACTGCCCCTGACCAATAGCCGCGTCAAATTTCACCTGGAACATGATCTCTGCATTATCTTCATTTTCTTCTTTAAATAATGCTTCATAATTCGCCTGTCCATTTGTACCATCACCAATCTTAAGTAATTTTGCACCAGCGGCGACTGACACCGTATTTACTGCTTTCAGTGCAGTGAGTGCATCAGCCCAGGAACCTTTCCCCATCCTTGCTTCGTAAACTAAAACTTTTGCGCGCATGCCAAGCGCAGCCTGACGGGTCAATCTCCCTGATTGCGATGCATATGGCTTCACATCGAGTTTTAAACCAGCTTCATTTAACTCAGCCAGTATAAAGCCTATCAGTTCCTCTCTTGATGCCTGCTGCAATTTTACCGCCTCATTTCTTGATATAGATCTGGTCACTAAGGGCACTTTTCCATAAAGATAAACCAGGCGCATATAGGCCAGCGCCCTCAACACTCTGGCTTCCGACTGGATGACCACGCGTTCCGCAGCAGTAATATCGCCGCTCACATGAATATGATCCAATAATGCATTTGCACGCTGGATCACCTGGTAATTATTTAAATAATATTCTGCAAGCTTCTCAGAATTATCTGTAACTCCTACGCCCTTAGAAAAACTGATCAGTTCTGCAGCCCGGGTATTCAAAATCGCATTATCAGAAATACCTTCCAGTTCTATAGGATTGCCAAAAACGGCACCCTCACGCAGAGAACGGTATACACCAAATAAACCGGGCTTCAAACTTGAAGCGTCGCTGTAAAATACTTCCGGTGCCAGTGTATCCTCTGGCAGTTTTTCGAGAAAATCTTTTTTACAGGAAGTAAGAGAAAGCGTAAATGCTAAAATGATAAAATATTATAGTTTCATATGATAAGCTTGTTGAAATTAAAAAGTAACATTTATACCGCCAGTGATTACTTTGGCCTGTGGCAATGAAGTGGTCACATAAGCTTCGGTATCTAATCTTTCAGGATCGAAATCCTTGAATTTGGTTTTAGTCCATAAGTTCTGTCCGTTTACATACAGACGGATACTTTGCACTGGCAGACGCTTGAAATTATTCTTACCGAAGGTATAGCCTATCTGCACGTTTTTGAGTCGCAGGTAATCACGGTGCTGCACCCAGAAGGAGGAAGGCAGACTCTCAACAGTTTTACCATTATAACCACTTCTGTCAGACCACAGGCTTGGCATGGTTGTACTTGGGTTTTCCGGCGTCCATCTGTCTTCCCAGATTTTACGCAGACCAGCTCTCGGGAAAGGGCCATTGAGGCGGGAGATAAAAGCATCTGCTTTACCAATCCCCTGGAACAAAGCGGCAATATCAAAACCTTTATAGGCTGCATTCAGGTTAAAGCCGTAAAGCCATTTTGGTTGACGGTTCCCCATCACTACCCTGTCTTTTTCGGTAATACTGCCATCGTTATCGGTATCCTGAATCCTGAAATCGCCAGGTTTAGCAGCACCGAACAAGGTATGGTCAGGCGCATTCTGAATCTCCTGGGCGGATTGAAAAATTCCTTCAGTAATGTACCCGTACATGGAATTGATAGATTCCCCGCGGATCAGGTAGATATTGTTGATAGAACTGATCTCAACACGGTCATCACTACCAGAAAGTGCAGGATTGATGGCAAGGACCTTATTTTTGATATAAGTGACATTGGCCCCTACTCCTACGGTCGCATTTCCGATTCGGTCTTTGTAATTAAACATTGCCTCCCAGCCTTTGTTCTCCACTGAGGCTGCATTTACAATTGTTGGATTAACTACACCAGTAACCAGCGGGTTTTTGAGTTCGGTAAGGATGTCATCTGTACGCTTCACAAAGTAATCTCCTTCTAATGTCAGCTTACCTTTGAGCAAGCTCATCTCCAAACCTATATCGGTTGTAGTAGTCGTCTCCCATTTCAAATCTGGATTACCCAGCCTGGAAAGTGCAGCTCCCGAAACCTGTCCGGTGCCTAATACATAATTGTTTTCTAAAGATACTTGCGAAGCAAATGGATACAATGACGTATTCTGGTTTCCAAGTTTACCCCAGGATCCACGGATCTTGAAATAACTGATCAGGTCCTTATTCCAGAAATCTTCATTCGAAGCTACCCAGCCACCGGAAAACGATGGAAAAATAGCCCACCTGTTATTCCTACCGAAACGGGACGAACCATCCCGGCGCAGATTCGCTTCAAATAGATATTTTTGATCATAAGCATAGTTAAAACGTCCGAAGAAAGAACGCAATGCCCAGCCTCCTTTAGTGCCTGTAATCAGGGTAGTTTGCGCACCTTTACCGTAAATGATCTGACTGGTTGTAGCAAATTGCTCTTGTGAAAGCAGATTACGCTGCTGATCTGAAGTTTCCTGATTGAAACCAACCAATCCTTTCAAGTCATGTTTGCCGAAGCTTTTTTCATAAGTAGCCTGTAACCAACTGGTCACATTGAATTTGCTAGACTGTACATCAGTCATATTACTGCCCGGATTGGCCACGCTCAACTGCGTACCGGTCATCCAGTCATATTGCTTAAATTCTTTATTGACATCTTCTGTATGCCTGATCTGGTTGTTAAAGGCCACAGTCCCTTTGATCTTAAAGTCTTTAAAAGGCTGGTAGCTTAAAAATGCACTTCCAAGCAGATCATCGCTTAAGGCTTTGGTAGCCTGGTTATCCAGTATCGCACGACCACTTGCACGGTCGTTCCGTAAGCCCAAACGCGCATCAGGACCAGCATACCTCCCTTCATTGTCATAAACAGGTGTCAGCGGATGCTGTGTGAGTCCCCCTTCAAACGCAAGACTTCCTTTTCCTGTCAGTTCGCCAATATTCTGCTGGCTCGCCAGAGAGCTGTTAGCCCTTGCATAAGAAAATGAAACTCCTCCATCCAGTTTATCGTTGAGCTTTACATCCATATTAAGGCGACTGTTAAAACGGCGGTATTTCTGATCCCCATCCAGCAAACCAGCCTGGTCGAGATAAGCAGATGAAAACTGATAAGATACCTTTTCACTGCCACCATTAACAGATACGGAATGCTGGCTGATTGGCGCTGCGTCCCTGAAAATAACGTCCATCCAGTCCGTGGAAGGTAAGTTCGCAGCACGCTCTATATCTGCATCAGTATACGCAACCGTAGCCCCGGTGTTGAGCTGTGCCTCACGGTACAGCTGTAGATAGTACGGTTATCTGTCACCATTTCCGGCAATACCGTAGGTGTAGAGATACCAGAATAAAAATTGTAATTGATACCAGTCTTTTGTCCCAGTTTGCCGCGTTTGGTGGTCACTAAAATCACTCCATTTGCAGCCCTGGATCCATATATAGCAGCGGAAGCTGCATCTTTCAATACACTGATAGATGAAACATCGGCAGGATTGATATTATCCAGCGGACCTTCAATACCATCAATCAAAATCAGCGGGTTGGCATCATTAAGCGTACCTGTTCCGCGTATCCTGATGTTTGCCTGATCGTTACCCGGCTCACCCGTACTGGCATTAATATAAAGCCCCGGGCTCACGCCTGAGAGTGCCTGAGAAAGCTGCGTGACTGGTCGCCCCGCAATCTGTCCTTCCCGGATTACACCCACAGCCCCTGTCAGGTTCTCCCTGCGCTGCGTTCCATACCCCACTACCACAACTTCGTCCATCTGTTTGGAGGCATCATCTGCCATTTTCACTACAACAGTGACCTTTTGCCCGTTTTTAACAGCGTAACCACATTGTTTTTGTGACTGCAAACCAATAAAACTAACGGCAATGCAATAGTCTCCATTTTCAGGAACTGCGGCAAAAACCGCCAGTCCTTTGGTATCTGAGATAGTGGCTTTCGAAAAAGCGCTGACCGTATTGGTAATCATTACTGATGCACCAGGTAAGGTTTCACCTTTGTCCGTCTGGACAATTACCGTGATATTACCCGTATTCTGAGCATACAGGCCTGTGTTAAATCCTAATAGTAAGACAGCAGTTTTAAGACAGCTGAGCAGTACTTTCTTCGTTCGGTGTTTACGCATTTTCATTATTAAGAGATTGTTTTTTATCTTCAAGCTGCCTTCTCGGTTTTAGTGATGAAGCCTAGCATGATCTTTTCCTCAAGCTTGTGAGCTGTATTCATGATAGATTCATTTTATTTGAGCAATAATTATCCTTTACCGCCCCGAAAAGGCCGTTCAGCATCAGCGATGCCATTTGATGTAATTGATTATTTAGAAATAGTGAATTTGTTATTTATCTGTTTGACGTTGAGATCGTTCGCTGCAGCGATGGTATTAAGGATATCTTTCAGTTCATCCCGGGTACTATATTCACCGTAAAATGTCATCGACTGAACTTCCTGCCTGTTATAGTCAATATCGATATGATAAGCAGATTGGAGTCGCCCAAACACTTCATTAAGTGGCGTATTACTGAAAATCAAGGGTACACTATGACCGGCAGTTTTTTGTATCAGGATTCTTTTTTCAGTTTTGCTGACTACCGCGGTCTTGTCAATCACGTGATAGCTTAATTCCTGTCCGGGATTGAGATAGGCCATGGCTATTTTATCTTTCCATTGGCTGATCATTACTTTCCCCGTAACCAATTGAATGTTAATCTTATTTTCAACCGACTCATCAATCCAGAATGAAGTTCCCAGTGCTGTAGTGGAAATATCACCGGTATAGACTACGAAAGGTTTATGCTTATTTTTGGATACACTAAAAAATGCCTTTCCTTCCAGCTCTATTTTCCGGAGACTTTTAGCAAAAGGGACTTGCCAGACCAGTGTACTTTTTGGCGCTAACTTTACTACCGATCCATCTTCAAGTGTCAAACGCTTAATGGCAATACCATCATTGATGACTTTGCTGAAATGTGCAGCAGTAACAATACTTGTCTCCTGACGCGCCCCAGGCTGAGTGCGGAACTGAGGGTTAAAATACCATATAGCTGTACAAGTAATAAGGAAAATCACACTGGCAGCTGCATAGCGAACAGATGTGAACCAGTTATGGGATTGATAAATGATCGCCTGACCGTTAGCCTGATCTATTCTTTTTTTTAACAGTATCCCTGTGCTGTCGCTGATTGCAGGATGGCTAACTCCACTATAGTTAATGATCCAGTTATTAAGCAGACGTTCCTCCTCTGGCGTACAATTGCCTTCGAGATATTTACTGATCAGTTCGTTTAAAGGTATTTTTTCTGCTTGCATACACTGGGTAGTTGCAATAAGCCGAAAAAGTACTATACCAAAAATGTTAAGTTTATATTAAGAAAAAAGCCACAGCAAAAAAATGGATGCACTGGCTCCCGGCATTTGCTGATCTGCTGCTTTGCGTAATTTAGTCATGGCGGTCGACAGTTGATTTTTTACTGTTTGAGTAGAAATCCCCAGAATTTCCGCAATCTCAGTAATGCTCAGCGACTGTTTGTGTTTAAGGTTAAATACCTCTTTCATCTTTTCAGGCATCAACTCGATGGTTTCATCAACTACATTCATCAACTTGATGTATTCCATTTCGTTATGCTCTTCAGCCACCACCTGTACGAGCTCATTTTGCTCGAGGAAATAAGTATAATGTTTCAGGTGTTTTTCTTCCAGACCTTTCTTTCTAAAATGCATAAACACCTTATAATAGAGGGAAGAAACGAGATAGGATTCTACGGATTTCTCAATTGTGAGTTGCGCTCTGCGCTGCCATAAATTAATAAAAAGATCCTGAACAAGATCAACTGCATCCTCATCAGCCCCGGTTTTGTTCAGTGCAATCCTCAATAGTTGTCGCCAGTATCTATCATAAAGTTCAGTAAAGGCAGCATAATTTGATTCAGTGATCTGATCAATAAGAAATTTATCAGATTGTTTGTTCATTTATCATCAGAGGTTACACATGAGCAATTGCCCAAAAGTAGCCCCTGATTGTTAATGTAGCGTTAAGTCAATATAATATATGGCAACTAAGGATGAACAATAATCACCCCCTGCCCATCCGGATCACGATAGACTACACCATTTTGTTCCCAGTAAGGATTTTTAGGTTTAATATTGCTGATGTTACTTTTCTCAAATCTATTGATGATCTTATTAAATTCTGACAAATCCTGAGGATAAAATACCAGCAAATCATCATCGTCAAATTTATGAACCGCCTTAGCGGACGATTTTGTAAATTCCATATGCCAGTCGCCCCCCTCTTTACCTATAAAAATACCATCGTAATTACTATGATCCTTAAAACTCCCTAATAAGGACAATCCAAGGAATTCCGTATAAAATTTAATGATCGGATCAAAGTTATCCGTATGTCTTGCTATTCTGAATTTCATTTTAATATATAATTTAGTACTTCATGCAGACTCCTGCAGCTATATTCGTCTCTTTTATAAGCAATACGCTAATATTAGATTACATCATATAATGCTCAATCGAATTAAGCTCAAAGCACATCTTCATTTTATGGTGTGAAAAATTTCACGAAAAAGCAATATCGTTATTTTTTCTTTTCAAATAACCAGTTTCCCCAAAGTTTTGGTGTTAATTCTGCTTCGGATGGTACATCAGATACAATAGAAGTAGATTTATTTGACCAGTAAATACGGGATAAGGTTTGTGCGCCATCTCCTTTCAGGATACCTATATCACCTTTAATCATCATCCCTTCAGTGGGTTTCAGATTTAATACAGCAAGGGGAACCGAGATTTCATAATCGCCATTTTTTCCTGCAGCAAACTGAAGCTGAGAACTGATGTCTACAACACGATCAAATTTAACTGTACGTGAAGGAGAAGAGAATGGAACTTTTTCACCCTCACCGGCTCCCTTCAACAGGTTTTTATAAATCAGTGCTTTCGGTTTACCGTTAATGATCGTCACCAGCAGCCTCACATTAACAGCTTCAGTTGCAATCATCAAATCTAATGCGCCGCCTGTTTTAAAAGGTGCCAAAGGCATTTCCCCAGAATTTTTGAGCAATGTCACATCTCCTGTTCGATATGCCGCGTATAAGCGATTACCAGAAATTGCTATTGCACCTGTTACAGCTGAGGTCTTACCGGATGAGATATCTACCCATTTCAAGCCCGACCAATCGCTTAATTTTCCATCCACCACCATTGGTGAAGAATTGAGATAAGCATGCAATACATCACCAGATCTTATTTCATTTTTATCCTGCGCTGTTGCGGCTGACTGTTTATACTGATCAGCCTTAAGCTGACTCATTGTATGATTGCTAATGGTTACAGCGGTGGTTGGCAGTCTTTCGACCGACCCTAAACCGGTCACATGTACCAAACTACTCCGGTTGCCATCTACCAGATAAACTTCACCATCTGCTGTCTGCGTCATGGTCGGCCAAAAGTTTTCTTCCGACAGGCTATAGTCATTGAGATTCATACCACGTTTTGCAAGGGGCATATTCCAACGTTTTCCATCACGCATAGGTTTAAATAATGTGGAGACAAACAAACCATCTGCAGTGAATAAATATACCATACCATGATTGCTGTTGATGGCAAATAATGGACCGCTATCATTCCCTCCATTGATTAAACCACCTAATAAACGTGTCGGGCCAATCAGCTCTCCCGGAAATTCCGGTAGAGGGGCCTGATGAGCAGCATGTAATCCAGGCCATAAATTGGGATAACTCCAGGATGGAAGACCATTTTTTGTACCACTTAAAGATAACCGGTCAAATGGTTCAATTCCCTGCGTAACTATGGCCCTACTATCAGGAAAAGTCAGCATTTGGTTTCCTCCGCTTGACGCTGGTGGTCTAACGCCTGTCGCCATCACCTTCCCCTTATCCAAGGCATAAACTGGTATTCCTGTCGCGGTAAAACTGGTTGGCGAAAACTGTATCGCTTTTCCGTTCAGGTTGGAAACAGCAAATGAAAGATCAGGCATCACGGTGATACCACCAGTAACAGGTCCGTTCTGATACGTTACTTCATTGTCCTGCACCTTTGCATCTGCATTGAGATCAATCCAGATAAAAAACGGAGGTGTTTTCAAAGCTTTTGTTTTGAGTTCGCTCCATGCACCTGCATTACCCATCGCCACGGCAGGATAGACGACCCCATTCCGCTCCACAAATAAAAACGCAGTAGTCGCCCCGCCGGTGGGACTAGAGTTATAAGCATTGGTAAAATATCTTTTTCCCTTATCATATAATGGAGTTTCGGGCCCGGCACTTCTGGTGGCAAGGGGAAGATCATTAGCCTGTTTTCTATATAAAATGCGTTCAAGGTTCGATTCCCCTGTCTTCCAGTCCAGCTTAAATTCCATTGTTCCTCTCCCTTCCTCAGCATAATAAAACCGGGTTTTATCTTGAGTATCCAGCGTACCGCCACCACCATATTTTGCAGGACCATAAAAAGCTTTAATGAAATTGCCGCTGAGCGACCATACACTGACTCTCTTTGGCAGATAATCACATTCGGTAACCCATAATTGCTGCTTTGAATCTATCGTGACACCTGCAGGATGATTCATATGTAAAGGATCATATGGGCCGGCAGCCGGAACACCCGGTTTTCCTATGGCCTGTACAAATTTTCCGCCTGCGGTGAATACCTTTACCTGGTGACTCTTACCGCCGTCGCTAATATAGATTTTACCATCAGTTGCAACTGTTAAGCCTACCGGCGCTTCCAACTGGCTAGCAATAACTTTTACCGGAGCAGTTAGATTTGCTGGATCTTTAATAGATTTGAAACTGACCAGGGACTGACCAGACAGTGCAAATAATTGTCCTTTAGCATCAAATGACAGTCCCATCGGTGCGTTAAGACTAAATGAATTAACCATCTTACCAGTCTGTATATCAATAAATAAAAGCTTGTTCTTTTGCGGGAGGCTGACTACTGCTATTCCATTATAAACTGCCAGTCCACCAATTTCAGCACTCATACTCTCCTCAGTACTACCTGGCAATGAGCCTATCGGATAAACAATCACGGACTTATCTGCATTAGCACTGATAGCGGTGATCCTCAACTCAGCCTGCCCGGATTTTTTACCCGTTTCCCATACAGATGCTACATAAGCATAAATGCCTGAAGCAGCTTTTTCACCAGCATCCCGGGCTAAATAAGGTGCAGCTGTCCAGTTGCCGCCAACCCATTTTTTGCCGCCCATTTTTTTACCCTCCAGGTCTACCCATGCCAGACCATCCGGCCCTTCGGTCACGTAACTACCCAGAAAAACCGCAGGCTGGTGTGTGGGTGAGGTCTCAGCGGGAACAAATAGTGCCGCTTGCGGTGGTGTATGATTGGCCAGCCACCCCCCGGTATGATCATCCGTACTCCAGGGGGGATTACCTGTAGCATAAACGGTAAATTCATAAGAAGTATTCAGTTGAGCATGTACAAGACCACGTACCGTATAAGTTCCGGCAGGAACAGCTTTCTCAGGTATCTTGTAAATACCTTTATTCGCACGCACAGCATCACGCCCCAGATCATCCATTCCATCCCAATAGGCAATATTCTTACCTGCTTTAAACCAGGTATCAGAGACAAGATTACGCACACGCTGACCATCTTTATTTTCTATGATCAAAGTAACAAAACCTGCCTCTTTTAAAGTGAAAGGTATGGGGATAGTTTTTGCGGTCGACTGTGCCCGGGCGCAGGAAGAGAGACCAAGCATCATGCAAAAAAGCAGCGAATTCAGGTTCATATATTTTGCTTAAAGAAAATTCTCTATTATTAACTCTTTAAGCAGGTTTTAAGTATGCGAAATCTTATTTTAAACTTATATCTCTATTTTTTGAACTGAATTTCTTTGCGGAATAACTCCGTACCCTTTTCATCAAAAATCTGTAGCGGTATATTTTGCATGCCATTCAAATCTTCCGGCAGTGAATAGGAAAATGAAATCCCATTCGGCCTGATCGTAAAATCCGGAATATCTACATGATTAATTTTAAGTTTCAGTAGCTGCTGCCCCGTATCACCACCCGAAATCAGCAGTTGATTTTCCTGATTTACCACCAGTTCTTTCGGTGCAATTCCGCTCACATCCACATTCACTTTATCCTTCTCCAGTTTATCCGGACGTGGATCTTTAGGCTTGAAAATCACTGTAAAAACTTCTTCCAGCTTAATCGTCGCTTTATCCGTAAATAAACCTGCCAGTGCGGACAAAGTAACCAGTCCGTATAAGTTCACCTGATTGCTGTCCCCCAAATTTAAAAGTCCCGCCCGTAAAACAAAGTATAAAATCAATGCTACTCCTGTGGCAGTGAATGGCTTTACAAAATACCAGGGAATCCAGCTCTTTTTGAACTGCTCTGCACCTACAAAATTAGTGAAAGAAGTCGCAATATGTATCATACTTCCCAGAAAACCAGCTAATGCAACCAGCAGAAAGATGACCGAATTCAGACTGATGTATGGTCCTGTGGTAGACAAATGGTCGTTCAGTCGCACATTAAACCAATCCCATTGGTAAATCATTCCAACCTTTTCACCAATAGCAGGAAGCCTGTCAGGCCAGAGTGCAACGATGAATATAACAGGCAGCAGCGTGAATATGATAATCAATACTGCACCCCAGATCTTGCCTTCCCTGCTTAATTCGTTCCCTGTTTTAATATTTATCATCGTCTGTCTTTTACAATCCAATATTTATCATTGAGTCCAATCAAAACAACCAGCTGATTCACAAAGTTTTGAATGATCATAAACTAAGTGAAGAAGGTTTCCGGATCACTACCCTCAGACCCTTTAAGCCGGAAATACCCTGCAAATCTTCCACTTCAAACTTTTCTATCTCCGTTCCTAAAATCTGCTCCTGCTGTAAAATATGAATATAATTTCTATACTCCTGCTCTTCCGTCTCATTTGAATAAACGATAGTTATCTTTCCAACTGCCGTAATTCTTTCCAGTGAATGTTTGATATGCGCTTTATCAATACGCTTCTTCACTATTTCAAACCGGGCATTATAAGTACCATCAACGTCAAAACGTTTCTCATCCATTCTAAACCTGATGTCTATAGGTGTATGATAAACCAAAACAAGGGTAGTTACCTCTAACTGGTAAGGAAGCTGAGATTTCAAATGATAATGTGCCAGCTCCATTTCACACAGGACGCGCAATTGCCATAGGCGCAATTCATATAACTTACTGATTTCAAATTGCTGGCTGGGCAGAATGGAAGAACCGATATACAGATTATGTTCTACGCCGTCCGATTTAAACCGCTCATAATAGTGAGGGAAAAGTGCCTGCGCTTCTGCCTGTCTTTTATCAATGATATCAGCCATCTTCTCATTGATCAGCGATACAGTTGTTTCATATTTTCTGCGGTAGGTATAAAAATCGCCTTTCTCCTGATTTGATTCTGCAAAATAAGAGGAGATTAGAGGTAGCCATTCCGGATCTGTAATTTTTTTGAGCTGACGCAGCAAACCTCCGTTAAGATAGGTAGTAATTTGTTGTTCTGTATTTGCCTGCACACTGATTTCAAGCTGATGAAGAAAGATCCTGACCTGCTTCAGTTCCTCATTAAATGAAGCCAAAGGCTGAAGTGATTCCAATAATTGCAGCAACGCATTCATCTGCTTCCTCAAATCTTTTTGCACACTGAGGTTCCTGGCATCTGATGAACCTTTGATATCGGCCTGCCCATACAATGGAAAGACGTCTTTAAATATGACCTCTGGCAAAATATAGTCCCTGCCCGACTGTCTGGCATCGAGATATTTTTGTGCGGCCGACTTAAATTTCCAGTACACACTGGAATGTATGGTGGTATAATTGTCTTGTATAATTGCCTGTACCTGCACCTGGTATTCATTGACAAGTCTTTCAATGCTCTCTGTCAGAAATGGCATTACCACCTCCAGCTTATTTGCATTCACACTATTCAGGTCATTGGCTTTGGGCGAAACAACTTCAAAAACCCCAAGGAGCACACCATTTTTGATAATAGGTGCCAAAATAAAACTGTGTATATTTTTAGCCTGAAAGTTTTGAGCCAGGTCACTGAAAGGGTCAGCACTTTGAAACTTTAGTACGTCGGAGATCGCAAAATAGACTTTATCCTCAATCAGCCGCTGATAAGAATAGCTACATAACAGCTCTTTATCAGCTTCTGCATACTGATCAGGTATGATAAAACTCTTCATGGGTTGTCCAAAAGCGGCTACCTTAAATTTATTTTCTTCGCTGATAAATAAGGTAAATCCAATTTCCAGGTGTGCAATCTGGTAGATAGACCTGAAAATAGCCTCTACACTTTGCTGAAACCTGACCGTGTTCAGACCTATTAATTTTTCTTTAAGTAAGGATACCGCATTTTCTACCGTTGCATCATATAAGGACATAATGGCGAAGCCTTTGAGAATATAACTTTCTTTCGGAAACTTCGATTTCCAGAGCGCTAAATCCTCATAATTATTGGTCAGCAAATCGATGTCCTCTGCCGTAATCGGAACCACCTTATCGGTGGGTACAATATCAAGATGTTCAGCATTGTATAAAATCCTGTAATGTTTGGTAATGCCGTCTGCCGTAGGAATATCGTAGAACAGGGGCTTACTAAAGTCCAGCCTCGTTCCATAAAATTCATTCAGAATTAAACAGCAGCTCAATACATAAAACTGGTGTTCATCAAATCCGCGGATATTAAATTTAAAGTCCGGTCCTGCGGCACGCAGAATATTTTTAAACCGCTGTGTACGGTTAAACATGAAATCACGATAAGGCATGCTTATTGCCTTAATCTCATTTAAAGTTAAGGCCTCCGGAATCAAATCAGCCAGTAACCTGCGGATCAAATCCCTGTTATCTTCTATTTGTGCAACGTCAGTAATACCGGTTCTCAATTCAGGGCACAGGGCTGCTTCCTCCAGCAATGATTTTGCACGGAGGTACTGATCATTTTCAGGATCTGCTGCAACCTTTTCAAGTCTTTCCAGCAACTGATCAAAGGAAACCTGGATTTGAAAAGGCGTATCTGTATTTAAGGGCAGCTGCATAAAATATTTTATTTTATACAAATATAGCTAACCGGAATGATTATAAAACAGCAGGTTCACCGAAGCGCCAATGGAACCAAAAATAACGCTGTTTAAAATACAGGCAGTGAATCAGCCGGACAAGGGTAAACGAGCAGGGGTAAATTAATGCGTTCAGCCATTTTCTGTGTATTGCTATGGTTAAGCAATTGATCCCAGAAACTTTTATTGCGGTGTACCATCACTAATATATCAGATGCCACATTTTCAATCAGCCATTTGAAACCATCTTTTAGATGCTCTTCTGTAACTTTTCTAAAGAAAATATTCGGGTAATTGATTTTATTACCTACCTCCTGCAGGAAATTATCGATTTTCTGATCACTGATTTGGGCCGGCACACTACCAGTACAAATATGGGTCAGCATAATCTGCGCATAAGAAGGCCTGGCAAAACCGCTTAATGAGCTGAGCACATTCAGGTCGGTAGCCTGCAGATCCGTTGCAAATGCAATTTTTCCAATCTTGCTGAATTGCTGTTTTTCAGGGATAATCAGGATGGGCAATTCAACGCCGTCTATCATTTCCCGCATGTGATTGCTCAGCATAAAACCAGAGGCTCTTTTTCTATGACTGCCAATCACCAGCAAGAGGATTTCACGGTCGCTCAGCAGCGCATTGAGGTTGGCAGACAAAGTACCATTATCGCATTTACAATAGATTACAGGCTTAAAACTTCCTTCGGGAAGAACTGAAAGATCCTGTCTCAAATGATCAGCAAGCAGGTGCAGCTCTTTTTCACTGTCTGCCTGCAGTTCATTGAAACTTTCCAGCGACCAGGCAACTTGTAAGCCTAAAGGTTCCGCAGCAGGCACCACAAAAGAATTATATAATAAAACATTAGCATGAAGATGGTGTGCTAAGCCCAATGCATATTTTGCCGCATTATTAGCCCTGTCAGAAAAATCGGTCATTACAGCTATCGTTTTCATATCCTTGGTTTTAAATGTAATCTATTACCTGTAAAATTGCAGTTAAAGCGACGGTATTACCATGATAAAGGTCACTACTGTTCATGACCATTATCATGGTTATACCGCTGATGAGATCTTAAATTTTATACATCACCTCATAATATTCTTTAGCTAACCTGGCCGATTCAAAAGCAGGAACCACATCAGCAGCAGCCTGTTTAATCATATTCAGCCATTTCGCCTGATTAGTATAATAGGCAGGAATTACGGACAAGGTCAAAACATCCATCAGATTTGCATTTTCTTCTGCATCAATTTCTCCCACCGGGCGATGCTGATCTTCAGCCATGGGAATTAAAAAACAGTTTTCTTCATCTGCCGCAAATTCAGGTACCCAACCATCTGATAAGGACAAGTTAACAGCACCATTCATAGCGGCAGACATTCCACTTGTTCCGGAAGCTTCACGGTACATCCTTGGATTGTTTAACCATACATCCGCTCCTTTTTTTAGTAAGGCTGATAGCCCCAGTTCGTAGCCGGTTAACACCGCACAATTTGCTACAGGCTTTGCTCTTTCTATAATCTGGTTAAATAAATCAACGGAACCTTTATCTTCCGGATAGGGTTTACCTGCCCAGATCACCTGTACAGGAAACTCCTTATTGGTCATCATCTTCAGAAAACGGTTCCAGTCGCGCATCATTAAATCTGCCCTCTTATACCCCGCAAAACGTCTTGCCCATACAATCGTCAGTACATTTTCATCAAATAACTTCCCGCATTGGTCGGCAACCGTTTTAAACAGCGCTATTTTCATCTCCTTTTTACGGGCGGTGATCGCCGCATCGTCACTATCCGCTATCGCTGCAGCAATTTTGACGTCCGCCCAATATGCTTTGTTTTGTGCATTCGTAATTGCAGTAATCTCACATATGCCAGGGTTACTGCCCCACATTTCACGGGCTACTTCTCCATGCAGCTGAGATACCGCATTGGCCTTACGCGCAAACTTCAATGACGCCAGGGTATAGTTGAAATAATCACCTTCCATACCCAGGATATACTTCACCTCATGTTCCTGTAAATGATAGAAAAAAGACATCTTTTTCAGTAAACTGAACAGGTGTTCTTCATTTCCTGCCATTTCCGGAGTATGCGTAGTAAAAACCACTCTTTTTCTGATTTCGTCCAGACTTTTGTGTTTTGCATACAGATAGAAATTGAGCGGAACAGCATGACCTTCGTTCATATGGTAGATCTCTGGTGTCAGGCCAAGCAAATCCAGCAGCATAGCACCACCAATACCCAGGATCATGCTCTGAGCAATCCTTGCAGCTTCATTGGAATCATATAAATGATGAGTGATACTTTGCGACAATACATCATTCTCAGGAAGATCAGTACTCAACAGAAATAAAGGGGCCGACTGGAAAGTTTCCGGTTTAAGCAGATATACTTTCACCTGTACCGGGCTATCATGAACAGGCACTGAAAACACAATACCAGTGTCATGTAAAAAACTATATTCTTTAGCTACATATTCTGGCTTCATCAATCCGGTTCCATCTCTTTCCTGGTCATAATAACCATATTTCCAAAGTATGCCGATGCCTAATAAATTTTGCTTTAACTCATATGCGCTGCGCAGATGTGATCCCGCAAGGAAACCGAGACCGCCGCTGTAAATTTTGAGCGATTGGTCAATGGCAAATTCCATTGAAAAATAAGCAACGGATTCCGTATAACCGGGAGCTGGTTCATAGCCAAAAATCTCTTCTCTAGTGATCATCTTTATTTAATTATATGGTTTTAACAACAGCAAAATCACCTCTTTTGTTCAGCGATTCTATGTAAAAGAATCGAGGTTTTTTATGGTTTGTTCGGCAATCTCCTGTAATGCCTCGTGCGTTAAATAAGCCTGATGGGGAGTCACCAGCACATTCTTTTGTGCCATTAGTCTCATCAGCAAATCATCTTTTACAGCATCTTGCTGATGGTCTTCAAAAAATAATCCTTTCTCATGTTCATACACATCCAATCCCAAATAGCCAATCTTTCCACTCTCCACAGCTTCCAGTACATCTATGGTATTGATCAGTCCTCCCCGAGAGGTGTTGATCAGCATGACCCCATTTTTCATCTGGCCAATGCTATCTTTATTGATCAGGTATTTAGTAGACGGTGTGAGCGGTAAATGCAGCGAAATAATATCAGCTGTTGCCAGTAAGGTTTCCAGATCTACAGATTTAACCGCAGTCGCTTCTTCCGGGAAATACAGATCATAACCAATTACATGACATCCCAGTCCGTTAAAGATGCGCGCTACAGCCAAACCGGTATTTCCCAAACCAATAAGACCTACCGTCTTTCCCGAAAAATTGAAGCCGATCAGTTCATCGTTGCGGAAATCAAAATGATGACTATGGTGATCTGAGGTGATCAGCTGTCTGTTCAATGCAAAAGCAAGCGCTACCGCATGTTCGGCAATTGCCTGAGGGGAATAAGCAGGAACGCTGGACAATTGGATCTGGTATTTTTCAGCTGCGCGCTTATCAAAATGATCAGTGCCCACTGAGCGGGTAGTGATATACTTCACCCCCATCCCGGCTAATTTTTCAATCACTGGTGCAGAAACATCATCATTCGTAAAAACAATGACGGCCTCCATACCCTCTGCATCTGTTACCGTTTCCGGGCCGAGTGCCTCGGGGATATAGTTAATATCATGTTTATCATTATTTGCCTTTCTTAAACTGAGTTCTTCGAAAGATCTGACACTGTATGCTATTGCTCTCATCAACAAATTATTTTTGTCCTAATTTAGCTTTTAGATTCCAGAGTAATGTGTCTTAGGTTATCAATAATACTGACACAAATCATATTGTAGCCATAATATTCCCTCCCAAAGCGCCGGAAAGACTCCGCTTTCAGTTAATGTAAAACAAATTTACAACAGCAGGCAAATTCACCGGCGGATGATATTTAAATTAAATTTTAAGGAATAAAATATTATTCCTAAGACAAACAAAGGGGATATCTATTTGTTAATTGAAGTACAATCTCAATTGAATTACCTTAAAAATCTTTAAATGATGAAATCAAACGTTCTACCTCTCGCGGTTCTCGGATTAGTACTCTCCCTGGGAATCAATCCTGCTTCGGCACAAATCAAGTTAAACAGTAAAAGTATCGGTGCAGCACAAAAAGGATTAAAAGCTGCCACATTTTCTGATGCTGATGCAGCAAAGCTGGCTAAGGAAGCGGTAACCTGGATGGATGCAAACAATCCTGTAGCTGCGGCCAATGATCCATACACGGTAAGGCTGAATAAAATATTCTCCAAACATAAAAATGAAAGCGGTTTGACGCTGAACTATAAAGTGTACAAAGTAAAAGATGTCAATGCTTTTGCCTGTGCTGATGGCAGTGTGCGTGTTTTCTCTTCTTTGATGGACATCATGTCTGATGATGAGTTATTGGGAATTATAGGCCATGAGATCGGCCATGTAGCCAATAAAGACACAAGGGACGCGATCAGAAGTGCTTATAAAAGGGCAGCAATTGCTGATGCAGCCTCTTCTCAGTCCGGCGTGGTCAATAGCCTGTCTGAAAGCGAATTAGGAACATTTGCCAATGCGCTGCTTGATAGTAAATATAACCGTAAACAAGAAAGTGAAGCAGATGATTATTCCTACGAGTTTATGAAGTCGCACAATTATAAAGTGACGGCCCTTGCAAGTGCATTTCAGAAGTTCGCGGATATGGAGAAAGCCTCAGGAGCAGAAAGAACCAAAACAGAAAAAATGATGAGTTCACATCCTGACAGCGGTTCACGTGCAGCTAAGATTTTAGACAAAGCCAAAAAAGACGGTTTATCAAAGTAACTCAGATACAGCTCTTATTTAAGCCCCTGGAATATTCTTCCAGGGGCTTTTATTTTTGTTATTTTTTTAAAAAATATTTACAGGCTATAGATTAAACTAATTCAATTTAGCAAAAAAAGGTGCAAAATTATTTTAAAAACGTATAAATCATATTGTTATAAATCATTATAATTGATAAAGAAATCATTTTTATTTAAATCATTTTAGAAAAAATGTCAGCACACCTAAACACACACACCACACTTTCTGACGAGTCTTTACTGGCTCTGATGAAATCCGGAGAGCTCTCCGCTTTTAATGAAATATACAAAAGGCATTGGGCGTCTATTTACAATGACATTATGAGTAAGCTTAAAAAAGCTGAACAGGCAGAGCAGATCATCGAAGAACTGTTTGCAGATCTCTGGCTACAAAGAGAGACAAGGGAAATTTCACAACTTCACCCCTATCTCCTTATTCGTGCGCGTTACAAAGTTTTTGAGTGTTACAGAAAAATGAAGGGTGCTTATGCGCCCATGGCAGGATCACTGTAACCAGGTTTCCCGGTTTCTATCCTGCCGGCAAAGCGCTGTTCAAAAGTACTGTTGCCGGCAATCTGCACACTGAAGTCGTACCAGCCATAGCTTTTTTTCAAATCTATAATGGTCGACTTCAGTTGGATCAGTTGAATATGCTTAACGGCTGCGCCATAGGCATGGTCAGTAATCACCACTTCATACGGATTATTTTTTTGCTGGTTTACCATGATAAATTCTATATTCCCAGTCAGTTGATGCTTATTCGCCGGATTGTGCTGGTATTCACAAACAAAGCGCAAATCCGGATCCTGCGCATTTCCTTTGAACTCCCTGAAAAATCCATTCGGACCGTTTACCTGGATATGGTAAAACTCATCTTCAAAATTGCTCAGCAACAAATCGTCGTTCAGCTTATCACCTGCTTTGACTGCATAAGACAAACTCCTGCAACTGTCCCATTTTCCTGTAGTATTCACCTTGGTTTTACCCGGTAAATAAACTGTAAAGGGAGATCCCGCAGTTTTATCTCCAAAAATAGCTGCTCTGGATTCCATTGTCAGTCCCACACTTTTACGATCAGCATGGTATTTCCCGGTCACGTATAACTGGTATGGAATAGCATTGGAGCGTTTTACACCTTTCTCCTGCTGAGGGAGCTCCGCACTAAAGCCAGACGGTAAGGGTTTAAATTTCGCGTTGTTGATCAGCTGAATGAATCGATCCTTATTCAATGGCGCAGGAGCATTCGCTGCCTGATCATCGGCCACCCTGAATACTGACGTTAAGTTTCCGCAAACTGTTCGCCTCCAGTCGCTGATTTGAGGTTGTGCAACTACTTTACCTGTCTTTTTACTTAAGAACTCTTCCAGAAACTGGAGGCAGGAGGTATGGTCAAATACCTGTGAATTTACCCATCCTCCCTTGGTCCATGGAGAAACAACAAGCATAGGCACACGGAAACCTAGACCGATCGGACTTTCGCGCCGGTACTTTTCTTCCATTCCCCTCGCTATCTCCTCCTCCATTGATACATGCTCCGCGCGGGTATCCAATCCTGCTGATGCCTTACCTGTTTCCGGTTTGTCCGGATGAGGTGGCAAAAATGGTGGTACATGATCGAAATAACCGTCGTTCTCATCGTAGGTGATGATGAAAATGGTCTTTCTCCACTGTTCAGGATCCCTGGTCAAGATATCCATCACTTCGGAAACATACCATGCGCCGTACCAGGGCGAGCCCGGGTGATCGGAAAAGTTGGAGGGCGGCACCAGCCATGAAACTGCCGGCAGTTCACCATTTTGAACGTCTTTCCTGAACTGATGCAGTACATCGCCCTTTGGGACTTTCATTTCACGCTGCTGACCTCCATCATCATAAGTCATGCTCACCAGCTGGTGATAATCAGGATCACCAGCATTAGTGACAAATGCCTTTTCATGGATGTTTCTATCTTTTTCTGAAAGCTGGGCAAACTTATCCTTATTCCAGACCTCCTGGTCTTTTTTTAATTTTTTTAGCAGTTCTTCCTTTTTAACCAGCTCCTGGCTATTTGTAGTCGCGGGATTACTTTTCTGTTTTAACAGCGAGATTTCCTGTTCAAGCTCTGTAACATAACGTTCCATAAAAGCCAGATGCTCCGGATGCAGACGTACATTGTATTGTGAGAAGAACTCCAGATCATTATCTGTAAAATTAGATAGCCAATCTTCTGCTTCCCCTTCGAGGCCGACAGGGATACTGAGTTCATTCTGATAAACTTTCCAGGAAACACCAGCATCTTCCAGCCGCTCTGGGAAAGTTGGCCAATGAATGTCTTTATGATCAATTTCGCCATTATACACATGCGCTTTCGATTTTATATCCTGCTCCGCACGTATTGTTCCTGTCCAGAAATATAAGCGGTTTGGACTTGTCCCCGTAAGTGCCGAGCAAAAATGCTGATCACATACCGTAAATGCATCCGCCAGCGCATAATAAAAGGGAATATCCTGCCGGTTATAATAACCCATGGTCAGCGGCATATCAGCAAATTCCTTATGCCCCGATTTTTTACTTTCCAGCCAGTTATCATTCTTACCTCCATTCAGGGCATCTACCTGGTTTTCCCAGGAATGCGGAAGGGAACTCATCCAGGTCGATTTGGTCTCCTTCAGATTGAGGCGGAACGGCGCATAGGTTTGCCCTGCAGCATTACGCTGCAACCATACCTGTCTATCATCAGACAGACGTATTGCCCTGGGATCATTGAATCCCCGTACCCCCTTTAAGCTGCCAAAACAATGATCAAAAGAGCGGTTTTCCTGCATCAGGAAAACCACATGTTCTGCATCCATAAAAGTACTGCCGGGTGCAGCATCTATGGCCAGTGCCTGTTGTATAGACATTGGCAATACATTAAATAAACCCGCCACACTGCTTAATAAAGCTGCCTTCTTTACAAAATCTCTTCTTGAATTATCTATATCGCCCATTTCAAATTTCTTATTTAGCCCACCACACTTTTGTATTGATGTCATCCGCTCCCTGTCTGGTCACCGCAGCGCGCAGGTTATCCGCATTCTGAGATTGCTCATTCAAAGGATACCTGTAACGTACCGGAATTTTCCCGCCATTCTGACTATCTGCCCCTGCCTGCAATACCGGAAAACCAGTACGGCGCCATTCAAACCAGCTCTCCATGCCAGTATAAAACAGGGAGATCCATTTTTGCGTACCAATTTGCTGTAAACCTGTAATCTGGCTAAACTGCACTCCGGTCCGCTGCAGGTAATCTGCTGGCATCTGCGTATTCAAATATATAAAAGCAGTTTCAATTCCTTTCTCATAATATCCCTGAGCCGTAGTAGAAGTAGTGATCAAATTTTTAAACCGGGCTTCGGCTAATAAAAACTGCAGTTCAGGAAAGGCCATGATATATCCTTTAGCTACTAATAAGCCCGCAGGAGTAATAGCGTTTTCATAATAAAAACTTCCCACGCGACTGATATTATTAGATCCTCCATTATAATTAAGCGCGCTGGTGGGGTTTAAACTATTTGGCATCCCCACATATTGCGGGTTACCGGCAGTAACGGAACTAGAGGTTGGTCTGGCAAAAATACCCAGCCTCGGATCCTGGTATTGCATCAGGATATCGCCCAGCGTTTTACTTAGTCTCACCTCATCAAATCCCCCGATACGGTTCGTGAAATTAGGAAACTGATTTGGCGCTTCCGCATAATAATTGTAATCCCCATCGTCAGTGTTATTTTCAAAAACCGGATAAACAGCAGGATTGGATACAATTTCCTGTAGCTTTGCGCTGACATCCGTTTTGGCAGAGATGCGCATCAGATACCGTACAGTCAGACTATTGGCCATTTTTCTCCATTTAGTCAGGTCTCCCTGGTAGATCAGATCACCTGAAACAGACCCATTTATTCCTGTCAGGATAGTATTGGCCATCTTAAGGTCAGCCACAATCCCATTATAAATAGATTCCTGAGTATCATATTTCGGTTTCAGCACGTTATCAGTTAATCCTGAAGTAGCCTCGCTATAAGGAACGTCGCCATAAGTATCCGTGACAATGGAGAACATCCATGATTTTAAAATCAGCGCTATTGCATTGTAGGCAGGCTGATTAGACGAAGCGGCTAAGTCAGATAATTTTTTGACATCTCTCATGGTATTATAATAATTGTTCCAGATTCCATCCTTATTTCCCCAGATGTACCTGTCTTCATCCACAAACTGATATTTGGCCGTCTGTTGTACCAGTAATGAGCCTGTTCCCCATGATTCATTTAATACCGCAGTGACAGAAGAACGAATAATATGCGGTAATAACAAGTTGGGTGTAATGGTGGTGATGGCATTGGGATCATCATTTTTTTCTGCGAAATCTTTAGTGCAGCCAGCCAGAATAACCTGGCTGAATATAAATAGAATCAGTATTTTAATATGTTTCATATCAATAATTTTAAACAAGGTTAGAAATTGAAATTAAGGTTAAGTCCCCATGAGCGTGTAGTCGGTATAGAAGAAGATTCCACACCGGGAACATATGTCCCACCATCAAGTGCAATCTGTTCAGGATCAATATGTGGTGCTTTTGCATGCATCCACAAATTGCGTCCTACTACCGAAATGGCCATATTAGTGATTTTGTATTTCTGCAGGAAAGCAGATGGGATGCTATATCCTACTCTCAACTCTCTTAACTTGATAAATGAAGCGTCAAAAGTTGCCGGTTCAGCAATGGATCTGCCACCGCTGAATGCAGAACCCCATTCCCTTGCAGAAAGCTCCTTATCATTAGGGCGGTAAGAACCATCGGCATTTTGTATTACGCCCGGACTAAACACACCGTTCCCTGGCAACGATTTATCGTAACCGTCAGCACGTCCCTCTAACGTCTCTATCAGCTGTCCGGCTTCCCTGCCTACCACCTGTGTCAGTGAGTAAACTTTACCACCATGGCGGATGTCAAATAATACACTCAAATTGACCCCTTTGTAAGAAAAGCTATTACGTACACCAGCCAGCCAATCCGGATTATAATTCCCTAAGCGTTCACGTGTACCACTCGATAAAGGTCTGCCGCTTTCATTATTGATCACCTGACCAAAATAGGGGCTTGAAGGATCTGTAACTCTTGCATACACCAGGCCGTACATATCCCCCATGCGCTCGCCTACTCTTGCTTCGATGGAAATTGCTTCTTTGTTGGCCATCACATAATTGGTTACCTGATCGTCCAGTTTAATCACCTTACTCCTGTTTGCGGAGAAGTTCAGGTCAATATCCCAGCGGAAGTCCGTTTTGACCGGCACAATATTTAATGACAGCTCCAGACCTGAATTCTGGATCTCTCCGGCATTCAGAATCATGGTCTCATATCCACTGGTCACAGAAACCGGCACATTATTTAAAATCTGGTTCTTTGTGATGACATGGTAATAACTCAGATCAAAACCCACGCGGTTATTCAGGAATTTCCATTCCAGACCACCCTCCAGTGATGTGCTTTTCTCCGGCTTCACATTATAATTACGCAATACCGAAGGGGTACTGAATACAGGATTACCACCTACAGGGTCTTGTCTCAGGAAAGCCTGTGAAAAGGTATAAGGGCTTGTATCGTTACCTCCGGCAGCTGCACTTAACCTGAGTTTACCATAACTGATCCATTCAGGCAGCTTATACATTTCGCTGATCAGCATACTCAGTGAAGCTGAAGGATAGAAATAGGAATTATCTGTGATACCCAGCATGGCATAAGGAGTAGGAATGGTAAGTGCGCTGGACCAGTCATTTCTGGCTGTTACATCCAAAAACAGATAGTCCTTATAAGCAACCTGACCAAAACCATACAAACTATTTACTCTTTTCCTTGGGCTAAATACATCCGTAATCAGGGGAATAGCGGTATTATTCAAACTATAGATACCTGGCGTTAATAATTGTCTGGTAGCATTACTCACCTGATCAGTATTGTTGATCCTCGCATTTCCCCCTGCGTTTAATGAAACTTTAAAGTCTTGATTTAAACTCCGTTTGGCACTGATCAGGAAATCAAAGTTCGTTTCGGTATTTTCGATCCGCTCTTCCCTATATGAGCCTTGCGGAAAACGTTGCGTACTAAAAGCTCTTTTCCGTTGTCTCAATTCATTTCCATAATCCGTAGCACCTCTTAACATGATATTCAACCAATCTGTCACGTCATATTTCAGCGCCACATTACCAATCAGTCGGTGGGCATTCTGCGCATTGGTATTTTCATATAAATTGAAGTATGGATTATCATGGTAATTGTAATTGAAATTGTATTGCTGAATATTTTCCTTACCCGGCATCCAATAGTCCTTCAATGAATTCAGATCAACCTGCTGCCCCATCCAGTTGTTGAGCAGGTAGATAATATTCTCGGTACCATAACTGATACTCGGCCTGTTCCCACTGTTGCTCAATATATAATTTACACCAGCCTTTACATTCAGTTTTGGCGTTAAGTTGTAACCAGCGTTAAAAGCCAGCGTATTTCTTTTCAGGTCTGTATTGGGTACAATCCCTTTCTGATATAAGTTCGTATAAGAGAAACGGAAGTCACCTTTATCATTTGCAGCCGATACTGCGATATTATTATTCGTAGTGACACCAGTTTCGTAAAAATCATTTAAATTAAAACGGTTTAGCCACGGAGTAGCATTAATAGTTCCCCTGGCAGCCAGATTAGCGGCGGAACCCGGTGCACCGTCATTCAAAAGATAAATGTCACCCCCGCGATAGCCATTTGAAGTCGGTGAATCAAACTGCGGAATCAGCTGTCCATTAAATGCTGGTCCCCAGCTCTCATCCACGCCATCGTTCAGACCATTATTTAATCCATCAGTAAAGGAGAATAAACCTTCATTACCCTGACCATATTTTTTTTGAAATTCTGGTAAAACAAGCGGACTCTCAAAAGTTACCCCGGAATTCACACTGATTCCCAGGCCTTTTCCACGCCTTCCGGTCTTGGTGGTAATCAAGATGACTCCATTTGCAGCTCTGGAACCGTATAATGCCGCAGCATTAGCTCCTTTCAGCACATTGACTGTCGCAATATCGTCGGGATTGATCAGTGCAGCACCATTGCCGTAATCTACCTCCTGAAAACTCTCACCGGATGAACCGTAAGTTTCATTACTGATTGGCACTCCGTCTATGATATACAGGGGCTGATTGTTATTGATATTTAAAGATTTATCACCCCTGATGGTAACCCTGGCCGAGCCACCTACACCAGAGGGACTGCTCATTACCGTTAATCCGGCGATCTTCCCTGCAAGGCCAGCAGAAAAGTTAGTTTCCCTGGCCTTATCCAGCTCATCACCTTTTATCTCTTGTGCTGCATATCCTAATGATTTCTTTTCCCGGGAAATACCTAATGCCGTTACCACGACTTCCGTCAGTTCATTACTGTCTTCACCAAGGGTAACTCTGATATTTTCTCTTCCGTTGACTGCAACTTCCTCTGTTTTAAATCCAACATAAGAGATCAGGAGTATGGCTTTACCATCTGGAACCTGTATAGTAAATTTACCATTGGTATCTGTAGTAGCACTTCCTGCCCCACCTTTAACTTTAATGGAAACACCTGGTAATGCTAGACCCTGTTTATCAGTTACCGTCCCGGTTATCTTAAGGAATTGTTTGAATTCATGAATTTCTGTTGATGAGGGAATGGCAGCCTGTGCAACAGTAATCGTTGCACCCGTAATTAAAAACAGAGGGACTATCCTTCTGCATAATAATGAGGCATAACTTTTTATAGTAAAAATTTTCATATTGGAATTGGTTAAGATTCCCACAATTATAGTGCTCCTGTATAACTACTAAAGACAGGGTATATTAACTTATTATGAAGATTTTATTCCTACAGACATCAATCACTTCACCGGACACCTCGCAAAAACTGAAACTTCATATAGAACTCACAATTAGTTGATTTACAATAATTATTACTACTATAAAATTTCAAAGTAAATAAAACGAAACCTATCCATGCCCTTGTAAAATGCTCCCGGAAGATGGTTAATACGCAAAAAAAAGGGAGATTATGACTTGCATAACCTCCCTTTTTATCCGAATTATTTTCTGAATTATGGCATCCAGAAGATTTTGTTTGTACGGGTATCTTTAACTTGTACAGCCTTGTAATTCTCACTGTTGTTTGACTTCTCGACAGAAGGGTAAAGCAGACGTGCCGGTGGTAAGTTGTAACCCGGCAAATTAGCAGATGGGAAAGTTAAAGCAGGAATTCCTGTTCTGCGATACTCCGCCCAGGCATGTTGTGCCTGTAAAAACCCAAAGTGCAACCACTTCTGTGTACCGATCATAGTTAACTTATTAGCAGTAGTTCCTGTATAAGCGATAGTAGAGTTCGTGATGAAATTATTAACGACAGTTGCAGTTGGTTTTTCTTCTTTTTTAAGATCACCAATAGAGTTCAGATAATAATAAAAACTAACCGATTGCGCAACTGCTGTTTCATAATTGGTTTTCGCAGTGGCAGTGTTACCCCAACGTTCCTGCGCTTCTGCTTTTAAGAAGTTCACTTCTGATGCAGTGATCACTACACCCGGCAACATTTTATTCATCCAGATAGTAGCCGAATCAATTACTGCATAATCCTGATAATTTGCATCTACTTCTGAAGAGCTGAAAGTAATAGGCATCGCTCTGTAAGTTGCATTAGGTGTAAATACACCAGCTGTTGAAGTGCGGCCATACTTATCAAATAATACAGGGATTCTTGGATCATTTGAAGGATTCATCACCTTATTCAACATAAAGTCTGGTGCATAATGACTTGGTAATTCTCTAAGCGCATCGATTAATGAACTGTTATTAGTCAATAGCGGTCTTAATAAGATATCAGTAGTCAGTGGGTTATAATCGACAGCATTATTACCATCCAATAATGGATAAGTTGTAGGATTATTTAACATTTCCAACACAGCCGGACGTGCAACACTTTCGTTAACCGTTGATATACGCATCAGCAATCTCAGGCGAACAGAATTCGCGTAACGTTTCCATTTATCAATGCTTCCGCTATTTAAAATATCAGCCTTATTGAAATCTGCATTTGTAGTAGCAGTACCAAAAAAAGCACCTGATGTCTTCAAACCGTCAAGAATCAGGTTATACAATTGCACCTGATCATCAAATTTAGGTAATTTGATCACGTTGGTGCTCGGTAAACTACCTGCTTCACTAAAAGGGATATCACCAAAATCATCTACCATTTGGGCAGTCTGGTCATATAAAATTACCTTTGCTGCTTCCATGTAAATTTGTTTTGACGCTTTCTCCGCTTCTGGCAAGGCAGCGTAAGTTTTCTCCATCGCGCGATATATACCTAAAACGCCCGGGGCATAATAATCTGTCCAGAAGCCATTGATATAACCATCCTGTTGCTCATACATGCTGTTATCAGGATAGGTGAATGCAGTTTGTGCATATACTGACGCATGCATCAGTAAAAATGTACGCAGGTTCCAATAAGATGGTCTCACGCGGTCATTATTAATCATATCTGTCAAAAATCCTGGCAAACTAGCTGTGGTAGAGGATTCAGGATTGTTAAACTTCTCTTCAAGACTTTTTTTACATCCGCTAAAGGTCATGACAACCAGGGAAGAAAATAAGACCGTTTTTATAATTGAATGTTTCATCTCTTTAATTTTTAGCAATTAGAATTTAGCATTTAATGAAATTCCGAAACTACGTGTAGCAGCTGTAGAACCCATATCTATACCTTGTGAATACCATTGGTTACCAACCGGTGCTTCAGGATCAAGGTTTTCAATAGTTTTCCAGAAATAGAACAGGTTACGGCCAATCAGCGAGAAGCGCAGATTTGTCATACCTATCTTTTTAGCAAACTTATCATTTACAGTATATCCGATAATCGCTTCACGCATTTTGATAAAGCTGTTATCATAGATCATAGCTTTCTCGTTCCATGCATTATTTCCATCATCATATTCGTTCATGTAGAACTCAGCACCAGTTAAATGTTTGGTGTTTACTGCTCCTGTAGTTTCATTTACACCTTCTAAAGTAATACCTGTTTCACGAAGCGCCAATGTGTTTTCGTATTGACCAGTACCCATAGCATATTTAAGCGGAGCAGATACCATCTGACCTCCAAAACGATAATCAGCAGTAAAATCAAAAGTCCAGCTTTTGTACCTGAAAGTATTCGTCAAACCACCAATTGCTTTTGGAAGGATATTGCCACCAATAACATATCTTGATTTATCAATTACATAATAACCATCGTCGTTGATCAGGAACTGCCCAGCTGCATTTGTTGCACGTGGATAAACCATAATATCGCCTAATTTCTGTCCCGGTTTTGCGCTTACTCTTATCGCAGAACCTTGTGATTCATAAAAAATCAGCTCAGGAACATTCGCATCTAGTGAAACCAGCTTTGAAGTGTTAGATGAATAGTTCAAACGTGTAGTCCAGGTAAAATCAGGAGTAGAAACCGCTGTACCAGTCAGGGAAACCTCTAGACCTTTGTTTGAAATCTCACCTACGTTAACCAGCTGACTTGTAGCACCTGCAGTAGGCGCAGCAGTTAAACTCAAAATCTGGTTTTTAATGTTATTGCTGTAATAACTTACATCAACACCAATTCTGCTTTTAAAAAATCTTAATTCTGTACCGAATTCATTTTCATATTTACGCTCAGGTTTCAGATCAAGGTTACCATATGCACTTGGAAGAGTCAAAGAAGGTACCGGACCATTCACTGTTTGTAATGGCGTTTGGTTATAGGCAATATTTGCTTTATAAATAGGTGCATCGTTACCTACAACACCGTAAGATGCTCTTAATTTACCATAACTGAAAAATTCCGGAAGTTTAAAAGCTTCGCTGAAAACAAAACCTGAGTTAAAAGAGTAATAATTATAATTGTTATTTTGTACAGGCAGTGTAGAAGAATATTCAGAACGTCCTGTAGCTTCAAGGAATGCATAATTTTTATAAGAAAAGTTAGCAATACCCACATAAGCGTACTTTAATAGTTCCTGTCTTCTGGTTTTTGGACTGTTAGGATCTAAACCATTGTTAATTACACCCAGCGAATTGCTTAGCGCGAAAAAGTTTTCCGAGATCAGACCATCCGAAGTAGAGGCATACTGATCTTTATATTTTTCAGATCTGGATTGAAAACCTCCTGTTAAGGAGAAGTCAAAGTCAGAAGCAATTTTATCAGTATAAGTTAATAATGCATCACCATAGATAATATTATAGTTACCAGTAGATATTGCATAAGATCCTGTACTGGTAGAACCGTTATAAGCCAATGCATATTCATTGTATCTTTTATCTTCGGTAGTTGCAGTTGTAACATCCGATCCGATTCTCCCTCTCAGTTTTAACTTATTGATGATGTTATAATTCAAAGTTGCACTCGATAATAAACGGTTTTCATTTTCATCATAGCTGTTTTTGTATTGGTTCCAGAAGAAATCCAATAAACCTGTTGCTCTCATCGGATAAGCAAATGCTTCAGGTCTGTTAGAGTTGAAAAGTGAATATTTGTATCCTGCAGAAGTTTGATAAATCGATTTCATCAGATCCATGTCTTCAGCACGACTGAAAAATCCATTGTAGGCATTTAACACATTTCCAAGCAAACCAGAACGGTTGTGGCTTTTTGTATTGATGTAATTTACAATGATGTCGGCAGACAACTTATCATTCAACTTCACTGTACTGTTAAGTCCAAAAGTATTACGTTGCTGCGTGCTACCTGGGGTAATACCTTTGTAGTCCATGCGGGTAGCAGAGAAACGGTAGTTGAGTTTATCTGTTTGATTAGAGATACTCACGTTAGCATTAGAATTGTAACCTGTATCAAAAATATCCTTAAAATTATCAGGCTGCGCTACATAAGGGCGAACAGAACCATCCCACCATGTCACATCACGACCGTCAAATCTTGGACCGAATTGCGCATAGGCTCTAAAGAAAGGTCTTAAGCCTCCTACAGCTTTAGCATCCGGTATCCATCCTTCAGCATTGCCATTGATAGCTTGGTTGTTTACCGCATCGTAACCCGGACCAAATTCATTTTGAAACTTTGGTAAGAATGCAGCATTTTCTACAGATGCAGTATAATTGAAATCAACACCTAAACCGCGGTTTTTTGATCCTTTTTTTGTGGTAATTACAATTACCCCACTTGCTGCATCAGAACCATAAAGGGCACTTGCACTAGCACCTTTAAGAATAGTCAGGCTTTCAATATCTGCAGGATTGATATCCAGCATACCATTTCCTTTGATACGGTCATTATTCCAGATTCCGTTACCACCTGCGTTACCTAATCCTCCATTGTTATTGGCTCCTTCTGGTCCGTTTTGCTGATCATTGCGGATCATCACCCCGTCCACAACATACAATGGCTGGCGATTGTAAGAAAGTGAGTTGATACCCCTGATCTGTACGTTAACCGCACTGCTCGATCCGCCGGGAGCCGTCGTGATCTTCACACCTGCTGCTTTACCATATAAGGCCGAGCCAAAGTTGGTATTTCCAGACTGAGTGATTTCTTTAGCAGTTACCGTACTCACAGCATAACCTAAAGCTTTAGTTTCTTTTTTAATACCTAATGAAGTTACTACAACCTCATTCAGTGCATTTGCATTTTCAGCAATTGACACATTTAAAGTAGATGAAGCACCTACAGTTAACTCTTTTGGCGTATAGCCAATCATAGAAAATACAAGGACAGCACCTTCACTTACAGTGATGGAATACTTTCCCTCGCCATTGGTAACAGTACCTGTCGCGGTACCTTTTACCTTTACGTTTACACCCGGAACAGGATTACGGGTTTCATCAGTCACCGTTCCGGTGACTGGCTTTTGTGCATATGCCGCTACTGTCAGGAGAGATAACAGTAAAACAGCGAAACACCTTTGATAGAATTGTTTCATAGCTTTTGATTAGTTTGTTTAGGGAAATTTGATTTGTTGTTGTTTATATATGTGATAATGGATATGCTAAGGATTTTCGAATTCACAATTCTCTATCACCAGTGCCGCAGCACCAAGTAATTCGGAATCATGCACTAGTTTAGACACTTTAATTTCTGTCTGGTCTGCCAGTCTTGCAATACAGAATTCATTAATTGCCTGTTGTATGGGTGCTGTAATTATTTTTCCGGCTATCGCTCCTCTCCCGCTCAGCACAATCAGGTTTGGATTCATAATATGGATTAAGGTAGAAAGACCTTTTCCAATTAAAAATGCAGCATCAGATAAAATTGACACAGCTAAAGGATCTCCTGCTTTAGCAGCATTCAGGAAATGGTCACCTCTCAACTTTGATTCGTCTTCAAATAAGCGCTTTAAACTGGATTCTGCGCCGCCAGCCATTTCAGATTCTGCACGTTCTACTAATGCCCATAAGGAGGTATCCACTTCCAGACAACCTCTCTTGCCGCAGGAGCAAAGTTTATTACTCTGTGAAACAGGGATATGACTAAACTCTCCCGCATAGCCGCTATGGCCTCTGAACTGAATACCATTAATGATCATGCCGAGACCTATACCCCAGCCTATATTTACTACCATGACATCTTTATAACCTTTAGCCATACCGAACTTCAATTCTGCCATGGCAATTAAACTCGAGTCATTGTCTATATATACAGGTAAACCTATCGCTGCAGTAAGGTGTTCTCTCACATTTCCACCATCGGCGTTTCTAAAAAAACTATGGTTAATACCTTGCTCTGCATTCATGAAACCAGGCATTCCGATGCCTATACCCAAAAACTGACCCTCAGGAATTCCTGATAGCGCAATATTCTCCTCAATAAAAATAATCAGCTTGTGTAAAGTATCCTGATCATTAGCCAGATTGAGCGGCATCATTTTTACCGGAGCTTGCTTTTCATTTAATAAATCATAGATCACAAATTTTGTAACCAGCTGATCCATCGCAACAGCAACAATATATTTAGGCTTCTCTTTATTTAATAAATACGTAAGTGCCCTGCGACCACCTGTTGATGGGGCTAAACCATATTCCACCACATAACCATCAGTGATCAGGTCATTTACAATCGTAGTCACCAGCGGAATACTTTTATGACTCAATGCACTCAACTCAGTTAAGGTCAACATTTCATTGTAGTAGAGCTGCCTGATAATCTCCGTTCTTATCTTACTATAATTCTTAATTGTGGTGTTTAGTGAGACGTCCTTCATTATTAATCAAACTTAAATTATAATTTCCAAAATAATGGCAACTTTTTAAATTATTTTTTATGTATAGTCGAATATTATATTAAATTTGATAAGTACGGTAAGAAAACTAAATATTTTTCATAAAGACAAATAAAAATTATTAGTTTAGTCACGTAACTAAAACGTTTTATTAACTATTAACAATAAAAACTAAGAACAGACAAAAAATTTGAGGCTAGTCCACCTCCATGTCCTAAAAAGAATCGCAAACCAAATTTAAAACTTATGAAATCGAAACATTTAGTCTCAGTTGGGCTACCTATGTTCCTATTATGGGGCATACAATCTCAGGCTGCAGGAGCAAAAAATATCTTGATCAGCGAAAAATCGCCCGGCATCATCATTCAACAGCAGCAACAATTAAGAATCACCGGTATAGTAGTTGATGAAAAATCACAACCTATACCAGGCGCTGGTGTCAAATCCCAGAAAACCGGAAAATCAGCAGTGACAGACGCCAGTGGCAGATTCACTATCGAAGTCGACAATGCCACAGAACAACTCACATTTACTTATATTGGTTATACTACACTGACCCGCGCAGCAGGATCTGGCAATGCACCGTTAACAATCAGGCTAGCCTTAGCATCGGGTGTTGATCTGGAAGATGTAGTGGTCATCGGTTATGGTACCCGGAGAAAATCGGACCTGACTGGATCAGTTGGTTCAGTAAAGCAGGAACAACTACAGGAAAGACCGGCTGCATCACTAAACCAGGCACTATCTGGCAGAATAGCCGGTGTGCAGGTAAATACCAATTCCGGGCGACCAGGCGGACAGACCAATATCCGTATCCGTGGTTTCAGTTCCATCAACAGTTCGAATAATCCATTATATGTAGTAGATGGGGTAATTCTACCTGTAGGATCACAGGTACAGAACAGCAATCCGATTGATTACCTTAATCCCGGAGATATTGCCTCTGTAGAAGTATTAAAAGATGCATCATCTATTGCTATTTATGGTGCCAGGGGTGCTAACGGCGTAATTTTAGTCACTACAAAAAAAGGAACCTCACAAGGTGGGAGAATTACCTATGATGCAGATTTCAGTGTGCCTACTATCGGTCCGAACAGGGTTAAAATGCTGAATGCACAGGAATATATCAACACTGAAAACCTGGCTTATGCCAACGCACAGACATATGATCCTGTGGGTTGGGCCGAGGGAAAATACGTAGACCCGAGAATTAAAAGACTTAGTTTACCAAATTTGTTCGATTCCAGTGGTAATCCGCTTTACGATACAGATTGGTTTAAGGAGTCTACACAGAACAAACTTTCTCAAAATCATCAACTCGGACTTACGGGTGGTAATTCAGAAAGTACCTACGGGATATTTCTGAACTACAGAGATGACAATGGTTTGTTAAAGAATTCTTATCTGAAACGTTATTCCGGCAGATTTGTAATGGATAGCCAGATAAAAAAATGGATCAAAGTAGGCGGAAGTCTGAGTTATACCAATCAGGAGGAGAACCTGGTGGATATCGGTACCGGCGGATTAAATGCTGTCCGGATGATTACCGAAAGTTTTCCTTTCCTCCCTGTCAAATACGCTGACGGCACCTGGGCAGATAATCAGAACTATCCTGGCGCAGAAGGAGGATCAAATCCTGTTCATATTCTCACTGATCGTAAATATATCTTACAAACTCAAAATGTATTAGGAAACGTATACTCAAATATAAAACTCGCACCGGGACTGGACATGCGCAGTGTATTAGGTGCCAATATTGTAACACGCGGTCGTAATGAGTACAATGGTCGTGGTCTATATGGAATAGCATTCGACCAGAAAGGTACAGCAACGATAGACAATAACAGGGAAACCTACTGGTTGTTTGAGAACTATTTTACCTATGATAAAAAACTAGCTGAAGATCATGCGATCAATGCTGTTCTGGGATTGTCATGGCAAAAAACCAATATCTTTGGATTTACCGCCAGCGGAGAAAATTTCTCAACAGACTATTTCCAGAATAACAATTTGGGCGCAGCCGGCAAACCAAATCCGGGAACATCAAGAGGATCTGATTATGCCCTGAATTCCTATTTCGGCCGGATAAATTATACTTTCAAAGAAAAATATCTATTCACTGCTACTGGCCGTGCGGACGGTTCGTCCAAATTTGGTGACAACCATAAATTCTCCTTCTTTCCTTCAGCGGCTCTTGCCTGGAAAGCTTCTGAAGAAGATTTCCTGAAGGAAAGTAAAACCATATCTAACTTAAAAGTCCGGGCCAGTTATGGGGTTACAGGGAATTCAGAAATTGACCCTTACAAATCATTAGGATTGATAGGCACCTCATTCGGAACTACACCCTATAATGCAATTATTGGTGATACCAGGGTAATAGGTGTAGGAATAAATCGTCTGGCCAATCCGGATCTTAAGTGGGAAAGAACAGCACAATCTGATATAGGTATTGAGCTGGGTTTATTTAAAAACAGGGTGAACATTGAAGCAGATTTGTATTACCGTAAAACTACAGACCTATTACTGGATTCTGCTGTACCAAGATCAAGCGGTTACGAATTCATTACCAAAAACATAGGTAGTTTGGAAAACAAAGGTCTGGAATTTGCCATCACTACTAGTAATTTCGCAGGTAAAGATTTCAGCTGGACAACCACTTTCAATATTTCCATGAATAAAAATAAGATACTCTCCTTAAACGAAGGCGGAGCTGATATTTTTGGTGTGGGTAATCCGGGCTTCACGAACGAAACAGGAATTATCCGTGTAGGTGAGCCGGTAGGGTCATTCTGGGGATTAACCAGACTAGGTACATGGAGTGAAAGCGAACGTACTGAGGCGGCAAAATATACTTACCGTGGTGGTAAACAACTCCTGCCCGGTGATGTGAAATATCTTGATGTCAACGGGGATTATCAGATCAATGATGCTGACCGGTCAATTATTGGTAACGGTAGTCCAAAAGGCTGGGGAGCATTTACAAACAACTTCAAATATAAAAACTTTGAATTATTGCTGGAACTGCAGTATTCTTACGGAAACGATGTATTGGACATGAGTACACACTCCGGTGAAGACCGTCAGGGGATAGCAAACAGTTATGCTACCGTGCTGAATGCATGGACACCTCAAAATCAAAACACTGATATTGCCGCAATTCGTGATACCAGAGCAGGTTATGTCACGAATGTAGACACCAGGTGGATTCAGGATGGTTCCTTTATCCGTGGTAAAAACTTATTACTCGGTTACACCTTCCCTACTGCCGTTGCAGAAAAAATGAAGCTAAGCAGACTGAGAATTTATGCCAGCGTGCAGAATTTCTTTTTAGCAACCAAGTACAGAGGAAATGATCCTGAAGTCAGCACCTATTCAAATGCGTTTGCTCAAGGTCAGACATTTTTTGATTATCCTAAGCCAACAACTTATATGCTTGGCCTGAACATCAGTCTCTAATGTATAATTAATTTATAACATCATGAATCAATATATAAAACATAGTAGCTGGATTATCTTTACAGCACTGCTTATCGTGACAGGAGGATGTAAAAAATTCCTGGACGAACAGGATCCTTCTAATTTAACTCCCGATACCTATTACACCCTTCCTGAACATGCGGAAGCTGCTATTGCAGCAGCCTACAGCGATACACGTTTTATTGGTGGTGGTGCAGGTATTTTCGCCATCAACTATTCCATGCTCGAAATGGTTACCGGCACTGCAAAAACCGAAACGGGTCAGAACTCTGACTTGAATAACTTGCTTGGATTGTCTTACAATGGAGATAATTTACTGGTTAGAAACTGGTGGAACGGCCTGTACAAAGAGATTGCAAACACCAATCTTGCCATAGAAAAAGTGCCTGGGATCAATCCAATGGATGAAACCAGAAAAAAGCAGATTCTTGGCGAAGCGAAATTCCTGCGTGCATGGGCATACTTTTACCTGGTGAGATTATTTGGTGATGTACCGCTGATTACCATTCCTCAAAGTGCTACATCAGAGGACTTCAGACCGAAGAGGACTTCAACAGAAGAAGTATATAATCAGATTATTGCCGATCTTACAGCTGCTGAAGAAGCAGGTTTACCATGGAGTGATGCTACCGGACGTGCGAGTAAAGGTGCAGCAAAAGCCTTACTGGCCAAGGTATATTTAACCATGGCCGGGCAACCGCTAAACAAAGGAGCTGCATATTATAAACTGGCGAGTGATAAAGCATTGGAAGTGATTACCGGTGGCGGTTTCTCCCTGTTTCAGACTTATGGAGAATTACATAGCCCGCTGACGGAAAACCGTGGCGAGCATATCTTCCAGATTCAGTATAAAGCGACCATCGCAGGAAATCCAATGCAGCAAATTTTGCTGCCTAACTTTAAAGATGTATCTGCTTATAGTGATGAAATTGGAAGTACTGTACCGACCAACCAGTTCTACCAATCATATGAGCCCGGAGATCTGAGGGCAAAAGACAGGGAAGGATTTTTCTACACCTCTTATTATACTGGCGGTAGCGGAGCATTGAAACAACTAAATGCACCTTATATCTTCAAATTTTTTGATGTAATCGCCAATGGTACATCGGGGGTTCCGGGAAATACACAGCCGGACATCAACTACCCGCAGATACGTTATGCGGATGTTTTGCTGACTTACGCAGAGGCGCAGAATCGTGCAGATGGGGCAGCAAATACACAAGCCTATGATGCATTAAATGCAATCAGACGTCGTGCTCAAATCCCGCCATTATCCGGATTGAGTCAGACTGCCTTTGAAGAAGCGGTATGGAGAGAACGCTGGCATGAGCTATGTTATGAAGGAATAACATGGTTTGATATGGTACGCCTTAGAAAAGCATACAATGAAACAACGAATACTTTTGAGAATTTCACAGGTCACAAATTTCCTGATAACCCTAGTATCGTGTTAGCAGATAAAAATCTGCTCTTTCCTCTACCAACAGCAGAAATGAGGAATAACCCAAACCTCACGCCACAAAATCCGGGTTATTAAGACCGGTATAAATAAAAAAGTCCTGTCTCCATTTCGGAGCAGGACTTTTTTATTTCAATTATCAGAAGGCTTAATCATACAAACTATGTGACTTACACAAAGTTCAACCATGAACTGTTTTCTGTATATTCTTCTATAGCCCTTACACTGTTATCTGCATTGAAAGAAGCAAGCAGCGCGGCTACCTCTTGTTTTACTGTTACTATACAGTTGTCAGCAAGATCACTTCTAAATCCTTTATTTTGAAGATCAAGTACATAACCCACACAGGTGATTCTGCCGATAATTTTTCCCAGATCAATCATTTTACGCTGAGACAAAGAGCCGTTGATAGTGAAACTAAGTTCACTTTTGAAAAGTTCGCTCACCCCTGCTGTTAGCGGGAATTCTTTGAGGAAGGTAAACAGGTGTCCCTCCTTTTGCTTCTTCATCATTCTGGTAATGATATCTGCTATTTGCGCATACAGCATCTCATTTGACCCTTCAAATATCTGAAAAGGCCTGCTATCTACTATACCGCGACCACCAATATGGCTGATCCGGTATCCATTAGCGCCGGATAACTGAACGAGTAACTGTGCAGATTCCTGCATTAAATCCGTCACCACCGCCTTGATCACATTAGCTTCAAGACCTTCTACAGCAAGATTATGCTCAATACCACTTATTTTAGAACTCCTGGCGCACATGGCGGAGCAAATAGTGTAAGCAGATTGTATCCTTGAAATCTGGAATTGTACCTGATCAATCTCCAATAAATTCCCCGTCCCTACGGTACGGTTCTTACAATGAGTCAGCGCCTCATCCAGCATCCTTTTAATAAAGCCCATTCCCATTCCCGGAAACTGCATCCTGCTACGGTGCAGAATATCGAGCATCATTTTAATACCAGTAGTTTCAGGCTGCAGCTTATTTTGAGCGGGAACGACCAGATCAAGTTTATTCAAGCCATAAGGGATCATATACAATCCAAGGTTATCAAATAACTCTTCCACGATCACTTCCTGTTGTGGGATACTGTTATCGGCCACAAAGAAATCGATATCTCTACCTAATTCGCCATTATCATTTTCCTTCCTCGAAGCAATAATCCAATAATCAGCTAAACCCGTGAGTCCCTGCCAATGCTTGGTACCTTTTAGCTGATAATCATTCTCCAACGCTTTATTGATGGTGCGCATATTCAACGCATCACTTCCATAATCCGGTTCGGTGATCATCAGTCCGCCCATATTCTGGTGTTCCAGAAAGCGGTCAAAAATTCCTTTTTTAATTGAATTATCCGCATATTTTGCGATAGGTTCCAGGAAAAGTGCGATATTAATTCCGAAGGTTAATGAGAGCGAAAGTGATTCATAAGATGCTGCAGCAAGGATCGCCAGACATTCTTTTACTATACTTCCTCTTCCTCCATATTCTTCCGGAATGGCGACGGACAAAGGTTTTTTCGATAAAATTTCTTTCATCATTGCAGGCGGCAATCCCCGTTCTAAACTCAGTTGATCAATGTCTGCCGTTTCGTGGAATAGTTGTTTTAAAGTTTTCTCAAAGTCCTTAATAAACTCTGAAAAACATATACTAGTTGCTGTCATATTAATAGTTTGGCGAATATTCTTCGAAATTCCGATTGTAATTTGCGAAATCAAATGATACAAATCATATTTTTAAAACATATTAAATGT